>Ga0209345_10000102_pt1 | contig 121707 bp, 131 predicted proteins | sample Cruoilmetagenom7_FD_187294 | JGI IMG/M metagenome (GOLD analysis project Ga0209345, IMG submission 187294) | Oil polluted marine microbial communities from Coal Oil Point, Santa Barbara, California, USA - Sample 7 (SPAdes) (version 2) | ecosystem: Environmental > Aquatic > Marine > Oil seeps ... | reverse complement strand
TAGGTGGAGCATCAACCAGATAATCCGATGAGATGCCGGTCTGTCTCACTCTCATGCAAAGGTAAGATCAACCATTTAATCCGCTTACCCCATATTTTGACGGGCTAGGAAGCGATACTTTGGACGGATATTTTATTGGTGCCGCTTACCACTTCTAAAAGAATAGGGCGGCAATGCCGCCCTTTGCTGTTATAGATTAACGTTAATATCTGTTGTGTGGTTGCCTTTAGTGAAAAGGTGAGCCTTGCCCTGATAACCAACCGAAGGAAAGTGATTTGTAATCCAGAACTTCTGACTGCTTGTTTTGTAACGGAATGGAGTCACAAAGAAACCGTCCTCGATATGTTTTGCAAATGCTTGATCAAGAAACTCGGCTGCCATAACTTTCACTTTTACTAACGCCTTTCCTTCAGCACCCCAATTAGCAAGAGCTTCATCAGAGGTCTTTAAATACTCAAGCTCTAAACCGATACGGCACATGCCTCGCGCATCACCAGCATAGTCTAGCAAGTAGCCAGTCCAAATTGTTTCTGACTTATAGCCATACTTTTCACGTAAAGACTGACACTGAGGGGCGCTAAACAGAGTCATAGCCACAGCTTTGTCATTTGTGTAGGTTGCAGTATAAGTGCCGACGTATTCAGCGCCTTCAAGCTCTTTAGCAGCAGCATCAAATAGTTTTTTACCAACGACATCCCGAACAGAGCTGAAACTTGATTTTAGGTCGCCTTCATCAATTAGCGCTTTATCAACAAAGACACCCATATACGGCTTAGCTTTCGACGCTTCATCGTTAGCCTGTCCTGTAACTGTCACGTCAGCAACGGCTCCCATAATCCCGTTAGCAGCGTAGTCGATTAGAGCTCCCGCAACCCGCTCACCAGTGCTGTAATATCGAACCGAGTCTTCTGGGCTTTTTGCATCAATAACATTCATCTCTACGCCGATAAGGTTTTTGCTGTTCATAGCAAAAGAGGCAGAGCTGTCATAAGTGAACTCCTGATTATCAACAACGGTCAGCTCGTGGTGCTCGTTGGTTACAGGCTCATAGACATAGCGGCTTGTATAGGTAGAGCTACAAGCAGTTAACGCTAACGCGAAAAAACCAATGAATAATGATTTGATAGATAAGCCAGTCATGTTCTTCTCCAGTCCAATTTCTGTTTACAGTTTTATAGTAACCCGACATTTGTCGCCCTCAACAAAAGTCATGTGGTATATTTTGTCTATCCAGAATTAAAAAAAAGATAAGATAGTAAAATGGCGTTGACCCAAGAGCAAGCATCATCCATAGAGCGTTGTAATGAGAATAAGCTGCTTGTTGCTCTTCCCGGAGCCGGCAAAACACACACAAGTATTTCGCTGGCCAGCAAAATAATAGGACAAAACCCCGATAACTCTTTATTGATGGTGACATTCACAAATGCAGCCACCAATGAATTGAGAGAACGCCTAAGTAGGAGCCTTACCCCACAGCAAATGTCTCGGGTTAGAATTTCAACTTTCGCATCAATCATGCTGGAACAAGCACGTCCGTTGCTCGGAAAAAGAAAGTTAATTTTAGGGGCTGAGCAATACAGCTACGCTAAAAGAGTGCTGTATTCATCGCAGGTGAAAGAACGAATCTTACGAGCAGCAGGACTCCCTGTTTCGTACAATAAGAAAGGACACCTAATTGAACCCGACGACCCTGATTACAAAGAGCTCCTTTCTGAATTGCCAATGGTATTCCAGGAACTATGTAGAGAGTACCCGGAGGAAGAAGGGGATGGCCCTGTTGATTTAGCGTTTAAGAAGTACAAGGAAATGCTCACCCAATACAGGCGGATAGATTTAGACATGGTGACAAAAGACCTTGTGACAGCACTATCTAATCGCGAGGTTGAGCCGTATAGATTTACGCACATTATAGTCGATGAATTCCAAGACTCAGACAACCTGCAATATTTATGGTTAAAAGCTCACCATGACGCTGGCGCATACGTGACAGTTGTCGGCGATGATGATCAGTCCATCTATGGCTGGCGCGGAGGTTTAGGAATAAAAAATATGGCTAGGGTTATAAAGGAGTTCCAGGCAAAGCAGTATGCGCTCCAAACGTGTTTCCGGTGCGCGCCTGAGATACTTCAATTTGCAGGAGAGCTCATAGGGGCGAACCTCAACCGCATACCTAAAGAAATGCGATCAGGGGCAAACCCTGGAGGAAAAATAACGGTAAGAGAGTATGTACCGCATGAGCTAAAACCTCTCCTTAGCGACGATAAGTACAAAACATTAATGGAAGCTCAGTTTGGGGCAGAATGGAAGGAGCAAGGGTTTAGCATGAAAGACTTAAAGCTTAACCCGAGAGACTACCCGGAGAGCCATGCAATCACTGCCGCTGAAATAGCTGAATCGCCGGAAGGCTGGGCTATACTAGCTCGAACCAATGCGTCACTAGACTTGATTGAAGCAGAGCTAGGCAAGTACGGCATCGACATTCTCCGTTTGGGCGGAAAATCTATTTGGGAAAATGAGGTGGTGCGAGCCCTGCTCAACATCATGTACGGGATGTGCTACGGCAACGACCCAAGCATTTTGGTTTCTGGGTTAGCCTGGCTTGGCGAGACGGAAGCCAATCTGAGGAAAATACACCAGGAAATGTCTAAGCATAAAGACTTCTCTTTGGTTGATACAGTGGATACAAACTACATTAACTCTGTTGTTGCGCTTCAACATCTAACACCATCATTTCGAAATTGGTCTGACTTCAATCGTTATGACGAACTGTATGAGCGCCTGGTGGAAGCTGTTATCCAAAGTTTAGATGAAGAATGGAAGCGAAAGGCAGCTATTAATAAACTAACCTGGATGATGGATATGCTTGCGGGTATGCGAGGCGACATGAAGCAGCGTATGACAGCAATGCTTAAAGCGTCACAGCGTAAGAAAGCTGGCCAGGAAACAAAGAACCCTGACGGCGTTGTTCTCAGCACAATGTCCAGCTCGAAAGGGCTTGAATGGGAGAAGGTTTGGATTATTGATGTTGAAGCAAATCGCTCCCCATCAAAAATCACCAATAAAGCATTCAAGGAATACCTTGAGGGCGAGCAAGACGAAGAGTTCGAGGCTTCGCTGGAAGAGGAAAGGCGACTATTGTACGTCGGCATGACACGAGCTGAGCGAGAACTTGTAGTTAGCTTTAGACAAGGGCGCTGCAGCCCGTTCATATATCACGATATGTCGTATGGCCAGCATGCGGCTTAAAGTGAATTATTGATACTAAAACAACTTGGTAGGTGTTGACATTCACTTGAGTGTAAAGTAATTTTTAAGTATCGCGAAAGCGATTCCCCCGGCGAAAGCCTCCGCTCCGGATTACCCGTTGAGCTACCAACCACAAAAGCATCGTGCAGCATGCGTTATGATGAACCGGTGTTTCGTTCTTTTTAGTTAGTATTTTTTGGTTTTACTCTGTTTTAATTAAAAAATAAAGCTACCTCAATCATAGCGTGTGCTGCAGGGTGTTTTTGCCCTGAGTTTTTCTACCAATGAAGATGATGTTTATCTTCGACCGCGAGCTCGCGGAATATAAACCGGCGGGTTAATACGAGAGTGTTAACTGACAGCGACCAAACCCTTGGAAGCTTATAGGCGCAAGCCTACTTCGGCGAAAGCCATTCAACCCCCAAAGAGGGAGTTACTCAACTCCTTCCATGGGGCTTGTGTAGCTCCCTTTTTGCTTTAAGCAAAACTCAGGAGCTACACCATGAATAAAACTCAACAAAAAGCAGCCTCACGGCTTAGAGACTACTGTATTCTGCGTAAGCTAGAAAACGGTGCTCAAAAACCTTACTTAAAGCGCGTCTTTGGTGTTCCGTCGGAACATATTGACCGCTGCGAGAATCTGGAAACGTCAAAACCACCTAAATTTACTGGTGACTTGCTTTTCCACCCTATCGACCACGATATTCTTTTTGATATGTGGCGAGAGGCTTCTGGTCTTCGTGAACGAGAAAAAGGTGATATGACCTTGCTCGATCCCGGTTTTGACCAGGAATCATTAACCATAGCGATTCGCTGGAATAATGATGATGTCGATGAATTCTGCTACCGCTTTGTGCAGTTTATTGCAGAACGACTCGATGATCAGAATGACACTTCCGATTACTACACTGAATGCCTCGAAACAATCGAATCCGACTTCTTTGCAGCTTGCTGTAAAGTCTCTGGGCTCGATTACGAGCGTTACGTTGAAGCATTACGCTTCAAGTTAAAACAGTGCGGTAAAAAGAATCAGCTAACTCAACATTAAAAACCCCAACAGGGACGCTTTATCCCTGCGGGGGTAGAGCTCCCTAAAGTTATCTTTAGGAGCTACAAATGAATACTCAAACTAAAACTTCTGCATACGTCAAAAAATGTGGTTCAGAAATCTTCCCGGAGATTTTTAAGCCAGGCCAAATCCAGCTATCAATCGCCGCTGAACGCCACGTCTTATGCCCATCGAAGCCAAACTATGTGTTTGACAAAGATAAGCTAAGCACGGCTCTTGCTTGGATGTTCTCTACGAGCATTCAACAGCAGTTGCGGTTGTGGGGGCCTTCGGGTTCTGGCAAAACAGAATTTGTCTATGCTCTTGGCGACCGTATGAATATGCCGGTTTATCCGGTACCAATTCATGCTGGCCTACTACCCAGTGATGTACTTGTATCAAAAGAGCTTGTCTCTTCAGATAAAGGTGTTGTCACTAAGGATCGACTCCTTCCTTTGGCGCAAGCATACCTTAATGGTGGCATTGTGCTGATTGATGAAGTTGATCACGCGAATGAAGCCATGCAGACATTCTTGCAAGCGCTTTTAGATGGTAAGCCGCTTTCGATTCCGGAAGCTGGTCTTGTCATTAAGAAGCACCCGCAGTGCTATATCTTTGCTACGTCAAATACGACAGGTGAAGGTGGCTCTGCGCAGTACAGTTCAACTCAAAAAGAGAACGAAGCCTTTAGGCAGCGTTTCTCATTCTTGTACTTTGGTTACCTTAGTTCACAAGATGAAGTTGCTGTACTGGCAAAAGAATGGCCTGAATTACCTTCTAAGCTTTCTGCTAAGTTGGTTGCCTTTGCTAACACTATTCGAGCAGTCTCGGATGAAGAAGCACAGGATGACTTAACTGCAGCAACCAACGCGCAAGCTAGCTACAAAGGGGACCCGATTTCTGCAAAGATTTCGACACGTACTCTGGTGGCGCTTGTCTCTTGGATGAAAGCTCGTTTTAACGCTCCTTTTTCAAAGAGCTTTGAAATGGCGCTCCGTGGAGCTTGCTCCGCTGAGGCATGGGAGGTAGTGAAGGAAGAGGCGAATAACTCCCTAAATGACTTAATGGACAAATCGCCCAAAGAGTTATTGGAGGCCTTTTCCCCAAAGCGGTAAGCGGCAATAAGAAGCAAGCGGATGTTCCTAACCAGGATGCCGCTATGTTCATCAATAAGATGAACGGATTTGAGGTCGTGAATACAGGTGAGGATTCGTTCTTCGCCTTATCTCTCGACCCTGCTTCTGGTGGCCGCAAAATTCGCGTTGTTGTTGCTAACGGCAAGTTACAAAACGCTGAGTTTTCAGACGTTGATTGCTTGACTGTTAGCGATGATAGAGGATATGAGCATGCAGACCTTTCTGTTAAAGCAGGGAGTGTTGAAAAGCAACCTCTGCCATATATGCCAATGCCTATGTCGCTGGTGCCTCAATTCAAACCATTTTTTGATGTTTGGATTCACCCGACAGGCAAGAGCTGGAGTAACTGTGCAGTAGAAGGACGTGATGACATTGTTATCTACTCAAACGATAAAACCAGAGGTCGAATCGTTTGCCAGGAAGTAATGTCGCCAAGCGTTACAGCTAGACAACAAGAAAAAGAGCAAAAAGGATACGTTAAGGTTTCCGGTGCTTTTTACGTTGACGGCAAAATAAAATACTAAAACCCCAAAGGGGAGTTATGCCTTCCCTTACGGGGAAAGTGTAGCTCCCTTTTTTTATTCCTAATTGGAGCTACACATGAAAACTGTAACTGAAAACGCAAAACTGTCTCAGCAAGTTGGCGAGACTTCTTTTCTTCTAACTCACTTTGAGCTGGAGGGCCCTACATGCAGTGTCAAGAAAAAGGACATTGAGGGTACTTCAGAAGGTGATGCAATCCAGCGAGGCGATGCCAATGGTGTCGAGGTTCCCTGGGTTAGTCCAAAACTTCTAAACTTCAAAGCGAAATACAAGCAGCGCGTTTACCGCTTGCTTGACCGCTTTGCTGTTCGTCGCGGACCAACGTATTGCTTCACTGAAGAAAACTACCAGAAGTTCTACCAGCTATTTGCTGACATCAAAGCTTCGTATGAAGCTGAAGCTGATAACTTTGCAGCTAACCTCGATAAGAGTGTAGACGCGTATGTTTCAGCAAAACCTCACCTTGAGAAGTTCGTTCGCAAGCATCGCTTAGATACTCAAGACGTTCGTAATCGTTTTCGTTTTGACATGGCAGTGCCTACGGCGCTCCAGGCTCATAACGATGACGAACAAGGTGAACTAGTTAAAGAAGTGGAAGCAGGCTTCTGGAAGCAAGTCGCAGATAAGTCGAAAGACCTTTTGCAGTCACTTGCTGGTCGTGAATACGGTACCCAGAAAACGCTTGGTCCGATCCGCTCTTTAGCTGAATTGATGTTTAACAACAGCTCGCTCAGTCCGCGCGTAAGCACGGTCGGCGTTGATTTTTGGTCGTATGTAGACTCTTTACCGAAAAACGGCAACGTTGAAGGTGCAGAGTTTACAGGACTTGTCCGTTATCTTGGTCTGCTTGCCTCTGGCGAGTGTGAGCAAGCATTCCGTGAAAATCGGATGCCGGTATTGGACAAAGCCCAGGACAACGAAGAGCAAGAGTCTGAAGTTGAAGCAAAACAACCTGAGCAAGATGAAGTCCCTGAGCAGTCTGAGCAATCAGTCAGCGAAGAGGTTACTTCTGAATCTCAGGTTACTGAGACAACTGAGGCATTACCTGTTGAGAGCGAAACTATCGAAACTCAGCAGCAAGATGAATCAGAAGTTATCGAGGAAATGAACGTAGCGGATGTTAACCCTCTCTTTGAGAATGGAGTTAATACGCTGTTTTAGATGTTTATCTAAAACCAGGAAGAGGCCCTGCCTCTTCCTGCGTTGTTTCCTCATAAGCAGATTCAACGAGTCTGTTTATCAAGAAATAACCACCCTGGCGGGAACTGCCATGCTTTTCCCGTTAGGGGAGAAGTGTGTGCAGCTCTCGCATTTTTAATGTTAGGAGCTACACATGCAAAACGAAACTAAAACAATCACTACGAAAGTGGTTAATGGCAGACAGGTCGTAATCGGCTGCGTTTGGAAGTGGGGTCCATTGCTTCGGCAAGTTGAACCTAAACAACCAAACACTAAACCGGCTACTCGCAATTAATTAGCGGGTAGCTTCCATTTTTCACTCGGGGTGTGGGTATCACCAATTCACCTGCGTCGCGGGTGAATCGGGATACTCACATCCTGATTTGGAGATTACGATCATGTCTGTCGAACTAAAACCAATCGAACACATCAAGCGTTCACTGTATGGCCGTTGGGAGCAAGCTTTAGCGCACTTTGGATTAGGTGAGCAAATAAAAGCAGCGCCCCCTAATGTTCATACTCCATGCCCTAAAAGCGGGGCTGGTAAAACAAAGTTCCGTCGTTTCCGTGACGTGGACAAAAATGGCGGCTGCTATCACAACGACCTCGGTCCGTTAAGTGATGGTATTGCAGTAATTTCTTGGCTGAACGACTGGGATACCAGTAAAACGGTTAAGGAACTACTCAACTTTGTTGGCGGAATGCCAACAGAGTTCGTCAAGTCCAAGCCTCTACCTAAAGACGCATATAGCTCTTATGAGTTGTCTGCTGAAGAGGTAGAGAAGCGGAAAAAAGTGCTACGAAAAGTTTGGGCAGGCTCCAAACCAATTCCAGGCACTCCGGCTGAAACTTACCTTCGCAACCGTGGAATTAAAGGCGATTTAAGTGATTTAGGTGCTTTGCGCTATCACTCGAACCTGCTCTACATGGACGAAACCATGGAAAAGCCGCTTTGGATTCCTGGCTTACTCGCTATTTATAGCGATGGTGAAGGTAAACCTCTAACTATGCACCGCACTTTCCTGAATGAAGATGGTTCTGGCAAAGCAAACGTTGCATCGCCTAAGAAGATTATATCTTCACCTGGCGATATACGTGGTGGTGCTATCCGTTTGGACTGTCCTGTTGAAGACGAAAATGGTGATTATGTCATTGGTCTTTGTGAGGGGCTCGAAAACGGATTGTCAGTGCGTGAAGCTACTGGCTGCCCGATGTGGATCGGATACAGCGATAGAGTGATGACTATGGTCAAGCTCGATCCTCGTATCAAAACCGTCATCGTATGGGCAGACAAAGAGCCGAGCGGTGCTGGCATTAGAGCAGCTAACGACATCAAAGAAAAACTGGAGGCAGAAGGTCGAAAGGTAATCATCGAGATACCAAATGACCCTCGGCCAAAAGTGGACTGGAACGACATCTATGCAGAGCGCGGCATTGCCGGGTTCCCATGGATTATGCGTCCTGAAATGCGCGTCAGCGCTTGTATTGCGGAGGGTTAATTATGATCACCGTAAATACTTGTCATGGCGCACGTAAAGTGGAAGCGAAAGGCACAGTGTTACAAAGCTTAGAAGCAGGAAAGGTGTCTCACACCTCTCATTGCCGCTCTGGGTTTTGTGGCGCTTGCCGCTGCTCAGTCAAGAAGGGTTCGGTGCGTTACGTTTCTGAACCCCTTGGCTACATTCGCCCTGGTCAAATTCTTCCTTGCGTATGCGTGGCAGAAGGCGACCTTGAGATCGAGGTTGCGTGAGTTTTCTCACGTCCTCGGTCTTTCCCAAAACGTGTTCAGGAGCGTGTTTTGTGAAACGTCGAATAATGATGTTCATTTTGTAGATGAGCCGGAGTAATCCGGTAACTTAATCTTAGGCGAAAGCCAAAACCCCTTGCGGGAGCTAAACACCCGTAAGGGCAGCTCCCGCTAAATTTTAGTTAGGAGCTACTTATGTACAAACTAGAAAAACAGCTAAAAGCTATTACGCAAGTTCTTTCCTTTTCTCTTGGCAATTTCAATGTCGAGGTGAATATCGGTGGGGACAAGGCGTACCATTTTTTTGACGGAAAAGCGCATAAAATAAACTTACCGGCCGGAGATTTTTCCGACCCTGAGTATTATGAAATGTGCCTGGGTTACATCTATCACGAAATCGGCCATGGTATCCATACGGATAGCAACGTTGGTTACGGTGAGAAGACTCAAGCTATGCACCAACTACACAATGCCCTAGAGGACGTGTGGATGGAGCGAGCTCAGGGTCGCCTCAGCGGTGGCGCTAAAAAGCGTCTATATCGCATGGTAGAACTTGGACGCAAACACGGCATATTTGCTGGCAGTGAAAAGCATACGCCTTATGAGGCGATGCTATTCATGTGTCTGTATAGAGGCCGTAGCCGCATCCTTGGAAACCCCGTTGATGACTTCGCGCAAGCGAGAGAGGCTGAGTTGAGAGCTATGGTCGGAGACGCTGTAACCGATAAGGTTATTGCTGCCGTCGATGAGCTTGAAACATGTGAGTCAACCCAAGCTGCTTACGATATAGCGAAGAAGATTTTCGATATATTGCAGTTTGAAAAAGACCAACCTCAAGAGCCTGAGTCTTCAGAGTCGCAAGACAGTGATTCTCAAGATGATAGTTCAGGCGAAACATCAAACGAAACGTCAAACAGCTCAAATGAAGACACATCTGAAGCCGAACAGCAGGAACAGAGTTCATCTGGTAACGGCGAAGGCGAAGATGAGTCGAAAGAGCAAAATGGTAATAGCCAGTCACCTGAAGGTTCGGACGAATCTGATGGCGACGAGACAAGCGACAACCAATCCAATCAAGGAGAGTCGTCAGAAGGAAAAGAGGAAGCCGATTCGGATACTCAAGACTCAGATGGTGAGTCAAGAGGTGAAGGGAAAGGCTCTCAGGGTTCCGGCGATTCAAATGACTCAAGCTCATCGCAAAGCAGTAGCGAAGGCGAGCTGTCACAAGAGAAGATTAAAGAGGCTCTTGAAAAAATCCTTGGAGGAGAGGGCGTAGAAAATGTTAAAGACTTCCATGATGCGTTAGCAGAAAAATTGGAAGAAATGGGCACCCAGGCACAAGTCGAAGGACGAGCGTTTGATATGCGCATACCAAGCGTATTGAATGAAGAACGTTTGCGCGCCGAAGACTTGGAGATTGACTTAAAAACACGCCGAAATATATCGCAGGTTTACTCTGTGCTTAATAAAGCGTTGGTCGATCAAGCTCGAACTTTAGACATTTATACGCAGCAAGGAAAAACGCTGTCACGCCGTAAGCTTTCATCTATTCAAGCAGGAGACTTCAATGCCTTCTTGCGAAAAGGTGAAAACAAGGCGACCACTGCAGCAGTATCCATTTTGGTGGATAAATCCAGTTCAATGCGAACGGACCGGATGAACACTGCAAATTTGGTTGCTTATGCGGTTGCTGAAGGACTTTCAAAAGGCTCTGTCCCGATTGAAGTTCTTTACTTTAGTGACTCGTCGTTTTATCGGGCTAAGTCGTTCGCACAAAAGCGCCCACAGGCGGAAAGGTTTGCCATTGCTTCTTCTGGAGGAACTCCGACAGCAGAAGGTGTAACAGCGGCAACATTATCTTTGTCTCAGCAGAAAGCTGATAACAAAGTGATGTTCGTTGTTACCGATGGGCGACCTAACAACCCGGGCGAATGTGCGAAAGCTATCAGAATAGCTATGGATGCTGGCATCAAGGTCATTCCAATTTTAATTGGCATGAGCAAGATGCACGTCAGTGGATTGGATCTGGTGGACTGCGTTGAAGTTGACGGGCAGGCCGAAAACCTTATCCATGAGCTGAAAGCAGCTGTTAAACGCAAGCTTTTTGCGTAAAACCAATTACACCCCAACAGGGAGTTACTGCGCTCCCTCTGGGGCGTAGTAGCTCTATTTTCAGGAGCTACAAATGAATACAAAAATCAATGCACTTAATGAGCGTTATATAGGCGTTATTAAGAAGCTTGCCAACGCAGATAGTGACGAGTCAGCAAAACTTTTAAGAAGCTTAGCTGTGCTACGTCGCCGCAGACATATTGCCCAAGCATCTTCCGTTACCAGGGAGGTGCGTTATGCGTGAGCGATATGTTGAAGTCTGTGTTGCTTTAAAAACTGGAGGGACACAGGTTATTTTCCGTGGGAAGTCTTCAGCTCAGGCGTACTCTGCTTGCTCTAACTATGGAGTAAAAAGAACGCGCTCAGGGCGATACTTCCAGGGACTAAGAGCTTGGGTTGCGGATTCAGTTACCTCTCAAAAGAAGCAGCTTGGCTGGCTTGTTAAAGAGGGGAAGTCGTTATGCTGAAACTTCAATCTTTCTTAGGTCACAACGGGAAAGACCTATGCCGTCTAACGAGCCAGTATGGTCAATTAGATCATTTTAAATCGGTTCGATACGGCAAAGTTCGCGGGGCGGTATATTACAATCATAGAGTGGTTGTTTCGATGTACTTCCGCAACGATGAGTACCTTGGGTTTACGCTTCGGATTAGAACTCCGCAAACCAGCGTGCTAGTTGAGGCCGGTAAGGTTGAGCAAACCTTGCCTGCCAGCACAGAGCTGGTTAATGCAGAGCCAAGCCTACCTTTAAATGCTTCATTATTTGCGAGCTAGTAAAAAGCGCTTCCCACAGTTTGTGGGGGCGCTTTTTTTATGCCCGTAATAAGTTCAGTTGCATAAAATACGAACAAATTATTTACCTTTGCAAAATATAGGTCTAAAATTAAATGGCTGATTACAAATGGAGAAAGCTATGTTAGAAAATATTTATTCAATCCTTGCGCTACTGGGCATTATTGGTGTTGGCTACATGTACTTCAAAGCTAAACCAGCTGCAAAAGATGACGGCGCAGAAGAGTAGAGAAGCCCTGGCTTTTCATTTAATCCCAAGAGCCGACCACGACGCGAGACAAACACCTCTTGTCACCGGCTCTTTCCCATCGCAAAGCCAGCTGCAAAGCTGGTACAAGTGCTTTGATATACGCTGCCTATGCAGCGCACCCCAACCGGTTATGCACATCCGGTACCGAAGAGATTCAGACCTGTACTTCCTTGCAAACAATCCGTCAGCGCCAGAGCACGTAAAGGGCTGCATACTTGAGCGCAAGGCTAGGGAATTGCGTGATTCGGATGAACCTACCCTGGAAAGCGAACTTAGCACACTGCCGTTAAACCACGAAGGCAAAGAGAACCAGTTTTCCATGCGAAAAATGATTGAACTCATGTATGAGTCTTCGTTTGCTAATTATTTTCACGGAAAGCGCTTAACACTTGAGTCATTGGTAAGGAGCTTTCAGAGCAGTGACTTTGCAGGTGAAGCAACACTTCCGTCCGAAGCGCCATTGAGTAAAGCTCTTTTTTATGGAAAACGGGGCCTGGTGTATGCTCGAAACTTTGTTCAGCGAGGTAGCGGGCAGTTTGCGGCCTGGTTCCAACTTTGCGATAGCGTCAGAGAAAATGGCAACAGAATTGAGGTCATTCTGGATAATGCTGTTGAGTCATTTTATACAACGCAAGCTGGACTAAGCAAAGCCCCTGGGCCTTATCTGCTTTGCGTTGTTTTTGAGCTCTCTAATACGGGGAGAGCTTGGTGTACGCAAATCCTCACTATTCCTGTCATTTCAAAAGAGTTAGTGGTGCCAGCACACTCTGCATGGCATAGAGAGTCAGGGAAACTCTTATGCAGTGAGTTCGACGAACCAAAGTTTGGCAAAGGCTTTGTTGGATTTCCGTTCAAGAAACTAACAGACCGTGAAGGTGAACTCCCTCCAATCATCGTAGGCTCCAAGCAGGGCGGAGAAAAGAAACGCTACATCTGCACTCCAGCGGTGTTAAATGACTCTGATCGCACCATTGCTGAAAAACGATTTAACGCGATTGACACCCCACTCCAGGTAGCAAGGTGCCAACTGCGAATGGCACTTAAATAGTGCGAGATTTTGACTTTATGACAAGCGCTACCGGCCACAGGATAATGAGAAGAGAAATACCATAAGCTCGGCCATAAGAAATAACGGATTCACTTAGCATTTTCATGCTGAACCGGCTAGAGACAACAATAATCCCGAATAACGACCAGAACCATAAAGCGGCAAACTTGAAGAAGCCAATCTCTGAGAAAATAACACTCGAAACCACCATGATAGCGATAAGTGAAGTGGTTAAGCTGAAGAGTATCCTACTTTGGTTTTGCTTTAGCGCCATTTTCATCCTCCAAAAAAATATGGCGACGCTAACGCCGCCTGCGACACTTTGCTACTTATTGCCGCTGACTTTAATTAAACCACCCCATTATCGCGCATCAACAAAATAACAGGAAGAACAGACCTACCGAATTTGAGGCTCCTGTTCAAACAACACCTGTAATCCGCTGATAAAATTCTTGATAACAATTGGAGGTGTCTATGGCCAGTAAGTTGTTTTCAAATGCGGTAAGAGTTCTGGAGTCTGAGTCATCTAAAGTGGTCAGATACAACTGTAGCGATATGTCGGGAGCACCAGAAGGTGTTGGGATAAAGATCCAGTCATCAATTTACTCTGGTGAGTGGGGCATAGCTATCTCATTAATAGAAGACCGAGTAGAGCTGCTCGGCAGCGCGATTGAGCTAGCTAGATGCGTGGATGCAATAAGTGCATTTTTTGACTCCTTGGGTATTGGGGAATTACTTATTGAAGATAACGAGCTTGTGTACCTACCTAACTTGCAAAAGGTTGAGCGCACAAGTGCCATTGGCTCATCAAAGGAAGTACGCCTCCCTTTGAGCAACGAAGTTGTGAGCCTCTCTTTCATTATTGAGGGCGAACGGTTTGAAATGGAGCCACCGATGTACGTGAGTCGTGATGGTGCCAACTATGTGGTAGCGCATTATTTTTCTTCAGCGGCGGCATGATGTCGAGGGCCGCCTGGAAATAAGGAAGTGTAAGTAATGATATTAAAGAAAACAGTATTAAGTGTAGCGATTTGCGGCCTACTTGCCGCTTGCTCAGGTGAAGAAGAGCCTGGCACAGATAGCGGTGTCGGCGCAGGAGGTGGCGGCAGCAACGTTCCCATTAGGCTTGCGCCTCCAGAAGCCGCATCGGTTAATGAAGGCGATCCAGACCAGGGCATTGATGCAGAGATTAAGTTGAGATTATCTGCTGCGCCATCTGAGTCTGTATCTGTTGATTTCACTACAGTTGACTCAAGCGCTCTTGCAGGCGAGCACTATACGGAAACTGCAAAGACCGTTACGTTCGCTGCCGGTGAGCGAACCAAAACTATCACAGTGCCGATTCTGTCGAATGACATGTACGGCGATGACAAGGCTTTTAGTGTTGAGTTTTCCAACCCGTCAGGGATCACGCTTGATGCTAATGAGACCATTGTCACTATTATTAACGACGACCCCCTTCCAGAGCTCTCATTCGCGGAGCCTAAGTTTATAACGTCTGAGCAAGCGGGTAGCCTCACTATCCCTGTCCAATTATCAAATTCATCAGAAGAGGTTACACGATTCAGTATTGATGTAAGCGGCACTGCCACACCAGTAGAAGATTATGAGATTTCCGCCAGCTCATTTGAAGTTGAAGCAAAACAAGACGTTTTCGAATTGCCGCTAGACCTGGTGAATGACTCCATACAAGAGGGTGGTGAAACCATTATTTTGCGCCTGAACCAAGTAGAGAAAGCCACCATCAATAGCAAGGCGAATGAGTTAACCGTTGTCATCGCGGGGGACTCAAAACTCCCCGACACGGGAGTGACCAAGTTCGTTAATGGCGATGATTTTGCAGCAGATGTCCCCGGGAATGAGCATCCTTTCCAGGACGCGAATTACGGTTTAGATGCTGGCGCTACTGGCGGATATAATCAAAATGGGTACGCCTCGATGGAATATACGAAACTGGATATTCATGGGAACACGTTACCTCAGTCTGCCTCTCAGTTTAGTTGCGTCAGAGACAACCTAACTGGCGTTGTTTATGAAGTCAGGCCATCAGCTGCAGCAGACGGTCCTGCACCTTCAATGTGGCGAGATATGTCGGCCTTGCATCACTGGTATAACCCAGACGACACAAATAATGCCGGGTATGCCGGTCCAGCTAACGACACAACAAGGTTTACCAAAGAGGATGGTAACTATATTGGCGATGACTGCACCATGCCAGATGACGGGTTCAGGTATCATAAAGAATCAGGGTGCTCTACAAAAAATTACCTGGATAGACTTAATCACGAGGGATACTGCGGCTTCAATGACTGGCGCTTGCCAACAATCAATGAAGTGCAAGCCATAACTATCTATGATTCAGGTCAGTCATTAGATCCTGCTTTCTTCCCTGACATTAATGCGTATGGCGCTAACACCAGAATACCAACAGCGACTCCAAGTGCTGATAACAATAGTTCTGTCTGGTGTTTTAATCCTTCAGACAAGCGTCGTCAGCTATGTTTGAAGTCAGAGAAAATGAGCATTCGTGCAGCTCGAAGCTCAGCAGAGTAAAGGGGGATTTATGATAAAGAAAAACGTTTTAGCGATTGCAGCTCTGGCTTCTAGCGTTTTACTGTCAACGAGCGTTAGTGCGAACACTTCAGCTACCTGTATGTTTGATACTATTAACGCTTCAACAGAAGTTCAGCAATACTTCGACAACAAAGACGGCTCAATTCTGGACGTTGTAACCGGAATTACCTGGTCGGCATGCTTGTATGGCCAAACATTCGATGAAGAGTCACAGTCATGCTCTGGGTCACCAGTGCCCTTGGGTTCATTCAGTGAAGCGATTGCCGCACAATCTAATTTTTCATTGTCCGGTGATGCGAGTGAGTCATCGGAATGGCGGTTGCCCAACATTAAAGAATTGGCGACGTTAGTGGAGTATGCGTGTATAGAACCGGCTATGCGGAACGATATTTTCTCTAGTTCGCCAAGCTCTCCTTTGTGGTCAAATACACCGAATACAACCGGTGTGGGGGCTCAAAAGGCTCGCGTCATAGACTTCAAAGATGGAACCGAGCTTGTTGATGATGTTACGACAACACCTATCTATGCGCGGTTTATCAGGGTAGATGCAGATTAGTGACTAGCTAATCTATTAAGTCAAAAACATCCCTGACTCCCGACTCCTCAACGCCGAGTGAGCGCGTGTATAAGTCAATCATGGCCGTCGATTTCCAATTGCCGGCCTTTTTTATTTTGTGATCGGGAATCCCTAACCGTCGCATAAGAACAGCCATTGAAACACGTAAGCTGTGCCCTGAAAAATTACCGTTTAGCCCCAGGCGGTCTGCCGTTCGCTTCAAGGATGAAGTGACTGAGTTAACGTGTGCTTGTCGTTGAAGCTTAACTTTAAACCCGCTGCCCTGGTAGTCCTGGTAAACATACCGAGAAGTAACGCGGCCGGACTTGTTAATAGGCTGAAAAATGTAATGAGGCACAGGATATTGTTCTCGAAGATTCTGCAGCAAAGAAACCGTCGTTTTAGATAGTGCTCTCAAATCCTCCTCACCATGCTTGTTTGTTTTGCTCTCACGCACAAGGATAACTCGGCGCTCCCAGTCAACATCCTGGAATCGAAGCGAGGCAAGCTCAGATACACGACAAAGAGTATCCAGGCCGAGATTGAACAGGCAAACGTCCCGCAGTTCAACGAGATCCGAATAGGGGAGCTGTCGCGCCTTTTCGATGAATGCACGGCCAATATCAGGAGCCTGGTCAGCCCCTTTTTTGCTCAGCTTTTTCATTCGCTGGCGCACCATTCCGGCAATAAGTGGGTCGTCAAATGGATTGGGGATTTCCATGGCATCGAGCGCCATTTTTAACGAGGTGAACCGACGCTGGAGTGTGCTTCGCTTATAACGGGAGTTAACAACGTCACTTTTGTCAGGCGGTGGAAGAATGTCATCAATATAGTGACGAACAACATTGGCCATAGAGGCAACTTCAAGATGGTAGGGGATTAACCCGTTGTCATCACAAAAGCGCTCATAGGCATTAATGTCACTTTCATACGCTTTTCTGCTGTTAGCGGGATATTCCTTTAGTAACTCACGGAAAACCTGTCGCCGTTTTTCGTGATAGGCGATTTTTTCATCGTGCCGAGCGTGTTGAAGCTCTGTCGATTTTCTAAGAGCAATGCTTTGATTTTTACTTTTCATAAAAACTCTGTAACAAAAAGTTGGTTAAGCAACGTAAATGTATGGTTACTACATTACTATGGATAATAATCAGTTATCTACAGTAATCCATAAAATTTATAAAGTCTGTGACAAAAAGTTAAGGTTTGGCGATAATACTCTGTAACAGGAAAGTTTGTGGTCAGGGTATAGCTGCGTATTTTTTTATTGAGCTTGTCAGAGATATGTCCGACTTGCTCAGGGAGTTACTGCATACAATTTTGGTGAGTGACTAAGCGATATGTCCCAGGTGCTCGAAAACGTAGGGTTTGCGGTTGTAGCGAAACAGCAAAATAGGCAGTCCAGGTAAGCAAGGTGAAGCAGCATACTTCTTCACTCAGGATGCAGTTGATATGTTCATCTTGTCAGGGGGCGGCCGCATAGCTCTTTGACCAGGGTAGCGGCGATATGCCCGTCGTGTCAGGCAGAGCAGGAGTAGATGTTCTGGTAAAACCACAAAACACGAAATATCGAGCCCAGGGAGTGACTGCATATTTCTTTGATGAGATTAAAAGGGATATGCCCGTCCTGATCTAAATTTTAGGGTTTTATTGTTTCGACAAAACAACAAAACACAAAACCGCAGTAAATTTAGGTCAGTCATGGCTAGAAGGAACACCCGGTACAAGGCAGGAAAATGGCCGAAAAGTCACCCGAATTGCACGTTTTTAGGATGAAATAAGAGATTTTTTAATAGGAGCAGAAAAAAACATGAGTGATTACAGTATCCCAGAGGTGACTGAAACCTGGAGAAATATACGCGGGTTGAGCTCTGTTATTTCAGCAAAACTTTCAAAACCACTTCACGCATGGTTGATGGCCAACCAGGATGATGAGTCGCTGTGGCCAGAGCATAAGCCGGATCAGTTCTTTATGCGCATGGAGAAAATCGAGCCAGAGCTGCGTCTAAACCTCTTCCGGAAGTTGGTTATTTCCCATTACTCGCTAGAGCACTGGAAAAGCAATGTCATACAGGCGTTTTATCGCTACCGTCATAGTGAAGCAAAGACTGTGACAGTGAGAATAAGAAAGTCAGTTCATCAGCAGCTAAAAGACTATGCTTACCAGGAAGGCTTTGGATCTTTGAGTGATGCGATTGACGAGCTACTTAGCTCGGGAGTTCCCAGTCAGTAGGGTGTGGAAAAAAAATCAGCGCAGCAATGATAGAGAAAATAGGCCCCTAAAAAGACCAAAGCCACCTATTAAAGGTGGCTTGATGGTGTCGAAAGCATGACATTTCAGCTCTTATTGCCAAGTGTGAGAGGCTTCCGACGTTTATTAATGTAACATAATAAAGGTTTGATCTGGTCTGACCAGTCAGGCCTCCCATATTTTTAACCCTTCAGAGCTCCACTTTACCTCTGGGTCGGGGCCTTCCTTTGCATACATTGATGCAACGACGTTGCAGTTGCGACGACCCATTCTCTTCTCGGGATGAAGCGGCACTATAATAGGTAAAACTTGCTTGTGCAACTCAAAGGTGACGACAACAACGGCAGACCCCTCGATATGTCGAGAGTGAAATAGTGATTTGGGGGTGTTAATTATATCTGGCAATCTCTTTATTACTGAGGTTGCTATTCCATGGTCGAAACAGGCTTTTGAAATAACTTTTGCTGTGACAACTAAATCCAGCGGTTTAAAGCCTGCGTGGTCAACCAGGTATTGAGGGGTTGCTCCGAGCTCAAGGATTGGCTCGTGGTGATAAACCCCCTCCATTTCAGATTTTATTACTAATTCAGCAGCCTGCGAAAAATTGGACATCCGTTTCACTCTTCAATTTATTTTTCCTATTTTATCACATTCTCAAGGATGTGTTTTTCAAACAACAGGGAAAACAACTATTTTGGTGCCAGCTGCATGGAAAGATTAGCATGTGCAGCGGGATACTAAAAAACGCGACAATCGCCGCGCTTTAATCCAGCCATCCGGAAATCCCGGGTGGCTAGGTTTAGTCAATCCTACTTTATGCAGGGGTATCCTCTATCAGGAAACTGTAAGCTTCCAGCTTTAACGCATCATCGACTTCTGTGTTTAGCCAAATACTACAAAGTGTACCAATATCTTTGGGGCATCCTTGTTCAGATACGAGCGCATGGTTATCAAAATGCAACGCATACCCGACCGGGTACAGAGTATCTTCAGGAATGCCACTGCTACGCAATTCGTCAATGTTTCTCAGAGTACGGCTCTTCATTGCTGCAAGAGTAAAGCCGACCAATGATGATGCGTTAGCATAGAGTAAGTCTTGATATAAATAATAAGCTAAAACAACTTCAGCAGGTGTCCCAAAAGCGCGATCATCCGAACTCTTAATAAGCTTTAAAACGCTTTTCTCTTCACCTTGCTCAAGGGAGCGTATGCGCTCTTCTGCGTGAGCGACGAGCAGGTTGCTCAGCACCTCATGGTGAGTTTGACGATTTTCATGTGAGTAATTAACCTGGTCGAGCCAAACCGCAAGGTCGGCATAGCTGGCGCTATCAATGCTATTCAGATTGCTTGGTAAATACTGATTGGCGTATTCCTCAACAACAGGCGCAAAGCCAAACTGATTGTCAGGGTTTACCATCTGCATAATTTCGAAGTAAGTAGTCAAAATGTTCATCATTAGAATTTAATCGCTATTCCGGCGGATACTAAAGTGCTATCCAGGTCAGTGTTAGGGCTGTTAATGTTGGAAACGCTTAGTTTGATAGCAGCATTTGGGTGGAAGTTATATCGCACTCCAGCGCTGTACGTGTCTGAGTCCTGAGCCATTACGCGAATACTCTCAGAGGTGCTGACATCATAACCTTTTCGGTCACGTCGCCGCTCCCAGCTAATAAAAGGCGTTACCTGGCCAAACGTGTAACCCACAGTCATATAGCCGGAGCGCATTTCTGGTGTAACCGGGGCCGACTGGTCAAGCTCTACATACTCACCTTCAACCAATAGCTGCTTTCCATCGAACCTAAAACCCGCTGAATAAATTGATACGTCTTGCTCTTGTGAGAACGTAGTCATAAGGCTAGAAGTGCCATTGGAAGGCATAGCCGTCAAGGTGGCATCGGTAATATCAAAGTAGCTGGCGCGGATCATAAAGCTGCGAGAAGAGAGTGTCGCGGTGCCACCGTACATTAGCTCACTGTCTATGCCGAGTTCAGCGTCCTGGTAGCCGACTTCTCCATCGAGATTGCCTCCGAGAGCTTGGATAGTGAGATTATAGTTGTTTAGGCGGAAATTCTGAGCGATTGAACCACCGGTATAAGAGTCAGGTAAATTATAGGTTGCCCGGGGTAGTGCGGTAGGCAAATATGCCATACCAACATCAAGATAGTCGCTGTAGTTCATTAAAGGCAACCGAAGGCTCCCGGCACTTGCGAAAGTGTTCTTAGATAAGTTGTAGCCTACGTAGACCCAGCGCATTTCCACATCGAAGTCATCCGCTCCACGAGTCATCACCTCGGCTGCAGCGGTAAGGCCATAACCGGCATCGACGTTAGCCCGTAGCGCAAATACTGAGTCATCCTCAAAGTTCACATCATTAGAGAAGCCGTATGAGGGGATTTCGCTATTACGGTCTTTAATTGCAGTCCCATTAATAGCTGCATGACCATTCCAAGTGACTGTTTGGGCAAAACTCGGTGCCGTTGCAGCTAATGCAATAGCCAAGCCGCTTAACTTTAAATATTTCATCGCATTCATCCTAGTAGATTAATGTCACAGAGCGATTGCGTGATAATTCTCCCTGGTGATTGAGAGGTCGCTGATCGCCAATTGAACGAACAATTAACTGTTTGGCATCAACACCTTGTTCAAGGAAAATGCTTTTAACAGCTTCCGCACGGCGCAGTCCCAGCCGGTAGTTATAATCCTCGTCACCAGTTTCATCAGCAGCCCCTTCAATCAGAACAGTCTTTTTCGGGTACTTAACCAGGTAATCAGCATGAGGTTTGATGATGTCGGCGGCATCTTTTGGTGCAACAGCGCTGTCGTGCTCAAAAAACAGGATATGAGCAACCCGCGTTGGCTCTTCCTTTTTCACGGGCTCAGCGGTACGTGTTGTGTTTTGCTCTGGTGTTGAGCTGCATGCTGATAAAAGCGCGATACCTACGCTCAGCAGTGCTACAGAAAAACCTTTATTCATGTGGACCTCTATGTTTATTAAACATGGCCATTATATTTTGGAGAGGGTAGGCATGACGGGAACAGACAGTTCAAATTCGGCAGGTCTGTTCGTGAAAAAAAGAGAGCAGTCGGTTTTTTGTGGCAACATAGGAAAAGTTACATTAGTTTCTGAAGGAGAAAGCAGTGAAGCACTTTTTGTTCATCATTCTGTTCACGTTATCCTGGCAAGCGAATGCCCAAGCTCTTATCAAGAAGAGCAATTCCGGTATTTGTCATGCGCCAAGCAGTCCTTACTATGAAAGAACGAAAAACTTCCGTCCATTTGACAACATAGAAGCCTGCATTCAGTCGGGCGGTCGGTTACCCAAGTCGTCTTCTAGCAGCCATAGCGATAAGCCGAGACAGTCTCCTGATGCAATCACGTATTCAAGAAATGCTTTCCGGCATTGGTCTGACTTCGATAATGACTGCCAGAACGAACGACACGAAACGCTCATTAGATTATCCACCGCACAAGTCACGCTAAGCGCTGATGGTTGCGCTGTCATAAAAGGCCGCTGGAACGACCCTTATACAGGGAAAACGTTTTTCTCGGCCAGAGACTTACATATCGACCATTTAGTGCCGCTAAAAGCCGCCTGGGTAATGGGAGCAAGTGCCTGGAGTGATAGCAAGCGAGAGAAGTTTGCGAATGACCCAATCAACTTGTTTGCAGTTGACGGTCCAACAAATATGTCAAAGGGCGCTAAAACCATCACGCAATGGTTGCCGCCAAATGAGAAGTTTCATTGCCAGTATGCGACCCGGTATCTGCGCGTCTTAATAGGGTATGGCTTCCCCCAGAAATACAAAAATGAAGCTCGCCAGGTGAAGGATGAGGTGTGCTAGCGAGTCGGTAGCCGGTGCTTGACACCGGCTATTTCCACGGTATTATTTTAATCATCGCGAAAGCGATTCCCTCGGCGAAAGCCTCCGCTCCGGATTACCCGTTGAGCCATCCCAAAACACCGCGAAGTCCATGTTTTAGTGTTATATTCAAGCTCGATAAATAGCATGTAGTTCAGGGTGTTTTGTGCCCTCAAACTTTTTACCAATGAAGATGACCTTTGTCTTCGACCGCGAGCTCGCGGAATATAAACCGGCGGGTTAATACGAGAGTGTTAACTGACAGCGACCAAACCCTTGGAAGCTTTACCTGGCGAAAGCCTTACCCCAAACGGGAGTTAAACCAACTCCTTTCAGGGGCATGGTTTTGCTCCCATTGTTATTCATTCAATGCAGGAGCTACCCATGACTACCAACATTGTAGAGAAAGCCGCAATCCTTGCCGCTGCCTACTTAGATTTAATCCCTGAGCCTAAACAAAGTGTTACCCACCTTACTGATACGTTAAGCGTGCTGGTTACTGAGTTTACTATTCTGGGAAAATCATATCGGTGCTTAACGTACTTTGACAGTTTTGACGAATTTTCATCAAAACGCCTCAAGGACGGTGACACCATTAACAACAAAAAAATTGTTCACGGAGACTCGACGGTAATTGCCCTCTATAAAGAGCACAGCATGACCGACGTTGGCAAAGTGATCGCCGCGAATATCTAATTCGCACAACCACCCCAACGGGGAGTTATACCTCCCTACGGGACCGGTGTATCTCCCCACAGATGTTTTATCCAAACACTTAGGAGCTACACCCATGAAAAACGCAAAATCTATTACTTTCCCACGCGAAATCGTGTACGAAAGCGGCATTACGCTTGCTTCAAGCCAACATGGTGAAATTTTCCATATTCCTGAAGTCGGCCTTGTCGAAAATGAGTCAGCTGACCGCAATAAAATCTGTATTTTCGGATCTTATGTTGCGCGTGAACTGGCCAACTGGTTTGCATCCCGCAACCTTCCATTTTCTTTGGAGGGTTAATGATGGAGCCTACCTTTTATCAAAACCTTTACTCAATTTACATCGACCGAGCATTTGACCTAGTTCGCGATCATTGTTTCCCCAAAAATGACGAGGCACTGCATTCGTTTCTTGGTGTGGACGGCGATTTAGAACGCGTCTATCTGTCGATGGAATTAGGTAAGCAAGTAAACGAAGTTATTGGTTCGATTGGTAATATGCCGATGAGCTACTTTTGCTACAACGTACTGGAAAGCAATCTTTCAGATTACTTACAGCCGTTTGTTAATACAGGCAAAACCCGACCGTCTAACGACGATTTGGTTGCGTTTGTGCAGCAGGAAGTTAAAGCAAAACAAGGTAACTTCTAAACAAAACTATCCCAGCGGGGAGTCACTCCCCGTATGGGGTAGTGCCTCCTGCCGATGCGCTGGGACTAAATAACTAGTCATCGGAATAAATACAAAAATAACTAAGGAGGTACCCGTGAAAAAAATCACAACCAAAATCCTCTCCTTTTTGGAGACTGGAATCATATCCCTTGTGCCTATAGGGATTCACACAAGCCTGATTTTAGAGGCTTATTTAGCAACACTTCTATTCACTTATATAATGGGAATAGGGTTGTTGATAACGATGTACTATGCAAAGCATGTAGAGAAAAAATCCACTGTTGAGTTAACTCACAAGCTGGCCACTGACTTCTTCTTCATGTCTGTAGGTAGTGCAATATCGCTGTATATACTGCATCCAGTGTATGTAGCTGTTGCCTGTGCATCCGCAGCTGTGTGCTTGTTTGTAATCATTGTCAATCTTGCCTGTGATTACTTCTCGCGCCAGGTGAAATAGGTGTATAACAGCTAAAAACTGTTATACTGAGGACATAATTCCAGTAAAGGAATCATATATTATGAATAGCGAAAAGCTTTTAGTTTTGGTGGCAGTAATGCCAGTCGTCATGTTAAGTATCCACTTAGCAATAACGCACTATCAAAATAAAAAGAAGTCGCAATAGGTCTTTACGTAGTAGCGAGAGCTGCAATGACCGTAAAGGCCCCAATGATGAAAGCCACAGATGACTGAAGCCAATGCTTCACGTTGCCTGTGGCTTTTTTTTGCCGTTAAAGTGAGCAATTATACAACCACAAGCCATCTATGATTTGGAAATCGCTCCCAGCAGGATAATCAAGCCAACAGCCAATGGCACCAACCCCAACAACCGCTCATAGCCAACAAGCACATGAGATCCAGCACCCGCCACTCCGGGAAGCATTCCCCCGATAATCAACCAGAAGCCAAGTAAGATGGCCAGCACGGCTATTATTTTGAATGGCCACAATGATTGTTTGATAGAAAAGCTCCGCTATGTAGCGCAAATGAAGTCAGTTTAACCCGTTCAGATACACTGTTTTTGAATAGACACCTTTAATACGCCCTTTCTGTTCCCGCACTGTTGCTTATGTGCAGATATAATACAGCCAGATTAGTCATTAAGCAGGCATTGAGCTAACAAGTTCCACTGCTTTTCGGGATTCTTGCGTTTTAGGAGGATGTTGTGCCGGAAGTTTATAAAACAGAACTTTTGAAACTCTCAGATAAGTTCAAGCGTGTGATTGCTGAGCGTGAAACCAGGCAAGGGGAGCATCGTATTGCGTCGTCTAATCTTTACCTGAAGCGCGCCAGCATGAGTCCCTTGAAACGGTTTGCCAGGGCATTATCGTTGTCGAGAAAACTGAGCAAGCTTCGCCATGCTGAATCCGAATCAAAGAAAGCCATTGAGGCAGGGAAAGCGGAATATCGGGCACAACAACAAAGCCTACTGGAGGCGTTAGTCAGCGAGACACTTGCTCGCAATGCTCCCCCAAAACGCGTAACGGAGGCCATCGCAAAATGGCGAGAGGCCAATGCAGTAGATGCCTATATTGACCGTTTAATAGTGATAGGTCACGACATTGACGCATGCTTAGCTAAGGTCATGGGCTTTACCCTCGACGAAGAGACTTTGGATAGACTAGCCGCAATTACAATGGATGCGGCGGCCAAAGAGTATTACCAGGAAAAGATGCAGGAAGCCCGGATATTGTTGGAGCAAAACCTCAGTCGCAGAGAAACCAAACTTCAGGTGATAACTGATCGAGCCGCGAGGGGTCAGTTAACGCAAATACTTAACCAGGCAAAACTTATAGAAGAGCCGGTGCTTACGGATAGCTCACGCTTGCTGGAGGTGTCGTTTCAGCATAATCGGTTTATGGCCAGAATGCGCGAGGCGAAGTACATCCTGTTGCATTTCAGGGAAAGAATGGAAGAACGCATATTTGATGTTAAAGCAGAACAATTAATGCCGCACATTGAGGAGCTGAAGCTGAAAGGGTGTAACCTCGATGATGATTTGGTTAAAGCAGCAATAAGGAGCCATCGCTACCCAGCAGAGCCGTCGATTTTGGACAGCATCACTGACTGACATAACTTGCGATTATTGGCACATAGAAATAGCTACAACATACCATAGATAAGTAGCAGTTATAACACGCCCAGCGGCCGTTCCGGCCTCGGTCGTGAGTCTAAACGAATAGCTTTATTGTCATCGCTGACACCGCCGCATAATCATAGATAAGCGGAAGAAAGCATTAGAAAAACGTCAAGCAAGCAAACCATAGAAACAGATAAATAAAGAAAGCAGCAGAGAGGTGACACGGGAAAGAAAAATGCCAGAGAAGCGCAAGAGTAGAGAAACGAGAAAGCAGCGAGCGATGTTTCATTCGAGTAGGGATGTGCAGGGTCCGATTAAGTTTTTCTTCTCTTGGGTATGTTGTAGCTGTTTTGCTATACTGATGTTAATGTTTCGAAAAAACAAACAATTGAGGTGATTATGAAAACTAAAATGTTTACCGGCTTGTTAGCCATGTTACCGGCCGCTGTTTTGGCCAATTCGCTGATCGTTCACAAAAGCCCTACATGTGGGTGCTGTGTGAAATGGATAGAGAGCTTTAGTAAAAGCATCACTATCCAGGAAGAGAACCATCACGATATGAATGCCATTAAAGCGGAGCACGGCGTTCCTCAGCAGGCCGCTTCATGCCATACGGCGGTTGATGAACATGGATTCGTTTATGAAGGCCATGTGCCGCCTAAAATGATTGAAGATTACGGCAATGGCGCACGAAGCCACAACGGCAAGGGCCTGGTTGTCCCTGGCATGCCCATTGGCTCAGTCGGGATGGATTATGACGACCGGTTCCAACCTTATGTGGTTTATGAGCTATTAGAGAACGGCTCTGGCCGTGTCTATGCAGAAATTGACTCAAAAGAAACGCAGGCTAAATACCGCTACGACCAATAACGGTATCGCCTTAAGGTAGGTGAACATGAGCACCGAACACAAACTCAAACTCACTATGGCTAACCTCGAAGAAGAGTTGGAGCTATTGCTTGATGAGCTGGCCGAAATGCGGCCTGTTCAAGCCGTGGTGTACCATTTTCCGCACCCAGCACTGGAAGATGAGTCGCTGGATGAGTTAAAGGCAATGTCTGTGTCGGTTATTGAGGGAAGAGAGGCGTTTGATATTGCAGCAAAACATTATACCAACTTTTTAGCTGCGCCAGGCTATGAACGAGACGACCCTAAACGGCCATCAACCAAGTTCACCAGGCGGTTACCCGGTTTGCTCGCCTTTAATAGCGCGAACCCGTTAGCCATTATGGCGCGGGTTGCGCGCATAAACCGGCTCAAGGCAGATTTTTTCTCAGAGCAAAAACAGTTAGATCAACACCCGGACATCCGCTTTGAAAAGTTGCACAGCTTCTTTCCAGGACTTGTGTTGCTGGAGTTAAAGCGAAAAATCAGCGTTATTAATGAGCCGGTAAAAAGTGTGCGCTTCAATTGGGAGCATAGGAACAACATTAAGCGCGTTCAGTCAGGGCAGCTCGTTGAGCAATTGGAATCTAAGCTCAACGATAAATACTGGCAGGCAGGGGTAGCTTCAAACAGGTACCTGCGAATGGAAAAGATCATCGGAGAGCTCCGCAAAATGCCGCCTAATACGCCAATCAGGAAGCAACGGCCAATGAAAGCCATTCCCATAATGAAGCTCAATATGGAAGAGCCTCTCAACGGCAAGAAGTTAGTGCCATTACCGGCACATTCGCCAGGCATTCTGCTGGCGCAGAGTGAGCCTGTTAAGGTCACGCATTTGAAAGATTATGAGCCACCGGAAAGCCGACACGCGCCGGAAGGTTTTGAGGTGTTAGATGAACATTTGGGGCTCTATCGCCCAAGTGAGTGAAGCATGTTGATTAATCCGATTGATGATGCGCTGTATAGCGCCATGAACACCATTGAACTGTCGTTTGCACTCAATAAGAAGCGATTCCGCCATGAGAGCGAATTAAGTAAGTCTGTCGTGGCTAAAATGCGCCAGCTGCAGCGCGATGGTCGAATTAACAAGAAGGTGTTTAAGTATTTCATCGACACGCTTATGCCGAAACAAAAAGGGTTCGACCGTCGCTGGGTAAACCGATACGCACGCTACCTGGAAATTGCGTCGATGGCTGAGAAGCTAGTCGGAAAGACCGATAAGGAGCGTTTAGATGTTTTACTGGATCACCTAAACGACACTTACGGTATCCTGATCCGCCAAAGTATCAGTGACCAGGAGCACTTCTCAGAGGATGAAGGGAAGCAGATTGCAGAAAAGGGATTTGTGGGGGTCACGCAGAGCCAGCTCACTCATTTTGATAGCCATGGGAAAATGACGGACATCGTGTACCTTAGCGCTCGATTACCTAACCAGGAAAGCATCGTGAAGGTGCTTAAAGAGTGTCAAACACACGGCTTTTCATTACACAACGAAGAGACAAAGGTTGCCCCAAAAGAAATTGGGTTTATTGCACTGCTGCCGATATAAGCCGCCAAAATGGCCTATATCGGCGCAAAACACTTACTTAACTTTGACGCTTTGAGGTCACCAGCGCTAAATCAATAGATACGCCTGGGAAGCAGTCCTTATCAAGCAGTTCCACCAACTCAAAACCATTCTCACTTTCTAACACTCTACCCGCTGAGGCCGGTACAAGCGCCACCAACTGTCCTTTGGGGGCAAGCATCGAATGAGCTCTACGAACATGCAACAACGCCCGACCGTTCGAAAAGGGCGGATTCATTACAATTTTATCGAAGCTTTGACCTGGAGCCGGTGACCAGGTGAGAAAATCCTCCTGGATAACGGTTGCCTCTGGAGCCTTACTCTTGATGATTTTGCAATGCAAGTCGCTCACTTCAACACAAACCGTTTGGGCGGGTCTGTTTATGGCCATAACCAAAGAGCCTTGTCCTGCACTCGGCTCTAACACAGTATCACTATCGCTGATGTCAGCCAGTTCAACCAACCGCTGCGCAAGCGCATCAGGTGTCGGGTAATACTGGTGAGAGTATTTCTCTGGTAACGCTCCGGTACCAATTATTTCCATTCGAATATGATCGTACCAGTTATAATCAAACTTAAAGGTATTCGAATCGTAGTAGCCGACCGCTGTTCCACCGCAAGCCATAAGCACATCAATCACTGCTCTGCGTAAATGCTTATCGGTTGAATAAGGTATAGTGACACCGTTCTCAATAGGTCGATATGCTGCGCCAACCTTCTCATAAGCCGGTTTTATATCCATTAGGACATCCAGCACCTCCGGCGCAATTAATGACTGCATCAGGACGGTATCTTCACGCTCCACTTTTTCTTTTTTATACGCTTTCTTGCGACGAAACTCAGCGGGTATCGCTTTAGGATGCAAAACTGACAATATCTCGTTCAGTCGCCAGGCAATATCATCGTGAACCTCTAGGTGTACTGTACGTTTCTTAAATACTTTTATTCGCAAAGCGCCACCATCAAGCTCATGCCATTCCCCGGGGCGCTCTTCGTGGAGATAATCAATCAACCGGCTCGTTGTGTAATGACCCTTTGTGAAATCGCGCTCCATAAAAAGAGCGATAACGAAGCGTAGGTCATGCACCGTATCTGTTTTATACCGGCAAAAGCCATAGCGCGAATCAGCGGCATTAAAAATCATGCGCTTATAGAAACCTTCGGGGCGATTGGTAACATGCTCACCAGAAAGCGATTTGAAGGCTCCATCGACACGCTCTGCAAGATAGTTCTGCCTTTCCAGTAACAGCTGGCGTAGCGTGTGATAAACAGCCTCTTCAGTAAATGCCGGAGTGTTGAGCTTATTAATGTCATCACGCCACTGCTGGCGCTTTCCTGCTGGCATAAAGCGTATCACGTCAGTTAAGCCTAGCGCCTTATCCCAATAGTCAGCATCGAGTATCTGGATAGCCCGCTCTTCTTCGCCTAACCCTGATAGCTTTGATGGGTCTACATGAGCTCGGTGGGGATCATAAGCGCCAGCGCGTAATAAATAGCGAAGCCCATGTTGAGCGGATGGTTGGTTTAACATGGCCATCGTCTCCACAATGGCTTTTTTAGCTGCTTTATACTGGAAGAGTAGTGCTTCTATGTCATTTTGGGCGACCGGCGCAAATACGCCGCTCAACTCAGGTATTGAGTTTGTTTTTAATGCTAAGTTAGTCGTCATCGTGTTTACCTGGTGTGTTTACTTAGAGCCAGGTTCTCACTTAATCTAAGGGCTTCAATAAAAGTGCAGGGGTTTTAGATGTTCTGCCATGACATTTAAAAATTGATGCCGTAACGTGACTGACAACAAGAACAATATGCGCCAGGTATAGAACGGAGAGCAAAATGCCAACACTGGATTTCGAAGGGAAGCGCTGAAGTAAAAAACGCGGCTTCGGCCGCGTTTCGATTACTTTTGCTCTCTGCGTGTGTACCGAGGTTTCTCATACCCTAAAAATTCAGGCCAGCCCTCAAACTCTGGATAATCCCGATGGGGCAAAGAAGGGATTCCTTCTGGTCTTGCACCTCGACGGCATAACTCGCGCCAGTGCCCACTACTCAACAAGCGGAACGTCCGGACAATCTTTTTAGCTTCCTCATAAGGGAGGAAACGAGAGTTTGGAGCAAGAAATTCGTCCCAACCTTCCCATGAGTCTGCATAATAGCGCTCAGGGGCTTTGGGTGCGCTTGGGACGGCATCTTTGTTCTTTAAAAGTTGCTTAAACTTCTGCCGTGTATCGACTTTATGCTCTTTGAGGATTTTTTTCATATCTTCATAAGAGGGGATTTCCGGCACCTCTTTTCCTGAATCCAGATAGTCCCGCCCAGCCTGGATAAAGTGTTCCCACGATGTGAAATTATCGTAGAAAGTAGCTGGATTGCCCGGTACATCATAAGGTCGAGACACCTGCTCAAAACGACCCTCTTGCAAAGTTAGGTGCTTAAAATCATACGATGTCTCAACACCCATTTTCACCAGCTTTGCAGCGGCCATGTCCATAGGAAGCTTGCTTATCAATCGAGAGATCGAAGTATCAGCTTGCTTTGCCATAATGGTTCACCTTCTTGTAAAACTATAAGCCAAATCAGGATACGTCCCTGCTGACTTAATGCTGTTTCTCTCCCGGCGGTCAAATTATAGTTTTTTGTGCCGCCAGTTCAGTGCAACTCACTCTGTTACAGTTTGTTACACTTCGCTTTATAGTTTGATTATAGGTTTATACACGATACTTTTCCATTCTATTTTCTTAGTCTTTACTTTTATTTTTGTGATCAAACTCCATTGTTACAAATAGTATTAATCGGGTATTATTGTCATTCTAAAATTTTGTTGATGATAACAAAATCAGTTGTAACCTGATTGCATACTTAACTAACTGGAGTTGTTAATGGCACCTTCTTCTATTGAGTTATCTACGCTAATTTTATATCACCTGTTCCCACAGCTGGAGCCCTCTAATCCAGAGGCGTTCTTCGATAAACCTATAACGGTGTGGGTGGACGACTCAGCAAACATCAATACGACAATAGGTGGCCACATTACCCCCAAGTGGGGTCAAGCTGCTATGACGCTCCAGATGGATATGAAGGCAGTTAATCAAGCCTTTAAAAAATCAGATGAAACGGACATTGGCTCCCGATTGGTAGAAGCTATGGCCACATCACTATTCGACCAAATACATAAAAAACTTGATAGATTGCAGCTCAATGAAAGGCAACGAGCGCTATTAGGCATGCTAATAGAGAAAGACAAAGGCGATATTCAACATTTATTGCGTTCACTGGCTGACTCCCCGGTGGAGACAGTAATTGATAACGATGCGAGTAAGGTGCTTCACTGATGGACACGATTAGAAAATCCTCATATCGTTTTTTCTTAAAGCACCCTGTTGGGGTTGCAGTGTTTACAATTGCATCCATTTTTGGATGTGTAGCGCTGACTACAATCATTAACAGCAACGTTCGCTATGACAGCATGCCTCCAGTAGATTTCTGGTTGATTGCATTCACACCGCTTGTTTTGTTGTTTTTTACCGGCTCTATCGAACTTCAAGAGAATCCGCATAAGCCTACAAAGGGAATTTACCGAGTTAGCTTATTAGGCATACCTATCCGAGAAAAGGTGTTTGTTTGTGATGATTATGAAATAAACCACAAGTCAAAACATAAAGAGCTCGTATTTATGCGCAAAGGCGAGCCAGTATACTCGGTTCCATTCTATCTCCGGGCATCAATTCACTCCGTTATCTACCAGCTAAACGAAGAGCTGGCTCCTCAGCTTCTGATTAAGCCAGCTGAATGACATTCAGACCTCGCGAAAACGCGGGGTCTATTCTTAGGCAGAAGGCAAAAACCATATATGCTAGTCACCTCCTAACTGTAGAGGTGCGCCGTGAGTGTTGTATACCACCAACAGCCGATTATTGACCTAAAATCGCGAAACATTATTGCGTATGAGTTATTGCTCAGGGATCTGACTGGCTTATCAATTATGGAGGTTAATCTTCGCCCGGAACTGTTTGTTCAGCACATGGCGCTTCTCGTAGAGGCAAAAGCTAAATATATTAAAACCATCCTCAGCAGAAACCCAGGGTCGGCGATATTTCTCAACTTTACACCAAATCAAATTGCTACCGAATCGTTTTGCGATGCCATTATGATATTTAAAGACGCTGACATTCCTTTGCATCAAATAGCAATTGAAGTAACAGAGCATTCAGAGGTCCTTAGAAGCGGTTCTGTATTGCGCAACCTAAAAACCGCAAAGGCAGAGGGGCTCATGGTCGCTATCGACGATTACGGTAGCGGGTACAGTAGTCCAATGTCTATCATCCGAGCTGAACCCGACATAGTGAAACTTGACCGCGCATTCCTTCAGGAAGCCCTTGTCCAATCCAGGGAGGCTGGGTTCCACATAGGAAGAAGAGTTTTATCCCGAATCATTCGTTTTTTGAAAGACTTGGGAGTTAAAGTCGTTGTCGAGGGGATTGAAAACCAACGCCAGCTTGAATTTGTAACTGAAGCTGGCGCTGATTTAGGGCAGGGCTTTTTCCTTGGTAAACCAAGCGATATAACATCAACAAAAGCCAATGTAATCAAAGATTCGTTTTGGGTTGGCCAACAAGCTGTCTAGGGTTAAATTAAGCTCTTGTCCGGTTAGCCTAACACCTTCTTTAAAGTAGTCTGATTCATAGTATTTCAACTCTTCGAACGACATTTCTCGCTTACCAACGCGCTCAAGCCACATATTAGCTTTGCGCCATGACGGTAATCCTGTCTTATAAACGATAAGACGTGCAGGTAGCTTAATCGTTGACACTCCGTACTGATACGTATAGTCGGGATTGTAGTTGCTGCGAACAATGCAGGTTTGGCCATTACTCCGGTTATCATAAAATTCCTTTGCGCGGTCAGGGCTTGCCAGGACATCAAGCACAATGAAGTCCTCCTGCACATCCGAAACGGCAACCTGTACCGTCTCCCAAAGCGGAAGGAATTTATCGTAATAACCCTGGTAGCTCTGAGTAAGAGCGTCTAGTTCCCTTTTTCTCTCTTTTAGCTCAAGTGCCTCATTGTGATTCAACCCTGAAAAATGGTTGTAAACCACTCCTTCAAACTCAACTGAAGCGGCCTCCCAAGAAGCATTCTTAGCCCCTTTCTCAATTTCATCGGCGAGACTGTCATAGATGCGCTTTAAGGCTCTTCTGGCTTTTGCGTCGTCGCGCAAACTGGTAATGATTTCAACGGTTTTTCCATAGTCTAGCCGAACATCAGCAGTGAGAATTAAGCGGTTATCGATCCATTGTTCATTCACAGTAAGCACATCGACCTGGCCAGCCATGACTGCCTTAATATCAGATGTGTAATTCTGCAGTTCCCCGTTAATTGAGAACATTTCCTCTTTTCCAATCAACACTGCAGGCAACCGCTCAATACCCTCCAACGCAGCCTTTGCCGACGCTTTATTGCGCACAATAGCTTGGGAGTCATTATCATCAAACACTTGCTCTACTTCAACACGGACTGAAGTTTGCGGCTCTCCCGCATTCACAGGAAAAAGCACAGCAGTAAGCAATAAAAACAAGAAATACTTCACAGCAGAAACTCCAAAATTAATACCTAACTTACTTTTTACCACCAAAAATGATTCTATCCACAAAATCACGAAAAAAAATGACCGCTCAAAGCGGCCATTTCAGCTTCCCTCTCTTATGTCTTTCCAATGGGGTTTATCTCTTCCTGCTCGACCGGCATGGCTTTCATTTTTGCACTGAAGCCGCTGTTGTAGTAAGTATTACCTTGGCTATCCGAGTAGATATAGCCCTGCGGGTCATGCGGATCACCAAACGTTCCCTGAAGCGAGAGCGTCTCAGTTCCTATCTCAAGTTCTTGCGGAATATTTCCGGACTGCATATCAGCAAACGTCATATCGTCCATAAACATCCCTTTAGAAGGAGATGTCACTGAGCTACCTTCATACGGAACCAGCTCCCCGTTTGAGTAAGTGAACTGGGTTCCAAGAGAGTTTTCATACACAGGATTAAAGCCATCCTGTTGAACTAATTGCAACTCTTCACCATTAGCCTGAACCACATCTGGGGCCATGCCGCTTTCAATTGCGCGCGCATCAGAAGGGTTCAGGCTTAACCCGTTTGGGGAGGAGGCCACCCCTGGTTCGTTAGTTACTAGACCTCTATCAAACGCCATTGTCTCAAGCTTATCAACCATTTGCCCCATGGCGGTGAGGTGACCTCTCTCTTGGTCGGTCATAGCGCCAGCTTTCATAGTATCAATAGCTCCCCGCAGTTCGTCACCATAAACACCAGCCATCATCACTGCGTCGTTCTTATCAAAAGCACTATGCTCCGTTAGCATGTTCACCTTATCCGCTCCCGACTCTGGACCAAGAGCTTTGAACAAGCTATTTAACTCTTTCATGGCGCTGTTACTATCAATAGCGACGGCACCTTGTCTATCCCCATTAATCGCCGGAAGCTCGCCTCCAACAGATATGTCGTTTTTCATTACATCTAGCGCTGGATTAACTACGTCATTAAAGAGTTTACCCTCATTATAAAGCGACGAGGTTTGAGTAAACACTGCCTGATTAAGGAAGTCGTTGAAGTCTGCATATTTCGCATCCCCAGCATCCCCAACATAGGTTTCATTCCCTGCGTGATTCGAAGCGTATTCCTGGAACGCCCCCACACCATCTTTGCCATTAAGCAGCGCATCGGTAACCGGTTGCCCGAACGTGCCATTCGAGGCCATTGTGAACGTTCTAAGCGCCTCGTCGTTGCTTACAGATTGATCATTCATTATCTGCATAGCAGTGATTGCCTGATCGCGGTTAATGCCGTTACCAACCTGACCATTCAATTCATCGAGCATTTGAGTTCCCTGGCCATTCATGCCGGTTGCCGCAGCATTAAATACACCCATGAATGAGTCTGTTTGCCCGTAATTGAACAGCATGCGCTGACGGTTTTCATCATCAACGCCTCCGACTGAACCGGATACAACCTGTGAACCAACATCGCTCGCCATAAATGCCGAAGCAGTCCTAATATCCATAAGTTTACCCAACGCATCTTCATCACCCTGGGCAGCGTTAAGAGCAATAGAGCGAAGCTCATTAGAATCACTTCCCATTAGAAGCTCAACACCTCGACCGATTGCTCCAGCGTTACCAACACCAGCCTCTATTGCGGCTTGCTGCAACGTATTGCCGTAGGCCTGGGCAGGAGTCAGTTCATCTGAATTAAGGTTCAACATTAAGTTGTCAACAAGGCGACCCATGTTAAATATGCTTTGGTTTTCCATGTCGTCTTGGGCGCTCTTAAGCTTGTCCCAGCCATTAAGCATGGAATACTGGTCAAACTCAGAATATCCCTGTTTAGCGCCAGCTTTTTCCAGAGCGCTTTCAACTTGTGCTTTACCATTTGCAATCCGACCTTGAATGTCATCGCGTGATAGCACTTGGCCACCTGAATCTCGGCGAGTTACATCTTGATCTTGGCCGGCAGTAATATTGGATTTATCCTTTTCACTAAGTACCGGCTCTTTAGATATATCACTCGTGTTAACAGGTTCTTTGCCTGCGCCGCCAAGCAAGCCTTTATCAGACTCTTCTGCTAAGCGATTAAAGAAGTTAGACGTTGAAGAAGCATTCATAGCTTCTGCTCGACCACCTAAGTCACGATAAAGCTCAGTCAATGCTGCATTAGCTGCAACAATATTTTCAGCATCACCGGATTTAGCTGCTTGCAATAGCAGTTTTTGTTGCGCTTCCCCGACGGCGTTGACTGCTCGGAGCTCTCCGTTGCCAGCATCAGCCCATCGACGCACATCACCAACATCACGGATTTGCAACTCCTGATTCATTTGCTCCAGGGCAGCATTTTCATCGCCACCATTTACTTTGGTGTAATACTGCTTCACTGCATCAAAAATATCATCGTATGCGTTTCTGCCATCAGCTCCTTTCCGCCCAAGCACGTTATTAGCTTCGCCAGCACTAAATCCAGTGGAGGTTTTTAGCACGGACGCAAACTGACTTGCTTCTTCAAGGCGTTTGGCTTGCTGCTCTGAATTGGCCCAGCTGTTAACCTCCTGCCAGGTATTAGTCGAGCTGTCAGAAGTGCTGTTTGTCCATTGCTCAGACCGCTGTTGAATATCTGAAAGAGCTTGCTGGTACTTGTCTGAGCCACCAAATTGCGCTTGGAGCTTCTCCATTTCGCCTTCGCTTAGTCCTAAAGCATTTTTTATCGCTCCGTTTATCTGAGCTTTAGCTTCAAGGCCTACACTTGCAGCTGCAACATTGGAGCCTCCGACAAGAGCAGAGCCATCAGAGCCCTGACCGCTTTGCGCACCGGGAGTCTTCAGCATTCCGCCCAAGTATCCTTGGATGGCAATAGACTGAGCTTGCTCATCAGTAACATTGTATTTTTGCTGCACATCTTTAGCCAAAGCAGCTACACGCTGTGCGTCAGTTGCGTTTGCAAAGTTATTATTTTGCGCCTGTTGTAACGCCTCTGAGTCTTGATATGCAGATTGAACTTGATTAGAAAATTGACTAGTGAAGCTCTGAATATCCTGTTGCGTAGTCGCGCGTATATTAGAAGCAGCTGCACTTAAAGATGCACTTGTCGTTGCACCAAAGTCCATCTGGTTCGTCACAACATCGCCAACACCTTTAAACCCGCTATCGAGCATTCCTGTAGACAGGTTGACCATGCCCTGACGGTTACCCATTTGGATAGCACCATCGTTCATAGAGCTCGATACAGACGGAGAAGTTCTGCTTGTGTCTACGTTGCCGGAAGTAAGGCTACGCATAACGCCCATAACTGAATGAACAGAGCCAAACAACAAGAATGTTGAAAGCATTGGTACCGCAGCCGTAAGAGCTGCCGCTGTTGTGATATATGACTCAGCTTGCTGGACAACTGTAGAGTAGTTTGTTGGTCGAAGCACATTCATCGCTATGCCATCCACCTCAGAAAGAGAGGCGATGGCTTTTTCGACTGTAGTCATCGTATACCAGTCAGTGAATATCTGAACAAAGCCCCACATATTCACAAAGACTACCAATGTGAAATAACCAATAACCATCTTAAAGCCGTAAGACCCGGCCATGGCCATGATGATCACGAATGGAGCAATATAGAATGCAAAAGTCTCAAGGGCGGTAACCACGGGGATCATAATCTTCAACCACAAGGATGCTTCACCCGCCTTCGAGTAGGCTCGTTCACGCTGAGCCTCGAACATCATTAAGCCTGCCCAGTTCTTAAGTTCACTTGTGCTAACTCCTTGAGCCAACATATACATCATGTAGGAATTAACCATGAGCTCATAAGGCGTTTCCGATGAGCCAGGAGAGCCTGTTAGCAACTGATAAGCATTCGCCAGTCCACCACTAAATGCACCGGATGTTGCCATAGCTGTTTGCAAATTCACCCTAAAAGAGTCATTGGAGCTTATATAGTTAGTTATTTTTTGATGCGCATTAGGGCAAGACAAGACCTCTGGGGCAGCCGCCGGGTCATCATCAAGATTCAGTCTAACTTCTGGAACATCCCAAGTAATTTTAAGGTTTGCCCATAGGTCAGTAAGATCACCCGCAAATGCTGAACCAATAATGCCTGCGGAACCTCCGTCAGACGTCAAGTTCTCGTATGGCAGCAAACATCGTTTAAAATACTCGCTTACAGCAGCATTGAGTTTTGGGTTAATGCTCTCGCCCTTGTAAGAGTTATCGTGCAATTGGACAAGTGCGTTAAGCGCCTCATTGGCTGAAAATGAACCATCATAGCTCGGTGTTACGAACTCCGTTTTGAATACCTCTCTGACACCGTAAAAGAGATTTGTTGTAATATAAGCAGGGACAGCCGCAATCAATGGCACGTCGTCAACTACATAAGCAGGAGGGCTAACGGGATCTATCGGGCTAGCCAGTGGATCGAACCCATAAGGGCTTATCAGCTCAACAGTGACTTTAGGGGCTGAAGAGCCGATGAACATAACGAACAAAATAATGCCTAAAGCGAACTCTTTGCCAGGGTGGGGGTTCTTATCTGGATCTAAGAAGTATTTAACAAAAGCAAACAGTATTGCTAAAAAGAAGATTGTCGCTGCGGCATGACCTAAGCTTAGACCTCCATCATTGTTAGCTAATGAGGCAACGCCTTGTAATACCGCATGAGCGAAATCCAGGTTACCAAAAATCAGAATCTCATAATCACCCATGACTATTCACCTCTCAAGATGCTCTTGAACTGAGCATTCATCTGAACTGTTTGGTAAAGTTTCTGGTTTCTGGACTCAATTTCATCCTTGAACTGCTTGTATGAATCATCAAGTCTTTCTTTCATTTTTTCGTAAGGAGAGTCTAAGTTGGGTCCTTGTGCATCTGAAGGTTTACGCTTCGCTAGAATTTGGTCTAGCGTCTCTTTAAGCTCGAACATGTAATGCTCTGTAACCTGCAGCGCGACAACCTGAGACACAGTATCTACGTCATAGCCGCCTTGATGTTTTGTTACTTCGGCCCAGCGAACCCAAGGGACATTGGTGCTATCAACCAGCTGGAGGATTTGCGTTCCCTGGTAAGAACTTTGTATATCTGAGCGATTATTTGCGCCATGTAGAAGCTGCAATAAACCATCATGGGATGAGTTACCGGCAATAAGCTCTCTTGTGTAATCCAACATGCCCACCATTGGTTGAGTTACTTCTTTTTTGATAACCACTGAGCAGTCATTCACAGAAGCGTCACACACGTTGTAAGTGGCTCCGTTGGGGCTGCCAAAGGCAAGTTGCGAAAAGTCCAAAGTTGCTGGAACAGCATCAATTTTCATACAGCTTTGACCTGCATCTTTTCTATCCTGGCATTCCGCAGCATCGGTTATCGCAGAGCTGGTGTAAGTGCCCATTAAAGACATTAAGTAAGTTGCAACACCGCGCATGGCAGGCTGAGAGATAATACTGTTCATGCCAGTGTCAATTTCACCCTGAAGAGAGGTGAAGAAAGGACCAAAAGAGCCGATGTCATCAACTGTTATATTCGACATAAAATCCATTACCGCATTAGCGTCAATTGCAGCCTGAAGTATTGCTGGAGGCGTATTGGTTACGTCATTATCATTCCCAAGCGTTGAGTCGTGACCATCACTCAGGCCGCTATCCCGTTTGAAGAAGTCGGTATGTTTTGACACCGTTTCCTGAATGCCTTGTGCCGCGTTTTGCCCCCACTCACTTCTTGCTATAGACTGACAATCAGTGCGAAGAAATTCGTTCATCTTTTCAATCTTCTCTTGAATGTCCGCCGCAATGTCTTGACATGATGGACAAAGTGACTGGAGGGCAATCGAAAAAAAGTACGCGGCCGCGCCCTGCATGGCCCCGCGATACATTTGCACTAGTTCGTCACCCGAAAGCAGGCTGAAACTTCCGGCATAAAAATCAATGCCTGAACACCCTCCAGACAGCCTTGGAGGGGTAAAATCCATTACGTTTTTAGCTTTAGTTTGCTTGGTTCGGACACGGACATAACCACCGCTCCAATGACTGCCAAAGCGTGAGTCAAACTGGCTTGGTCGGGTTGTATGAACGCTTACCCCTTCCGATCTAAAGGAATCCCACACTTTCTTACCAACGTTGTCGCTCGCATGAGCTCCAAAAGAGGTGAGCACTATTCCCATGCTTAGTGCTAATAGTTTAATTTTCATCTAAATCCTCCCGAGCTTTTGTCCGGCCGAACATTTCAAACTGGCGCAATCTCTCTCTTAGTAAATCAGCCAGGTAGCCGGTATCTTCTTCTATAGCCTCTTTGTCAGCTAAGATAGTTCCGTCTTCCCGGGCAACCACATTGATGTCACGAACATTCGTTGCGTACATATAATCTTCGTCTGTAATAAACCCTTGTTGCTTTGACGCGAGTAAAAGCCTGTCCTCAAGATCGGGCAGAATAGTCAATCCCTCAGCGATATTTGCGAAGTTCTCACCGTCATTGGAAACAACAAAAACAGTAGGTGTGTATTGGACGTTTAACTCTGTTGTTGCCTGATAATTTGTATCTATAACAACCTCGAAGTCGCCCAGCCCAGGCATTACTCCGCCATCCATGGACACGGCTAACACATCCAGGTCATAGCGACGTACAAGCTCTTTCAAGATAGGTATTTGTTGAGCGCAATAAGGGCAATCACTACGGAAGAAGAACCAGACATGAGCATTCTCGCCAATCTTATTGATTGCCGTTTTAAGCCCTTTTGCTGTCTCATCCTTAAAGGTGCGTAGTGAAAACGCCGAAGTGGGGCGGCGGTTCTCTTCGCTAAGCTCATGCTCCAGCGACATAAAAGCCATCATTCGTGAAGCGAAACGGGATGACATATCCATCATCAGTCGTTGAGCATAAGCATACGCCGCAACATTTTCCGGAGTAGGGTTATTAATGGCGTTTTTCATTAGAACTGGGATATTTTCTTTTAGCCAGTCAACATCCAAAGGGACCTGTTCAGGCTCTTTTTCCGCCTCTTTTGGAGCTGGTGCAGGGGTAGCTTTAGGAACTTCCTTCTCCTCTTCTTGCTCTGCCTCTTCTATGGGCTCATGCCAAAACCAACCTTCTTCTTTTTTCTCATAAAATGAGGGAGGGTTTTGCTCTTGAGCATTAACCGAAAGCATAGGGGCGCTAAGGGCTAGGCCTAAAACTGATAGTGCAAAACGCTTTGTTATACGCATGAATTGATACCAACTGAATTTATTCCAGCGAGTATCATACTTCCATGGGAGCAGGGCAGAACGAACAGACCCCTCAAATTTCAAGGGTCTGTTCTACATACTTATGACAGGGGATGACTAATAAATTTTGGGATCTGGCATTGGTGCGCGTTTCCACCAACCTTCAGCTTGTTTCTTTTTGCATTTAACGCAATAGAGTCAATATCCGGGACGTGATTCATTGCCTTAGCTAGTAATGCGCCTGCGGAATTATCAATAATGAAGAATGAGACGTTGCCACGCTCCATGTAATCCATTGCACTTTCGCTAAATGCCATATCTTGGCGCCAGCATGTTGCGACAGTGATTCCTGGTTTTTCTCCAACGTACTTCAAAGGACCTTCCCGATCAAACACAAGCAAACTCTTAATGTAGCCGGAATCCGAAAACTCTGCTCCAATCACGTTAGAATGTGCGCCGATAGTTTTCTCTGGAAGTGCGTACTCGGACAAAAGAGCATTAACAGCATCTTCTCTTTTCACATTGAGAATATGATTATTGTGGGCAATTTCTGTCTCAGAGAAAGATAAATCGCTGGCAAGAGATTGCTCGCCAGCAAACGCAGTTAAAAGTGCAGCCAGAACAACAAATTTAAGATTTTTCATAATAGCTCCTGGTTAAAGTTAAGGAGCAACAATAAGTAGCGTTTTAAGATTACGCCGCATCATTTTAAATTGCAAGTTTTGATAAAACTTTTTAATTATGCGACTTCTTCTGAACTAACCCTTTTAGCCTTTCTTTTCTTTTTGTTATCAGTAATTAGCTTTTCACGATATTCGCAAATGCCACAATTTCTTCGGCACTGCTCTGCTCTTGTTACATACGGTTTTTCGCAACTGGAACAACTTTGGTGAGCAATAACTTTTCTATCCTTAAGGTTCTGAACAAGGTAGTAAAGACGATTGATGTCCATTTTTGTATTGGGGTAGGTTTGCATGAACATCTTGTAGTAAATATATAAGTGCGTCGGACTTAAATGCTCCGCTTTTAAACCTGGCCATAGTTCCAGCAAAAGTCTATATGCTCGATCAGCAGCGACAGCTCCATCGTGATCAATCGAAGATAACCACCAAACACCTTCACGCAAATTCTTTTTAACTGAGCGATTTTTCCATGCCGTTTTAACAGCTTCGTCTTTTGCTAAAGAGCCAAAGTAATGTTCCATAGCAACCCATTGAAGCCCGGCATCAGCTAACTTCAATGCAACTTTTAATAAATCATCTTTTCGAGTGATTCGGTAAACCATCATTACCATCCTTTATCAAAAAAACGTTATCAGTTTAGAGAATACGGAATGCGTTCATGTATGTACTCAAGCGTCCGGGTGGCTTCCCCATCTGATTGAGCGATCCGAAATAAAGGAGATTCTGCCGGAATGTAATTCTTCAAGCCTATAACACGACGAGACGGAATTAATGCGAGGGTTTCTGTGAAATTGATTTGGCAGCGTAATTTTTTAGCAGCTAAATCAGGATCAATCTTTGCCATTTCACGCATGCGATAAAGAAGCTCGGACTCCAGTTGAACAACTTCATCAAACACGCCGGAATTAAATTCCAATGGAACAACTTTTCGAGACTTAAGTTTTTCGAGACGACCTATGGCAGTAACGGCATTTTTTGAAACTCTTATGAGCGGAGTCGTTGTTTTAGCGCAACTACGAAATTCATTCAGGCATTCATCGTCTACAGAAATTAATGCCTTAGTCACTGGATAGCTTGCGCCTATTTTTCTGGCGGCAGCAGCTTCATCGGTCAAAGCTAAATCTTTAAGCGCCATCAGGTATTCGGACTCTAAATCTAAAATTTCTTGGTGGTGCTCATGCAAAAGGTCAACCGCAAGTAGTTTTCTGTCAAACATAAAATCGCCCATTCAAAGTATCGCCAAAACAACTAAATTGTACTTGAGCAATTTGTAACCCGCAACGGTTTGTTATCATTTTTTTCAACTTAGAATCATACTCTTTAAGCTTGCTTGGACACTCATGCTTTTTGAACAGACCCCTCAAATTCGATAGGTCTGTTCGTTCTGCCATGGGTTGAATAGGGCATCATTATGACCAAGGCGCGATGTGTTTGCCGCCGGTTGATTCGAGGTTCAAATACATCAACTTTCACCACTTTGTTGTACAGATGATGTTTCTGGCAAAAGGTTGGGGATGACTGGGTGAGCAAATACATGATCTTTCACCACTTTGTTGTACAGATGATGTTTCTGGCAAAAGGTGAGGATGACTGGGCGAGCAAATACATGATCTTTCACCACTTTGTTGTACAGATGATGTATTTCAGCGTTTTTACTTGGGTTGCGTGGGTTGTCCACATCCCACCTTCCGTACAACAGATAGTATTTATTACGGAATAAACTACATGAGCAAGTTAAGCCAGCAGGCAATTGATGCGTTAGAGGCAAAAGTTCAGGTGCTTGAGTCATCATACTCAAGTCTTGTTCAAGTAGCCCAGCAGGAGGTAGATCGTTACTGGGCGGTTTTTAAGCTTCGCAACCAAAGCATTCTGAATGCAAGAGGTCGCGGTGAGACAGACTCAAAAGTTGGGAAGTTGGCTCCGAGGGTACACAAGTATAGAGATAGAAACTCGGTCCGCATCGAATGGGTTTTGTTTGATGCCTCACCTAAGCGGATGGTTAATTCGTCAGGCAATAAAAAACCAAGGCAATTCAGTCAACCAGTTGCAGAACCGCAAAGGGGATTTAAAGCCCAGACATTCCGGAAACACGCTTGTCAGGAATGGGAAGTAAAAATGGCGTTAGAAAGCGAGCGCCTTTTATCTCCCATTAGAAAAGTGCTAAAGCAAACGCAACAGGAAATAAAATCCGTAAAGGTTCAAATAAAAGAACTGAAATCATCGTTCGAGGAGAATCAAAATGGCTGATAAACAAAAAACACGCAACCGTCGCAATCGGCGCACACAAAAACCAGTAATAGAAAACGCTATAACTTTCCATTCTGGTGGAATGAAAACAATTGAATTAACGCTTAATTTTAAAAGCGACATGATGAATCAGTATTTGATGGGTAACACTCGCCAAATACTAATGGCGTTTGAAAGGCTCGCACAAATATTTAGATTAACAAGTGATACCCCTTCAGCATACCAGGTAGTTAAAGAATGGCAGGCTTCAAATATTGAGATTTGCGAAAAGCAATTAGAAGCGTTAGCCGCCCAAAGAGAAATTATCGAGAAGAAACTCGAAGTGGAAGCTGAGAAACCAAAAACACCGGAATCATACAAGGTTAAATTCGAGTTTTCACATCCAGTTGGTCGCCAAATTTACGATTTAATGAAGAGCGTCGATGAAGAGCTTGATGCTATTGAATACATTTTCTTAGCTGGGGCAATTGACGACATTGAATATCGAGCAGCAAAAACTCAAGCAATGTCAATTCTGCGTGGCTGTATTGATCGAATTTATAAAGCAACGAGCCCAGGGAAACGCGAAGGCGGTCAATTCGATACAAAATACTTTGCTCAATTACTTCGTGAAGGGCACGAAATGGGGAAGGGTGTTGATAAGCCTTTGGAATTTCAAGAGGCAGAACAAAAAACCGATGCAGCGTGATAGGGGGTTTGTGTGAAATTCTCCTTGCTGCAAAAAATGATAAGCGGGCTCACTTCGCTAAAACCCAAAAGCGAAGTGACTACCGTTAATCAATCGGAAATCGCCTATTCAGACATTCACGGTAATGTTATCGAGAATGGGGAATATTATTTCTACCGGCCAAAGGTGCTGGGCTTCCCTGTATTTAAGACAGAGAATATTTTAGAAAAACACAAAGACCTGATTGCCAAAGTACATTCTTATTCAGGTATTGGCGATCACAAAACCGTAAACAAAAACAGACTAGTTGATAGGCTATTCACCGACGTAATTGCCAACTACGTGGAATACATCCACATGCTACCTGCGTCAAATAACCATCATCACAGTAACCCGGGTGGTTTAATTTACCATAGCTTAGAAGCCTCATTGATTGCCTTGAGGGAAGCAAAGAAAAGCGAAGCGGAATCATCGGGTTTTATTGATATTGATAATAGGATGAAGCCAGTGAATCACTACGCTGCGTGGCTTTTAGGTTTGGTTCACGATAGCGGAAAGATATTCACAGATATTGCTGTATATGCCTTAACGGTTATTGATAAGACATCAGGAAAACCTGTAAGCGCTACTACTGCCAAGCACAACATTCCATTATGGCACCCACAGAAAGAATCGCTCATTGATTGGGCGCGACGTTTTGGTGTCGTTAACTATCAAGTTGAGTTTGTGCATGACCGAATACACAACCGCCACAACATAGCCAGCGCGTCAATTATCGACCGGATACTAACGCCAGAAGCTAAAGATTTTATCTTAGACGGCCCCAAGGGACGTGACCTTATGGCGGAGTTCCCTCGAATCCTTGCGTCCTATAAGGAGCAAAAGGACTACCTGGCGCAAGCGGTCAACACCGGTGACACATTAAGCACATCTAAAGACAGACATGTTGACTTCGACATTGCTCGCGGTGAGATTGTCAAAGCCACCGATGCAAGGATCGTTGATGCGATGCGCATAGCTCGCTCAGAGTGGAGCTTCAACAAAGAATCGGCAGAGGTTTGGATTATCAACCAAGAGGTCTTTCTGCGTTGGTCTACAGCATTTGAATCAATACTTGCGACAGCAAAATCCGAAGACATAAAGATACCCCAAAACCTGTCTATCATTACAGCCATCATGCGTGACCGAGGAATTATCGAGCCTTTAGGGTCATCCAAAACCGCATGCAAGTATTGCCCCGGTGAATTTAGCGAATCTGACATTATCAAGATCCGCCAAGGCAAGAAAAACGTCAAATGGCTTGAGTTGGTTAAGCTGAGTTGGTCAGGTTTCCTGTTTGGCTCAAGCCCAATACCTAATAGCAAGCCTGGTGTTATTTATTTAATTGACGATGACGCATATCTCGTTGTCGATAAAAGTTACTCCGTGACTGAGTACCGGTTTAGTCAGGATGGCAAACTTAAGTCCATTGACGGTGAACCAGTAAAAGCAGAAGAGCAAGAGGCCATTGAAGCGCCAGAAGTTAAGGAGCAACAAGCGGACGCTAAAGACAGTGTTGAGCCGAAGAAAAAAACAGGCAAGAAACCTAAGAAGCAAAGTGCCAAATCAAAGCTTCGGAGTAAAAAATCCGCCTCATCGAGTAAAGATGATTTGGCGGTATTGCTACAACCTCAAGATGAGGCATCTAAATCAGAGAAGCCTAGTGAGGGTAACAGTGAAACTTCAGAGCAACCTAGTGAGAGTAGCAGCGAAACAACAGAAAAGCCCGAGGCGGAGCACCAGGTAATCCCGTCATTCGCAATGGAAAATCCAGCCGGCAACTCGTCAAACCAGGTCAACTCCAAGGCAGAGGAGACAGACACACTGACGTACAGTGACTTATCTGTTGGAGCCAAACTTATAGTCGATGCCAAAGCGGAAGTTATCCTTCGCGATGACGAGTTCTATGTATCAGCAGAACAACTAACCTCTGCGCTTGATGAAGAACTACCCGTTGTAGGCAAACAATTAAAAGATGCCGGGGCACTTAAAAAGCGCATCAGCTCAGGTTCACGCCTCACCATCGACCTGGATAGCAAAAAGCATTTTCACCTAGCTAACAAAGTTGCAGAGGAGGTTATTCGATTCCGGGACGGCGAGGTAGCCGTGACTGTTATGCCGGAACAAGATGACGATACCGCGGTTCAGGAAAAGCTGAAGGTAAACACAGAGACACAAGAGACATCGGTGACACCTAAAGAGCCTGTTGAAACCGCTGAATCTGCCGAGCCTAAGCAGACGGAGATTGAACAAGAGGAGAGTGGCACAGAGGAAGCGCCAGCGACACCCGCCAAGCCGTTTGAGCCACCAACCTCATTCCCTACGACTACGGCTGATGGCATCAACCTGGCTCAACGCCTCAAAACAGCACGAGAAACGACGCTAGCGAAGTTGCTTGATGTTGTTCTTACCGAAGGATTTCCTGAGCGTCATATCGGCTATAGCGATGGAGTTATCCATATCGGGATAGATCGTGTAACGCAGTTTATTCAGAGCGAGGGCATCAGGCAGTTCCGTAGCGTTGACATGAATCGACTCCTTAGCTCGATAGGCACCGCTCGACACGCTGAGTTTGATGTTGATTACGGCATCTACACAGAAGATGAGCAAATGCACTTGTGGATTTCATTAGATTTAACCTTTGAGGTGGACCTACTCAATGAATAAGCAAAACCCCAGTCATGTCGAACATGTGTTTCGGCCAATCCATGAATTAAGCAGCGCCTACTTATGGATTTTTGGTGCTGTAGCCATGCCTATTGTGAGCCACTACCGAACTATGAGTTTTGGCTCGACGACGACTGTAAGTATAGCCGGAGCAATGTTTTTAGTTGGGCTGTATTTTTTGTGGAAATCTATTCCGTTAATGAAGCGACAGATAAAACTGTCTGTTAATCGAAAGGAGTTTATTGACACTAACTGGCTCAGGAAAAAGAACGACCTATTCAAGAGAATGGGCAAGAAAGAGTGGAAGAAGGACCCCAGAGAGCTTTACTTGGGTAACGGTTTCGAATGGGGCTCCGAGCATGCGCAACGCGCTTATCAAGTGCTTGATTTTGACTCTGAAATGAGCGATGTCCAGTTGCCGTTTGCTTTACGGCCTGTGGTTAAAGCTATGTCAAAAGAGACCCGGGAGCTTGGTGGTAAGCCATGGATTCATGGGTTGGGCAACGAGAAACAGCTGACCACGAAGGAAAACACTTTATTTGGCCATACGATAATTACAGGTAACGTTGGTACCGGCAAGACGACGCTGTTGCGCCTACTAAGCATCAACGCTTTACATCTGGGTAATGTGCTGGTTGTTATCGACCCCAAAAACGACTCCGACTGGAAGGACACTATCAAGAAGGAAATGGACTACCTGGGGATTGGTGACCAGTTCTACTTCATTCATCCGGCAAAACAGTCAGAGTCAGCTCGTATTCCGCTATTGAAGAACTACATGAGATTGACCGAGATTCCTTCACGGCTAGCTCCACTAATGGGTGCTCAAGGTACCGGCGTAACGTTTGAGACGTTCGCGTACAGCGCCATCCAGAACATCGTTGAGGGCATGCGTTATTTGGGTGAGCCAATCCGCTTAACGACCATCCAAAAAGCTATAAGTCTTCAGCGAATCAAGCTGGCCACGAAAGTGTTTTACCGTTACATGGAAAAAACTTTTGGTGAAGAGTGGGAGGAGAGCCAGCGCAAGAAGCTTAATCAGTACGGCGATGACCTTTTCACCTCAATTGCAAACTACTACAAGGCGGAACTGGTAGATAAGCACCCGTGCAGAGCAGTAGAAGGAATGATTGAGTTTGCAATGCACGACCAGGCACACTACGAAAAAATGATTGCATCATTCCGCCCGGTAATGACCGCACTTACAGCTACTCCTATGGATGACTTATTCAGCGTAATTGATGACCCGGCCAATGACGAGAAAGCAGACAAACGGCCGATTGTTGATATTGAATCAATTATGGAACGAGGCGGCTGCATATACCTGTCCCTGGACTCATTAACAGATCCAAAAACTGCAGGTTATATCGCTCGCTTAATTTTGGCCGAACTGGCTGCGGTAGCCGGTCACCGATATAACGCTGATGACCTGTCAGACACACGTCGAGTCACAATTGCAGTGGATGAGGTTCACGCTGCCATTGAAAACAACGATGCGCTACTTAACTTGCTGGCGCAGGGTCGTGCGGCACAGTTGCAAATGATCTTATCGACACAGACCATTGCCGACCTTGAAAGCAAGACCGATGAGTTTGTAGCGAAGCGTTTCCTCGGCTTGTGTAACAACTACATCACGTTACGAACATCGGACCCGGCGACGCAAGAGTATGCGGCTTCGCAATTCAGCAAATCATCCATTTCAACAATGCAGAAGCAATACCAATCGGGTGTTGAATCTGGGCAGTCGGTATTCTCTATGTCGAGTAATTCTGGAGAGCGGATGCAGAAAGAGAGGGAGGATGCGTTCCCGCCGACGCTATTGAAAGATTTGCCGAATCTTCAGTATATCGCTCGTTTGGCTGATGGCCGGACAGTCAAGGTGAGACTCCCTATTCTCATCAATAAAGATAAACAGGGCGAAACAGCTCCTTGGGTTATGAAGGAGGCGGCATAATGAGAAGAGCAACAACTAAGTTTTCCTTAGAAGTTGAAGCACAACTTAAAGAGTGCCTGCCGTTAATCGAGGAGAGTCGGTACTGCCCATCGAAGGTTCGGCAGTTCTTAGAGGGCATAGAGGTAAGAGAGGGAGTTCCTCTAGCGGAAGCTATTCTTAATTCCGCCTTAACCTCAGCGGAGATCGACTCCAACCCAGCCCAGGCGTTTGATGATGAGGTGGCCGCTTGGATTCCAGAGCTATTTAACTACCAGGTTAATGGCATCGCCAAGAGAGGCCGGATGGAGATTGCCTGGGATTGTACTGAGTGCAGCTTCGCGGAATGGGTGTTGCGCTATGACGCTATGAAGCCAACGCAAAGCAAAATCAATGTTGAGTTTGGAGACATTGTTGCGCCGGAATTAGTTGCCCTTATGGAGCGTCATTTTACGAGGGACTCAGCCTGGAGCAGTGCGCCTGGGGATAAGGTTTTTACGTTTAGCCCTAACAACAAGATTGAGCAGGACTTACGCGGGATATACGCCAAAGAGAGGCCTACAGCAAAAAAAGCGAGTATGGGCAAGGTTTTGGGTGCCCAGTTGTTGCGGCGAATTGACAAAGCAGCTCATCGCCACGCTGCAGTGTGTGATGTCGCCCGGAGGTTAACGCTTTTCACTGGTGAGCAATTAATTCTTGATGAGGGCGGCAAGCCCTGGTTGCAAAGCACACTGTCGAATGCCTTATCCGTTTTCGAGGGGGAGAAAGAACTTCCTGCGGCGTTCGCCAGCTTCTTCAGGGCTATCTTTGATGCGCTCAAGCAAATCTGGAGGGCTCACATTTCTGGTGAATCATCTTCCGGACAAACGTCTGCATGGCACTGTTGGGATGAATCTTTCACTCATTGGGCGGCATCTAACGACATCCGCACGGTAAGAGTGTGCTCTGAGGAGAGTGAGCGAGCTGATGATGATTTAGCATCCTATCGCTTGGCTTCTCATATTTTTTCTCGAAGAGAGCTTGTGTTGTTGGGTATTCCCTTACCCGGCATGTCGGTACCACTTGATGTATTTAAGGACCCGCTATGTCCACAGCAATAACAACAAAACACACCAGGACGCAAATTCTAAACATTATTTTCATTGTGTCTTTCGCCCTGATTGTTGCCGCTATGGCGCTGATGAGCACTGATAACTTTAAGAATACAGTTACTCAGGAGACGCAATCCGTACAAGCGATGCTGGGGGATGGCGATTGGGGCTTCATTAAGTCTCGGGTTGACTATCGCTTCCAAAAGGCTGTTTTTGACAGCGGGTTCTTTGATGCGCTGAAAGAGATAATTCTTCCGGAGGTTAACCCGGACGATCCGATTGAAAGCGCGCTCGACAATGACTTTTTGTATCGCTGGGTAAACAACATCCAAATCATTCTGTACCAAGCGGTGTTTCGGATAACCATGCTTGAGCACTGGGCGTTAACGCTCTTGCCGCTCACCATAGCGATTATAGGCACAGGCTTTAACCGCTGGCGCATTAAGCGTTACTACATGGGTGGAACACACGCAAACCTTGTTCGCCTTTATCTGAAAGCTTCATGGTTTTTAGTGCTGTCACTAATCACGTACGTTGTTTTTCCGAATGTTCTATCTATCCATAACCCGTATATTCCACCGGTGATATTGGTGCTAATTGCCTTCATTGCCTCCCGGATTATCGCTAACTATCAGAAGATGTGAGGACCACATGATTAAAAAACTAAAGTCGATGTTTGGCCGAAAAAAAGAAGATAAGCCAAAGACATTAGCAGGCGTGGCTAACAAGTACGCAGATAACTACATGCGGCTATTGGCCATGGAGAAGGTGACCAAGACAGGTCTGATGGTTGGCGCACTGGTTGTCGGTCTTCTCACCTACACAGGGAATGAGCTTAACGCCGGCAAAACCAAAGACTACATTTCAGTGCTGGAGTTAAAGGGTGATATTACCTCTGAAAACAAGGGTACCGGGTACATTTTTGCTGGCGCGTTTAGGGATGCTGTTGAGGACAAACACTCAAAAGCAATCCTCATCCATGCAAACAGCCCGGGCGGGTCCCCGGTTCAGGCGGAAATGGTTTACAAGATGATCAAGTCTTACACTGATAAACCAGAGGATGAGCGACAGCAGGTGATAGTGAGCGTAATGGACTCTTGCGCCTCAGCCTGCTTATACAGCATCGCTGCAGCCGATAAGATTTATGCGCACGGCAACTCGTTGTTGGGCTCAATTGGTGTGCGGATGGACTCTTGGAATTTTAAAGAATTAAGCGACCGTCTTGGTATCAGCAGAACAACCATTACATCCGGAACGAACAAGGCGTTGATGGACCCGTTTATGGAAATGTCTGATGAGCAGCGAGAGCAGCTGGTGGATAAGATTGTTTCACCGTTGTACCGAAACTTTGTAAATGCCATGAAGTCAGCTCGCGGGGACAAGCTGAAGGAGAACGACCCTCTACTATTCTCTGGGATGATGTGGACTGGCCAGGAAGCCATCGACATCGGGTTGGCCGACGGCATAAAAACATCATTAGAAGTTGAAGCAGAACTTTATGAAGAGCTGGGCGTGGATGAAAAGAAATACGCCAACGAGAAGGGCTTTTCACTGGTAAGCCTGTTATCCGCTTCAATGGAGAGTGCAGTTAAAACCGCGGTAAGTGAAATAACCATTCAGTAGAGCATTAAAAATCTCAACAAAGCCTGGCTCAATGCCGGGCTTTTTTGTTCAAGAAATAACTGTGTCACTCAGACATAGCGAATTCGGGGGTTCTGTTCAAAACACGCCGCTTAAAAGCTGTTTTAATTATCCGTACCGAAAAGGTGCCTTTTGATAATTAAACTTTATTTGTAGGAGTTACAAATGACAAACACATTGACTCAACTGAAAGAGCGTTTTCAGTCGATTACACCAAAACAATGGATGATGTTCTTCACTGGACTGGCATTGTTCGCAATGATGTTCTTACAGCGAGCTATTGCTGGTGACGGTGGTGACGAGTTCACAGAGATTTACGAGCGTATCGCGGGCTGGTTAGACGGCACTCCGGGACGCATCATCGCGGCGCTAGCCTTGGGTTTTGCATTCTTTAACGTAATGAAGCAGAACTTTATTTTGGCCGCTGGTACGTTCGTAGCGTGTCTGGTTCTTGCGGAAGGCTCAGGTATCATCGAGGCTTTTTTGGGTGCCTCTGTTGCTATCCCTTTACCTTAAGCAAAAACACCCACAACAACAAGCACGTAAAGCCACTCTTCGGAGTGGCTTTTTTGTTTTACTAAAATACAGGGAGTGGCGGTAGTTTATGAATTGCGCTGTCTTCAATACCGGCGACGTTATAGCGCCCGGAGCAACGCTCACTGCCCAGCAAAACACCAGCGCTCGGCGCTACGCCCTCTCTCAAGACGCGATTTACCAGCTTTCTCATCAGGTCTTTATCTCGCGTGTCTTCGCAATATGTTTCAGTGAAATAGAGATCGACAAAACCTTTCTCCGACTCAACAACAACCTGCTTGGCGGGGTCTTTGAGCGTTTTTATTGCGTCAGGGAGGTAATCGCTCAAGCTCGAATGCTCAGAAGACAGTGCAGCAATCTCAACAATCATATCATTTGCGCTCATTTGCTCTTGAGCGATGTAGTGCGCACTTTCAAACTCAACGAGTCTGAATGAGTCATTTTCATCATCATCAGTATCACTCGACCAGACTCCATCTGCGTTTCTATGTACAAGCGAAACATTAGCGAGCACATCATAAATAGCCAGGCGAGAAAGCCGTGGTGACACACGTTTGCCGCTCACTGAGACAACGAAAGCTAGATTTGATACTTCATCTTTGTAGAATTCCGCCTTAACGCCAAACTCTCGCTCAATGAAGTCAGCAAGAAGGTCGCCCTGGATGCCAGGGAAAAGCTCCTCCAGTTTCAGCGAGTAGAAGCTGAAAAGTTCCGGCGAATCATAGCCATCGTCAGTTTTCATTGACTGTATGTGCGGGGCCATTTCTTTTGAGTTGAGGTGCCAAAAAAGGGTTTTAGCGAACTGAACCCTCGTGTGCAGAGGAGGCCCGAAACGCCTGGTGTCGCCTGAACTAGCAATAACATCGTCTAGTATCTTTCGTTCGTGCTCAAACTCGGCAGGTAAATTATCAGCAATAAAGTCAATGTGGTTATAGACCAGCCGGTTATACGCATTAAACGCCAAAAAATGCTTGTCCCGCTCTCCCTCTTCAGCGTTAAATATCTTGTCAAAAACTGGCGAAAAATCGACGCGGCTCCACGGGTTCGTGTTCAAATCGCTGGCACCAACAAGTGCGGTGTATTCTTCAAAACCAAAATGAGCGTAGCCTTCGCACAGGCTGTTGTAGAAGACATCATCACGAACCATCGCAACAGGGTATGAGCGCCAGCTTCCGGCAATAACATCAGCGCACAAACCTTGCTCGTTTGCGCTTTTAATCACTTGTAGTTTATGTTTTTCATAAAGCGTACTTAGAGCATCAGCGGTCAGTCTCTCAAGGCGAAAAATACGACCTTTTTCTACTTCGGAAAGGACATTGCCGTAGCTTGTTAAACCTAGACTTTGTGCTACCAGCTTTTGAGCGCTTGTAAGCTTAAGCTTTTGGTTGGTGATTATTTCTAACTGCTGAGACAAAGCCTGGGTAGCCAGTTTTGCCTGGTGTTTGCTTGCAATTAACATATTATTTCCTCGCTTTTACCGAGTCTTCAAAGACGCACATAAGACTCAGATACGAAAGAAATTAAGTTAATTACTGTGTATTCTGAGAAGTCGTTGTGGTGCGTTCACAGCCTTCGCAAAGGCTGAGCAGGACGAACCATGCTCAGCTACAAAGTTACAGAAACACTGATCGCATGTCCAGTGCTTATTAGACTTTTTTTGAACGGTATTGCGCCAGCCAGTTAATGACATCCTGGCTTGTCAGCTGGAAGCTTTCTGGCTTCAAAGATGAAATGACATCGCGCTTAAACTCCTGGTATGGGGCAGGGTGGCGCTGAACGTCGGTACCAAATTCGTTACACATGATTGCAAGTGCCAATTGGGCAGGACCGCTTCCGGCATACCCCCATGCAAAGCCTGTAGGTGAGTGGTTTATCACGTCCGTGCAGGGATGAAGCGGAGAGCCGTTAACCGTAACATCGTGAGAGTTTGTCCCTCGGTATACATTCATAGAGCACCTCGTTGATGGTAAAAAAAAGACCGCCTTTCGGCGGCCTAAGTGGAAGCTACAGTTTCAATATAACCCGGGTTACCAAGCTCTCAACAAAATTACACCAACCGGTCATCAAACGAGTATGGCCAGGTCTCAACGGACTCTGACCGACTCTTTAAGTCAGGATGATTAGGGTTTATCAGGCAATTCTTCTCATGGCGAGTGAAGACACTAGGGACAAGCAGCGCGAGGCTGTCATTGGACTTAAGCCAGCCATCACCCAAGCGACGAGCATCGAGGCTTCCTGTTTCGACATTCCATGATGCTGGCCAGTGAGCTTCTGGCAAAACAGCCACATCATCTTCCTCAAGCTTAATCCGAGTGAAAGAATACGCATCGAGCGGGGCATCGTTTTGCAAGTGAACCAACACCTCTAAAATAGCCTGCGCTTCAGAAAGAGAGCTATACACACAGGCATTGCCTTTATTATTCCAGCGGCCGCCAGCTATTCGAGCCCCTTCGCCGGAGAAGGACGTATCGAGATACTTTGTTTTGCTTAAACGATAAACCCACATCTTACGAATATACCCCATACTCCAGGCGAGTTATGAGGTCGAGAACAGCCTGGGTATTTGCATGGCTATCAATCATTTCGATGGGTCGCTTATCGCCAAGTCCAGGCACCTTTTTATTCATCCATTCGGCAGCTGCCCGACGGTCACCTTCGAACAAGTCAGTTGCACGAGAGAAAACCTCAATAAGACTGTATAGGCGATCACTTTCCTCCATGGTAAAGCGGCCTTTATCTTTTCGGCGACTGAAGGTTGTGGCGGGTATTCTTAAAACATCCTGCATAGTCTTTTGCTGCATACCGACAATAGACAACAGGGAATTAAAAAGCTTAATTGAGAAGCCCTTAGACACCTGCTCACGAAGTTTTGCATCTTCATTCGGCAGGCCGAGCTCGGACCAAATATCTTGAGGACCTGATACAGGAGTGTATTCGCGCAGTTCCATAAACCCTCCAAGTGGTCATTAGAAAATTGCCACATGGTTAAGAATAGCACATAACAAGACCTGAGCAAATATCGTGCAGTTTGTGAGAGATAGAGTGGAGAGGGGAGGATGCGCCGCCCACCCCTGAGCGGCGACTTGACCTCCAGCGAACTGGAGGATGGTAGGAGCTACAATTCCAACCATGGCGATATACTAACGAATATTTTTTGTAGAGCAACAAAAAAACAAGCTTTTATAAGACTGCCTTTGTTAAGCTTATTGAGTTGCCTTGCTTAAATCGGCGACATAGAAAACAGGAGACGTACCTATGAGTGAAATTATAGAAGCCGAACTACCGTGCGCGGATTGCGGCCAACTGATGTCAGTTAGCATGGAGCAAAGTGACTTTGATGCTTACCAAGACGGTGAAGTTGAGTTAGATGACCTGGACATTGAGCGCATTTGCGACCGCTGTGGTTCAGATCAGGATTACGACGCTGAGGGGAATAACGTTACCGCTCTATAACTGGTTAACTGATGGCGAACACCGCGTTCGCCATTTAATTACTGAGCACTTGAGTATTTACGTTCAGCCTTTTTTCGAACTGCAATCGCCTTTTTTACCGCTTCCTCTAACGTATACCGGCTTTTTTCTGTTCCGAAGCTGAATGTCTGCATTTTTTGTCGCTTGGTGCCATCCTTCAATAATTCCATGTAGGTAACCCGAACAAGCTTCTCTACGGTAATTGAGCCAGTATTACTGTTCACCCTGTTGCGTCGAGCAATTGTTACCCCGGGAGCCACCTTAATACTCGTCTTCACCTTTTTATTTCGCCCGACCAACCGTTTATCATAGCCACCTGTTTCCTTTATAACGGGCCATACAACGCCCCACTCTTCGCGACCTTTATTGTCTTGCCAAACCTCAGCATCCTTTTTGTTCCGACAAAACTTCCGGTACCCAGCGCCTCCGCCTTTCTTGGGCACATACGCATAGTAGCCATTGGGGTGCTTATGTATTCCGCCATTCCATGTATTCATCTGATCGCTCTAATCCAGCTTGGTCTTTGTTTTCTATTAAATAATGCTCTCGCTATATTTCCACAAAAGTGAGAGAACATACGACACCTGTGTAAGTCATCGCTTATATTGTTATTAGGCATCATTTAGTTCGCTATAATAGTTGCAAGTAGATACAAACTAAAAGCCAGGGAGGGTAAATGCTTATTCTAACAAGACGTATTGGCGAAACACTAATGATTGGCGATGATGTTAAAGTTGCCGTGTTGGGGGTAAATGGAAATCAAGTTAGGCTAGGAGTGGAAGCGCCAGCAGAGACACCGGTTCACCGAGAAGAGATTTACAATCGGATTAAGTTTCCCGACAAGAGACAAAACAAGAGAAATCAGGGCAGTAATGACCGATAACATGCCTGATGAGTTTGTTTTTGTCCGCACAAGATACAATTACGGCTCGTTTGTTGTGTCGAGCGAGCCTGGATATAAGAATGGTTCATTCATCGGCAATAAACTCCCTGTTTTGCTTAAACAAGGATACCAATGGCAACCTTTCTGCGGAGTGGTCCAGGACTCTGAGGTATCCTCACCTACTTACCACAAGGTAGCCATCAAGCCATTCATCGGATTTAAGCTTTCCAGTAATGAAATTGCAGGCGAATGGCAGGACTATTGCTTCCACACTCGCGCACTTGGAGTTATCGACCAACATGGTGTCTGGTTATGCCTTGATCGTGAAGGTAACCCAGTTACCTGGTGCGCAATTAATCAAGCTGTTTGAATAGACCCCCCATATTTAGCCGCTCTGTTCGTTCACCTCTAATAAATTTCCTTAATAATATCGCCTGAAAGTTTCTATTCGCAGGCTTGCTGTGTCTGTAGACAGTGGGCAGCAATATTATCGTTCGGTAAGGAAGGTTATGAGCGAAAACAGCTACAAAATGGCCAAGCGTATTAACGACCCCGCGACGCTGATTATATGGCCGGTGCATTGGGTTTTCCCCATATTTATGGGTGTAGGCGCGGGGATTGTGTTCGACCAAGTGTTGCTGTTCAGCGCATTTGGGATGGCGTGGTTCATCGCACTACGCTTCGTTGAAGCTCGTTTCCCCAAAGGGTATTTAGCACACTTAATATGGTGGAATTTAGGCGTGTGCCCCGGATTTATAGACGATGACAAACCCAGCGTCCCCAACCCCATGCGCAAGGAGTTCACGCAATTATGAAGAAGAAGAACAGCCTCATCGGAAAGTCGATTTCTGATTATAAATCATCACTCAACACAAGCCGGATAACAATCGCTGCTTTATCAGTGGCGTGTGTGTTTCTTGCCTATGGCACGATAACCAAAGACCGGGAGACAATAGCGGTTCCGCCAGAGTTTACTGAAGAAATTCGCATTGCGAACAATCAGGCTAATGAGCACTACAAAGTCCGCTGGGCATGGTCGTTGGCATCGCTTGCCGGCAACACCAATAAGGACAATGCTGGGTTTTTCATCGAGCAGTTCCGTTTAATGCTTTCACCTTACTTGCGGAATGAAATGACAGGAATGCTCAAGGAAGAGGCTCGCATGCTTCAATTGCGGGGCGTTAAGCAAAGCTTCGTGATTGAGGATGCAATATACGACCCGGTTAAAGACCTGGTTTGGGTGACAGGAATGAGAACGATGAAGACGGGCAGCTCTGAGAAAACAAGCCGTTGGACCTATGAGGTTAGAATCACAGCGCGAAACGGCAAGCCTTATGTTACGCACTTCAACGCCTATGAAGGCGCACCAATGGTGAAAGATGAAGAATATCAAGTAACACCTAATCCATTCTTAAGCGACCAGCTCCAGGAAGCCATCCGAACAACTAAGCCAGGCGAGCCTATTCGAGTGCCAACCTATGAGCAGCCGTCGGCGGCCACGCCTCAAGAGGCTATGCCTGAAATCGACCCAGAGATTACGCAGCCTAGTGAAGATTTAGAAGTTGAGGAAAAACAATGAAACAGAAAAGCATCTATTTACTGATTGCTGGCGCATTGAGCGTTGCATCAACGGCAGCTTTCGCACAAGAAGCTGACATCCCATTTGTTGATGTTTCGCCGAATAAAATATCAGCATCAGAAGCACGGGCGCAGGGGACACCAGCCCAGGACCCAGCGTTTGTTCCTGGAACGCCGGTAAATAACCGCGTGTCTGCCGATGCACTTCGCCGCCAGGCTATGTCGTTATCCGACCCGTCGTATGCACAGGAAATTGAGCGACAATATCAGGAGTATGTTCCGCTTCCACAGGTAACTCAGAAGAAGGTACCTGACTTTGTTCAGAAAGCTATAGACAATTACAAGCCTGAACAGAAGATTGATGTCGAGCCTCGTCAAAACCGGATTGTGCCGGTTGGTTTTGGATTTATGAACTCTATCCAAACAAACTTTGATGCAGTAGCCGTGCGCACATCAGATGAATATTCAATTATCGAGGTCGAAGATGGCTACGTTTATGTTACTCCGTTGAGTGATCAGCCTATCAGCTTAATACTTTATGAGGATGGTGTCCTTGAATCACAGGTAAGTCTGGTGCTTTATCCGATTGATGCGCCTCCCGCTATGGTAGATTTAACTGTGAACATGTCCCCGCAAATGATTGCGAAAGCAAACAGTTACCAAGAGCGTATTAAACAGGAAATCGAAGCTGAGGAAGCTCGTGCTAGGGAAGCTCAACTTGAAGATCGTAGCGCTCCGCCAAGTAGCCATGTTGCGTATTTAGCTAAAACATTGGAGCAGGTGGCCCAGCAACAAATGCCACGCGGATTCACCATGACCAATGACATCCCGGCGCACCTTAAGTATCCATGCAGAGTAACCATTGAACAAACAGCGGGGCAGCGCATGACGGGTACCAGAGAAGTGATTGATGTTGTCTTGCTGAAAAACACAACCGGTAGAGTGTATCACGTCAAAGAGGAAATGTGCCTAACCAAAGACGCTTTAGCAGTGGCCATTCACGACAAAGCATTCTTGCAGCCAGGTGATGAGACGGAAGTCTACATCATCCGTGACCGCTTTTATGAGCAGGAGCAGCAGCGTCAAATCACTCGTCCACGGTTGACTACGAAGGGGTAAGTCATGCGCGACCAGATAAATCAATTTAAAGAGGCGATGGCTGAAAACAAAAAACTCCGTATGGGGGTTTTTGCTGGAATCGGTGCAGTCATCTTGTTATACCTTTTAGGCTCAGGAGACGATAGCAAGACGTATCAAGAGCGCATTGCAGAGCGTAAAGCAAAACAGCAAACCTCAGTTCTAGGTGTCAGCTCAACATTAAGTGAGTTTGAAGCAGCAGAGTCGCAAAGCATGCTGGAGCGTTTAACTGCGGAGTTTAGTGAGCGTGAAGCCAGCTTAGCAGCGCGCGAACGCCGTCAGGCAGCTGAGCTTGAGGAAGTGAATAAACGGCTTGCTGAAGTAGACAGCAATGTTGCGAAAATGCTCCAGGAGTTTGAGCAAAAACTTGAACAAGAGTCCAGTTCACGCGGTAGAGACGAGCAGGTTGATTATGTGCCGCAACAACCAGGTCAACAGGTTGCTTTAGCTGGTGATGAGCGTCTGTATGAGTCAGCCGGTCAAGAGCGCATTCTTCGTCGGCCGCAAACCCAGATTGTCACTCAAGCCCCCAAACGACTCGAAGGTGGCGTTATCCGCACAATTACCCAGCGCGACATCAAAGAGGTGCGTGAAAGCGGTACAGTAGACATCAGAGAGGTGCAAAGCAACACGTTAACAGAGCGAAACAAAAACGTTCTTAGAAACGGGGAAAAGGAAAGCCAAGTATCTCCAACAGCACCTAAGAAACAAGCGCAAGAAGCGCCAGAGTTTACTTTGGCCATGGGCTCTATTATTTCGGGAACGCTTATCAATGGTGTCGCTGCACCAACGTCGGTTGGCGGAGCGAAAGATCCAATTCCGGTCCTAATGCGCATCAAGCGCGAGGCGGTCATGCCCAACTATTACACTCTCGATATTCGCGAGTGTTTCATGCTTGGCAGTACCCGTGGTGACTTAGGCAGCAGCCGAGTCTATATCCGAGGAGAGGCAATTAGCTGTATCACCGAAACAGGGGAAGCCATCGAGAAGAACATCACTGCTTATGCTGTTTCGTCAGATGACGGCATGGCAGGTGTTCCTGGAACGGTTGTTGAGCGCTCAAACACCATGATTGCTAACACCATGAAGTCAGGTTTTCTCTCAGGTTTTGCTGAAGCAGCAGCGCCACAGCGCATACAGAGCTTGAACACCAACCCCACGTCAGAAACGGTTTGGCAATCACAGCAGATTGACCGTTACGCCACATCGGGTGTGTTAAAAGGCGCAAGCGGGGCAATGGAGCGCATCGCTGATTACTATATGGCGATGGCTGAGTCGGTATGGCCAGTAGTAGAACTTCTACCTGGCATTGAAGTTGACTTTATCGTTCAGCGAGGAATGACCCTGAAACTGGAAGGCAGCCAGAAGAGCCTTCCTGGAGTAGACAGTGTTGCAGCGCGAGGCTCACATTAATGTTAGGAAGTTGGGGCAAAACAGCCAACAATCCCAAACGTATAGCCCGGTCTTGGCCGGGCATTGAGCTACGAGTAAGTGCATTTAACCCTGTTTACGAGGCTGGCTTACCATTCGTCGGCCAAGGCTTCAGTGCAACATTCAATGACAGCAGACAAAACGTAGGACAGCTTCTTTTTTGGGTGTTGCGCTCAAACAAGACAATGCAAAGCTACGAGCTTGAGATTCTGATGGACGACTGGTTATCAGGCGATGCTAAAGAAGTGGCCAGCAGGCTTAGTTGCTCAGATATAAAAATATCTAAGAGTCCGTCAGTTGTTGTTACAGACTTTGATGTTAAAGAGGAGTACAGGCTTGTCAGTCTGGAGATTACCTTTGACTACCTTCATAAGGATGTTTTAGCAAAACTTCCTGAGTCAGAGCTTTCCCAAATAATCATTGATGAGCCGGTTTATCGGAAAACGCCTGATTCACCTTCCCTGGTCAGCAGGCTTGTTAAAAAAGATAAAACCCCAGTATTGGTTATTAAATCCAATGAAGGGGTCAAATCACATATAGAGGAAACCTATTATGAATTCTAAAGGATGGCTATTACCAGGCGTTGTTATCGTGGCTGTAAGTGTTGTAGCAAATTATTTTGTTACTCGATGGATAGATAACAACCAGCTTATTCCGGCAATACAAAAAGAGCTGGCAATGGTCGAGTCTAATCAACCTAAGATAGTGACCATTAATACAGAGAAAACCATAGAGAGACTTCAGGATGCCGGCAATGAGCCAATGGAGATTATGACAGGACTTGCTCTTCTTACCGAAATGCTCAAAAACGACGGTGTGGTATTACTCGATGAGCAGCTTGTACTTTCATCATCTGAACGATTTAAGCTCGACAACCTCTCTCTGGATACAATCTTTCAGATGGCAGAAGAGCGTGGAATTGATGTCGATAAGCGGATTGAAGACAGTGTAAAGCAAGCTGAAAAAGCGGCAAAAGAGCGATTAGCGGAAATGGAAGAGCTGCTCAGTAGCATGGAGAGATAAGAAACAGGCAAGGCTAACCGGATTGGTTAGCCTTATTCGCACATTGAATTACACGCCTCTACAGCAGCCTCTAAAGAGGCGTACTCACCTTTCCAGGTAGACCGATCCCATGCACCACCATCATAGACCCTCACTGTATATGCAACACCGCCAGGAAACCTTCTATTGAAACCTTCGACATGTTGCTTATGCCGTTCAAGCCACTCTGCCTCTGATTCAGGTTTTGCAACGTCAAGCTTCTTTACCCGGGCGAGGTAGTCAGAGTATGAGTCGTCAGAGAGGGTGTCCTCTAGTCGTGCTGTTGTAATATATGGGCGACCAAACCAGTCTTGATGTTCCAGCATTGGCCTTAATGAGTTATCAAGGTTATCGAAGAAATATCGTTGTTTTGGATCGACAGCAAAACCATCAACAATACGCTCCTGGTTTTGAGGTCTGAATTCATCTTTATAGACCTCGATGAGCTCGTAGACTTTCCCGCATTTAGCGCAGCACCGGGAAAACTCGATGTCGCTTAGCTCAAGCGGGAATTCAGAGTTGTATTTGCTATGAGTGTCTTTTAGCTCGTCAATGAAGTGCTTTACACGCTCTTTATTGTCAGCAATAGGAATGATTGCGTCCTGCTCAGAGCTACACTCATCACAATTGTTTAACCACATCGCTCGGCTCCTTATACGTTTAGGATTTACTATATCACCAATTTCTCTTGTCAGAAATTGTGCAGGCGCAGCCCTTTAATTTTTAGGAGGGTAATGGTGAAGCGAAGCTCGCCAATTTAGCCCCTTAAAATTTTTACGCCCCAACATGCCGCTGGCTACTTTTGTTTTATTGGGAACGCCTGCGGCAACCTGAGCGTGAGCATTGGAGGGCGAGAAATAGCGGGGTTACAGAAGCTTTTGAAGCTGTTCGAGAGTGACAACTCGCTGATCGCCGTTCGACATTTCAATGGTGCCGCCCTGGGTTACAGAGAAATAATGAACCGTCTTAATCCCTGATGGCTTCAGGTGTATCACCGAAACATGCTCGCCTCTTAGGTTTGTTGATAGCAAGCGCTCTAACTGTACGATAGTGTCAGCCGTTGTTTCACCTTGAGAATGTTTTACGTAGTAAGGAGGCATTATTGAATACCCCCCAAGAACGTTACAACGAGTACAGCTATAGCCATACCCACGGACACACCCAGCGCTGATTTAAACTCTTTGTTAGACCGGAACATTTTCATTACCCCACAAAAAAGCCCCGCTCAAATTGAACGGGGCAACATGGATTGGGAACTGGTGAATTTGCTTTTTAAGGATGCAGCAAACTCAATCCACAACCGCTTATCACAATGACAACCTATCGTGTATTGACGTGCTAAGCAGCAAAAAAAATACTACTCAAAATGAACGTCAAAATCAACAATTTTGTTATCATTTATTTTAATTTGAGATCCTATTTTATTGTCCTGACACCTTTATTAAGCTGAATAAACAGCCTGACAGGAGTGGATGTAGAACTCATTTTGGTAGTTACCTGGCTTAAGCCTGGAGGAGCCGAGATAGCAGAAGATAGCATCATCATCCACCCCGAAGGAGTCGCAACCGCTATCCTCGTCCATTTCGCAGCTGGAGCTGATGTAGACATCGAGGCGGTCATCTTCCAGAGAGCCATCATTTTTGTAGTAGCTGATGACGCAATCGAAACCCATAATTTCTTTGTTTGCCTGTGACATAATGCCTCCAAATACCGAATCAGATAAACATGGTTTAGCGCAAACTGCGCTGAGCGCCACTATTCACACCTTCGAGCGATATTGTGTGCGTTGGGTCTTCGTCATCGCTGTCCGACCAAACAACAACAGATAGTTCATCGTTATACAGCTCAACAAGAAGAGGGGAGCCATTTAGGGCATCCGCATAGCCATCGAAATCAATCGTTATGCCACCAGGGTTCGCTACAACCGTAGCTTGAACGCTGCCCTTGTAATCATCAGAGCCGTCATACAGCGTTACCGTCAATTGCTTCTCAGCTAACTCAAGGCATGAATCGCTCCATTCGTAGGTTGGGAGGTCATCAATTTGCATAGCGTCACCGTCTAGCTCAATCATCAAGAAGCCGCGAGACTCGCAAAACACTACCACTTCCTTCAGCGAGTCAGGCATATCCGTTTTTACGTTATCCCCATCGGTGTAAAGCTTGATAAAAAAGCCTGTGTCGCGAGCCATAACCATATTGCATTCGCTGTCGTTAGCAAGGCGGGTTAAGTAGCGTAACGCGCCTTTGCAAATATGCGATGTACTGAGAGCTACAACCGAATACGTTTCTAAGTTTGAGGTATCCATTTTTAATCCTTATGCTCGTTGATTTTGCATTCTGCTGTGATCTTGTAGAAGTTCGATTGAAGCTGACGAACAACCTCACGCGCTCTACGGAGTTGCTGCGCTGTTTTTGGTGAAAGCGCCCTTATGACGGACTCTGGAGCAGGATGAACGTGTCTGGTTTCGTTTCTCAGTCGTGTCTTTATCGCCTGCTCTAATTGGTGCGCTTGATTGAGTTGCGCCACCAAATCAGCTCGTGTTTTTATCTGTTTTCTGCGCTCGTCATAGCTCGGAATGTGATAACTCATGCTTATAGCCCTGTGAGTGAGTACACTTATAATTTCTCACGAAAAATGACACCCTCAATAAAAGTACATAGGGTAAGAACGCTGAGGCAGAGGGATTTTTAGTTATGGCAAAACCAAGAAAAAGAACGGCAATAGCTCCCCAGGTATCGCTAGGGGGTATCGTGCATGAAGAATCGCTGCCTTTGCCTTTTGTTTATTATCCGAATCACTACGGTACGTTTTTTGCGTTTGGTGAAAGTGAAGATTCAGAGCCATTTTTATGCGAATGCAGCAAGGAGCCCCTTGCTCACTTAGCTACTTTAAACACAAGATTCCCCTCATTGCACAACACAAACCCCGACAGAAATGCCCTTCTGGACAGCTTTCACGTTCCCGACTCACTAGCAAAAGCCAGTCAGAGAGACGAGTTTTCACTGTCTGAGCTGAATTTCAAAGAAAGGCTTTGCCATAGGTGCAACCTGGTGCCACCGACCAGGCGCTATTGCCATGAAATGTATGGAGGCAAGTTCAAGCAAAGTTTTGGCTGGTACATAAACCAAGCATACTTACGATTAGCTATTAAGCCGTTAGAGTGGGTTTTCCTAGATGATGTTTGCCCAGAAGATTATAAAGTTTTGCTCCAACAATATCAGGACGCTTTAGCCGCCTACCAAACAGAGCACTCCAGACTTAACGAGATGGTTTATGGGCCAAAAAGAAGCGACATAAGTGCTGATGAAACAACATATTGGCGGAATGTAAAAATGGAAGAGGCACAGCCTATGATCAAGCTCCGCAAAGAGAAACAAAAACTGCAAACGCGCATACGCAATAATGTTGAAAATATAGTGCGACAGGAGTTTGGGTTCAAGAAGGTAGGGGAGGGCTGGGTCAGCGAGACAATGTTAAGCCAAATCATTGAGCGCCTGTTTCCTTCGGAAAAAATAATAAGGCACCACCGGCCAGAGTGGCTTGAAGGGTTAGAACTGGATATATATCTGCCAGAGCTTGAGCTTGGTATCGAATACCAGGGGCAGCAGCATTACCACCCGATAAAAGCTTGGGGAGGGGAGAGAGCATTAAGGGAGCTGAAGGAAAGGGATGAACGAAAGAAAGTGCTGTGCCACAAATTAGGCGTGACGCTTATTGAGGTTGATTACACTGAGCCACTTACCGATGCGCATATCACGGAGCGCCTAAAGGGGTTCCTCTAGGCGCTAAGTGAACGGGTTAATAGTCTTCTTTTGCTAGGCGGTAAAACAAGTGCTCGCCAGAGTGTTTACCAATAAACGTCACTTGAATATCGCCTCTGGCATTTAGTGTTGTCGCTTCGTGAATCCAGGTGTTTTCTGAGGCAAGTCCTGGCTCTTCTGAAGCCTGCATCAATTCATTGTTATAAAGCTTATAGCAAACACTGTCATCATCACTCTCAGCCATTTCATCTTCAGCCTCCTCGATAGAGGCGAATGAGCTTAATAAATAGAGCGCTTCAGGTTCGCCACCGAATGAAATCGAGGTTACACCATCATCTATGCTTTGTTGTTGAGCCAAAAAAGGCAAATACTTATCACGCAACTTTTTCAACCAAGTCGTTTTGACACAAGCATAATCCGGGTAAGAATCCCAATCAGAATCACAAGCAACGGGGACGATGACCGTTTCGTTGTTTTGCTCAATTTCTGAAACACGTTTAACGTTTGCAACTTCCATAAATCCTCCAGTAAACAAGGCCGCCTGAATCGGCGGCAGCTAGTTATGCTTCAACGGCTTCAACAGGCAGGGTTCGAGCATCAAGCAAAAGCTGATGATATTTGCTTTGCATTTGCTCAAGCACTTCTTGGTTGGCTGTAAGAGCAAAATTCATAAAATCCACTTCAATCTTGCTATGGTTTATCGAATCAACGGCTCCAAGCTCTTCTGGTTCGTCTGCAACCCATTCTTTATCAATGTGATAATGAGCATCGTGCTCACGGAAAAAGTAAAACAATTCAGAATAATCAGTAGGGTAAGCGCTGGTTATGCTGATACGGTCATAACACCAGAGGCCGGCAGTATCCTCATTCATTCCGTGATAATCACCACCACCCATACCATTGCTTGTTGTGGTTAGGATTGAAAGCGGATCAACCGCAAACTTCAATGTGCCATCCTTCGACTCTGCAATGCGGTGAAGCGCTAAGTAACGTCGATAATCAAGGAATTCCTTTCTATCATGGTTGAGGATGTAGATCGGCGCACCAGAGCCGTATACGGCTGCTGCAAGCTCCATTATTTTTTTATAGCCATCGTCGGTGTACGGCTGCCAGGGAGTGTCTTTTTGGATGTAACGGCTCAAATCTAACGCATTAATAAGCTGCTTTTGGGCTCGATCTTTCGATTTATCAGACAATTTTTCGTAAATGTTCTTCTGCCCTTCATCTACCTCCTCATAGTCGCCAGCATGTGCTACAGCTTTACCGGCCCATGAACCCAGCACATCATCCAGAGAAGCCGTGTTAATCACGCTTGAGATAAAACCTGCAAGCAATGATTCCTTATCAACAAGGCGCAGAAAGAAGTGAAAAACATCAACATTACCGACATAAGAGTGCTCTAACACCTTTAAGCCGCTAGGGCGAAAACCCTCACTTGCATCAGCTAACGAATAATAAAAATATTGGCCCATGTTGTAGCTCCTTTTTTTCGTTGGGGTAGTTTCATAATCCCATGAAAACTTGAGGGCTCAACAAAAGTGCAAACCTCTTTGCTTGTTACAGCCGAACAACAAAAAACGCCCCGAAGGGCGTTGTATCAACTTGCACACCAGCCACCGATGTACCACCGCCAGCTCGAATTAGGTGTATCCCAGTCAACTTCAGGAGTAAGTTTTCGTTGCTCTTCTATGGCCAGCTTTTTGAGGTTTTCAATCTGTTCAAGAAGCGCTTCATGCTCTGCTTTTGCCTTAGCTATTTTTTGCTTGTCTTGGTTGTTCAGCACGAATGAATCATTGCCACAAACAGGGCATTTCACGCTCTTTAAATGTTTTACCGAAATACTGCTTTCACAGCGTTTGCAGGTGCGTTTTTGTGACTTGCCTGACTGAACCCGAATTAGAGCAACCTTGTGAACACCGCCAACATTCCAGCTCCCACCAAACATTGCTTCCGCATCAGAAGCTCGCTTTTCCAGCTTTTCAATCGTGCTGAATAAAGCCGATTTTTTAATGTCTACTGACTTGTTAAGCAGCTTAACAGCAACAACATTACCCCATTTTTCCGCATGCTCACTCGCATAATCACTTGCATCTTCTTCCGAGAAGAATACTGGCTCATGGACTGATACACCTTCACACATATTCCAGTCACCAGAGTATTCCATGCCGCTTCGATACATGGCGCTCTCTTTCATTCCCTCAAATTCAGAGTGAAGCTCTTGCTCTGGCATTGCATCCAAAACTGTATCTCTGTATTCAGCTCCCATAATTTTTCTCCTGTAGCTTGGGGTGTATAACTATGATCTCCCAGAAAGGTCGGCTATCAACAAAATCGCAGGGTATGGAATAAAGGTTTTGTAGAGGTAAGCGCTGTTGTTTTGCTGCAACAATCAGTGAGCAAAAAGAAAAGGCGGCATTAACTTGCCGCCTTGCAGTTTTTAACCGTAAAGGTGTTCGACTAAATAATCAGGACTTATGATAGTGGCTTCAGCATCTTCATCGTCTTCATCAACATCTTCGTATCCAATGTCGTCCTGAGAGGTGGCGTAACATTCACCGTCCTCAAAGTCTTCCTTAACAGCGAAAGCACAGCCTTCCTCGTAAGAGATATAGCAACCGTCGGCTTTGTACTTCTCGAAAATTGCGTGAAAAACAGGAGTTGCTGGCGACCAAGCGGTCTCAAAAGAGAACCCGACTGAGGTATCCGTTTCATCGTGAACAATCTCTTCCCACTTAGCAAAGCTATTCCACTTAGTCCCGAAGCGATCTACATGGTCATTGTATGACTGAAAGCCTTTAAAAATTGATGAGTTGAAGCCAGAAACGCTGTCGGTTAAATGCAGCTCAACAAACTGCTGAAAATCCAGTATTGCACCAGTATCACGGTTTTGCTCGGTTAAGAAGTTTTTATACCAGTCTTCAGTAGATTGCTTTTCGGCAAACAGACCGCCAAAATGGTCAAATCCTATAGCAACACGGATTTTTTCCAGCAATCCCTTTTCTGACTCGGTAAAGCTATCAAAAGTCGCTTTATCAGCTTCTAAAGCTTCATAAATGGTATCAATGCTTTCACTTGTTTCCTCGGTAATCAGAGGGTTTCCGATAAGCAATTTTGCAAATTGCGTGAAGGCGGTCGTTTTCGGAGTCAATTCGCCCACTGGAGCAGAGAACACCGACTCAATACCTTCTCTCGTTAGCTTTTCTGAAGTTTCTAACCCATGAATAGGGCGGTTAGGCTGATACCGTCCAAGCATAGACAAAACAAGTATGTGAACAGCTTTACGTACAGTATTATTCTGACGGCAACTTGTATCCTCTAAAGCCGCCTTGAAAGAGTCTTTTGCTTCTTTGTTAGGGAATTGAATTTCTAAAGTGTTTGAGCACCAGTTTGGCATAATTGTAACTCCTAGTTGTTGGGGTGTTGGTTACTTCACTTACCAAGTTACTAGGGATTTCGTTGCGCTCTACAAAATTACACAGAAGAATGTGCAGCTACTTGAGGAATGTGGTGATCGGGATTCATAAAGTGTTCCAGCGGAACATTAGGGGCTAACTGCACCTTAAATATTCCGCCAAAACATAGAGCTACCTGACTTCTTCAGCTCTAGGGCCATAGTGATTAAAAAACTCATCAACCATTGTTCCAGCCTGCAAGCATTTATCATTTAACCATCGCTGGGCAGCGCTTTTATCTGGAGCGGTGAAGGTTTTACCTTCTTCATAACCACTAAACCAAGTGGGGAATGATTTAGGCACGGATTTTGACTTCATTAAAAATTTCGCCATAACACCTTCTTCTCAATTAGAGCTGTTTGCCGCCTGGGTTAAATCATCCAGGCTTGCCGGAGCGGTCATTGAAATAGAGCCGCATTTAGTACAGTGATAGAGAGGGACATCCCCCTCTATCTGGTAACACAAGTCGTCGTGGTCGTATTCGCCTATCTCTACAAATGCCGACTCAATAGGAAGGTCAACGGACTTTTGCTCTCGCAAATTAGAGCCACAATTACTGCAAAATTTGCACATGACTTACCCCTTAACCCGACGAGCCCTAACAATATACTGACGATCTTCACGCATAGCGTCTTCGCTTGGCCAGAGGATCTCAATTTTATATTCCCCAGGCTTAACATTAAGACAGACTCGCGACTCACTATCTGAGTACACGGGGTCACCAATCTCAAGTGCCCCAGACACTTTCAAAGTTCCAATTTCATCAACCACAGGGGACTTTTCAATCCATTCAAGCATATCAAGCAGGTCTTCAGGCTTAGCAAGTCCAATGTCACCCAAAAAGTAGCTACACAAATCGACAACAAAGCCCTCTTGGTCGGAATCGACAAACAGGCCATATACGCCATCACCAAAAGCGGTGCTTGTGCAAAAGGCCTCATTGCTACTGAACAGACCACAGCTGTTGTCGTTATATAAAGTTTGGTCGCAACAGCCTTCATACGTGATTTGGTCGCATAACTCTTTGACTTTTAACTCAACAAGGTTTTTTTGGATAAGTTCATTTAGACTGGCTCCACCAACTTCGGGGATTGGGGCCGCAAAATTGCTGAGGTACTTCTCATCAATAGGCTGACCTGTATCCTTCAAAAGGTACTGCCGCTTATCAACAAAACCTACATTTGAAGAACTTGAAAGCGAACCTTTAGGTGTTATCGAAACCTGGCCTGAATCGACCGTAAAAGTTTGGTAGTTACTTCTTAAAAATGATTTAGACATCATGTAGCTCCTTTTTCTAAAGTCACCTCAAAGCTACCTCAAAAAACGGAGCCATCTACAAAATCACAAGAGCCGTTTTATTTTAGATATAAGTCGTTGAAATCTGCCGGGGCGCTGGGACTCGACCACTAAAAGGTTTCCAGATTCGTTTATAAGTTCAAGCACAACATCTTTTTCGCCGACCTGGCGCGCCCTGAAATAAGCAGTGAACTCTGCCCCACACCCAGGGCATGATCCTTTTAGGTCAAAAAGAATGACATCTGGAAGCGGTTGCGTGATGATGCCTGTGCAATTAGAAGCTGAAATAACCCCCTTACAAGCAGGGCAGGAGAGAGTTAGATCAGAAATATCCAAGCCGCTACTGAAAAACACAGGAAGTTGTGTTTCTATTTTTTTGGGCAAGCGTTCAAAAGAGTTCATTAATCACGTAATTTTATAAAAAGGTACTGATAATTTACCCTTCAATATGAACTGCTCAACAAAATTTAGGGTATGATGTAGTCATATTTCGGTTTAAGATTTAAAACTTGAAAATTGCAAACAAACAGCATGGATGCTTAGAGGTTAGAATAATGGTATTTAAGCCAAGAACAATACTAGAAGACGCACGACACAGGGCCAGGCTTTATTTAGAGCTATTCATTAGCAATTTTTATGGATACTTAACACATAAAGATGCTCAAGAAGCTTTCTCTAACTATGACTATAGGGAGGAGCAACTCTATGATGAATTTGCCAATTCAGGGAGCCTTTTAAAATCCGCTCCCCAGGAAATAGTTTTTGACCTGCAATACTTAAAATTTTGCGCAAAAGCTCAAACTGATTTAACTAACATTGAGCTGTACGAACGCTGCCGCACCATGATGGCGAAGCAGCTCTATAAAGATTTCCCTTATGCTTGGTTTAGCTGCAACATCAAAGGTGAAGCGTCTATTGGCTTTGATCCATTGTCAGAAAAAACACTGAAATTAGAAGATGGATTAGACTGGATAGCTCAGAGAACCCTGGATGTATTCATTCACACGTTAACCGGGAACACGTCAGAAGATTTCAGCGGCGTACCGGCAGCGATGATAAAAGATGCACATGACTCATTGGTTGATATGCTCCGGGCATGCCACAGCATCAGATTATCTGATAAAAAAGGCAGTGTTGTTGGCATCATTCCGTTAACTGAAGCAAAGATGCCTGAACAGCAGCAACGTACAATCATTGAGAGGCTCCAAGCAGAAAACTGCGTCACTGAAATTGAGCTTAAATCTCTGAAGCTTTGATTAGACCCTGCTAATTCGACTCCTCTGTTCAATCTGAACGACTCCAGAACTAGTACCATACCTCCGGATTATTCATTCGGAGATATGCTCATGTTGAGAATTACTAAATCGTTATTTATCGCAGGCGCATTAGCAATAGCGTCACTTTCTGCAAGTGCTACACAGTGGGAAGAAGGGAGGCATTACACTGAGTTTGAAAGTTTACCCAAAACAGAGAAGCCACAAATTGTAGAGTTTTTTTCAGTGTTTTGCCCGGCCTGCTACAACCTGGAAGCGAATCGTCAAATCTTAGAACAGCATCTACCGTCAGGCATTGAAAAACATAGAATTCACGTAAACTTTCTAAGAGGAACAGATGAGCAAGGTCTTAACGCAATAGCTAAAGCTGTTGCATTAGGAAAAGTATATCCAGAGATTGCGGATGACCTTATATGGAACCTGTTTACGCAAGTCCATGAGCGTAAAGTAAAGCTAAAGGAGCATGATGTCACTCGCACCATTGGCTTATTCCAGGATCGCACTGAAGCCAACCTGCATGAAGCATACGACAGCTTTCGGGTCCGCGCTATAGCCAGAAAAATGCCTTCAATTCAGCGTATGGCAATGCGCGAAGGAATGCTCAAAGGTGTCCCTACAATGGTTATTAATGGCCGTTACCGAATCAACTTCGACCAACTCGATCCAAATAATTTCTTTGAAGAGCTTGGTGAACTTGTTGATTACTTGACTCAGCTTTAAAGCCTACAGAGGTGCTGCCAACAGACTCTTGGTAGCGCCTCACGTCATTCCTGAAGGGATATGATTCAACAGCAAAACAATAAACAACATCTTTGTCAGAGTCAGCAAGCCTAATCTTCATCGTCTCTTCAAATGATTTCACAAACTCTCCCGGCGATCCCAACACACCAAGAACGTCCATGTTTACAAACTGTTCCAGCAAAAACCTCAAAGAGCACTCACTGTAAACACGATGAGGAACATCCATTTTATCCAGCCACTCTCCAAGCACGATATGAGGCTTATTTAGGCCCTCATTAGGGGCTGATTCAAGAGCAACGTAACGTTTGTCTGGTGACTTCGCTCTGTTGGTTGAGTGCAGCTCTTTATCACGTTCAATTGCTTTTACAGGGTTAGCACGATAGTCATATTTTTCTTTGTTTGAGCGGACGTAACAAGGCGCACACAGCTGTATCTTCTTTGCACCATTTTTGTACTCTTCTACAATGCTCACAAATCCTAGCTCTAATAGCTTAGAGCGGGCTTTTCGAACGCGGTGTTCACTAAGGCCAATCCATTCGCTTATAAATCGAATCGAGATAGGTGCCGGACAACCAAACTCTTCATCAACACTCCACCGCAGCAAAAACAGCTCTTTGATGGCTTCATAAACCTCGGAAACTACAGGTTCAACACTGTCCTTTGGCAACTCTTTGAATTCAATGTCGGGTGTTTTAATAAGATTTGCCTGGTTAAGCACACGCAAACGCCAAAGATACCGCGTGGGGGCGGCAAGGAATACTTCTGATGTTTGTCTATCACAATTAATTTTGCTGACGGTCTGTTGATAGAGAATTTCCTCGTAACCCCATAGGTCTTTACCCTGGACATAGCCGCTAAAATCCTTCAGTAAAGCGCTCCGGCCCTCACTGAACAATAACGAACAAGACGGTTTCTTATCCTCGTGTCCCGCTAACAATGACCTTATAGACTTTGTTGCATATTCAGAAGTCTCGCATCCATCTGATAAAAACTGTTCAGGAATTCCAAATACATTCCGAGCAATATCTAACTGAACACTACGCTGATGCCAAAACCTCTTTACTTCATCATGGGTTTTAAAGCGAACCCGGTTCCCATCTAATGAAACTAGTTTTAACTGGTGTTTTTTCTTCTCTAAGCGTTGTTCTTCATAACTGATAACGTCTCTTAGTAGGGCTTTAATTTCAGATAGCTGATCTAGTGTTTTAGTGTTCGTTAATGAATGAGTAAGAACGGGATTTTCTGTCTGTTTTGCTGGAACAAATTGAGCTATCTCTGGATTTCTGAATGAGGTTGGGTCTATATCCAGCTGATAGGTGTCAACGATGTATTGACCAATAGCTCTTTTTTGTTCTGCTGTAACAGATTGTTGGAAGGGGAGAATAACTCTCCAACGAGGAGCTTCAGCGGTATGTGACCAGGTGGAATAAATAATGTGTTGAACATTGAAAAAGACGGATTGTATTTCCGAGAGAGAATGGTGTTTGTGTTTGCCATCCAGGTCCAGAACGAGGCCTGTGTATTCACGACAGCCTCGATGAGGGCTTGCCACGAAACGAAGTAAAGATAGTTGTTCTTTTGCTGAGGCTTTCGTTGGCTTAAGGGCATTGAGTAATTGGTCTGCCGTGCAGTTTAGGTATGGCTTGCCAACAGCCTGGTATTTGGACTTGTAGATTGAAAATGTGTAATCCATGCGCAAATCTTCTTATTTTTATTTGACATAAGGGATCTGCGCGCTTAGTATTTACAATGTTCTTGTCACGGAACGTATTGTAAATATTAAACGCTATCCCAAGCGAATTTACATTTAGCTAGCTAAGCGCCAACTTAGACTAGCTACAGATTCTCAGATAACCCTAGCGCTGCCACGCTGGGGTTTTTCTTTTTTAAGTCTTCATTCTTTTGAATCCTTGCCATTTTAGATAGATCCTTGCGATCTGATCGTGATTTTTGGATATTAGCAAACGAAGTGCGATCTGATCAATGCGGATCATGCGTTTTAATATCTTTTTTTATCGGTACGCACGACATCGAACTTTCAAGGCTTAGATGCGTATTGTTGTTTTGCCTTAAAAATTATGCGGATACCGCCCAATAGAAGGGTTATCAACATCAAAAAGCAAATAGCGATAGAAAGCGCAGGCAGGGCAATGTTGATTAGAGCGATGGAAAGACTCCGAATGGCACTGTGCAACCCGGATGATAAGCCGCTAAGTGCGAGCAGCAACGCAAACAAGGTGATTACACCTGGTAAAGCTGAAGCATAATCAGCCTTAGATGGCATCATAAAAGCAAAAAGTGAAGTCGTTATAAATACCCACAAGAATGACTCCCAGCTCCAATCTAGTGAGCTCCAGATGGCAGTATAGGCGTAAGCAATCGAAGAACCTAGATCGTTTATTTCGGTATGGGTCATGCTTACCAGTGAATTTAATGGATCGGGATTGAGGTGTTTCGTTACAAGGATAAACGCAAGATAACCACCGATAACTGGAGCTATAGCTATCAGTGCGGTGGTTAACTTACCAAGCACCCCGTAACGATGAGAATGGATGACGTAGCCTAATCCGCCGTCCGGTTGCGGGTCGAATAGTTTTATCTTTTCAATTTTATGGCCAAACAGCAAAGCTACTATGGCATGACTGAGCTCATGTACCGGCGTTCCCACTGAGGCTAAAACTAACCACAGCTTTCCACGTTGAAGTTGTGATACGAGCTTTCTGCTTAGAATGTGCATGGCTTGGAGAGGAATTAATAGAGCAGCAATAATAAATAATAGCTCCATTACCCGGTCAAAAGAAAATGCCATCATCTCTATAATTCAGCGAAACAGTAAAAGTATTATCATATATTCCAGTTTGGAATACTATTTCGATCTGGAATTTTGTAGATAGACAGTTTTTTTATGGTGTCATTAAGGTATGAACATTGATGAGGTGACCTTATGAGCCAGCTAAGCACTAATAGCATGAAAGAAGAATCATTTTATGATGACGATCCCCGCGCGCCGCGTACCCCCTGGGGGAAAGCGCAATACGTGACTAGTTATTGTGAAGGACTTCAAGAAGTTGCATGTGCAGGCCACGGAGGTTGGCGAGTGGCTAATCCTGAGTTGCGCAAAATGATACCTGCTGTGCTTCGCAAGACTTGGTACGAGGAAGACTGTGAAGCATACATTGTGCTTTTTTATCTTTATGACGTACTTAAGCCGTTAGCTGTTGAAATGGAGCAAACTGGTAATAAATTCCCGTTTGCCGGTTCGTTACGGTCGCTGCTTATGTATTCTAAGGAACAGTTTGGTGAGCGTATGAAATATTGGTTCCGTGCAGAGTGGGACAAAATAAATGGTATCGAATCAAAACGTGAGGATTTTGATTCCGAGCATGATTATTTGCGCTATTTGGAGCGTAGAGAGCAGCTGGCAAGCAAAAGAAAAGCTCCGACTGTAAAAAATGGTGACTTGATCCTTTTTAAAGAGCCTTTTATTTTCAATGTTGGTGGTAGAGAGTGGGAGCTATCAGAGTTTAAAGTGGTCAAACAAGGCCGAGCGGTGAAGTTCAAATCAACCGATGAAAAGTTCCCCTGGCTTGCACATTTGACGAATTGGCGTAAACGGCAATTTGAATTGGTGAAACAGAATTAGGAAGGAGTAGGGATGGTTGAAAGTTACTATGTAGCGGCCTTGATGACTTTAGCGGCGCTGACATTTTGCTATATTCTCGGATGGCACAAAGAGAAGGTTGTTATTCATGTAATAATGAGAGTTTCGAGCTTTGTGTTATTGATTTTATTCGGCCTTGATACTGTTAGCTATGTTGTCACACAGCAAGATTATCTGTTCGATAATCACTATGTCGCAGCGTCAATTAAAGTCCTGAGTGTCTTTCTCGTACTGAGAATGTTGAGCAGGATAGGAAAAGAGCCAAGCCTGCACAACATTAACAAACGAAGCTTGTATAAGTAACAGTCATTTGAACAGACCCCGCGAATTTGGCAGGTCTGTTCGTTCAGTATCGAAAAAAGAAAAGCATAATACTCCAATCAAAAAATATCCGACCATTTTATTTTTGGAGTATTAAATGAAAAGCATCAAGAAGTCACTCGTTAGCATTGCCGTAGGCGCACTTACCACTGCAGCCACTTTTGGCGTTTCGGCAGAAGAGCTAAATCGTTCAAACATTAGTGAAAAATTCCAATCGTTAACACCTTTTGAGGTGGTAGCTGTAGAAAACTCTCCGGCGGATTCACTGTATCAGGTCGTGACTACGCAGGGTGTTTTTTACATGACGAAGGACGGCGAGCATATTGTGAGCGGTGCTTTGCATGAGGCAGCGCCCGGCCTGCCTAATCTAACTCAAGATCGTATTGCTCAGCTCGGAGCAGATAAGATTAATGACCTAAAAGACAGTTTTGTTACTTTTGAAGCAGAAAATCAAAAGCATGAGATTGTCGTTTTCTATGATACTACCTGCCCATATTGCCACCGAATGCACAAAGAGTTAGATGAACTTCTTGAATCAGGAGTGACCGTTCATTATGCAGGCTGGCCACGGGAGGGTCTTGTTGACCGCCGCAATCCAGGCACCGATGCCATGCCAAACCCTTCGGCAAGCTACAGTGAGCTGATGGGTATATTCTGTGATGAAAACCCGCGCGAAATGTTAGATGCAAACGCTGATGGCGCTCGCGTCAAGCCTGGCGCATGCCCAAATAAGATTGATGAGCATTATGCGCTAGGTGAATTCTTGGGTGTTCGAGGCACTCCGGCGGTATTTAGTGTTGACGGCCAACAAGTGTCGCCGGGCTACTCGCCTGCAAGTGCGATCCTTGAACGTTTGCAAGGAGCTGAGTAATGCTAAAGCGTTTACTACTAGCTACAACGCTGGCAGTAACCGCTGCTGGCGTTTTGGCTGACGAGTCTGACGAAGTAACAATGTTAGACACCGTGCAGCGTGAAGATGTAAAGCGGATGCTTGAAAATTCCGGAGAAATTAAAGGGATTGTTGAGCTTAATGTCGGCAAACTCTTCTTTGTTGAGACGGAAAAGAAATACTACGCAGTTTCAGAGAATGGGCGTTTTATTTTTGATGGTGAAGTAATCGACGTATGGAATAAGCGCTATATCAGGGATCTGGACTCAGCAACTAAGACCAATCGTGTTCCTCTTGCTAATTATAACGTCGATTTTAAGAATGACTTCAAAGCAATATCAATAGGCAATGATCAATTACCTGTTCAGGCTGTCGCATTTGTCGATCCAACATCGGAGCACACAAGCTCACTTGTTGAGAGAGCTCTGGCCAATGAAAAAGAAACGCACATTCAGCTAGTGATGATGCCCTTGCTCGGTGGGCATGATGCTATTGATGCGGCTAGAGCGCTGCTTTGCACTGATGATCACGATTTAAAGCTTGAATCACTGTTAAGCCGAAACTTCACCGATATAACCACCGCAAATGATTCCGAAACTTGCGGTGTTCAAGAGGTTCAATTAGCTAACGCCATGCGCGGCGTGTTCACAATAAACGGTTTGCCTTACTTAATTCGTGACGACGGATTAACGCTGCGAGGCGCTCCAGAAAGTGTAGAGGAATGGCTAGAGCAGCCATAAACAAGAGGATTGAGTATGAATAAATTAGCGGTAATTCCAGTCATAGCTCTGGTGTCCACATTGTTATCAGGCTGTATGTCTCCAATCGGTAAAGAAGAATTCACTTGCAACGCTGAGAAGCAAGGCGGTGTTTGTGGTGGCCCTCGTGAAGTTTATGAAATGACCAATGCAGCTGCAAACTTAGAAGAGTACCAAAAGATGCACGGGAGCCATGAAGGTCACGACCACCCACAGCCAAAAAGTAAAAAGGGGATTGGATTAGCACCAGCTACCGGCAATCAGTTTGCACAGTATTATGGCGACGACACAGTTCGCTATGAAGAGTTAGGCCATGAGCAAAACTCTGAATCCGCGTACCAAGAAGCCAAAAAAGTAAACCCTAAGCCACTTCCTTCTGGAGAAACTGACGCATTCGAAAGTTGGCCTAACTATGGTGAGCCTTTGGCTCCTGAGCCACTCGCCGTTTTAGAAGCTCCCAAAGTTATGCGCGTCCTTGTTGCGCCGTGGACAGATGACAGCGGCAACTTAAATCTAAGTAGCTACGTGTATGTTGAGGTTACACCTCGCAAATGGAGCTATGGAGAAGCCGCTAACAAGCGACCTAATCGCGTTGTTCCGCTGGAAATTAGAAAGCAAACACAAGAAGAATTACGCAAGCAGCATGAACGCAGTCAGGGCGTAAGCCCATTGGAAGTGATGACACCAATGCGCGGTGGCTTCTAAAGGGGGGATTTATGTCTGTTTACGTAAACAAAGTAAAGCGATTGTTTAAGAACGATCCGTTCAGTGAGCTTCTTCCAGTTGTTGAGTATTGGGACGATGAGAAGCTCTTTGTCTGTGAAGGCCCCAGTATAGGGGCTATGCTCATCTGCTCGCCGACAATAGGTGGTAACAGCAAAATACAGAATGCGCTGGAGAGTATGTATAAACAGTCATTTCCAGCAAATTCAACCATTCAGTTTTCTTTAGTGTCAACGCCTGACATTGAGGATTCGCTGTATGGTTACGATGCGATTAGGGGCGGACGGATTGTAGGACCCGACCAAGAGAAAGTCGATCTGATGTCTTCTTCAATCAGAGATTTTTATCGGGAAGGAAGCCAACACCCAATCAACCGGTCTGGTTTCCAGTTCAGGGACTTTGAGGTGTGGGTAACAATAAAAATACCTATCAAAGAGGCCTTACCAACAGATAAGGAAATAAAAACTTTCAGAAATTTGGTTGAACAAACTTACACCTTGCTAGAAATGCTTGGCCCTTACGAAGCTACCGAAACGGACTATCATCGCCGCATGCAAGTCTTAATGAATATGTATGACGGTGAAGGTTGGCGTGGAACTCCAAGATACCACCACAAGATTAAAAGCTCGCGTCCGCTGAGAGAAACAATCCTGCCGCCCAATAAACGGATTGTACCCAAGAAAAATGGCGTAGCGTTTTATGATGAGCATGATAATGAATTGCAGTTTGTGAAAACGCTAGGTGTAAGCGCTGTAAAGGATGAGCTCTGGTATGGAGAAATGCTAAACCTGATAGGCGACTGGCGGTATGGTCAGAACGGTCTTTACGAGCATTACATCCTGACCCTTAACGTTGTTTTGCCGCATCAACGTAAAGCTAAAAACGCCCTCCAGACAAAGCGTAACTTCGTGACTCAGCAGGCGAGGGGCTCCGTCCTTCAGTGGCTAGAGCGACTGAAGTTCCAAAAACAAGATTTAGACCGAATCAACCGGGAAGTTGAAAATGAAGGTTCAAGCCTGGTTGACTACGCAATGCAAATTACAATTTTCGGCAAAACGGAGAAGCATGCTGAAGACTTTGCCAAGAAAATGATTGGTTTTTATGCGGCTCAACAGGTCACTTTGAAGCAAGACGCATATTTTACAATGCCATTCTTTCTTGCTTCGTTGCCGTTCGGTTTGTCGGATGAGTTTGTAAAAGGCTCGTCACGTTTTGAGCGAGCCACATCAAAAGCGATGCCGTTCCTGACCCCTCACATGGGCTCATGGAAAGGGAACACATTGCAGCCATCTATCCTTTTGACATCACGGCTTGGTCAACTGGTCAGCCTGGACTTTTTCCAGTCTGAAACCAACTACAATGTTTTTTGTGCCGCGACATCAGGTGCCGGAAAATCGTTCATGGCGGGTTATTTAATCAATAGTTACATTGGCTCAGGTATTAAACAGCAGCCTAATGACAAGGATAACCAGGTCAATTTTGATGATGGTAGCCGTTGTTACATAGTCGATGTTGGCCGAAGCTATGAAGCCCTTGCGAAACAGTATAATGGGGCTCAGTTCATTGACTTTTCAAAGGACACAAAATACTCGCTGAACCCATTTGCTTCCGTAACACAGATGGAAGGTGTTGATGGCCAAGCGTCAATGGTGCTTACAATTATTAAGCTTATGGCTTCACCAATGGGGCGCATAAACGACTTGCAGAATGCAGGCATGCAGCGCTTGATGATGGAGCTGTGGCACCAAAAAGGACGCGAAGCAACAATCACTGATTTTGCGAACATGTGCCTTCAGGATGAAGAGAAGGAAATTCGTAATATCGGTAAGCAGCTGGTCAACTTTACGGAAGGTTACCAGTACGGCGATATGTTCTCTAACAAGTATCCGCCGGTTAACTACGACGGCCGCTTGATTGTTTGTGAGCTGCAAAACCTTAAGTCAGACCCGCACTTACAAGTTGTCGCTTTGATGTCCATTATCATGTCTATCCAGCGCGCTATGTTCATGTCTGGCACCGACAAGCGTAAACTGTTTTTGCTTGACGAAGCCTGGCAGTTTATCTCTGACGAAGGGATGATGAAGTTCTTTGCTGACTTCCTGGAAAATGGTTACCGGACCTTCCGTAAGTTTAACAGTCTCGGTTGTACCATTACCCAATCGCTAGGGGATGCTTACCAGAGCTCCGCTGGACGCGCCATCATTGCCAATAGTGCTTGGTTAATGTTGATGCGCCAGGATGACGAGGCTATTGATCGCCTTAAATCTGAAAAACAATATTCCGGTGCTGAGATTGACTTCGACTTGATGAAGTCTCTTAAAACCCAGAAGCCTAAGCCGGGCATTAAAGATCCCGACGTGTACTCTGAAGTGTTCTTACGCTACGGCACCATGACGCAGGTTTGCCGACTTTATACCGACCGTAAGCTACAGTTAATTCTCAGTACGAACCCTGACGAGAAGGCACGTCGCAGCGCCCTCATGGAGAAGGGCATGTCGCTCAACGAGGCCATTGAGCACATGCTGGCTGAAGAGGGTTATGTTGATAAAGCCAGCTAGACAAACGAGCGCCTTCGGGCGCTCTTTTTTTCGTTGTTTGACAGGAGTATAACGATGGGATTGATCATAGGCGGTTTTGTTGGGGTGGCTGTGGCAATCATGTATCTCATAAAGATAAGCAGGTATAAGTCAATTGGAGCTGACTCTGTAGGGTTTTTGATTGTTACTACTGCTTTTGGTGCGATTACAGGGCGACTTGCTGAAACCATAGCCAAAAATGAGCATTTGCCGGGTATATTTGTGCAGGTTGTATTATTGGCCATCTGGGTCATACATATCATCATTTTTATAAGGTCAGCGGAGAAGAAACGGGATAACGGGTAATAAATAAAGCGCCGATTATTTGAGCAAAACAAATTACATTTTGCTTAAATTAAAATATAATAACCTATTGTATTAAGCAGCCCCTGGTGGCTGCTTTTTATTGCTTGTTGTTAGGGGGATGTAGATGGAAGGTATTTCTGTGTCGAATAGCTTGTTGTATGAGTTTGTTACTCCGAATGAAATGTATTTCGCTGTCGAACGAGTGGCTAAAGCCTTTAAGGCTACCCCAAAAGTAACGCACTGCGACAAAACCCCTGTTGTTCAGTTGGTCCGTCGAAACTACTTCGATTTGTCTATTTGTCCAACTCACTCGCGTTGGGATGAAGAATTTGAGGAAGATTCGTTTGTCATTAAAGGTGTAATTGGTGAGGTTTGTGATTTTCACCAGGGAGTCCTGTTGAGCCACGACCTAAATAATAAGTTTGAGCAAAAGGTTTACCTGACAGAAGGGGAAAAGGTCGGAAACCCCTCCCCATACTGCCTTGTCATTGAACGACCTCTTCAATTGGAGGGTGGGGTATCATTCGAGAATATAAAGCGAATAATCCATAAATTCGCTCGCTGCCAATACGAAGTAACAAGAGCGCTCAACCGTCTGGCGTGTAAACTTCATTAAAAAAGCAGAGGACGAACACGATCATCGCTCCGCAATCCAGCGCTTATGAATGTCGATGTTTTGTTGAGAGCTATAGGGCTCGCTAATTCCTTATAGCTTTCATCCTGCTCCAGGAAAGCCTTAATAGATTGTCCAGAGGACTCCATAACAACAATCTCAGAAGGCTCTTTATCGTCTACCACCCAAGAGTGTTGTTGACCGCTGCCTGAAAACTGATTGTTCATAGACCGAATCAACAAGCAGGGGGCGTTAGGGGCTTGGTTTACCATATTTAGCAAGCCTTTAGATAACTCTTCAGGCAAGGCGATGCCGCTTCCGAAACCTCGTTTGTGATAAGTCGAAGGTAATCGCAATAGCAGGGATTTCATGCGCATCAGAAAGTGACCGTCAGAAAAATCCTCACCAACAGTCCGAAATGAAGCGTCTGTAACAGTCAGCTTTGATTTATTCAGCCAAACTTCAAAAAAACCGGATACCACATTTGCTTCACGACACATCTGCTCAAAAAACACTGCGCACTCCACAGGAGGCTGCAACCAAAAAAGCTGATCGTTAACCCATGATGCAAAGCGTCCCCCAAACTCACTGTCATACAAAGCCAAACAACGCAAACCTCCATTTAACTGTTGAGCCACAACTTTGTTTCCTTTTGCCATCAACTCAGCGTCACTTTTAGCCATTGCTAGAGGCCGGCCTGGCAAATTGTCGCTGACATGCAGCCCTGGAAAAGTTTGCCCCTCATCCTGTTGGATGACTTCGTAGGGTGAGTCAGAGTATTCCAGTGAAGACACAAACTCCTCAAATGCCTCAACAGCACGAGAGCGACTTTTAAAGCGCGTTCCTTCAAATACTGAAGGAGACACATCTGGCATGCTGCTGTGTGTTGCTGAAGCTCGAAAATAGAACAATGTTGAGGAGTGCTCAACCAGGAAGCACAACAAGCGCTTCCCGGATTGAGCATGCTCTAAATCTGCCGAGCGAATAACTCTTGGTTCTTCATCAAATTTCACTTGGCTGATAAACGACATTAAAGATTCCTTTTAAAATACTGACTGAGAGCCATCAAATAGGGCGGCAGAGCTCGCATTTTCCAGCACACCGTCGCTTTCACTATCGACATAATCATCCGACTTAGACTCTATATAACTGTTATTCTGCGATACTGAAGACGAGGCTACTTGATCCGCGTAAACAGTCTCACTTGCAATAGGTGCAGGTCTCAACTGAGAGCGCTTTTCTTCAATATGTACCACTTTAGCACCAGCTTCGATGTGCTCTACTTTTTTTGATTCATCACGAATTGAATGCTGTGACACCTTATTGCTTGGGTCGCTGAATATTCGGCGAGTTTTAAACCGGTCATAACCATCCTTATACATATTCTCTTTTTGGCCGACATGCTTAGCACCTAAAGAGAACTGTTCATTATGGAGTTTTACAGCAAACCAGAGGCGTGAAAATGCCTTTGTCTCATTATTCCGTAAGGCATCAAATATTGAGCCTGAGACAAAGCGACGAAGCAGGCATGCCTCAAAAAAATTAGCCCATTCACTGTCGGATAACGGATCTACACCGCCGTACTTATAGGTCATTTGGCCATGTTTAATATGATTGAGTTCATCCATAGACATAACCAACGATCCTTTTGTGCCATCTTTGCCAACAACATTGACATACATAGCAACAACTTCACCTTTGGCACCGGAGTCAGGGTCAACAAAAATGTGCTCAAAAGAGGACGTTTGCGAAATCAAGTCATCTTCTTTTATCTGCCCAAACTCGGCCACTTCAATGCCGCACTCGCGAAGTTCTTCGACAAAAAATGAGCTTTTGAATTCTGGAATTAACCCCAGGTTAACTGAGCAACTTGGGTAACACGGCACAACAAACAAGTCGTCAAATAGCCTAGAGTCAACGTTTTGGAGTCCCTCAACCACCTCGCGCATTGACGCATAAAGCCGGTCTAAACCGACCTCTTCAACGAACACCCAGTCATCATGGGTTGTTACGCCTCTCTTGAGCTGCTCCTCAACCCAACGCTGAACCCAGCTTTGGAAACGAGCCCCTTTGTTTTGACCAAACAATGCAGTCAAATCGCTCACAAGTGTTTGCTTAATCATTGGCTACCTCCTTATGCTGAGACGTTAACGGTTGCGCCCTGGGATTGCTGAGCTAATGCCTTACTGAACTCTCTCATTGTTTCAGAGAATCCATCATCAGTGTCATCTGTGGCATCGACATCAACACTCAAGACATCGCCACGCTCACCAAGAGATAAAGCGAACAGGTTGGTTTTATCACAGACTTGACGGAACCCGTGCCGCATAACCAAATGGTCGAACATGACTTCTTTATGGCTGTTAAACCAAGGATTCGTTTCATCGTCTATAGATCCATCATGACCTAAGTAGCGCATGCGGGCATCCGTAGCCATTTCACGCAGACGGTCGCCTGAAATATCACTGCAAAACACGCTCCCATCAACATAGTGCATTAAGAAATAGCCGCCCTCGATATTCTCTTCATCGCGTTGAGCCCCTGAAAAAACAGAGCGAGAGAAAGTGGGCTTTTCAAAGTTACCATTAAACACGAAGCTATCTGTCTTATAGAAACAACGCGCTTCTACACCTCGCACACCATCTACGCGAGACATCAAGTTGGACATTCCTTTTACGCCAAGAATAGTCGATACACCAACAATCTGAGTGATGTCATTAATAACCGGCTGAAAATAAACGTGCTGGCGCTCAGGTGTTAGGTCCAGCCCGTAATAGGCCATAGCCATAATCGAGCGCTTTAAATCTTCAAGCGGAACATTAACCATTGATAACGCATAGCCACGGTTTTGACTATTGGTTTGCATGGCGTTCTTTGCTTCACGAAAGATGTGCCGACCTAGATTGATAAACATGGTCTCAACGTCATCGGCCTGAAACATAGGGCGAGCAACAACGTTTGAAGAATATGCTTTAATCAGTTGAGACTTGAACTCGGCTGAAGTAAAGAGACTTTGAATGTCTGCCAGGTCAGTTCTAACCGGCATTTTTTGGTTAACGATAAGATTCATAAATACCTCGCATTTGTTTGCTACCTCTTCACAATACCCTGAAAAACCAGGCTATCCACAAAAGTGCAAGTCAGCCAAAAGTAGAGAGCAAAGCGGCGTTAGCCTCGCTCCCTGGAGAGCTAGTTGGTAGTTGACAGCTGCTCACGCAAATCTCTTAAATTGATAAATTCGCCGGTTTCTGGTGGTATAACGCCGGCTTCAACAGCGTATCGGTCACCCAATAAGCATTCTGCCTGCTGCTCTAAGCATTCAATTAACTCATCTAGTTGCGAGACGTTAGAGCTCTGACAAGGCTCAACGAGGCTTACGTCATTGTCAGTCCAGTAAACAGCTTCTTCGGTATTAGCTTCTTCAAACGTCGCGTATTTATCTGAATTAAAGAAACACACTTTCATAACTACTTTCCTTTTAGTTGCGCGTAAACCTTCAAAGCGCCGCACCTTATTTTTGCTGGCGGGTTACTGTTTACGGTAACCCCGAATTTCTTCGCTTCTACAAAATTGCAAGGAATGGAGAAACACGCTTTTAGGTGGCCGAATAAATCTCTTGTAAAAAAGTTGAGGGGAGAGAAAACCGTGTTGTTATAGAGGTATCGGAAGCGTTGGAGATTAACCACTATGACTTTGCAACTAGCGGCAACAGAAAGCCTTAATGAAGCAGTAAAAGAAAGCATTGAGTTAAGTATGTGGCGTGATCGTGCGGTTGAGGCTTATGACGAAAAGGGTAAGCCGACATACTTGAATGAGAAGGGTGAGATTATCCCCGGTATTTACTTGAATCTCCCAAACGATGTTTACCATGCGTTGCCTGCGCTTTCTTCGTCAGGTTTGAAAAAGTTTTCAGACTGCCCGGCTAAGTATTACCGAGAGTATCTTTCGGGCGTTAACCGTCGCAAAACAAACGCAACCAACAAGTCCCTAGAAACTGGCTCTGTTATCCATGAGTTAATTTTGGAGACCTCAGAGTTCTACCAGCGTTATTGCAGAGAGCCAATGATGACAGACAAAGAATTTGAGTCGGTCGATTTATTGGTTACTCAGGACGACATAAAGCAGGAGCTTAAAAAACTTGAGCTAAAAGTATCTGGCTCTAAGCAGGAGCTTATTAAACGACTTCTGGACGCAAATCCAAACGCCCTTATCTGGGAGCATATTAAAGAGCAAAAGCTGCTAGAGAATGGCGCTAGGCAGGAAGTTGAAATTGAGGGAGAGAAAGTTGTTACCTATGGTGGTTTGCGTCCCATTGATGGGGTTATCTGGGATGATGCTATGCGCTCTTATCAAAACGTGCAGCAACATGAAGAAGCCAGCGAAACATTTATCTGTGGTGAGTCTGAGGTGACGTTTCTTGCCTATTGTTCACTTACTGGAGAGCCAATTAAGTGTAAATTCGACTGGCTTCGCTATGACGACCATGCAGCAGATTTGAAAACAGCTCGCTCTGTAAAACCGTCATTGTTCAAAAGAGATATTTTCAAGTTCCGATATGATTTGCAATTGAGCTTTTATCGCTATGTAGCCTCATGTTTAGGCGTGAAAATAAGAGAATTCCCTCTGGTGGCATTGGAATTTGCTGATGCGGACATTGTTCAGCCTTTTGATATTGATGAGGAAGACGCTAAAGCAGCGAATGACGAAATGTTTGAATTGCTAGAAGAATATAAAAAATGCAAGCAAACAATGCGCTGGCCGGGTTATTTAAGAGAAGACAAGGTACTTGTTGTGTCGAGAAGAAAAGGGGGACGCAATTTCCATTAAAAAAAATTGTAATCAAAGTTATAATTATGAGCATATATTCTTGGAGAAAATTATGAAAAAGTCACTCTTAACCACAGCGGTTGTCACAATATTACTGGCCGGTTGTTCATCGACTCCACCAGAGCCAGAAAATCAGCTGGCTCAGCGTTTAATTGAGCTTCAGGAGGCGCAGCGGGAGCTGGAGTTGCGTCAGCAGGCGCTTGACCAGAAAAAACGGGAAGAGGAGCTTTCAGAAGTTCCTGACTGGGTAACAGAGCATCCAAACCCAGACGGCTCCGGCATGTATGGCGTTGGCATCGCTAAATCCAAAGACTTAAATCATGGTTTAAAAGCCTCTCGGTTGCAGGCGGAATTCTCTGTTGCGGCGCAATACAAACAAGAATTGAGTGGTAGTGAGCGAGCAATGTCGCGAGGTAATTCGTCAGGCGATGTTCTTACTCAAGAAACATTCCTAATCGACAAGCTGGTTGATGCAGTGCCAGTGGTCGGTTACCAGATTGTCGAAACAAAAGTAGTTCCGATTCGCGGTGTGTATCACATTTACACGTTACTGCGCTTGCCTTATGACGAATTTAACCAAGTGCTCATTTCGCAGAAGTCATCAGAAACAGATGAACTGATGCGCAAAGAGTTTGATGACCTTGAGCGCCGCTTAGCACTACGTCGAGCAGAGCGCGAGAAAGAGCGTCAGGCAGAGCATGAACGAGAGCTGGAGCAGATGAAAGTGCGAGCGGATTTGTTAAAAGATGCTCATACTACATCGACCCCTGTTGAAGAAAAACAAGAAACTAAGCCGCAATAGTGAAGTTTGCCAGCCATATTGCGGTATCCACCTGTGTCTTTGCTGTTGTCCTAGAAGTCAGCAGCAAAGGGCAGTGGGGGTTTTCTAAAGATGTATTTATAAGCTTTGCTATGGTTTTGCTAGGGACGATGTTGCCAGATATAGATCATCCGGACAGCGTTGTTGGCAAGCGAGTGAAGTGGATGTCTTACCCTATTAGACTGGTTTTTGGTCACAGAGGGATTACGCATAGTGTTTTGGCTGTGGGACTCATCGTATTTGCCGCTATTAGCCTCGATTGGTGGTGGCTTAATTGGTTGGCGCTTGGATACGCAGGACATTTGTTAGGGGACTATCTTACAGATGCAGGTATCCCAGCGTTTTGGCCAAACAGAAAGCGGCATAGGTTTGTGCTTGTTGGTAGTACCGGTGGATTATCAGAATTTGTCATGGTGGCGCTGGTAGTCATAATTACGGGCTTGTTGTTTTGGGTGAGGTTATGAGTAATTCAAAAGATAAAGAGAAAGTAATGGTTCGCCGGGAGGCGGCCGAAGAGAAATGCGATACGCCTTTTGGTGAGTATGACCCAGAAGCTGAGCTTACCAGTGAAGAAGATATGGCCAGGATGCTTAACCAGATAAGCTCAGATACAGTGATTGATTGTTTAACGCCAGGCGAAGTCATTGATGCCATTACCCCTATGGCTAAATACCGACCAGAGCTGATTGAGCAGACTTCAGTCAGAGTTAAGGTGAAACTACATAATGCAACAATGTTCATTTCACCATTCGTAAATGAGCCCTGGGATGAAGATGATGCTTGCGACAAGTTTTCGGTGCTTATTGAGTCAACGGCAGTTGCGTTGTTCAGTAACGAGATAAAGGAAGAGATAACGCAGAGTCATGTCCGAGAGGGAGTGTTTAAGACTAACCGAGATACGGGTGCAGTCCAATTCCGGAAGGTCATTTCACTGGAATACGGGATCAGTCAAGGCAACTTCCTGGCTCAGCTGAATAGCTTCGTCCGGGAGTCGCTAATGATTTTGGAGACAATTGAGACATGGAACGACAAAGACTCAAAGAAGCTTCAGACAGGCCATTAAAGTGTGGTGTTTATGTTGATTCGGACGGGTATAAAGCAGTGCTTGATATGCCCGATGGACAAGTCACTGAAAAGGCTTTCAACGGTAAATATATGGCCGGAGTGAGCTATAGGAAAATGGCTGTTTCCTGGCTTGAAAAAGAAGGCCGCAAAGCTTGGGGGGATGAGTGGAAGCATCGACGAAGAGTTAATGTAAATTACTTTCCGAGCGGGGTTTGAAGCATGAACGAGCGAAAGGTTATTATCGACGAGTTAGAAAGTTAATTGGTTGGGTTTTAGCTGGCGGCTGTTGTTTTTACTAAAAGAGTTATAAAAAATGAATAAGAGAAAGTTTTTTTACCTACTGTCTTTTTGGGCGGGAATAGTTTTTTTTATATTTCTGATGTTTAAAGACGGAGTTCCATCCACCATCAAGATGGGGTATATGCTGTCATTTGTTTTCGCTTTGACAACGCCGCGTTTAGCGGGGTTAGGGCGCTCTGTCTTTACCAGGCAGTTCATGCAGTACATTCCTTTGCTTGGGATTGTTGGGACTGGTTTTGCCACAGCAGAAATAGCCTCTGATATGGATGTCTTAATTATGGGGCTGGCTATTTGGATTGGAGGAGCGCATGGCACATTAATCATTGCTTTAGAAAAGAGAGCCCACAAAAACATAAGGGAGCAGGATCTTGTTTAACACAAAAAAAGCAGTAGAAGACAAGAGTTACCGTCGGAAGGCTAAGCGGCGCGTTGATGCGTCAATTGTGCTCTCTCTACTCGGCGTTTTGTTTGTGCTCATTTATAGTATTCTAAATGGGAAAATTGATGATGTGCTGCAAGGGTTGAAGTTGGCCGGGTTTTTTGTGGCTTTATTCTTGGTAGGGATGGTTTCAATGTCTGGTGTTGGCGTTGTGTCCCGACTGTTTGGTGGGGTTGGGAAAGCAGTCTCGTCTTTAACTACAAAAGCTGCGGCCGCCGCCAAAAGGTTCGCGGGTTTCAAGTGAGGGAGCTTATTTCAAGACAAACCGCTTACACAGAGGTGTATGAATGGCGTTGCTTTTGTTTAGTGAGCCAGTTAGCTAAAAATAACCCCGGCAAATTGCTCCGGGGTTTTTTGTGTGTTAAAATAACATATTGTTAATAATTGCGTATAATATATGTTATGTTAAATGAGGGTTATTTTTGTAGTTCCTCTATGAAAGCATCGTGATAATAAAAACCTGTGATGCTCTTAATACCCTCCTCTTCCCTGTGCAACAAGGTTGGCAACCCCATTACATCAAACTGCTGCATGAGCTCCCTATCCTTTTCTGTCATTTTAGTTACGTCGATCTTAACCAAGCGATACCCTTCCAGGGCTTCAGCAACGTCAGGATGGCTGAACGTATAGCGCTCATAATCTTTGCAGGCCACACACCAATCAGCGTAGAAGTCCACTAATACCGGCTGCTCTGACGTTTTAAGCAACTGTGCTACTTTCTCGTGGTCCGAAAAACTCTCAAACTTTACCAGAACAGAGTCATGTCCCACCTGCATTAGCGACTGTGCAAACAATACAAGGGATGTCACTGCTACAAGAGCGCTTGTTATAGATGTACGCCCGATAACACGCGTTGATAGATGCTGGCGAGATAACCATGCGATGATAAGAGCGCTTAAGCTGATAAAGCCATACCAAAGCGGAGCTGAATAGCTAAGTGGCAAGGTTCGCTCAATGAATGTTACGCCTAAACCAAGTAAAGCGATGCCAAACAAACCTTTTACAAAGTTCATCCAGGGTCCTGGTTTTGGTAGTAACTTCGCCCCACTCACAGATACGGCAATTAGAGGTAAAGTCATGCCGAAAGCTAACGCATAAAGAGCGGTACCCCCCTGGAGCACATCTCCGGATTGAGCAATGTAAAGAAGCGCCCCGGATAATGGTGCTGTGGTGCAAGGCGAAGCAATAAGCCCTGATGTTGCACCTATGAAAAACGCACCAGAAATCGAGCCGCCCTTCACTTTTATGGTGTTTATTGCATTCTGCCACCACAACGGCGCTTGGACAGTAAGCGCGCCGAACATGGATAACGCAAGAAGAACGAATAACATGCTAATAAACACCAGGACAAAGGTGCTCTGGAAGAGGGCTGAAAACTGAGCGCCGAGAAGAGCAACAACAATACCGATGCCCGTGAATGTTATGGCCATACCCTGTGAATATGATATAGCCAGCGCGAGAGATCGTTTCACTCCCCTGCCTTGGTTAGCTCCAACAACACCTGCAAGGATAGGCAGCATAGGTAGTACGCAAGGAGTAAAGGCCAGCGCAAGTCCCAGCACAAAAAAGCCCAAAGTAACGAGCATCATGCTGTTAGAGCCAAACAGTGAATCAGGGCTCAAATCAAACGACTTCGATGCAGGCTCCGGCAATAGAGAAGTATCAATCTTGATGTCCTGGAATACAGGTTGGTAACACAGCCCTTCTTCTGCGCAACCCTGGTAAGTAATGGTTATAGGCTTACTGGTATCAAGGTTAAGCAAGTTGATGGTTGCCTTAGCTTGAAGCCTAAAAATATCAACAGAGCCAAAGTATTCATCGTAATGGCTTTCATGGTTTTGGCTAAACACTAAACCGGCCGGATCATCGTTAATGGTTATCTTGTCTTTGTATAGGTAGTAACCAGGAGCAATTGACCAGGTAAGCGTTAGTGTTTCACCGTTTTGCTCGGACATGAATTGAAAAGCCTCTTCGTGAGGCAAGAACCGGGGCTCTGAGTACCGGGTCAGGTTTTGGCCAAATACTCCAGACGAAAACACGGAAAGTATAATAATTGAGATTATTAGGCGGAACATCTTCTTACTCTTAACAGCAAACAAGGCTTTGTATTATCCCACCTTACTGGCGCAATCGAGCGAACAGACCCCTCAAATTAAGCTGCTCTATTCAATTGCCGCAGCCTTTCCGCTGGTATCTTACACCACCCTTAAAAAGGTAGTGCAAAAAAAGAGACAAGAGAAAAAACGCCTTTAGCATTAATCGTGAGTTCAGACACTTGGAGATAGCAATGAAAAGACTATGCGCAATATTTTTAGCTGGGTTATTGGCAGGGTGTGGTGGAGGCTCATCGGACAGCACTCCAACAAACAATGGCGGCGACACCGGTAGCGGCAGCGGTGGTAGCGGCGGGAGTGAGCAAACCACACCAGCGCCACAGGTTGCCTTAACAAATAAGAAAGAAGCGGTAGTCTCTGGTGGGCGACGAATGATTGCTGAGATTCGTGTCGTAGAAGGAGAACCGTCTGCCTATGAAGTTACCACGTCGCTTGGTGAAGTGGAGGTAGAAGATAAAGCTATTTTTTTGGACCTCCAGCATTTCGGTTCTGAGCTTGAGGCGACCATTACTGTTACAGCGATTGATGATGAAGGGCGCAGTAGTGAACCCGTTAAAGGTAATGTTGACGTAATTGAATCAGAGCAGTTTTTGAAAGCGCTGCTCGATACAAACCATATCACTGAGTATTTCAATCAAGGCAATTCTGGCTCTGAAGAGTTGGCTGCACTTCAGTTTTTGCTAGATGTTGGTAAAGAGGCAGGGAAGCTAACCGAGGAGGAAGCGACCGAAACGACCAACTGGGCTCAACTTCATATTGAGCAGTACAACGATGAAGTAAATGCTCTTTATGCAGAGATTGAAGCGTTAAAAACAGCAGGAACGGATTCTTTTGAGATATTCGAGCAATATCAGCAAGTAGCAGAAACAAACCCTGTCATTGAGTATTTAGACACCTTGATAGTGGAATTTGGACTGGATTATTCGGGAATTAGTAAGGCATCTATCCAACTTGAGAGCGGTTCAAGATTTTATGGGAATGACAGCTTTGGCGACTGGGATGGATCTGGATTTGAGTTTATTGACTCATACGGGTACTTGAGAGCTACGCCGATGTATTTAACTGAGACTTGTGGGGAGTAAGCGCATGAAGAAGTTGATTATTGGACTATCTGTAGCTGGAATGGCGTTTGGCGCTCAGGCAGAAGAGTCACGATACATCGTCAAGGTTAAGCAAGAGGCTTACCCGCAAATGGCGTACCAGGTGAAGTCCGCACAAGTAAAACACAAGGTTATTCCCGCTGAGTCTGGGTTGCAGTCTGGAGAAACGATGGTGCTATCTTTTGACTCTGACGATGAAGCGCAGGCGTTCTTATCACAGAACAAAGGCAGCATCGCTAAGGTGGCTAAAGATTACAAAGTACGCTCCTTTGGGCAGTGGGGTGAGTCTGAGTCAGACAGCAAACAGCAATTTTTTAAGGATTTTAACACTGATGAAGCATACGGGCCGACTGGCATGGGAATTACTAGCGCCCTATCCCGCCTGAACAAGAACGGCACTGTAACAATGGCTTTCTTTGATTCGGGGCATTATCCAAGTGAAGACATGGAGTGGTATCTGCAAGGGTTCGACTTCACGCAGATGGACACCGACACCGAAGATAGATTGGTCGATAAGAACGGAAACTCTTGTTATGACGGCCACGGTCTGTCAGTTGCATCGGTAGCAGCTGGGATATGGGGCAATGACTACGGAACAAGAGGGGTTTTATCGTCAGATGCGCCGGAAGTTAATGTTTTGCCAATACGTGTAACAGGCCGCCTGGATGAAGATCCAAATTTTGAATGTTCAGACTTCAACCCTGTTTATGGTTGGTTAAGTGATAACAGCTTAGCAATCGACTGGTTGCTGGGTGAAGATATACCAGAAGCGATCCCCTACTCTGGCGAGCCGGTAAATGTCATTAACATGTCGCTGGGAGCTCAAACCGGTGAGTGCCCATTTTACCTGCAAGAAGCTATAGATAAAGCAAATGCAGCAGGGATTGCGGTAGTTACTGCGGCTGGAAACTTCAATGATGACGCGTCGCTATACAGTCCAGGTAATTGTGATGGTGTCATTGCGGTTGGCGCTTTAACTAAAGAAGCTGAGCGGGACGAATACTCTAATTATGGTCAAGGTGTTACCGTTTCTGCGCAAGGGGATATGGTGCCAGCAACTATCCCTGAGCCGTATTATGGAATGACCTACTATGACGCAAACGGCACGAGCATTGCCGCACCTTTAGTTACCGCATCAATAGCGTTGGCGGCGCTTGATACAGGGGTTATTCCGGATGAAACAATGATTAAAGCAGCAACAAATCCGTTTTTGATGGACGAAACGCTTGATTGCGACCCATTAGATGCTATTGACGGATGTTTAGGCTCAGGCGTATTAAGCACTGACAAGCTGTTGACCATTACCCGCTCACTGAAAGAAATAAAGCAAGGAACTCTGGTTGAAGAGACAGACTTGAGCGAAATGCCATGTGGACAGTCAACCATTGAAAAAGAGAAGATGCGTATACTCGGAATTGATGTTGACGAACCTGTGCTTCGACTTCCTAAAGACATAAAAGATTATCATTTGGAGTCGGTGCGAGTGTTCGAAGGCTCTACGGTAAATGGAGAGGAAGTAGCAACAATTGAGGATGGCATTTCAGTTGCGCTGCCTAACCACCAGTCAGGCCAAACTTACACATTATTATTGTGTTATGAGCAAGGATGTTTGCTCGATAAGGGGATCACAATAACCCCGTAATTTTGTTGATGCCTCCGTTTTTCATGGTGATATAGAAGAAAACGGAGGTACATCATGCGTTATCAACCACAGACCAATGAGCGATTAGTTTCACTGCTAATCGCTTCTAACAGCGAAAGCTCCATTCAAGTTCGTGTGGAGAAAATCCACCAGGCATTAGAAGTGCTTTCATCACTTGATGAAAAAGTTGCGATTAGTGGGCTTAATGAAGCCACACAGCCTTATACGGCCAAAACCCTTAAAGACGTACTACTTCGCAGATTAAGTCGGTACGAGTCGGTTAGCAGGGTTTCAGGCCACAGCATTCATTAGGAGTTTATATGCACCAGCTATTCTTCGATGGGAGTTGCAATCCTAATCCGGGCCCTACAGGTCTTGGTGCTGTTCTTTATGGGCTCAACGGTGAGGAAGTCGCCGTTGTTTGCGAGCGTGGTGAGAATGGAACCAACAATACCGCTGAATACGATTCAGTCATCGAAGGCATGAAGCTGGCGCTATCTAAAGGTATAGATGAACTGGAGGTATATGGCGACAGCAAGTTAGTTATCAATCAGATTCTTGGGAAATGGGAGTGCCGGCAAGAGCTTTTGATCCAAAAGCTAAAATTGGCCAGAGGAATTGCATCAAAGTTCAAGAGCGTGAGTTTTGGCTGGGTATGCAGAGAAGACAACGCCAGAGCAGATGAACTCAGCAAGCTAGGCGCTGAGAAAGAGCTTGTGCAACATAACTCGTCACCTGCCGTTTTGCCAAATTATCAAATCCACCCATTCCCAGGGGTAGGCTTTGCCGTTATCGAAGATGGGCAGCTTTATGCGGTGAATATGAAGCCGCTTAGTTGCTCTTGTGCAGGCGGCACATCATGTCGCCATATTAATTACTTAAAGTCATTAGCAGACAACGTTGCGTGAGGTTTAGCACATGGAACATATTGTTGAAATTAGAGCAGCATTGATACAGGAACAAGCGGCTATTGAAGAGCAGTTGATAAGCGCCCGTGAACAACTGGCTAGCAAGTCAGAGAGCTTGGCAGACGAGGGGGAGGTTTCTCTTGTGTCAGAAGCGCGATCTAATGCAGAGGCCTCAATAAAGCTTCTCACAAAGAAGAAGAGCGCCCTACTCCATGCGCTCAGCAAGACGGAAAATAACGACCCGGACTTCGGTTTCTGCGAAGACTGCGGAGACGAAATTCCGGCAAAACGCCTAAAGCTTGTGCCAACGGCTGTATGTTGCTCAGCCTGCCAAGATGTGAGAGAAAAGAAGGCCAAGCATTTTAACAGTTGAGAGCGGCATGGATAACAGAAACGACGCGCGCGCAGGAGTAGTATTTGTACTGGTGGCCTTAGTAGTATTGCTGGTCATGTATTTGTTTATTGCAGCGAATACCCAGGCTATAGAGCAAAATGAGGTTGTCGCTTACCTTATTCTTACGATGTCCGTTGTTGGTTTTATATGGGGGATAGCAAAGCAGGTAGGCACGGAGACAAATTGCTACAACTTTTACGTTTTAGCGGTATTTTTGGGATCTTCTGTGTTTACACTATATGGATTATGGCAATAGAAAAGGGCGTTACCGCCCTTTTTTAATTAACCGCATCTTTTAATTTTTGGTACGGCTTAAATGAAACCGATTTGCTTGCCGGAATAGTAATTGTTTCTCCGGTCTGCGGGTTTCTCCCAGGCCGCTCATTCCGATGTGCTAAGCGAAAAGTTCCGAAGTCTGCAATTGCAACAGAGCCATCATTTGAAAGCCCTTCAGAAATTGCTTCAGCAAAAGCATTAACCATGTCGGTAGCTTGTTTTCGAGTAACGTCTGATTTTTCTACGATAGCAGTAATTAATTGACCTTTATTCACAACTTAACCCTCTTGTTTTATTAAGTAATTATCTAAGTTTTCACCGCGCTCAACGATTTCCTTAAATGGTTTTGGATACCGCCCATTTCCCGTCCATTCAACAACATTGCCATCAGGTAAGTTCAGTCGGTATTTGGGAGGTGCTTTAGGCTGCTTGGATTTGGTTTTTCCAGTAAGCTTTGGCTTTTCCAGCTCAAGAACCTCTTCAAGCGAAATGTTTAGTTCATTTGCAGCAGCTTTTAATTGAGCTACCTTTTTGAGTTTTTCCTGATGCTCTCTCCGCTCCTCTTCAATTGCGTTCAGCTTGTCTTGTGATATTTCCTCTACCACGCTTTTGAACTTCTCAAATTCACTTTCTGATAACGACATAATGTTTCGCCGCAACCACGATTTACTAAGAATAGTTTTTTTAGCACTCATGTAGATTCCCGACAGTAAAAAAGGATTAATCATAGGCATGATTCTAAAATAAAAAAAATGATAATAAAATAGTTGATGAAGGCAAAAGCTGTGAGATTATTAAAGTGTTCCGAAAATAAATCACTTAGGAGAGCGCTATGGCTTCATTGAACAAGGTAATTCTTATCGGCAATTTGGGTGCAGATCCGGAAATTCGATACACGCAAAACAGCACAGCAGTTGCAAATATATCCATTGCTACCACAGAGCGTTGGAAAGATAAGCAGACTGGGCAACCAAAAGAAGAAACCGAGTGGCATCGGTGTGTTGCATATCGCCGCCAAGCTGAAATCGCTGGCGAATACCTGAAAAAGGGCTCAAAGGTTTATATCGAAGGAAGACTCAAAACTCGCAAATGGACTGGCCAGGATAATGTAGAGCGCTACACAACTGAAATCGTTATCAATGAGTTAAAGATGCTAGATTCACGCCAAGACGCTGGCGCACGAGCGCAGCAAGCGGGTCAGAATCAGCAGGGCTATCAACCGAATCAACAGCAGGCTCAGCAACAACGGACGCAAAATTCTGCACCACCGGCATTTGATCCAAACAGTCAGGACTTTGATGATGATGTGCCGTTTCGGTAAAAAGCCCTGATAAATCAATATGTTAGTGTACTTTAAGAAGGGGTGCAACGCCCCTTCTTTATTTAATTAGGGCGCAGTAATGACACCTTACAAGCAAACAAAAACAACGCAAAATGGAGAAAGAGGTAATTGTCTTGCGACCTGTCTGGGCTGCTTGCTTGATATGCCTGTCAGCCAAGTTCCTTCATTTGAGGAAATGGATAAAGATAAATGGGCAAAAGAGCTAGTCTCCTGGCTTGCTGGTAAAGGGTTAGCTATCCGGGCAGCAATGGAAGCTCCTCAAGGTTATGCGATTGCTGTTGGCTACCATAAATGCGGCATCCTCCATGCTGTCATTGTGAGGGATGGTGAGTTTTTCCATGACCCGAATCCATCAAACGAATTCGTTGAAACTGTGAGGAACTATTGGATTATTGAGCCGATAGTTGCCCTTTAAGAAAAAACAATCATCACACAACCGAATAATCACGCTCGAATCTATTCTATAAAGTCACTGCCGATAAACCCATTAAAAACGGCAAATACTAAAATCCAACGCGCACCGTAAACATGTGTACGGTAGTTTTTTTCTCCTGTTTTTTTCGCCGTAAACATGTGTACGGATAAAAAATCAGCTGAATCTTCAAAATACATTTGACGCACTTTTACATAAAATCTAAACTAAATGCGTAAAACTTGGAGAGGTAGCTATGTTTGCCAATATCAAATCACAAATTCATAAATTAGCTGAAAATGTCAATAAAACCGAAATCTCGCGCTTAGAAGCGATGATGGAGGAAATGAAATCAGCAGAAGATTTAGACGAATTAATCGTTAAGCACTCAGTTTCTCAGCGTGAAGCTGCAAGAATCTGCGGCATGAGCGAAGCCAGTTTCAGAATTAAGGCGCAACAAGCAAGAGACGATGGCGTTATCGACGACGTTAAAATCCATGCCAACCGCTACTTATATACTCTGGAGCACATCCGACGCTTGATGGAGTGGATGGAAAAGCCTTCCTGGCGCGATAAGTTTGCTGAGTGTGTTGTTATGGCCATTTATTCAAACAAAGGCGGTACCGGCAAATCAACAACTGCGACAAGCATTGCGGCAGGGTTTGCGCTGGATACAACAGAGCGCCCTAACGTCCTTGTGATAGACCTGGACCCGCAGGGCTCTCAGCGGATTTTCTCTAGTACCCCAGATGACACTCGGATGAACTCTTTGTCTGCGGTAGACATCATGCTAGGCGCTTCAGGCGAGGAAGATGATGGCGCGTATGCTGAGTACATCGAAGCTGGCTACTCCCACGAAGAGATTTTGCAAGAATCTATTTATGGGACGCATATTGCAGGGTTCGACGTAATTCCGGCGTTTCCGGATGATGAGAGGTTTACTGCGAAGTTTTGGATAAACTTTGCAAAAGGCGGCAAGCTAGATTTCGTCGAATACCTAAACAAGCACGTAGTAGGCCCGCTGAAAAAATACTACGACATTATCATTATTGATACGGCACCAAACATTAGCCCCCTCACCTGGACAGCGGTTGAATCGGCAAATGCAATGATCACTCCGGTTACACCGCGAATGATGGATTGGTCGAGCACTTGCCAGTTCTTAAATACTTTGTCAGGCCAGTTTGATGACCTCCCAAGCAAAGGTGAGAACCTTAAGTTTTATCGTCTTGTTGTGGTCAATTATGATGATGAAAAGAACCGAGATAGGGACTTGCTTAACCGCATAAAAGACAGCGCTGGCCCAAGTTTGGCAAACAATATTATCAAACGCTCCCATGCTTTTGAGTCTGCGGCCAGAAAGTATTGCACTATTTACGACTTAAAGAGCAAGGATGCACCGGCTCGCCAGCTTGAGAAAGCAAGAGATAGTGTGGACAGTCTAGTGCGAGAGTTGCGCTTAGAGTTTGCTGATATTGATTGGGGTGGTAGCAATGAGTGATTTAGATGACAAACTGCCAGGCGTTTATCGCTCCAATAGAGGAGCTAGAGGTGGCTCTGTTATGGGGCGGCGCGGTGTTCCTCCCAAAAAAGGCCAGGGAATAAATGTTGGCGGAGTCGAGTGGAGAGAGTTAATTATTGACTCAAAGCAGGCGAATGAGCGTTGCTTTAAAAGCCCAATGAACCCCCGCTCTACGGACTTCCTGAACGAAGAAAGCCTATCAGACATTATCGGTGGAATCCGGGCTGCTGGGGAGAACGACTATCATGCCTATGCTGTTGAGCATAACGATGGAAAGCTTGAGGTATTAGCTGGGTTGCGCAGAACAACGGCAGTTCAGATGTCTCCAGGAGCTAAGCTGAAGCTTTTCGTTGTTAAAGAAGAAGAGATAGATCAGCAGACTAAGAGGAAGTTAGCGACTACATCGGATATGTATTCTGAGCCTTCACGCTTTGAATGGGGGTTGCATATACAGAAGAGAATTGATCAGCTGGTGGAGTCAGGCGAAGAAGAGCCGTCTCTTGAGCAGTTGGCTCAGTATTACGGCAGAACAAAGACTTTTGTTCAGCAGGCGTTGAGGACTATTGAGATACCTGAAAGCCTAGTAAAAAAAGTTGGCCACCCCGATTACCTTTCAAAAGCCGTTGCTAACTTCTTCAAGGAAAAGGATTTCAGCGAGGAATACTGTGAAGAGCTAATAGACGACTTCGAGGTTCCCGCCAGAGAGAATGAACAGTCTCTTGAGGCTTATAAGAAGCTTCTCACAAGAGTAATAAAGAAGCATTTCTCACAAGAGGAGCCTCGCCAGAAAGAGGAGTTAAGTAGCGTTTGGAATGAAACAAAGCTTAAGGCTGGAGTGCGCGTTGCCCGAGACGCTCAAAATAATCTTGTTTTAAAAATTAGTCGAGACCTATTGAGCTCTGAGCTAGAGCAGGCACTTGCTGAGCACTTGAGAAAACGCTAGCTATAATCGCCGTACACATGTGTACGGATACCTAACTCAAGTTATTGTTTGGCCGAAATGACCGCTCTAAACTAAGCCCGTACACATGTGTACGGGCTTTTTCATTTTCGTCGTACACATGTTTACGGTTTGAGAATATGAGATGCCGGTTCGCCTAAAAAGTCTTTCTAAACTAACTCCGTACACATGTGTACGGCCCAAATTTGGAGTGGTGATCGTCATCGTAAACATGTTTACGGGGCAGCAAAAGATGAGTTAAGAACGCTTTTGAGGTAGAACTCATCGCTCCGTACACATGTTTACGGTTGGGAAATAAGAGTCGTCGTTTTGCCGAAGAATTCTTTCCAAACTAAGTCCGTACACATGTGTACGCCCGAGATTTTGCGAAACAACGAACAGGGAGAGAACAACGGTTGGCAGCACTAAGAAACGCCCTACCGCCTGGCGACTCATCGTTATATACGATGCCGTGCGTAGCTTCAAAAGCCATCTGATAATTCCGTATTCTAAGAGCGTCCGCGCCTAAACTATTGTAGTCCGAAGGGACAGTGAGCGCCCTGCCCTTAAATAAGCGCTCAATAGAGCTAGAGCACTCAGAATACCCTTCAGTGATTAATGCGGTTGGGTTTTTAAGATTGCTGCAAAGGCCATTGATGTATTTAACAAAATCAGCTGCCCTGCCCTCACGCTCTGCCTCTCTAGTCCCCTCGATAACAACTTTCTTTGTTGGCTGAAAAGTCCAACTGGCCGGCAAAATACAGTTTTGAGGCTTGCCTGCAAGCAGCTTCTCTAATATAGGCTTTGGGCACTTGGGGCCAACAGGAAGCATGTAGTATTTCCGGTTAGGGTCTTTTGAGGCAAAATTGAAGACCTCTTTAATGGAGGCTTGCGCGAGCCCCATGTCAAAAACCGCTTCATTCGCCCTATTAACAAAAAAGCAGGAAAGGCCGTAGATGTTTCCGCTTAACCCGGATAGTGTCGTATGGTAGCCAATAGCTTTGAATGCTAAGGGTACTCCGCACGTCCGAACCTGCTCTACTGAGGTAGGTAACACCCAAACGTCATTCTTCTTCATTCTGCTACTCAACCACCCTGCTTCTGTCGAATCCGATTCGTTTAACCGTTATTGATGGATCGTAAGTGCTGTACTTCTTAGCTGCCACAATCGCTCTTTCGATTGCTTCAAAATCTTCTTTTATTTGTTTGTTTGAAACATTCAGCGTCCGCCATCCCTCAGAAAACAGTGCGAGCGATTTATCACGGTCTTTTTGAAAGGATTTCAGTCGCGAGTGATACTGCCAACCGTCAACTTCGATTATTATTCTGTATCGAGGTAAGGCGATGTCAGCACGGTACTTACGACCTTTTATGCACTCCAGCTCTAGCACGACCTCTCCGCCGTGATAATAACAGCCGAATGCTCGGATTAATCCGTGAGCCAGAATGGCTTGAGGATCTCCTTTCGATGTCCGTGGAGGCGGAAATTCGCAAAAGGGAGAGGCATTGTTTTGCTGAGTTTGCGCGCTTCGTAATGCCTTTTTTGCGACTGCAACTTGGTCTTTAGATATAAGACCTTTTTTGATTAGCCTATCGAGCTCTTTTTTATTTGTAAGCCGCATCAACACCTCCTTTTGCATTAATGATGCGGCACAAAAAGCTACTGTCTATAAAATTACAAGCCGGTCTCTGAATCTAATTGAGCTTCGCCAATCAGCTTTTTCGCTCTCTTATTCTCTTCAATGATCTGCTCCGCCTCTTTAAACTGCTCGTAAAATCCTGGGTCGTCATAATACTCAATATCGGAGCGAACGTCATAAGGGTAAGGTTGGGCAGCCCAGTCGGGCTCTTTGGGGGCTAAGGGGTCATAGTCTTCGTTTCCGGCGTGATTAACTGGCAGTGACGCAAAATACTCTAGGTCGAATTTGTGAAGTAAAATAAGGTCCCCCTCGTTTATTGATAGCGCCATAAGGCTGGTTGGAGGGAGAGCAAACAAGGCATATTCATTGTCAGGTGACTCTAATTTCACGCTATATATGTCACTTACCTGGCTCTGTTTTGCGTTGCAGCTTGCTATTGCATTGGTGATTTTTTTCGATATGCGCTTATCTGATAGAGAAACAGGCTCCCATTGCCCCTGTATTTGACGTTGATTCACTACCAAGCCCTTTTCACTTACAGCGTATGACATAAGCTTGTTAATAACTAACTCTCCATCACACATCCCTGGGTTATAAATCCAACTCCCTACGAAATGCTCTCCAATATGCTCTGAGGACGTTTGTTTGGTTTCTGGCTTTCCTTCGTCGGTTGGCCACAAGTAAATAGCGATACCAACGGCTGCAATAGCGGCAGCAATACCTTTTTTAGCGTTATCGTTCATAGCTCCTCCAAGTGTTTAGCTGAAGTATTGCACACAGATGAATGGATGTGACGAACAGAGCGTCCGATTATGGGGGGTCTGTTCTAAATGTTTGCCCCCAAATGAGGTAATAATTAACCTCAATAAAGTTTTTTTGGGGTGTTCAGTGATGCTGTATGAAGACCGGAGCTCGATTCAGAACTTGTTGGTTGGGGAACTAATCGCACAGAAAGGTGCCGCTAAACTAGCGAACCAGTTTGCAAGGCAGTGGTTAGAGCCGAGAAATGGTAGAGCAACTAAGGCCAAAGCAATGCTTAATTTAATTAAGCTGGTAGAGCGAATGAATGTACCTGAAGGGGTGGTTGTAAAAGAAGTGGGGGATAAGAGCCCTTTAATTAGATACTGGCTTGAGCGATTAACAGATAATAGAACCGATGTAATTTTGTAGATTGGAGCGATTTCAGTGGGAAGATTAACTGTTAGCTAAGTTAATCGAGGACTAGTTATGCTCATTGATGAGAGGCTAAAGAAGCTTGGGATAAATAGCCCTGAAGACGCAGCCTTTTACTTCCCTACAGAATACAAAGACTACAGGGTGGTGATTCAGAATTTCGACCCTTACTTAATCCCGGTTGGCCAAGAGGCCGTTTTTGAGGGGAGCATCAAGGGTGAACCTGCTACATCCTTCGTGAAAGGTAAGCCTAAGACAATGGCTACCATAACGGATGGATGGAATGATTTGACCTTATCAATGTTTGGAGATTGCAGAGCTCAAATAGAAGAATGGCAAAGCGCTTCAATTGTCCGGATTGTAGCCACAGCAAACCGAGTTAAAGGAAAGGTATACCTCAACAACGCTAAGCCAATACCAGGTGACTGTGTTGGCGCTATTGGTGTGAGCTATCCAGGAAAGGCAAAGGTAGTTAAGTCATCAACGTTAAGCAGGTTAATACCCCCGTTGCTTGAGGAGGGTATTCCAAAGGCTGCAATACACTTGGAAAACCTTGTTGTAGATACTTTAGGGCAAGGTGCTGTAAACAAAGTGCTAAAAGGTGCAACTACAGAAAGCTTGCTTTGGGAAGTCCATCAGCCGAAGGATGAGTATAGTTTAGAGCAAGCATCAAGCGTTTTAGATCGCTTAAACACACTTTATGCAGCTCACACTATCATCAACAAAAGCAAGACAAGCAAGGTGGAGAAAGGGTTAATTGTTCAAAGTCGAGCTGTAGGGGCTTTGGCAAGAAACTTGCCCTTTGAGCTTACCGAGGAGCAAAAGAAGTGCGTCAGAACGGCGCTTAACGTTATGCAGTCCGGGAGACGGTTTAGAGGGCTACTTATAGGTGATGTTGGTAGTGGCAAGACGGCGACATTCCTGCTAATTGCTGCCACCGTTCTGTCAGACAAAGGCCGTGTCGCTATTTTGCTGCCAAATGCAGTGATTGCTGAGCAAGTCTACAATGAGTTCAATGAAAGTTTTGGTCGATTTTTTTCTTCATTGCTGGTAACGAACAATACCCCTGTTGGAGAGGAAGCGAGTTATCAGCTTCTAATTGGGACGACGGCGCTTAATTTTCGAGAGTGCGGTGACTTTGCTCTGGTGATTTGTGATGAGCAGCAAAAGCTTAGTATTGAGCAGCGAGAGCAGCTTACAAAAGGTATTGCTCACACACTTGAAGTTAGCGCAACACCAATCCCAAGAAGCATGGCGTTAGCAACGCACGGAGCTGTTGAGACGCTAATCATCAAGTCCGGGCATGTAAAAAAGCAGATTGTAACTCACATAGCGAGAAAGCAAGATGCGCGCGCAATGTTTTTAGAGCTGAAGAAAAGACTTGCTGAGGGAGGCAAGGCTCTTATTGTTTGTCCGAAACGATTAAGTGAGAGCGGAGATATAGGGGGGCTACATGCGGCAGAAGATGTGGCAGAGAAAGTTCGAAAGGCTTTGCCTGGGGTTGGTATAAGAGTTGCTCATTCTGGTTTGAGCTCTGAAGAAAACGAGCAGGCGATTGCAGATGTAAAAGAGGGTAGGGCTTCCGTTTTAGTATCCACTTCATTGGTTGAGGTTGGATTGACGATAAGGGGGTTAAATTTCTGCATGGTTTATGGTGCGGAAAGGTTTGGCCTGCAAACACTCCACCAAATAAGAGGGCGCTTAGGGCGACACGGGGAGTCTAGCGTATTCTATTTGTATCTCCCTAACAATAAAGTTGGTGAGCAGACATTGGAGCGCTTAAACATTCTTGTTGAGCACCTTGATGGGTTTGAGGTTTCTCGCCGTGATCTGTTGCTAAGAGGGGCAGGGGATATTAATTCGGACACTGGCAAGCAGCATGGCATGACCGACGGGCTAATACGGAACAGGATGCTCGATATTGAGAGGGTTGGGGCTGCTGTGGATTATCTTAAAAATATCTATAAAAAACAAGCTGTTAGCGAAGCTGCCTAATTAATGTTATGGTTTATCCACACCCCTGTTAGTAAGTACCACGCAACCAAGAAACACAAGGATTTGTGACAGTAAAAAGTAGAGGTGATTGTGGATAACATTGAGCTAATAGCTATCGTTGAGCTTCCGGAAGCTCACAAGGTGCTTTGTCAGTATGAAGACTGTGGAAGAAAGATATATCGAGAGGTGCATGTCATCCGTATAGATGGACAGATAGTTGTTTACGGTAGCAGCTGTGTGAAGAAAGCCTTTGGAGAGGTTCCAAAACAGTCAGAGGCGTCTATATTGGGCGGTAGAACTATCTCTTTAAGCGATCCGGAGGACATTGCGAAGCTGGAGCAAAACACCGCCGAACTAGTTCAGGAGTGGGAGGAGCGAGCGGTTCACCATAAGCAAGCGGTAGTCGAACAACACCAAGCAGATGATGTGTTTGAAAAAGGTATGTCTCGCGACGAACTGTTTGCTGAATGCCTAGCTCAGACGAAAGAACGATTCCGCAGAGATAGAGGTATCGACCCAGAGGCTCCAGGCTGGGCTCAATGGGTCTTGTCGGATGCAGAGAAGCTATTTGAGGAAAGATTTAAGAAGGGCTCATTATGAGCCCTATTTTATTGTTGTGCCAGTGGTGCCTGGCTTGACTTATAAAGGTCGCGAGCCATAGTTTTCAGGTTTGCCAATGCAACATCACTACTCACTCCGTCAAAGTTTTTCACATACTGGCTTAACGCCAGGTTAGCAACCAACGCCATTTCAGGAAAACTAACAGGCACAGCTTTTACGCTGGCGTTTTTAGCGAACATCTTGCAGAAGAAATGCTTTTCTTGTTTGATTATTGCCATGCCTTTGTCATTGTTTTGACCATGATTTTTAAACTCTACACTTGGCAAAAATGAGTGAAGGGCGGCGACAAGTACCGGCAGCTCTGTCATGGTGATTTGTAAAACAACCTTATCCTGCCAGTTGTAAGTTCGGTCGCTTGGGTTGTTTGGGTTGGAGCGAGCAGCCATTTCAAATGAGATTGTTTCCCAGCCTTTTTTAGTTGTGCTTGGGTACGCGTTAAACGCCGCTTTCCCGCCGTGAACTTTAATCTGAAAGAAGTCCTTCAGCGTCTTATCTTCTGTCTGCTGTTGAGGTGGGTTATTGCGTGATGCTCCAGGGTTAATGGGTTGATTTGGATGGTTCGCATAACCTTGATTAGGAGCGTGGTTACGTTGTTGCGTACTTTGATAAGCCGGGTTTGATTGGTACATAGTTAAATCCTCAAGTTTTGCACTGAATCCAGAATACCGCGCTTTACCATTGCTTCAACAAAAGTGACAAACAGACCTCTCGAATTTGACTGCTCTGTTCAAAATATGGTGCTCGATCCTCAATAGAATAACGCTGTCAGAATCTATCAGAAGGGCAAGAGGGATGCGAACGGCGTTATACATATTACGACAACCATACGCAGTATTGATTTTTGCAGCGGCACTTGTCGCTTTGTTTTTTGTTTCAAAGGCTACAGCCAACGAAGTCGATTTAGGCACAATCAAAGCAATGCCTGTGTCAGACTTAATGCGCAAGCAGGATGATACGCCTGTTACATACATTGATACTGGCGAAATTGTCGATCCTAATACTGGTGAGCTAGCGAGAGGACCTCATCAGGTTACTTTCTCTGTTGCAGCAGAATCTCCGTTTGGCTTGGTGATTAACGGAAACACTGTTCTGCCTGGTTCAACGCACACATTCACATTTAACCTAACCAACCTCGGTCATAGACTGTATATGCCGGTGTATCCAGATAAGGACTTTGTGGATGGTGACGCGGACTTCTTCCTATCAATACCTTTTGTAAGCGCTGAGGCATGTCCGCCGAAATTTGAAGAGCGCACAGATGATTGTTACAAGCTGGAATTCACGCCAATCACGCATATTTGCCCTAACGGATTTTTTTATGAAGGCAATGGTACATGCCGTCGCAACCAACCTTTAGAGCTAACCACAAGCTGTCCTGCTGGGTTCTCAAAGCTATCAGGCGACCGTTGCTCCCGCACCTTCACTGTTAACGCGTACACCTATTGTAGCGGTGAGGATTTTTATATCACTGATGGTGAGTGCGTAAAGCGTGATTATAGCCGTTCTCAAACATGCCCAGACAATTATGTTCACATGGACAATGCTTGTCACAGCGAAACATCTAATGACGTGAAGCCGGTAGGTAACTATTGCCCTGAAGGAACAACGTACCACGAAGAAAAACGCTCTTGTGAAAAGCTAACGAAAGACGAAATTCGGTACTCGTGCCCATCAGGCTTCTCACGCGATAACACTGTTTGCAGCCGTAAAGAAACGTTCAAAATGGACATCAGTTGTCGTGATACATACACCCGCGACGGAGATAACTGCTGGTACTTTGAAAGCTGGCATGCAGAGACCAGTTGCGCGTCTGGTTGGGAGAAAAATGGCTACGTTTGCGACTACTATCGAGAGGCCAACATCCAGTCGTGCCCAAGCGGCTATGTCAAGCACAACAACGTATGCCACAAGGCGCGCAACAAGTGGCAGTCTTGTCCTACAGGTTATGTCAACACTGGAACTCGGTGTGAGAAGTACGAAAAAACGAATATCCAGTCGTGCCCAAGTGGGTTCCGCCTGGTTAACAACACTTGCCGCAAAGTAGATGCCGCTGAGCCAGTTTGTCCAAGCGGGTTTTCATGGATTTCATCACGCAATCGTTGTGAGCAATTCCAAGAGATTGACGCAACTCCAGTGTGTCAGTCGGGCTATTCATGGAATGCAACTAATGATCGCTGTGAGCGAACGGAATCAAAAAATGCTTCACCAGTTTGCCCGGCTAATTACACCTATTCGGCAACTAATGACCGGTGTGAGAAAGCTGAGTCCAAGAGCGCTTCGAAAATTTGCGCATCAGGGTACTCGTATGTGAGCAGTCGTGACCGGTGCGAGAAGACACAGACGAAGACCGCATCAAAGGTGTGCCCAAGTGGGTATTCGCTCTCTGGAAGCTCTTGCCTTAAGACGGAAACAAAGTCTGCTGCGGCTTCTTGCCCTAGCGGCTATAGCCTGAGTAATGGCACATGCAGAAAGTCAGAATCTAAGTCTGCTACGGCTTCTTGTCCTAGCGGTTATAGCCTGAGTAATGGCACATGTCGGAAGTCTGAATCAAAATCCGCAACCGCATCGTGCCCTAGCGGGTACACCATGTCTAGCGGTCAATGCAAGAAGACAGAAACACGTACTGTAAGTCAGTCCTGCCCTAGCGGCTACTCGCTTTCTGGAGGACAGTGCAAAAGAACCGTGAGTAAAACTCCTAGTTATTCGTGCCTCAATTCGAGTCATACCCTTGAGGGGTCGCAATGCGTTGGAACTGAAACAGTACCGACTATTAACGTCTGTCCGGCTGGTACATATTGGCAAGGCATGACTAATAGTTGTAGTGATGGGAATCTTTCATACGCACCCATATCCCAGACATGCCCTAGCGGCTACACGATGAAGAACTTCATGGGCTGGTTATCATGTGAAAAGAAGGTTTATGGTGACGCAATCGCTTCCTGCGACAGTGGATATACCCTCTCAGGTTCACAATGTAAAAAAACTGAAACCACCTCTGTGTCGCAAAGTTGCCCAAGCGGCTGGACACTATCAAGTGGCTCGTGCAAGCGCACTGTAACAACGAGTGTTAGCTACTCATGCAGTAGCGGCTGGTCACTGTCCGGAACAACTTGTTCGCGCACCGTGAGCACTTCACCAAGCTACTCATGTAGTAGCGGCTGGTCGTTGTCCGGAAGCACCTGTTATCGAACCCTGAGCACTTCACCAAGCTACTCATGTAGTAGCGGATGGTCGAGGTCAGGAACAACATGCTCGCGCACACTGACGACTAGCTATAGCTATGCGTGTTCAAGTGGATGGTCACTATCTGGTAGCACCTGCTCCCGCATTGTGAACACCACCTATAGCTATTCATGTAGCAGCGGTTGGAACCTATCAGGTTCGCAATGCAAGCGAACCCTTACCTCAGAGGAGTCATGGTCTTGCCCAAGTGGCTGGTCGCTGAGCGGAAGGAAGTGTGGCCGTTTATTAACGGCTGGCCCATCGAGTTACAGCTGCCCGGCGGCAAACCCTTCATGGTCAGTTAGTGGCTCAGACTGTCAAAGAACCGTTCACCAAACACCTGGTTGGCGGTGTGACAGTAACGAAACACGTTTCAACACCAATAAATGTTATAGCAACACTGCGAGTAGCGGTGTAGGCAACTGTCCGTCTGCTTCGCCGTCCTGGAGCATTAACGGAACATTCTGTGACCGAACGCTAACTGACAACATTAATTATTACTGCGCGTCAGGCTGGGAAGGGCACAACACAAGCCTTTGCAGGGAGGTTGATTACAGCCCGAACGTGGGCAACTGCCAAACCAACTACGAGTTACGGACAAACATCTGCGTTGATGAGCGCCAGAAAGAGGTGACCTGGACGTGTCCGGCAACTCATACCCTGAAAAAACCTAATTGCGAGTATTACGACGAAGAGCCTGTCATTGTCGAATGCCCGGCTGCTGATGGCTTCCAGCCAAATGGCAGTGCTTGCCAGAAAGTGATTAAGGAGGATGTGGTGTATTACTGCCCGGACAGATATATGCCAACGAATGACTTCTCTAAATGCTACCGCGAAACAGAGGTGCCAAAATTATGATGAAGCGAACTTTAATAGCTGCTGCGCTTCTATGCGGTAGCGCACAGGCTCAAGAAAATAAAGTAGATTATAGCGGCACTGTGCATGCCGAAGCGCCGGTGCTTAACCTGGTGTCAGATAATGCCTATGAAGAGTATTACCAGGGCGTTATTGATTACACTGTTACGGCAGAACCGGGAAATGCCGTATGTAATTTTCGGGGCTCAGAAATACAAACCATCCCTTCGTTCCGGGAGAACGAAGTGCGATGTTTTGTTGAGTGGGTCGGAGCTCCTCCTGGATTGGAAATAAGTCAACTAGACCAGCGAGGCTACTTCTCAAATTCAGGTAAAGCTGAGTTCCCGTATAAGATTTGGGTTTTCTCAGGCAAGGACAATGAAAAGCATCTGGTGGCTGAAGGAGTATATGAGATTGATGTTCTGGAGCCTGAAGCGCCGAAAATCCTGAATGCAAAGGTGAAATGGACTGACCGTGAAAGCGAAGGTTTTGAGCATATAAACCACAACCCGGACGCAAGCATTGTTCGTGTCGAGTTAATCGCAGAAAAACGCCCATATCGGCAAAAAATGCAGCGTGGTGGCGACCTATGCCATATAGACCCAGAAGACACCAGTTGTACCGTGAATGTAAGTGAGCCAATTTTCTTTGGTTCGCGCGGTGACATTATGCAAGGGCTTGAGGATGTTGTGTTTCACACCGATTCGCACAATGACTTTTGGGGCATGAATATCAAAGTTCCACTGGCAGTGGAGTGGGATTATAGGCCGCCGAAATTGGAGTTTGCGAAAATCCACATTGGGCATGATGTAACAGAGCCCGCAGAAATAGATATTGACGGGCAAAAGGTCACTATTCAGCCGGAGGAGGCGATTGTCGTTGTTTCAACGCCACACTCAGCTCGACCTTCGGACTGGTGGTATCTGGCCAATAGTGAACTAGAGTTTCACCTAGACGATGACGTTATCCTGAACCCTTACATCTATGTTGGTCGTTTCCGTGTTGGCTTCAAAGTACCGAACTTCTCATGGGACCAGTCACACAATGTTCCAGCGAAACAGACACCTGAGCTAGTGGGAAATAAGCTCATCTACCGGTATGACCTAAGTGAAATCCCTGACGGGCGATACAACATCGTTGCTCAAATCAAAGATAAGTATGATAACGGGCAAGAAGAAAACATAGAAAACATGTTGATTGACCGTTTTGCGCCGGTTACCAAAGTATTGGTTGGTACTAAGGACGTTACTGAGGGATACCCTGTTTACTTCACTAATGACCTAACAGTTGCGACCACCGGTGGGTGGAATGATGGCAGTGAAATCGTTGAGGCGACGTATGCTGGCCAGCCATTAGAAATGGAGTGTTATGAAGACAATATTGGCCATTGTGAAATCACGTCGATTGTAGAAAACCTTGAACTTGGCCAAGAATATGAGCTCAATGTTGTGGCAGAAGATGATGTGGGCAACCAAACGGTAACTAGCATGATGCTTCCGTTTGCCCCGGTCGAGTTTGAGTTCTACGGTTTGCCTGATGAAGTTGTTGCTGACGTTCAAGAAATCAGAATTAAAGCACGTCAGACAGAGGGCTCTAGCTGTGCTTATGCTGCCAGTGAAGAAATAGCTAAGATTCGAGCTACAACCTACAGAAACGCCTGTACGATTGACTGGTATGCGTTACCTGATGGTATGGAGAAAGAGGATTACGCGTCACAAAGTTATGTAAGCGGTGTAATCAAAGGAGAGGGCAGCAAAACAATAGGTTTTGATGTTTACTTCCACAACCAGAATGGCGACAAGATGCACATTCAGCGTGTTGAAGACACTATAGACATTATGCCTCCTGCTATTCCTGAAGTATCACTCTCTCACCGGAATCGGTTGGAGGAAGGTGTTTATGGTTTGCCGTTCGGCAAAACAACGCTGACTCGTTATGCGGCTGCTGTATCACCAGGGAACGTTACTGTTGAGGTGCATAATAAACGCACCGATGAGAAATACTACAAGGAGCATGGTCAGCGCCGCTCTCGCGACCCCATCTACAGTGTAAGGGGTAGCGTGGAGTTTCCGGAAGAAAGTGTAGGGCCTATCTTTGAAAAATACGAAGTAGATATAAAAGCTTCGTATGATCGAGAGCCTGACCGTTATGGCGTTGAAACTATTGAGGTGGTGAATCTGCCGAGCCGTCGTATTCGCGCTTACATTGAAATCGCGGAAGATGAAGGCTTATCAACGGATACTCTCATGGCGAAAGTCATGGTGGGTAAATATAACCGCAGAGAAGATGTGCTCCACTATGACCCTGAAGAGTATGGTGAGTACGACGTTCATGTTGTAAGAACCGGCACTGGTGAACAGGTGCCAATTACAGAGAAAGTACGCTTGCCAGCTTCAGGGATAATTGAAATTCCTGTTCCAGCTGATGAGATTTTCACAAAGGCTCGTACTGTCCGGGCAATTGCTGATTTGGTTTCACCGCACCCTGAATACTCACTGAGCCTGCGTTCAATGTCAGAGCGAATTTATGTATTCAAGGGGACAGCGGTTGAAGGGGAGCTAACAACTCGCCGTATTTCCGGGCCAGCACCTCTATCAACGTCAGTAAGATTTGAGCACGAAACCCGAGAAGACTCTCGCGTATCAAGTGACGTGACGTGGGAAGTTTCAGATGATGGAGTGACCTGGACAACCAATGAGGAAGAGTTTGGTACTCGCGACCGCATGAGAATTGTAGTTCCTGAAGCGGGAACCAAGTTTGTTCGGGCGAAAGTTTCAAACATTAAAACTGGCGAAGTTACTGTCACAGATGCTTTGGAGCTGATTGCATACGATCAACCTTCAATTCGTATCGCTGGACCTAAAGAGGTCTATCGAGGCGCGGAAGCGAAATACCAGATCGTCGATTTTGGTGAGGAAGTTCAAGTTGGCGATGGCGAAGTTCAGTGGTCGTTTGATGGCGGTGAAACGTGGGTAGATGGTGAGCCAACGCTTTACCATTCATTCACCGAAGAGAAAACCTACATTCATGCGCGTTACCGTTATGCTGAAACACCAGATAGCATAAAAGAGCCAGCATGGGACTATACTCGCCACCGCGTATCTTCTGTAGAAGAAGAACCGTTGCGTATTCGCCCTAGCGTACCTCGAAGAGTAGACGTGGGTTATGATATAGAGCTGGATGCGCGAGTCAGCAATCCGAATCGCTATATCGAGGGCAACACCATTGTTGAATGGACCATGCCTACCGGAGAAACGCTTTCTGGAGAAGTGGTTAACTACACTGTTCCTAAAGGTGTTGTTGAGAATGCTGAATATGTGACTTTCCATGTGGCAGCCTGGGTTGAGGGTTTCAAAGAAACAACCTTCTCAGAGAAGCTAGTGGATATTCAGGTGCTTGACTATCACTTCCCTGAGTCACGCTTGTCGTTGCGCTCAAACGTCTTAATTGCACCAGCGAAAATACGTGCAGCTGTTAACCTGGACTACATTTATGCTCCAGGAGTTCGTTACGGGGCGGAGTTCCTGATTGATGAATCAACCATGGAGCTATCGCGAGTAAGAGACCTAAGCTCTACCATTACGATCAATGAGCCTGGATTGCACCGTATTGACGTTCGAGTGTTTGATAATCGAGGCAATGAGAGAACAATGACAGAGTTCCTTGAAATCGTTGAAGCACCACCAATGGAAGGTGAAGTCTCTTATCGCACGTCGAACCGTTATGACCGTGCTCCTCTTCGTTTAAGTGCAAGAGTAAGTGCTGAGCCTGGGCATCCTTCAGACCGCCGAGGTGAAGTGTTCTGGTACCTGAACGGAGAATACTTGGAAGACTTTGAGCGAGTATTTGCTCGAATTGACATTGAAGAGCCTGGCACTCACTTGCTGGAAGCTAAGGTCACAACCGAATATGGCCAAGAAGGCGTATTCAAGAAAGAGGTGGTAGTTAATGAAAACAAACTGCCAACGTGTGAGCCAGCCGTTGAAACGTCGTCCATTTACGTTCAGTTCTACACGAACTGCGATGACGAAGACGGTCGTGTAGTCTCCTATGATTGGACGGTTAACGGAGAAGAGCGAAGCTTTGGCTCATACTTCCGGTCACGACTATCTCAATCAACGGAACCTATGGATGTAGAGTTTGTTGCAACTGATGATTCCGGCGGAACATTCAAAGGCAAGCTTTACTATCCAGGTTATAGCGGAGAGTAACCACAACGAACAGACCTGCCAAATTCGGTAGGTCTGTTCAATTTAGGCTTTATAAATCCTGTCAAAATACAGAGGTCGAATATAGGAGGCCTCTGTGCATTTCATTAGAACATTCCTTAAAAAGCATCGAGCAATACTTATCGCTTTATGTGCGATAGGAGCCTTTTGGGCGTATTTCTCGGCGCGCTACAAGATTGGCATTGCGTATGACGCTCAGTTGCCGTGCATAGATGCAAAGCTGGTCATCATCGACAAATGGGATACCGATGTACCCGTTGGCTCCCTGGCAACATTCCGTATGAATAAAGAAAACGAGTTTTTCCCGAAAGGGATAATGTGGACGAAAATCGTTGCAGCAAAACAAGGAATGGAAGTTGATGTGCAATTCGACAAAGTGATAGTCGATGGAAAGAAAGAGCACAATATCGGCTTTGAATACCTACTTAAGCACACCAGCCAAACGGAATCAGACGTTATAAGAAAGCTAACTGTTGCTGAAAATAGCTACTTCATGGTTGGCGAAACAATCACAAGTTATGACTCGCGCTATTGGGGCGAAGTTGATCAGAAAGACATTATCGGGAAAGCGTATGTGGTGTTCTAAATCTTTATTGTTAGCTGGGGCTCTTGCAGGCATTACGTCATTGTCTGTTTTGGCGCAACAAGCAAACACCGAGCGAATGGGCATATTGGAAATGTCGGAAGAGCAGAAAGCCTTACTGCAGAAATATGCAGAGGAAGGAGCTGTTCAATATGATGCAGCAAAAGCTCAGGACGTTCTTTCAGGTGAAGACAGAGCAGTTTTCCAAAAGCAGCGTGAGCTATTGCGCGAGGCGCTATCAAAACGCTCTGGGAAGTGGTTCGACGGCGTAAATATCAATCCGACAGAACAACAGGATAACCCTTATTTTAAGGCGGCCGAATCAGCGGCAAGGCTGTCTCAGTCACGACTACCATCAGCCATCGCCAACTTATCAGGCATAAGCCAGCAAGAGGCGGCGACCTTCAATGGTGATGCTGGAGCAGGCGATAGCGCAGTGATCCCTGGAGGGAAAGCTATTTTCGCGTCATTTTCGATGAATGACACGGAGCTTAAATCGGTGCTAGCGGAAGCGTCAAAAGAAGGTGCTCAAGTATTCTTTAAAGGCCTTAAGCGTGGTCACAAAGACATCATGCAGACCATGAATGAAATGCGTCGAATTGGCTCAGACCTTGAAAATCCTCCTTATACTCGCTTCCATCCCGAAATGTTTGAGGCATACGGCGTTACCCAAGTGCCAACGGTTATCTACCTTTCTGGCAAAAAAGTTGTTTTGGCATCAGGCACAACTAGCTTTGATTGGCTGGAGGAGCGCACAGAAGAGCTTGAGGATGGCTTAACGGATTTAGGTGTTCAGGGGCCAGTGCGGCCGGTGGAAGAAAAAAACCTCCTAGTGGAGATACAAGAGCGACTGAATAATATCGACTGGGAAGCGAAGAAAAAAGCTGCCATTGATAACTTCTGGCGCAAAAAAGAATTCCATCATTTGCCTAAAGCTCAAGAAGATGACGAGTGGTTTATAGACCCGACGATAAAAGTAACCAAAGACATAGTGAATCCGCGTGGTGACCAACTTGCCTACGAAGGGCAGGTATTAAACCCGTTGAATCATGCGACAACCAACCTGGTGATTTACGCATTTGATGCAAAAGATATGGATCAGCTTAATTGGGTCCTGGAAAAGCTCAAAGAACCCCAGCCAGGCCAGGTGATGCTAATGACCTCGCGGCTTGACAAAGAGAGAGGATGGAAACACCTGGATGCAATCAGGGGAACATTTAAACAGGACGTATACCTCCTTCCTGAAGAAATCGTCTCTAAGTTTCAGCTCAGTGCCTTACCGGCTCGAATCAGCACCGATTTAGAGAAAGGCCTTTTGCAAGTAAAACAATTCAAACTGTAAGGGAACATTATGAAGATATTTTCCGCACTTTTATTCGTTGCTGTAGGCGTTTGGCTGGCTTTTCAGTTCCCTGATGAAGCGGCTGCGGCCTTTGCCTATATAGACTACGCGTTTCAGTGGGTTGTAGCCCAAGTCACATCGCTGATCGGCGGTTAAGAGGTTTGAAAATGACCAAAGTAACGAAGCTTGTATTTTTGTTTGCGTTCACACTGTTAACTAGCGCCGCTTTTGCTGAAGAGGGAGGAGGCTCTACGGGTACTGAAGGCGAGGGAACCAGCGGTATAGGTGTTGGAGCCTGCCCTAACGCAAACATCTTCACAAATATCTTCGATCAAGTTTGCTGGTCATGTTTTTTAAATGATTTGAACATGTTTGGCGTGGGGCGAAAGCCTGATGGTGCAGCTGACTCCGCGCCTATGTGTTCATGCCCGGATGATTTAGGTGTTCCAGAGATAGGTTGGCCGCTGGGATTTTGGAGTCCGACCCGGGTTTATGAGCAAGTGACTACGCCATGGTGCTCGCCTGGGCTAGGAGGTATTCGCCTACAGAATACATATACCGGTCTAGGTTATGTAACGAAGCAAAAAGAAAATTCCGGACAAACAACAGCATTTTTCCAGTCGCACAGCTATTCGTTTCCGTTAATGCAGATGATGGAAATGATGGTACTACCATCGTGTACCACAGGGTACTACGATTTTGATTTGCTAGGGATAACAGAGATTAACCCAATGTGGAACAATGACTTGTTGGCTCTGATACTTTCACCTAGCGCAATTTTATTTAGCTCTCCGCTGGCCAAGATTTGGTGCGCAGAAGACTGCGTATCTAGTACACTCAACGACCAAAAAGAAACCTCCTACGGGTGCGCAGGTTGTGACGGCCACTTATACCCCCTAACTGGGAATGTTAACCCTGCTCCAGACCAAGTAGCGGCATCATCGCTGATAATGCAAAGAAACCTGGCTACGAGCCATAGAGCCGGAACTGAAGTTAAGACAATCGGCGATGAGGCGCGATGCGAACCGGAATACGCCCCGTTCATTCCAAGAAGCCAATACAAAATGAGCATGATGTATCCAGTGCCGCAAGCAAGTGAAACCGATGTTCTCGGTTTTGAGAGCACGTCCGATATGGACAGTGGAAGCTTCCAGGATGTTTTGGCGGGTCAGTCAGGAGATATGGATAGGTTCAACGAATGCTGTCAACCAATGGGGATGAGCACCTCTCGATGGTGTACCCCTGTGGGCGGCAGAACACGCCCGGGCAAAGATTCAGCTTATCTTTATTTGTTATGGCAATACCGAGATTGCTGTGTGCGTTAAGAGGTCACTTTGATGTTACGGAAAGTCATTAGCAGTGCTGTAGCTGCGACGTTTTTAATGAACGTTAACGTGCTGACAATAAATGCTCTTGTAAGCGTTATTACGCCGGTGTTCGCCGCTGAGCCAACAGAAACGGAAACACCTTTACTTGATAAACTCCGAGAAAAATACAACCTCGATGACCCTTATCGGAACCATAACTCGGAGGCCGCTATTGAGGCTGCTGTGGAGCGACCTTCGACCAACAGGCCTTCGCAGGTTATGCAGCAGTCGATACTTAACCCAAGACCAACTCAAGCGCTGAGTATTCCAACGCTTTCGGCGGAAGAGCAACAAGAGCTGCAAAATAGATCATGGGAATTAGCAGCCCCAGCAGCGAATACGCATGCAGCGCCGAGCATGACTCCGGACGGTAATTTTTCAGCAAAATACTCAAACAAAGGAACAAGAGAGTTTTACCGAGACGAAGAAACTGGCGAGTTGAAGTTTAAAATCGTTGATGATGCTGATTCCATTGAGTATCGAGAGGGTGGCGTTTCGAGAGCAGAGGTAGCGTCGCAGGAGCTCGAAAATGAAGGTGTAGAATTTGAAGCAGATGAAGCTTACGGCGATGAACAGCGATACTTCCAGGAGGGGCAAGAGACACATGAAAACTTAAGCGACACAGGAACACGGACAGGAGAGGCTTTTGCTTATCGGGCGCTAACTGGCACAGCCAACCAAGCGCTCAATACAGAAATTAATGAGAATATTGTTACCTCCGGATTTAGCTATTTAGAGCAAGCGAACCAGGAAGGAGGTGGTTTTTGGGGGGCCTGTGAAGAAACCACTAGCACCGTAGAACAAGAAATTGAAATAACTACAACAACCACAGAGTATTGCCATCAAAATGATTCGCAAAATATGCTTTTCTGCGAGATTGAGCGCATACATAGAGAGCCGCTATCAATACAAGGGGCGGGTGTGAGCTCATGCGGAGAAGGTTGTTACGACATCACCATAGGTGAGCCCGGCGACAACTACTGGGGAAACGATAACGAGAATGAATGTTTGTCGTTCTCTTTAAGTCGATTAATAAACATTACAATGGATGACCAAATGGAAATCGAGCAAGTGCTGGTTGCTGCCCAGCTCGATGACCATATAGAAATGCGAGTTAACGATGACTTTATGTTTAGTCGAGTCAACGGTTCTTCAAGTTTAAGCAACTCCTTTGATAGCTATAACTGGAATTACTGTGAGAGGGGTAATGACGGCTTTGGTGGAGCAAGAGACGGAAATTGGTTCGGGATAACAACAGGACAGCACGCATACGTAGATATTACCAGTAAGTTTAGAAATACATTAAATAACAGTGTAAACGGCGATCTAAACATGACATTTGAAACGCGTGTTGGTGGCTTGGGCGAACTCCTAGCTAAGGTGCGCATAAAGATAAAGGATTTAAGCGGCGAAGGGTTCGGCTCATGGATTAAAGACTATCCGGAAGGCTGCTACGAAAGGGTTGGCGAGCCAGGCGAGACAATTACCCCTGAGCAAGGGGAAGGGATGCCGTTAACATCATTCGAAATGGCTTGTACCTTCGATGGTTATTCACCGATTGAAGTGGGTACTCGTGGCTATCCGGACTGGGTGCTGAGCAACCTAGACCCCTTATACGAGGGAGACGAAGAGGAATGGACCTGGCGAGCTAATCTTGATGGCTACCGATGCAATCCGCTTGGTGATGGTTATTATTGCCCCGGTGGTAATGACACCTCAAGCGAAGACCAGTGTTGGTCTTATGAAGATTTGATGGAGAACTCTAATACCTGCCAAGCGCTTGAGGAAGATCCCGCCTGTTACAAAAAAGACGAGCTTTGCGCCGACGGAATGTACGACGAAGTTTATGATATGTGCTGGATGAAGAGTGTCCGATATGAGTGTGAAGACGGCACTACGTTCACTCGGAATGAAGAAGTAACAGAGAACGCTTGTGAATCCATGCTTCCGTGTATTGATGGTAACTGCATTGACCAAGAGGAAGAAACAACCGATGACTTCACTCAAGCTGTGGGCATGGCCAGCATGATTGAAGATATGGGAGGTGAGGACAGCTGCTTTGAGAATGACCCTGAAAACTGCGAGATTTTTGAAGGTGAAGTTCGTGAGTGTCGTTACGATGCTACAGGCCTGATCCCAAACTGCTGTGAAGATTCCGCCGGAACAAGTATTTTCCAATACATTTCATTCGCAAAACAATCACTTCGAGTAGAAGAAATGATGTATGGGGGTGAGTTTGGTGAAGGCGTTCAAGGTGCCTGGGCTCCAATAAGAGACGGAGTTACATCTGCATGGGAGTCCCTTCCATTTACAAGTCCATCTGAGTCTATTGAGGGTTCAACCTCAATGGCCACCACAGCAACCGACTGGATTGCCGAAAAGATGATGGCGGCCATCTATGAGTACATGCCTGCATCATGGGCGCAGGTTTTTGTAACCGAAGTGCCGGCAACAGAGGCGGGAGGTGACAGCACACTCCAATGGTCTGAGGAATTTACTGAGTTTATGGACTTTTGGGGCAATATCATGGGCACCATTATGTTCTATTATCAGCTCTATAATTACATCCGAATGGCTATCAACATCCTCTTTGCATGCCCAGACGAACAGACAGATATGGGCGCTCTAATTGCAGGTGGTCAATGTTTTGAGTACAAACCAAGAACCAGTGAGAAAAAGATTTGGCTTGGCACAATCTTCTATACAGAGCACTACTGCTGTTACAGCTCAACATTAGCTCGGATTGTGATGGAGCAAGCGCATCCTCTTCTCGGTATTCCGCTTGACCAGTGTGCGGGGTTAACGCAATCACGCCTGGACGAGCTCGACTGGAATCAAATTGACTTCAGCGAGTGGCTAGACTTGATGTATGGCGCGGACCTAATGATGGAAGAGAGTTTAGAAGGGCTTACAGGCTCAGGTAGAACACTGAACAACATTGAAGAGGGAGAAGCTGTTGAGTCGTGCCCAGAAGGGTATACACAGGAAGATGAGAATACCTGCGTGAAAAAAGTTTCACCTGCAGCCGGAGGGTGTCCAGAGGTTCTTGAGTGGCAGAGAATTGATGAAGATATTGAAGATATTGTTGATTGCGCCAATGACCTAGAAACAACATCTAATACAACGTGCTTCTATCATCCGGCTGAAGGGCTTTACGTGACTGAAACAGAGACAATTCCATACACTTGCCCACCGGTACAAAACCCGAAAGAGAACTACGGCTGTCCTGAAGGTTTTTATTACGAAGGAGAGCAGTGCGTTGACCGGGTTAAGTTATCACTTGGCCAGCGTGTTAACACAAAAGAACGGACGCTGGAGCGGTTTGATTTTGACTTAGATGAGACCAAGCGCGATAGGGAAGATGAAGCTAAATCACCTATTGATTGCTCAACATACCCGCGCCCTGAAGTATGTGAATTTGGATTTCAGCCTACAGGCGGTCTGTAGGCTGGGTTTAACTAACTGTGCAATAGCACAAATATAATGGAGTATAAGATGAAAAAAGCAGTATGGTTATCGTTGGTTACAACCATTTTTTCAGGAGCGGCATTGGCTCAAGACGCTAGCGTATCAACCGACACGTATTTTGACCGAGTTGAAGCTAGATATGTTGACTTTGAAGACTATGAGCCTGATGTCTTTGGATTAAGCGCCCGAGCAATGCTAACTGATGATATTTACATCACAGGGGACTATTTTCATCATAGCTATAGCGGAGCATCTTTAGATCAGGTTATTGCTGGCATTGGTTACAAATACGATTTTAGCGAACAGTTCTCAGCATTCGCTGACGTAAACGGCGGTTATGCCGACGGAAGTGGTGGCTACGATGAGAGCGGTTATGCTTTACAGGCAGGGACAGTGTATCGTCTAAATGAGTCTGTTGAGTTTAGTGGATTATTGCGTCATGTAGAGTTTGACGAAAATACACAAGAGCTTGAACTGTCAGCGCGCTGGTATTTGAATGACAAATTTAGTTTTAGCGCAACTTATTTTGGGTATACGGATTTAATGGTTGATGGGGCACCTTTACCCCACCAACCTGATACCATTATCAGATGGTTGATAGATCGACTCCGTAGTTGAGTTCCTCTGCGAAGTCCGGCAGTCCGTAACCGATGGTTTTCTTGTAGAAAGGAGAGACCTTCGCAGTCGGTGCCTTCTTCTTGTGCTTCGTGGTG
>Ga0209345_10000101_pt1 | contig 123790 bp, 129 predicted proteins | sample Cruoilmetagenom7_FD_187294 | JGI IMG/M metagenome (GOLD analysis project Ga0209345, IMG submission 187294) | Oil polluted marine microbial communities from Coal Oil Point, Santa Barbara, California, USA - Sample 7 (SPAdes) (version 2) | ecosystem: Environmental > Aquatic > Marine > Oil seeps ... | reverse complement strand
TCCAATTCCTAAAGATTTAAAAGCAAAAGAGATAATTATGGTAGGAAGTGATAATGATATATATCTTAATGTCCAAGAAGCTATAGAACTTCAAAGCCAACTTAATGTTGGACTTAAAATACTAGAAAATGCAGGACATATCAATACAGACAGTGGCTTTGGAGAACTTCCTTGTGCAGTAGATTGGATAAAAAGAGAAATTGAATAGATGATATTAAGTATAGAGTCAAGTTGTGATGATAGTAGTATCGCAATCACAGAGATAAAAACAAAAAAATTAATATTTCATAAAAAAATATCCCAAGAGTTGCAACACAGTGTTTATGGTGGAGTTGTTCCAGAACTAGCTGCTAGACTGCATATAGAAGCTTTACCAAAAATACTAGAAGAGTGTATTCCATATTTTGATAAACTAAAAGCAATCGCTGTTACAAATGCCCCAGGACTTTCAGTGACATTAACAGAAGGTGTAACTATGGCAAAAGCCTTAAGTATAAGTTTAAATTTGCCACTTATTGCCGTCAATCACTTAAAAGGTCATATCTATTCACTTTTTATAGAAAAAGAAGAACAACTTCCTTGTACAATTTTACTAGTTTCAGGTGGTCATACACAACTTATAGAAGCTAGAAGTTTTAATGATATGAAAATTATAGGCTCAACTATTGATGACAGCTTCGGAGAAAGTTTTGATAAAGTTTCAAAGATGTTAGGTCTTGGATATCCAGGTGGTCCAATAGTGCAAGAAAAAGCTCAAAAAGGGGATAATACAACTTATGATTTTCCCATACCTTTACGACAAAGTCCAAATATAGAGTTTAGTTATAGTGGATTGAAAAATGCTGTACGAATGGCTATTGAAAAAGAGAAAAACAATAATAACCTTACAACACAAACCATGACAAATATCTGTGCAAGCTTCCAGTCTACTGCTGTTGCCCATATACTTATGAAACTAAAAAAATATTTTAAAACAAATCCACCTACAACCTTGGCAATCGTTGGGGGTGCAAGTGCAAATATTGAATTGCGAAGTTCAATTGAAAATCTATGTAAAAAATATAATGCTCAACTATTACTTAGTTCTTTAGAATTTTGTAGTGATAATGCTGCTATGATAGGTCGAGTTGCTGTAGAACAATATCTTCAAAATGATTTTATAACTTATGAAAATATTGATATACAAAGTAGAATAAAAGAGAAAAACTTTTAAAATATTTAGGGAAATTTTATGACACTTTTATTAATATATTTTTTTATTGCAGTTGGTATATCTTTTTTATGTTCTATACTTGAAGCTGTAATACTCTCAACAACACCTACTTACATTGAAGTAATAAAAAATTCTAAACCTAAAATTGGAAAGCAACTTGAAAACCAGAAAAAAAATATTGATAAATCAATTGGAGCTATTCTAACTTTGAATACTTTTGCTCATACTTTAGGTGCAGCTGGAGTTGGGGCAGAAGCAGTAAAAATTTTTGGTGAAGAATATATGTTTTATATCTCTGCAGTTTTAACTATTCTTATTTTAGTATTTTCTGAAATTATCCCAAAAACTATTGGTGCATATTATTGGAAAGAATTAAGTAGTATAAGCTCTTTTATTATAAGTTTTTTAGTATTTATCACTTATCCTCTTTTAGTTCTTATGGAATTTATTACAAAAGCAATTGCAAAAGATAAAAATAAAAACACTATCACAAAAGATGAACTTGAAGCTACAGTAGCTATGGGTGAAGAAGCAGGAATATTACATGCAAAAGAACTTCATCTTATAGAAAATATTTTTGAACTTAGAGATATAAAAGTAAAAGATATTTATACTCCTAGAAATGTAATGTTTTCAATCTCAGAAGATCTTTTATTAGAAAGTTTAACTAAATTGGATAAAACTATTATAGAATTAGAAAAATTAAAAGAATATTCTAGAATACCTATATATAAAAAAGATATAGATGATATAGTGGGTGTTATTTTTTCAAAAGAGTATTTCTATGAATTTATAGAAAACAAATTAAATAATAAAAAAGATATAATCAAATCTGTATTTAAAATAAATAAAAATATCCCTCTGTCTAAACTTTTAGATCTTTTTATCTCAAGAAAAGAACATCTTTTTATTGTCGTTGATAACTATGACCAAACAGCAGGAATTGTAACTCTTGAAGATGCAATAGAAACACTTTTGGGCTTAGAAATTATGGATGAATTTGATAGCAATATAAATATGAGAGAATTGGCAAAAAATTTAAAAGTATTAAAAAATACTCTTTAATTTAAATTTTTTGTGGTTTTATAATTTCTCTTGCAAATACTTTATTGATAGCTTCAGGTACTAATGTTTTTAGTTTTCCAAAATTTATAGGCTGAAAAAATCTTGTATATTCAAAACTTCCCTCTTCATCTCTTACACCATCATATACAAAGCCTATCTCTTTGTTTTGTTTTTTTGCCCATAGTGCTATATTTGAAGCATATAATGATGAATTTGTATGAGATTTATCAAATTTATGTCCCCATGCAAAAAAGATGAATTTTCCATTGTAACTTATATTTTTATAGTTATGATAATTATCTGTTTTAGCAAAAACTGTAAGTTGATTTGTATTTAATTTTTCTAAATCCATCTCAAAAACTTCTATTGCTGAAGTTGGTTGAATATCTTCTTTATTATAATTAAAAAGATATTTTACCTCTACGAGTTTTCCTTTAAATTGTTGCTTAATAGCTTTTGCTATAATTCTCACCTGATCTTCAAGTTGTAAAGGGTGAAATTTATCATCAAATTTAAAATCTTGATAGGCTAACTTTTCACCTTTTTTATAACCTATTGGAGCAGTATATGGGTTATATAAAAAAATAGTTCCTACTACATTTTTATTTTTCTTTTTTAATAATAATTCTAATTCTTCTACATCTATCTCTTCATTAGCTAAAGGGATATAAACATATGTTTTTACAATATACTCTAAATCATGAACTGTTTTAATTTTTCCAAAAAGTTGCATTAGTTTAAACTACCTAGTTGCTCACCAGCAAGCAGATGAAAATGAATATGTCCTACTTCTTGACCACCATTTTGTCCAATATTTGTAATAAGTCTGTAGCCATCGCTTTTTACTCCAAGAGTTAAAGCTACTTCTTGTATAAATGTCGTCATCTCTGACATAATATTTGGAGTTAGTTCATTAAATGATTGAACATGAACTTTTGGTATGATAAGTACATGAATTTTTGCTTGTGGACTTATATCTTCAAAAGCTAAAAAATTATCATTTTCTAATACTGTTTTATTTGGTATCTCACCTTTAATTATTTTGCAAAATATACACATTATTATTTCCTTCTTTTTTCATATTTGCAAGTATAACCAAACTATAATAAATGTTTAAGTATAATCCCCAATTATAAAGGTCTACAAATAGAGCAGACCCCTTTAGGAGATACATTTGCAAGAATGGATAGATAAAATAAATAGTGCTGTTTCTTTAGAAGAATTAGAGCACTACAGAATTGATATTTTGGGTAAAAAAGGTGTTTTAACTTTAGAATTTGCTAAAATGAAAGATATACCTGCACAAGAAAAAAAACTTTTTGCACAAAACCTTAACAACAATAAAGCAGTAATTAATAATGCCTTAGAATCGCAAAAGACTATTCTTATGGCACAAGAGTTAGAAAAACAACTAGAAGCTGAAAAAATAGATGTAACAAAATTTACACCAAGTTTAAATACTGGTGCTTACCATCCTGTATCTGATACATTAGATCAAATTACAACTTATTTTCAAAACCTAAATTTTAGTATTGAAGAGGGACCTTTGGTTGAAGATGATTTTCATAACTTCGAAGCTCTTAATCTTCCTGCATACCATCCTGCCCGTGATATGCAAGATACATTTTATTGTAACGATGGAGCTGTTTTACGAACACATACAAGTCCAGTTCAAATAAGAACTATGATGAATACAAAACCACCTATTCGTATGATTGCCCCTGGGACTGTTTTTAGAAAAGATTTTGATATTACACATACTCCAATGTTTCATCAAATAGAGGGACTAGTAGTAGAAAAGGATGGTGTTGTCTCTTTTGCAAATTTAAAATTTGTTATGGAAGAGTTTTTACACCATATGTTTGGTGAAGTTGAGATACGATTTAGACCTTCTTTTTTCCCGTTTACTGAACCATCAGCTGAAGTTGATATTAGCTGTATATTCTGTAAAGATAAATCAACAGGGAAATCATCTGGTTGTAGAGTATGTTCACACACTGGCTGGCTTGAAGTTTTAGGTTGTGGAATCGTTGATGAGAATGTATTTAAAGCTGTTGGATATGAAAATGTAAGTGGATATGCTTTTGGTTTAGGAATTGAACGATTTGCAATGCTTATCCATAAAATTGGAGATTTACGATCTTTATTTGAAAGTGATATTAGACTATTAGGACAATTTAAATGATTATAACAAGAAGATGGCTACAAGAATATATTGATATTATTAAATTAAGCACACAAACTATATGTAATGCTTTAAATTCTATTGGATTAGAAGTTGATAGTAGTAAAAGAATACTTATTCCAAATGGCGTTGTTATTGGAAAAGTTGAAAGTTGTGAAAAACATCCAGATGCAGATAAACTTAATATTTGTCAAGTAAATATTGGAAACAAAATTGAACAAATAGTATGTGGTGCTAAAAATGTGGCAGAGGGACAATATGTTCCAGTTGCTACTATTGGTGCTGTATTAGGAAAAGATTTTGTCATTAAAAAAGCAAAACTACGAGGTGTAGAATCAAATGGTATGATTTGTAGTTCTACAGAGATTGGTTTGCCTAAAATAAATGATGGAATTATGGAACTTGATGATTCTATTGGTAAATTAGTTATTGGGAAAGAACTTAATGAATATGCACTTATAAATGATGAAATTATAGAGATAGAACTTACTGCAAATAGAGGTGATTGTCTTAGTATTAATGGAGTTGCAAGAGAACTAAGTACATATTTTAATATATCTATGAAAAATGTTGATCCTATAGTAAATACAAATAACAAAGGTATCGGTCAAGTTTTTGATGTTATCTATGATACAAATTGTCAATCAAGTTTAATTTACAAAGCAGCAGATATCAAAAACTTTCATCTTAAATTACTTCAAAAATTAAGAGTTGCAACAATAGATAAACTAAAAAGTACAGATATTGAAACAGCAATGGCATACGCAACACATACGTCAGGAGTTCTTATCAATGTTTATACCAAAGCAGCAGCTTATACACAAGATAGTGAACTTGTTACTTTAAAAGTAATTCAAGACAAAGAAGGATTTGATACAGTTCAAGGAGAGGCACTTTTAAGTACTATTGGAGTAGATGCTGGAAAAGTTGAAAATATATGTGATGAAGTTTTAATAGAAGCTAGCTATATTGACCCAACTTATCTCGCACAAACTGTTTTTGATAAGAAGAAAGAAACAGGTGATATATATTATAGAGCTTCAAGAGGAAGTGAACCAAACTTAGAGTTTGGAATTGATGCAATTACTACTTTATTGTCTCAAAATGGTGCAACAATCTATAATGGAAGTAAAAATTTTATTAATGATATAAAACAAAATACAATTAATATTAATAATAAACAACTTAATAAAATCATAGGTCAAGATATAGAACCAAGCAAAGTAAGTCAAATACTTACATCTCTTGGATTTTTTGTAAAACAAGATGGTCAAGATACAATAAATGTAACTATTCCATCTTTTAGACATGATGTAAATAATATTGCAGATATTACAGAAGAAGTAGTTAGAATTATAGGAATTGATCAAATTCAATCAAAACCACTTTTAATTCAAGAACTTAATAATATCAATGAAAGTTCAAATACTTTACAAGTAAAAAATCATATCAGATCACAAGCTATAGCAAATGGCTTTTTTGAGGCTATCTCTTATGTATTTACAAACAAAGAGTTACTAGAAAAATATAATTTTCCAATTGTTAATAATAAAAAAGATATTTTAAATCCAATAGTAAATGAACTTAATACTTTTAGAACAACATTGAGTTTAAATCTAGTACAAGCAGTTGCTCATAATGTAAAACAAGGTTTTAAATCTATTGCATTATTTGAATCTGGTATTGTATTTGATAAAAGTAGAAATGAGATAAAAAAAATCGGATTTATATTTAGTGGCGAAGAGGAAAATCCAGCAATTCAAAATAATGCAAAACCAAAAAGTATAAATCTATTTAATTTTAGTAATAAAATAGCTAATATTATTGGTAATATCGAATTGCAACCTATGAAAAAGATTATTAGTGATTTTGTACATCCATACCAAAATGCAACAATTATCAAAAATGGAAAGAATATAGGTATTTTATACAAACTTCATCCTACAGTAGCAGATGATTTTGATATCTCAAAAGATACTTTTATAGCTCAATTAAATTTAGATACACTCAAAAAAGAAACTATCATAGCTTCTAATATCTCAAAATTTCAAGCGTCAAGAAGAGATTTAAGTGTAATTGCTCCTAAAGATTTAGAATATAAAGAGATAAAAAAAGTTATTAAATCATTGAGAATTAAAGAGATTAAACAATTTAACCTTGTAGATATTTATAGTGATGAGAAGCTAGAAAGTAATGAAAGCCTTACTATTAGATTTATATTACAATCTGAAACTAAAACATTTGAAGAAAGTGATATTAATACTATCATGGACAAAATTTTAATAAAATTACAAGAAGAGTTACATATAGGTTTAAGATAATGGAAACTTTAAATATCTCTTCTCTTTTAAATCCTTTTGATATTGTTATCGATAATATAGCTTCAGATAAGTCAATATCACATAGATGTGCTATGTTTAGTCTTTTATCAAGTAAACCCTCAACAATCAAAAATTATCTTCGTGGAGAAGATACAATGGATTCACTAAAAATTGCTCAAAAGCTAGGAGCAAGTGTAGAAGATGATGGAAAGATTATAACTATAACTCCACCTTCAAAACTTACTGAGCCAGATGATATACTAGATTGTGGAAATGCAGGAACAGGTATGAGACTTTATGCTGGATTATTAGCTGGTATTGAAGGAAGTTTTGTACTTACAGGAGACAAGTATTTGCGTAGTCGCCCTATGAAAAGAGTTGTTAATCCTTTAAGAGATATTGGAGCTTCAATTGATGGACGTGAAAATGGAAATAAAGCACCCCTTCATATTCGTGGAGGAAAACTAAAATCTTTTAAATATCATAGTCCCATTGACTCTGCACAAGTTAAATCTGCTCTTATTTTAGCAGGGATTCAAAGTGATGAAATCTCTTACTATAAAGAAAATTTACTCTCACGAGATCATACTGAAAGAATGTTAAATGGGATGGGTGCGAATATTACCACAAATAGTGAAGGTTATATAGAAATTCATCCTATAAAAAAACCTCTAAAACCACTTAATTTAACAGTACCAACAGATCCATCTAGTGCATTTTTCTTCGCTGTTGCAGCAGCAATTATTCCAAAGGCAAAAGTTACATTAAAAAATGTTACTCTAAATCCAACAAGAATTGAAGCTTATAAAATATTAAAAAAAATGGGTGCAGATGTTGAATTTATTGAAACTGAAAACATCTATGAACCTATTGGAGATATTGTTGTAAAACACAATACGCTGCAAGGGGTAACTGTCGATAAAAACATAGCTTGGCTTATAGATGAATTACCAGCTTTAAGTATTGCTATGTCAATTGCAAATGGAAAAAGTGTAGTTAAAAATGCCGAAGAATTAAGAGTAAAAGAGAGTGATAGAATAACTGCTGTAGTAAATAATCTAAAACTTTGTGGTGTAAATTATAAAGAATTTGAAGATGGTTACGAAATAGAAGGTAATGCATCTTTACAAAAAGCAACTATCAACTCAATGGGAGACCATAGAATTGCAATGAGTTTTGCAATTGCTGGATTATTATGTGGTATGGAAATTGAAGATACACAATGTATAGAAACATCTTTTCCAAACTTTTTAGAAATAGTAGATAGTTTAAGAGTGTAATATGGAAGTCAAATTAGCCTCATCTTATGGTTTTTGTTTTGGTGTAAAAAGAGCTATTGATATAGCACAACAGCACAAAAATTCAAATACTATGGGACCACTTATCCATAATCAAAAAGAGATAGATAGACTCAAACTAGATTTTAGTGTCGGGTTGTATGAAAACCTTGATGATGTAAAAAAAGATGATACAGTCATTATAAGAACTCATGGTATCCCAAAAAATGATTTACTAGAGTTAAAACAAAAAGATGCAAAAATCATCAATGCAACTTGTCCATTTGTTACAACTCCTCAGCAAATCGTAAAAAAAATGTCTAATGAAAACTACAGTATTTTAATTTTTGGAGACTATAGCCATCCAGAAGTAAAAGGGGTGAAAAGTTATGGAGATGATGTTCATGTTGTACTTGAAGCAAATGAATTAGAAAACATAATTTTTAAATATGATAAAATAGCTTGTGTAGCACAAACAACAAGAAAAAAAGAAAAATATCTAGAAATCGTAAATACTCTAATACTCAAAAATAAAGAGGTAAGAGTTTTTAATACAATTTGTGATGCTACCTTTGAAAATCAAGACGCAGTGAGAGAATTATCAAAAGATGTTGATATAATGATAATCATAGGTGGGAAAAACTCTTCTAATACCAAACAATTACTCTATATTGCAAAAGAAAATTGTCAAGATAGTTATCTTATAGAAGATGAAAAAGAGTTAGATACAAGCTGGTTTAAAAATAAAAAAATTTGTGGTGTAACCGCAGGTGCATCAACTCCAGATTGGATTATTCAAAAAGTTGTAAACCAAATAGAAAATATATAAATTAAGGAAGTTTTAGCTACAATAGCCCTCATTAAAATAAAAGGGTAGGCAAGCAAATGAAATTTGAAGATTTTGAAATAGAAGGCGAAGACTTCGCAGCATTATTGGAGGAGAGCGAAAAAAGTACAGAAACAAATACAGTCTCAGAAGGTGAAATAGTAATTTTAAACGATGATAGTTTTGTAGTAAGTATAGCAGGTAAAGAGGGAAGAATTCCTTTAAGTGAAATTACTAATGCAGATGGTACGGTTAAGTACAAAGTTGGTGATAAAATTACTGTTATGATTGTAGGAACAAGAGGTGAAAATTTATCACTATCTTACAAAAAAGTTTTACAAAAGGCTAAATTTGATGAGTTTTTTGCAAAATATGGTGAAGAACCTGAAAATGTAATTGTTGAAGGTACAGTAATTTCTGTAAAACCAAGAGCTGGTTTTGTAGTACAAGATGATGAAGGTATGGAATACTTTATGCCAATGGCACAAGGATTCTTAAAAGCAATTGGTGCAGTTGGTAAAAAAATTAAAGCAGTAGTTCTTAAAGCAAAACCAGAAACATCAAGTATAGTTATCTCAAGAAGAAAACTTATCGAAGAATCACAAAAAAACAAAGAAGAAAAAATAGCACAACTTATGGAAAATAACGAACCAAGAACTGGTATAGTTAAAAAAATCACAAGTTATGGTATGTTTGTTGATTTAGGTGGAATTGATGGACTTGTAAACTATAATGAAATTAGTTACAAAGGACCTGTAAATCCATCTGCATACTTCAAAGAAGGTGATGAGATTACAGCTATTATGAAATCTTACGATAAAGAGAAAGGTCATCTTTCATTATCAATCAAAGATGCATTACCAAATCCTTGGGAAGAGATGAAAGACGCTTTAGATGTTGGTGATACAATCACAGTTACAGTGTCTAACTTCGAATCATATGGTGCATTTGTTGATTTAGGAAATGATATTGAAGGTTTATTACATATTTCAGAAATTAGTCACAATAAAAATGTAAAAAATCCTAAAGATTACTTAGAGATTGGTCAAGAGATTAATGTTGAAGTTATTGATTTAGATTGTGATAAAAGAAGATTAAGAGTAAGTTTAAAATCTTTACAACCAAAACCATTTCAAACATTTATCAAAGAAAATAAAGTTGGAGATGTAGTTAAAGGTACAGTTGCAACATTAACAGATTTTGGTGCATTTATAAACCTTGGGTCAGTAGATGGACTTTTACATAATGAAGAGTCAAGCTGGGATTCTGGAAGTAAATGTAAAGATATCTATAAAAAAGGTGATGAAGTAGAAATTAAAATTATCAAAATTGATACAGAAAAAGAAAATATCTCTTTAAGTGTAAAAGCACTTCAAGATTCACCTGCTCAAAAATTTGAAAAAGAGCATAATAATGGAGATATTATTAAATCAACAATAAAAGATATTAAAGATTTTGGTATTTTTGTAAAACTTGAAGATAACCTTGATGGACTTATTAGAAAAGAAGATATGGTTCAGGCTGAAGAGGGAACTGAAGAGCCTAAAATTGGTGATGAAATTGAAGCTGTTGTTGTAAATATAGACAAACAAAAAAATAGAGTAAGACTATCTGTAAGAAGACTTGCTACACAAAAAGATAGAGATATGTTAGAATCTGTAAATGATGATTCTTCTATGACTCTTGGAGATGCTTTAGTAGGAAAGTTAAAGTAATTTAACTTTATCTACTAAATTTTTGGAGAAAATAATGAATAAACCTACAATAGTAGTATGTGATCATATTCACGAAAGTGGATTGGACATATTAAAAAATACTAGTGATATAAATTATGTATATGCAGCAGACATTGATAAAACTGCCCTTTTAGATGTTATCAAAGATGCTGATGTATGTATCACTAGAAGTTCAACAGATATTGATGAAAGATTTTTAAATGCAGCTGTGAATTTAAAAGCAGTTGTACGAGCAGGAGTTGGTGTTGATAATGTAGATATAGATGGTTGTAGTAAAAGAGGTATCATTGCTATGAATGTACCAACTGCAAACACTATAGCTGCAACAGAACTTACAATGACACACTTACTTTCTTGTATGAGAAAAATGCCTTATGCTCATGCTCAACTTAAAGATCAAAGAATCTGGAAAAGAGAAGATTGGTATGGACAAGAGCTTTACGGTAAAAAAATTGGTATTATTGGTTTTGGTAATATTGGTCATAGAGTAGCTCTTAGATGTAAAAGTTTTGAGATGGATGTTGTAACATATGACCCATACATCGCATCCTCAAAAGCAACTGATTTAGGGATTGAATATACAACAAACTTTGATGATATTTTAGCTTGTGATATTATTACAATACATACACCAAAAAATTCAGAAACATTAAATATGATTGATGAAAAAGAGATTGCAAAAATGAAAGATGGTGTTATTCTTATAAACTGTGCAAGAGGTGGTTTATATAATGAAGAAGCACTTGTTAATAATTTAAAATCTGGTAAAATTGCTATGGCAGGTATTGATGTATTTAATAAAGAGCCTGCCACTGATCACCCACTATTAGATTTAAATAATGTAACAGTTACAGCACACCTTGGTGCAAATACTCTTGAATCACAATACAAAATTGCAACTCAAGCTGCAAACAATGCAATTAAATCTGCACGTGGTATTGGATATCCTCATGCTTTAAATCTTCCAATAGATGAAACAAAAATTCCATCATTTGTAAAACCATATTTAGAGCTTACTCAAAAAATGGCTTTTTTAATTGCACAAATGGATAGAAATGCTATTGAATCAATCAAATTAGAAGCAGAAGGTGAAATTGCTGAATATTTAGAAAGTCTAGAAACTTTTGCAATTGTTGGAGCATTAACACATAGTCTGACAAATGAAAAAATCAATTATGTAAATGCTACATTTGTTGCAAATGAAAGAGGTATTAAAGTTGATTCTTCTGTTCATTCAAATACAAGTGCATTTAAAAACCAAGTTACTGTAAAAATAACTACAACTCATGGTGTAAATAGTACTAGTGGGACAATTTTTGATGAAGATGTTCAAAGAATTATTAAAATTAATGATTATTTAATGGATATTGAACCATCTGGTAAAATGATTCTTTTATCAAACTCTGATGTTCCAGGTGTTATTGGTGAAGTTGGTCAAATTTTAGGTAATGAGTCAATAAATATTTCTGACTTTAGACTTGGACGTAGTAAAAATGGTGCATTAGCTGTAATCTTAGTTGATGAAGATGTATCAAACGATGTTTTAGCTAAATTACAAAATATAGAAGCAGCTCGTTCTGTTTCATATGCTCAAATTTAAGGATATAATATGGCATTAGGAATGGGAGACTTAAAAAAAGGTCTTAAAATAGAAGTTGATAGTATACCATATAAAATCACTGATTATGCACATGTTAAACCTGGGAAAGGTGCGGCATTTGTAAGATGTAAAATCAAAAATTACCTCAATGGTAAAACTATTGAAAAAACATTTCATGCAGGTGATAAATTTGAAACACCAGATTTACAACAAAAAACTATGCAATATCTTTATGATGATGGTGAAATGATGCAATTTATGGATACTGATACATATGAACAAATTGGTCTTTCTTATGATCAAGTTGGGGAAACTGAGAAGTGGATTATAGATGGTATGAATGTTGATATGATGTTTTTTAAAGGGGAAGCTATTACAGTTGAACCACCTGCAACTGTAGAGATGAAAATTGTTGAAACACCACCTAACTTTAAAGGTGATTCGCAAGGTGGAAAAAAACCAGCTACTTTAGAATGTGGTGCTGTAGTTCAAATTCCTTTTCATCTACTTGAAGGTGATATCATCAAATGTGATACACAAAAGGGCGAGTACCTAGAAAAAGTAAAATAGCAAAGCTTTTCGTCGATTATCGGCGAATAAGCTTTCTTTTCCTCAGTCACTTACATTCGTAAGCTCCTTCGTCAAAAAAAACTTCTTCTTGATACTCAACAAAAATGTTTACTATTTTGAACTTAACTAGAATTTACTATTTTAAAACCATAAATCATTTAACTGATTTAGTATAGGAAAAATAAATGCAACAAAAAGAACTTATTATATTTGATATGGATGGAACACTTATAGACAGTGGCGATGTGATTACCAATACTATTAACTTTGTAAGGGGTCATTTAGGACTAGAAAAGATTGAAAAGCATATCATGCTCGAACAACTCAACAATCCAGATATTAACTCTTCAGAGTACTTTTATGGTACAAAAGAATTTACTCCCCAGCAGACTGAACTTTTTACAGATTATTATAATATTAATTGTGTAAAAGATATAAAGCTTTATGAAGGGATAGAAGAGTTATTAAACTTATTGGAAAAAGATTTTAAACTCACTATCGCTACAAATGCTTCAAGAGATTTTGCTGTAAAAATGATAAAACATCTTAATATAGATAAATATTTTGATATTGTCATAGGTGCTTCTTGTGTAAAAAATCCAAAACCACATCCTGATATGATTTTAAAAACATTAAATGATTTACAAATAAAATATCATAAATCTATCTTAGTGGGAGATAGTTTAAAAGATATGCAAGCTGCAAAAGCAGCTAATGTTGATAGCATATTAGTTGACTGGGGATTTAGTAGTTATGAGAATCATAACACCATACGAAACTCAAATGAATTGTATGAAAAGTTAAATAGCTTCAAATAATTTATTTAAGCTTTTAATTCCTCTTTATGAACAACATTTTCCACATCCATAATAACTAACATTTGGTTATTTTCAAGTCTTACAAAACCTTTTAAATATTTTGCAGGAATACCTGAACCCATATCAGATACAGGATACAAAGAAGCAGAATCTAACTTTTGAACATCATCTACTTTATCAACAACTAAACCTAACATTCTGTTATCATTAGTTATAACTGCAATTACTGCTGTATTTTCATTGTATTCTATTTTACCAGTATTAAATTTAATTCTTATATCTAAAATTGGTACAACTTCACCTCTTAAGTTAATAAGACCTTTTACCCAATCTTTTGTATTTGGTAAAATTGTTATTAATTCTGGATAAGTTAAAATCTCTCTAATTTTAGGTAACTCTACTGCATATTTCATCTCTCCTAAAATAAATGTCATATATTCATCTGAATTCATACTATTAAACTGTCTTCCTTTTGCCATCTAATTCCCCTTATTAATTATTATACTATCTATTAACTTTTTACTAGGTGTATAAAACTACACTATTCTTTATAGTTTATCTATTTTTGTCTTAAGTCTCAATAACTTTTTTTTCTAGAACTTCACACTTAACAATACATTTTGAACTTTCTAGAGAAATTATGTCATTTACTTCTAAATTCATAATATCCATTATTTTATTATTTTTTGTTAATTGTACAAAACCTTTTTTATCTTTTTTTTCTGGATTATTAAGTAAAAAACTATTTTGTAATCTGTTAATATCATCTTTTTTTACTTTAAGAGTTTGTAAATAAATCCCATTAAATTGTTGTTTTAGTTGTTTAATATTTACTTGAACAAACTCAAATCTTTTTTCTAAAGAGTGTTGTTCAAAACTACTTTTGATATGTTTTAGATGTTGTTCTTTTTGATATAAAATAGTTTTTAATTTTTGATTAAAATCATTAAATATTGTATCTGTATATATTCTTAATTCATTTATATCAGGAGTTGCTATTTCAATAGCATTTGAAGGTGTGCTAGCACGAATATCTGCTACAAAATCAGAGATTACAAAATCACTTTCATGACCAACAGCACTTATTATTGGTGTTGTTACACAAAAAATAGCATCTGCCACAATCTCTTCATTAAAAGCCCATAAATCTTCAATACTACCTCCACCACGTCCTACTATTATTAAATTTTTAATATTTAATTTTGCATTTTGCATAGCTAAATTATCTGCTAATTTTATTGCTCTTACAATACTCTCTTTTGCACCCTCACTTTGTACAAGAGTTGGTATAAGTATCATTTTAGCTAATGGATATCTATGAGCTAATACTTTTTTCATATCTTCAATAGCAGCACCTGTATTTGAAGTGACTATATATATCTCATCAGGAAATTTTGGAAGTTCTTTTTTAATTGATTTATCAAAATAACCTTTTATTTGCAATTTTGTTTTTAGTTGTTCATATGCTAATGCTAAAGCACCAACTCCCGATGGTTCAATCTTTTGACAAAGAAGTTGATAATTTCCTCTAGGAGTATATACTGTAATATTTCCACTTATTACAACTTTTGCACCTACTTCTAAACGAAACTTTAAATATTGTGCATTGCCTCTAAACATCACACAAGAGATATTTGATTTGTTATCTTTTATACTAAAATATATATGTCCACTACTATGATAAGTAAGATTTGAAATCTCACCCTCAACATATACAGAACTTAGTGTAGTCTCTAGTACACTTTTTATCTGTTCATTTAAACTTGAAACACTAAGAGGTGATTGCATTAGATCTTTCTAGCAATGAATGTCGTACTCATATTCATAGAGTAGCCTTTAACAAAAATTGGCTCTAATCCTACTTCTTTTAGTTCTTTAATCATCTGTTTTGTAGTTATAAAAGCTTCAATAGATTCAGGAAGGTAAGTATAAGCATCTTTATTTTTTGAAATTAATCCACCAATGTGAGGCATTAAATTATTCATATAAAATTTTGTTAATTTAGCAGATAGTGTATCTTTATCATTTTTAGTAAATTCTAAAATTACACAAAGTCCATCTTTTTTAAGAACTCTAGCAAACTCTTTAAGTGCTTCTTTTCTTTGTACAACATTTCTTATTCCATATGATATAGATATAATATCTGTGCTTTCTTCTTCCAAAGGTAAACTTTCGGCTCCCGCTTCTATAAAAGTTCTATGTGGTATTTTTGTTTTCCCAACTTCCATCATACCAACACTAGGATCAATTCCAATTATCTTACCAATATCTATTCCATTTTTTTTCGCAATGTTTTCCCAGTCAATCATTAAATCACCAGTTCCACAAGCTACATCAACTATTTTTGAAATATCTTTATAGTCATATAAGTTAAAAGCCATATTACAAGCCTTTTTTCTCCATATTTTATCTATTCCCACACTTAAAATTCTATTTGCTAAATCATAAGTTTTAGCAATATCATTAAACATTTTTACTATATCTTCTTGATTGTCTCTATTTTCTTCTGCCAATTTTTTACCTTATATTATATATTTTGAAACTAATAAACCTATAATAAACCCTATATTTAAAGCAACGATTATTTTCATCAGTTCTAGCTTTTTATCTGTTGTAGGAATTGTTCTTATTATTTTTTCTTGTGTTATTAATGCTTTATCAAAATTTTCTGTTGCTCTATCAACTCTTTTAAGTGTTTGAGTAAGAGTTATCTCAGCCATTTCAAATCGTTCTGTTAACTCTTTTGCCTGCTTAAAACTCATATCACTCATGATTGATAAATCCTATTCATTATTTTATATCTATCCATCTATCAAGAGTACAAAATATTCCATTAAGATTATTCAGCACATAATCTTTTGCTTCTGTTTGTAATCTTCTAAAAAATAGATATTTTAAAGCAGCTTCACGATCTCCACTTTCTTTAGCTTCAACTGCTTTTTGTGCAAAGTCAGTATTGTTATGTGCCATCTCCCAAACTGTGCTTCCAAGATATCTACTCATTGTTATAACTTTGTCATTTTTTACTGCAAAATATTTTGGGTCTTTTACAAAATCTGTTATAGTAGAATCACTTCCAAGATATTTATGTCCAAAAAAGTTTATAAACTGTTCTTCTAGATAATCTTGCTCTATTGAAATAGCTCTATTTAAAGCAAAAAAGAGATTATCTGTAGAATTTTTCTCAATTTTTCTAAGTTTTTTCATTGTAGCAATTGCATTTTTCCCATCAAGTTCTCCATCACCCATTGGAACTATCCATTTTACATTATTAAATGAACCAACCTTTGCAATCTCATCAAGTACAAGTGAAGATGTTTTATTTCCACCAACATCTACAATTACTTGATGATTATCATCCATAAGTATAAGCTCATCTAACTGAGTAAGTTTATTTGTACTAAGCATTTTTTTATTAACTATCTCCGTTCGTGTAAAACTTTGAGAATCATTGTTTTCATCATCTATTTCAATATATGTGATTGGTTTCCCATGTTTTTTATATAAATATGGTGCAATAACTTGCATTGCTACTGTTGATTTACCAACACCACCTTTAGTTTGAGGAATTATAATCATATTAAAACCTTTTGATTATTTTTGTTATTAAGTTTATCCAATTTTTAATTTACAACAGCTTTTGAAATTATCTCTTCTTTGTCATCATAAAGTTTTATTTTTAAACCATCATTTGCTTTTCCATCTTCATCAATATCAATTACAACAATCTGCATAATTGCTTTACAACTATTTGGAACATCAAAATGACCACCAAGTCCTGTTAATGCTTTTTGAATAGGTATACAACTATCCATCCCTATTACATTATCTCGACAACCAGTAAGTCCTAAATCCGTCACATAGAATGTACCCTCAGTAATCTCTAAATCATCAGTTCCTACATGTGTGTGAGTTCCACAAATTGCACTCACACGCCCTTTTAACATTTGCATTAAAATTCTTTTTTCTGCTGTAACTTCTGCATGGAAATCTATAAAAATATGTTTTACACCCTCTTTTTCAAGTTTTTCTACTACTTCTAAAATATGTGTAAATGGATTTAAAACTTGAGGCATAGTATAAAGCCCCATTAGATTAATAATTGCTAACACTTCACCTTTTATCTCTAACTTTAAAATACCGCTTCCTGGTACGTCAGCTGGATAATTATCTGGACGTAAAACTTTTTTTGTTTCTAGTAAAGTTAATATATCTTTTTTTTTATCCCATGAATGATTTCCACCAGTTATTACATCAATACCACAGTTAAATAATTCTTGTGCATTTTTTACTGTTATTCCAAAGCCATGGCTTGCATTTTCACCATTTGCAATCACGGTATCAATTTTATATTGATTTATCAGTCGCTCTAAATTATGTTTAATTATTTTTCGACCTGGTCGTCCTACTATATCTCCTATAAATGCTATTTTCAATCCTACCCTTTAGCTTAATTTTAATCTTACTTCGAAAACAGCACCATCTTCTTCGTTATATGCTGTTATTTTTCCATTTTGATCTTCAATAATTTTTTTTGCAATATTTAATCCAACACCAATTCCGCCATGTTCTTTAAAGTTTACAAATGGTTCAAAAATATCTTCTAAAATGAATTCTTTGATTCCACCACCATTATCTTTAAACTTAACTACAACTTCTCCATTATCACTTGTAACATCAATCGTGAATTTTCTATTTTCAAAATCATCAATATAGATAAGTTGGTCAAGAGCATTTTTTATTATTACAATCCATACTTGTTCAATTCTTTGTTTCTGTACTTTTGCATCAAAAACATATCTATTTTTATCCATATTTATATCAAATATTTCACCATTTAAATAAAGATTTGTTATTTGATTAATAGAGTTATGACTTACTATTAAAGCTGTTACTATCGTACTATAAATATTTACTATATCTTTTTTTTCACTTGCAACTTGAGATACTTCTTTCATAGATTCAATAATATTAGCAATTTTATCTATACCTTCAAGAATTTTAATAGAGTCTTTTTTCATTCTTGTTTTTATATCACTTTCATCTAAATCATCAATATCGTAGTCCATTAATTCAAAATTACCTCTTATATAAGTAAGTGGTGTATTTATTTCATGTGTTATCCCTGCTGCTAACGAACCTATAGAAGTTAATTTTGCACTTTCGATTTGTTTTTTCTGTATTAATTCTAATTGTTGAGTATTTTTTTCCACTTCTTGTTTGATTTTTTTATTTAATGATTTATTTAATGCTTCTAATTTTTTCTTATCTTCTAAAGAATTCATCACTACTACGAATGTTTTTTTATCAGGTAAAAGATTTAGTGAAAATTCTACATGTACCTTATTTCCATATTTATCATCACATACTTTTTCTACTTGATTAACCATTCCAGTTTTAATTGCTTTTTCTAAAGCATCTTGTGCAATTTTTTTAGAACCTTCACTTGACATCTCAATACAATTCTTCCCTATCATCTCTTCTGTACTATAACCAAATAATTTAGTACAATACCCATTAACATTTAAAAAATTTCCATTAAAATCCATAGTACCTATACCACTATTAGCAAATTTAATAATGGCATCAATTTGTTCCATTTTAAATTGTATAATTTTTTTATCTGTAATATCTTGTCTTATTGCACTATAACCAACAATAGTATGGGATTCGTCAAAAATTGGTTCAATATAAGCCTTAACCCAGTATGAATCACCATCTTTTTTTCTATTTTTAACTTCTCCAGACCAACTTTTTCCAGATTTAATAGTTTTCCAAATATTTCTAAATAGCTCTTTTGGCATATCTAAATCTCTTATTATAGAATGAGGCTTTCCTATTAATTCTTCTCGAGAATAACCTGATATATCACAAAATGCTTTGTTTGCACTAGTAATAACACCTCGTGTATCGCTTGTAGTTATAATAATATACTTATCAGCCAAATATAAAGATTTTTCAAGATCTTTAGTTTTTAATTGCAATTTATCATTGAGAGTTTGTTGTGCCTCTTTATTATGTTTTTGAAATATAAAATTAAGAAAAAGAGAAACTAAAGTTGAACAAATAAAAACAACAATTAATAATTCTAAAGAACTATTTTTATCAAAATTAGAAAATAAAAAAAGAGCAAAACCAGAAGTAAAAACACCAAGAATTATATATAAACTAAGAAGTTTTGTATTAAAATATAATTTTGACATTAAAACTATTTTTATTAATTTTTAGAGTAAAACTATTTTGATAAAACTTCATTTATCTTTGTTTCTATTGCTTGCAATGAATCAAAAGGTTTCATTAAATAGTGAGTTGCACCATGCTTATGTGATTTCAAAACTTTATCTAATGTTGAATAAGCAGTCATCATAATAACTTTTTGATTTGGATTTTTTTCCATAATTTTTTCTAAAGCATCAAGCCCATTCATTTGTGGCATCATAATATCCAATAAAACTATGTCATATGTCTTATCTATAGTTTCAACTGCTGTAATAGGATTTGAAAATGTAGTTACTTGATATTTTTCACTTCTATTAAGAAATCTTTGTATCATACTTAAAATTTCATTTTCATCATCTATCACTGCTACTTTATAAACATCTTTACTCATCACCTACTCCTTATTGTTATCAAATAAATCTTTTGCTGCAAGTTTCATAACCTGATCATTTTTTTCTTCCAACATATGATCTAAAATTTCAAATACCTCTTGACTTGCCTGCTCAATTTTAACTATTTTATCTTCAATTACTGCTTTAGAACATACAACAGAATTTCCAGCACACTCTTTTGCTAATGTATTTACCTCTTCATGCACCACCTTGTGAGGTATATTTAAGCTTGCATAAGATCGAGTATTTCCAAATTCTGTTTTTCCAAGTCCTGTACTATACCATTTACCAAGTCTACACGTAGTATGCTCGCTTGGTTTAAAGTTATTACTTTCACCAAATAATAATTGATAGAGATTATTTTTATATATTACATGATCAAGTTTTGCAAGATTTACAAATATTTTATTGCTTATTGCTTCAACTTCAAAAACACTTCTTCCTGAGTTTTTTTGGAATGTATTCATCAGTTTAATTAGAATATCTACTCTCTCTTTTGTTTCTATAACAACTTTTGCTACAATATCTGAGCTTGATTTCATTCGTGCTGTTTCTTCTTGAATAGATACAACAACATCTTTTATCTCTTTTGCAGCATCTGCACTCCTTGAAGCAAGATTTCTTACTTCTTGAGCAACAACTGCAAAACCTTTACCTGCTTCCCCAGCAGTTGCTGCTTCTACTGCTGCATTTAGCGAAAGAATATTTGTTTGAAATGAAATTTGGTCAATTATTGTAATTGCTTGTGCAATATCATCACTTTTTTGTACTAAGTTAGTAACAATTTCATTTTCAGTTTTTATTTGGTTATTTAAATTTTCTGTATCTCTTACTATGTTTCTTGTTAAAGTTAATCCTTCATTTGAACCAGTTGCAGTTTCTTTTGATTCTTTTGACATACTATCAAGTTCACCTAATAACTCTTGGTATACATTTTGTGTGTTGGTTAAAGAGTGATTAATATTTTGATTATGCTTATGAAGTAAACCATCATCTGCATTATCATGTATTGATGTTTTTACAAGTGAAACAATAGTTAAATTATCATATTTTTTATATTTTAACTTTGCTTCACAATCTTCTACAATGATTTTTTCTTCATTTTTACCAATAGCTCCTACTAAGACATTTGTATTTTTTATATTTTCTTTTGCTTTATCATTCATAAAGAAGATATTATTTTTATTATCTACAGCAACTATTCCCTCTGCAGTTGAAAATGCTGCTATTCGTTCTAAATTAATTTTTTCTGATTTTATGTTATCAAGTTCTGTATCATAATCTGATACTAATTTTTTTATCTCATTTTTACTACTATGTTCTGCTTGAATTAGTGCATTCTCAAGCTCTTGAACTTTAGACTTCAGGAATTCACACTCTTCATCTTTAGCTTTATTTGAAAAAAACATCTTAGATACCCTTAATTTAAAATTTTTTTAACGATTATATCTCAGAAGAGATTATATAAAAATTAATTATGCACACAATAAGCACTACTAAACGCCCATTGGAAATTATATCCTCCTAATTCCCCTGTTATATCTACTAATTCACCAATAAAATAGAGACCCTTTTGATACTTACTTTCCATATTTTGTTCAAGTTCTTGAACTTCAATTCCACCTTTTGTTACCTCTGCTTTTGTATATCCAAAATTTCCAGCAGGTGCCATTTGATAATTATGTATATCTATATCCATATTTTTAATAACTTGTTTAAACCTTTTTGGAAGATAACTATCTTTATATGGAGCAAAATCTATAGATATATTTCCTTTTTTCCAATACAAAGAAGTACTCAAAACTACAGGTCCACTACACCCTTTATGCGTAAAAAGCATTTTTCCTTCAAGAACTTTATTTTCAACTTTTATTTTAGCATCAATGGATAATCCACTAAGCTCTTTAAACCAAAATTCTGGCTTTTGTACTGTGAATCCTACAAGAGCAGGATTAAGTTTAGTTACTGAATGTCCAAACTTTTTTGCAATTTCAAAACCAATACTTGTAGCACCCAAAGAGCCATATGAAAGACCACCTGAAGCGACAATTAACTCTGTTGCCTCAATATCTCCCTTGGTAGTTTTTATTTGAAATTTTTCATTTTGGTACTCTACATCTAAAACTTCACAATTGAGGTATTGTTTTGTTTGTTGAATAAGTTTTTTAAACATAGATATAGGCTCATCACTACTTTTACAGAAATATGTCCCTTTTACAATTTTTTCATTTATTGCAGGATATACACCATTTTGATTTAAAAAAGAGAGTAACTTTTTGTTATCAAATTTTGTAAATACCTCATCAATAAAATCTTTATCCCCTAAATAATAATTGCTACTAAGATATTTATTTGTAATATTACATTTAGCTCCACCACTCACTTTTATTTTGGCACCAATTGTTGGGTTTTTATCAATAATACAAATATTTTTATTTTGTAATCTACTAGCAGCCATCAAACCACTAGCACCTGCTCCTATAATTGCTATATCATAAATCATTATTTGTAAGCTTTTACTACGAAACCTCTTTTATTTTTTTTAGTAATTGCATAATTTACAGTATCTATTTGTACTTTTTTACCTAATTGTTGTCGTATAACCCAACTAGCTTCTATAACTCTATGTCTTGCAAGTCCAGTTTGTGCATATTTTGAAAGATTACCTAATCGTTTTGTCCCATACACATCTTCAAGTTTTTCAATCAATTTAAACTCTTGATTATCAATAAGTCCTATTACTTCAAATCTTTTTGCATCTTTATTCTTATTTAAAAAATTTATCAACTCTTTTTTACATTTTTCAGTGATATATTCACTACTACTTCTTAAAGTTTTACAAGTATATGTTTGAGTTTTTTCATTTATTTTTATTTTATTTAAATTTGGAACTGTTTTATTATCTATATTTTGTTCTTCTGGTATTAGCACAACACTTGTATCCATTCTTGTATGTGTTGCATTCTCTGTTGCAATAATTTTTTTCATAATATTAGGATCTTTTTTAACTATTGATTCTTGTAGTTTTTTTAATGATGAAAGATTTTTTGTTTCAAGTTCATTTATTTTATAATCATATAAAGATTTTAATACATATTTATCCTGTATATATATTGGTAGCATATCAAATGTTACATCATCTTTTTGTATATAATTCTTTTTAATATGCTCTTTTTGCACAACCTCTTTTGTACTATAAATATATCCAATATATCCTAGGAGTACAAAAATTACAAATATGAGTATATAAATTATTAAACTATTACTATTTTGCGTTGGTTGTTGGGTTTGAGTATTTAGTGTTTCCATTTTATTTCCTTTTTTTTGTCAGATAATTCATTGTTGCATTGATAAGATCATCATCATCTCTGCTACTCGCTTTTATTGTCTCTTTTGTATCATCATTATACACTATTGTTATATTCATATCATAGTTACTTATTGTTTTGATATTTTTTTCTAATGCATTTATTTTTATAATTATAAGCTCTATAAACTGTTTTGTAGGTAAATCAAGTTTTCCAAACCTATCTTCAGCTTCATCTTGTATCAAAAATACATCTTTTTTAGATTCTGCTCGACTTAATCGTCTGTAGAGTTCAAGCCGAACTCTATCTTCACTAATATAATCACTTGAGATATAAGCAGTGATACTAAGTTTAATATCAATCTCTTTACTTTCCTCTTTGAATTCTCCACTTAAAGTAGCTATCGCTTCTTCTAACATTTTTAAATAAAGCCCATATCCTATTTGTTTGATATGACCACTTTGGGCTTCCCCTATAATATTTCCACCACCTCGTATTTCTAAATCTTGATGTGCTAAAGCTGTACCACTTCCTAAGTATGAATTACTCTCTAGTGCAATAAGTCTTCGTATAGCATCTTTTGTAATAGTTTTTTTATCTTCCACTAAGAAGTAACAATATCCCTCTTTATCACTTCTTCCAACTCTTCCTCTTAGTTGATGTAAATCTGCAATACCAAATCTATCAGCACCATCTATTATCATACTATTTGCATTTGGTAAGTGAAGACCAGATTCAACTATACTCGTTGCAAGCAGTATATCTATTTCACCTGTTGCAAAAGCTTCAATAGTCTCTTCACTTTGTTTTGGTGTAATTTGTGAGTGCATTACTGCAATTTTAAGATTTGGGATTATCTCTAATAAATCAGCTTTTTTAGTCTCAATAGTAGCTATATTATTATAAATATAAAATAATTGTCCACCACGACGCTTCTCTCGTAATATTATCTCTTTGATAAGCTTATCATCATACTCTTTTACAAAACTTCGCACTCCAAGTCTTTCACTAGGAGGAGTAAGTAAACTACTCATCCCTTTTACTTTTGAAAGTGCTAAATTAAGTGTTCTAGGAATTGGTGTAGCACTCATAGAGAAAATATGTACATCTGAACGTAACTCTTTTAATTTCTCTTTTTGTTTTACCCCAAACTTATGTTCTTCATCTATAATGACAAGACCAAGATTATGCGTTTTAACATTAAGTAGTGCATGAGTTCCAACTACTAAATCTATATGACCATCTTCAAGGGATTTTTTAATACTATTTCTATCTTTTGTAACAGTTCTTCCATCAAGTTTGGCAACTTTTACACCAAAAGGTTCAAGTCTTTTTTTAATCCCCTCATAATGTTGACTTGCTAGTAATGTAGTTGGGCATACAAAAAGTGCTTGGTATCCATTTAAAACAGTTGCTAGCATACCATTTAAAGCAACCTCTGTTTTCCCAAAACCAACATCTCCACTTAAAAGCCTATCCATCACTAAACCACTAGAGATGTCATTTAAAAACTCTTTGATACTTCTATTTTGATCTTTTGTATATTCAAAACCAGCAGCAGATTGTAAAAGTTGTATCTCCTCTTTTGAAGTATCTATATAAATACCTTTTGTAAGTTCTCTTTTTGCAGCAAGTGCTATAATATCTCCTGCAATTGCAAAAAGTCTCTCTTTTACTTTTGATTTAAGTTTGGCAAAACTTCCCTTACCAAGCTTATCCACTGTAGCGATACTTCCACTATCAGCTAAATACCGATCAATAATACCTATATTTTCTACAGGGATTAAAAGTCTATCATCTCCAGCATATTGAACGATTACAAAATCTCTAGTTGCCCCCATAACAGTAACAGGTTCTATCCCTTTAAACTGCCCTATTCCATGTACTTCATGAACAACAAAGTCATCTTTTTGCAACTCATCAAGAACTATTTTTGGTTTCTTTTTTCGTTTCTTTTTTATCTCTTTATTTAAAGAGATAATAACCTCGGTATCACTTACTAAATTTATTACTTGATAATCTAACTTATAGCTAATGTTTTTATCTGTAATATCCAATTCATGAGAACGAATTTTACCTTCAGTTGAAGAGATGATAGTAACTTTTTTTCCTGCATGAAATTGTAAAAATTCTTCTATATTTACCACATCAATTTTTTTATAAGTATCATCTTCATTTAAAGGATTTAGAGTAAGAAGTTTCTCTTTTTTTATCCTTTTCTCTTCAAAAATATAAGCCTCTTCAACTTCTGCTAAAGCTTCTTTTGTAATAACACTTTTTAACTGTTCTGTATAGTATGTAGCATCATCGTCCAAAAACCAAAATCCAAGTGAGTGTATATCTTTTTGAAATACATCTATATTACTATTTTCTATTTTCTCATTTAAAACCTCAAGTTTCTGCTCATCTAAAGCTAAAAATGAAGCAGATAAGGTAAAACTCTCCAACTCCTCTTTAAAAGACTTTTGATTTTCCACATCAAATTTACGAATACTTTCAATCTCTGTATCAAATAAACTTATTCTATATCCATATTCCTCATGTGGAGGACAAATATCAACTATATCCCCTCTTATAGAAACTTCCCCTTGTTCAGATACTATATCTACAAAATAATATCCCCAATTATAAAGCTTCTCTTTTAACTTATCTAAATCAATAGTTTGTCCAAACTCCAACGACAAACTATCAAAACAATTTTCATTTGGCAAAGGATACGAAATAGTACGAAGTGGTGCAATAAGAACCTTGTCTTGTTTTTTATACTTGTGATACTCTTGAAGTGTTGCAGTTAGTTCTTTAATCTCATCAGAAAACGAAAGTAAATCATCCCCAAAATTTGCTCGTAAATCACTCAATACAAAAGGAGTTTTCCCTAAAAAACTTGCACAATCTCGTGCTATATTTGCTTGTTTTTCATCTGACACAATTAAAAGTTGTGTATCTTTGTTATTTTTTATATGGTTAAATATTTTGTTCATTTATCTCTTTTCAGCTCACGTATCTCATCTTGCATTTGACTCACTTTTGCTAAAAGTAAATCAATTTTTTCCTCTTCACGATTAAGTTGTTCATCTGTATGTTCACCATTTATCTTTTGCATCTCATCAATAATAACCGCAACAAAAAGATTAAAAAATACAAAAGCAGCAATGATAACAAAACTTACAAAATAAGCCCATGCCCAACTATATAATGTCATAGCTTCATACATCACATCTGTCCAATCTTCAAATGTAAGAACCCTAAAGAGTGTCAACATAGATGTTAAGAAGTCTTTCCACAGTCCAGACTCAAGCTCTTCAAAGAAAAAGTTTCCAACAATAGCATAGATATAAAAAATAATAAACATCAAGATAACTATATCCACAATAGCAGGAATTGCTCCAATTAACATATCTATAATTTTTTTCAACTCAGGTCGTGCATTTAAAAGTCGAAGAACTCTAAAGATTCTCATAAGTCGTGCAATAGCTGCAAATGAAGAGTTTTCAAGTGGAATTAATGTAATAACAACAATAACAAAATCAAAGATATTCCAACCATCTTTAAAAAAGTCTTGCCATCTTTTTTCAGCTGAAAGTTTAATAATAATCTCTATTAAAAAATAAACAGTGATAAACATATCTATACTATAAAACAACCAACCAAAAGGTTCAGCAACTTGATCAATAGTTTTAAATCCTAAAGCGGCTGCATAAAAAAGTATTATTCCTGTTGTAAGATTAGAGAACCATCTTGACTCTCTTATCTCTATAATCTTTTGTTTCAATGTCATTATTCTTTATTTCCTTATAATACTACTGAACTAATAAGCCCAATAACTCCACCAAAGACTCCACCCCAAACTACAAGCCAACCAAGGTGTTCTTTGATGATTCGTTGTACTAACTCTTTTACCATTTTTGGATTAAGTTCCTCTAGTCTTGCAGTAACTACTACATCTATCTTAGAAGTTATATCATCTGTTATATTTTGATTTGATAAACTTTTTTGAAGTGTTATTTGAAAAATATCTGTATGTACTATCTCATTAATAGCTTTTTTCATCTTTATTTCAAATGGCTCTTTTAGTGGCTCTAGTGCTTTTTCACCACCAAACATCCCCAGCATTCCACCAAAACTTGACTCCATTACTGCACTTTTTAAACTCACAAAAGCAATAGCAAAATCTGTACTATTTATTAAATTTGTAAAATCAAACTTCTTATCATCACTACTTAGTTCACTTTGAAAAAACTTATCAAGATTTTCTTTAGTAAAAAACTGCTCCATAATCAAACTATGAATTGAAGCCTTAAACTCTTCAAAACGATTTTCAACCACACCACTTCCATATAAAAATGGAACTTTTTCAAAAAGCATATATACAGCCAACCAATTTGTAACAGCCCCACTTAAAGCAAAAAGCCCAACAGTTAATACTATATTATTTTGTATCAAAAAACCTACTATCACTACTACAAATGCAACAGCATTTGTTGCTATACTTTTATTCATATTTCACCTCTAATAACTCTATATTTTCTTGATGCAGATACACTATATACCCTTGAACATCATCTGTTTTAACAATATCTTTAATAGCCTCAACATATTTTTGTACCTGTTCTATATGTGTATAACTTTGACTTAGTGTTGTTTTATAATCAACTACCACATAGCTATCATCTTTTTGTACAAGTAAATCTATAATCTTATGTTCATTTTCAAACATTAACGATTGCTCTTTTGTAAAGTTACTATTATTTACGATACTTTGAAACTTCTCATTTTCTATAAGAAGTTTAATTCGTGAAAAAATATCATTAAATTGTTCTTTTGTCAATAAATTGATAAATTTATTTAGTGTTAGCAGAAATGATTTTTCTAAACTTTTCATATCAAAAGTTTTCATCATCTCTAAACAATAGTGAGTTGCTATACCAAAATATCTAGCTTTTATAGTATCTTTATCTTCTAGTTCTGATTTCTCTTTCTCTTGATAACCAAAGTTTTGTGGTGTATATGATATTTTTGTTGAACTTTCTTTATAAATTGTTTGATGTGGTGCAATATGAAGTGTACCTAAAGTTTGAGTTTGAAAATCTTGCAAATATTCATAAACACTCCCTTTCTCTTTTTTTAATACAACCATATTATTTTTTGCTCTTGTAAGTGCTACATACAAAATATTAAGTTCATCTGCAACTACTAGCTTTTTCTCTTTAGATATTGCTTCCTCATACAATCTATCGAAGTTTTCTCTATTGGCTCTTTTGTAGTAGATCTTTTGTAGTTCTATATCGTTATATTCAAACAAAAGTGAGCTTCTATTTGGTACTTTTCTTGTGACTCTATCACACACTATAACCGTATCAAATTCCAAACCTTTTGATTTGAATATTGTAAGAATAGTAAGTCCCGTTTTATTTTGAGATACCATTGCTGTATCATCTTTATCTATATCATATACAAAGTCTGTGATACTTTCATAACCACTGGACAGCTCAATTAGTCGTATCACATTTTCATCTACAACTCCAAAGTGATAACTTAATTTTTTGATAATAGTAACTAAATCTGTTGTTTCTATATCTATAGTGAAATTGAACTTTTCAAAATACTCTTTCCCTATTAAGCTATTGAAATTAACTCTATGAATATCCTCTTTAAAATAGAGATATTTAACCCCATTTATCACCGCTTTTACATTGTTTTGATTGATAAGTTTTGAGGTCATCTCTGTCACTACATCTAAAGTGGTTTTTTTTTGTTTTATATACTCATAGATTGCTAATACATCTGCATTTGTATAGGTTAAAATAGCTATATTATTTGGTTGTACTCCTGCAACTAAAAGTTCATCAACTTTTTTATACACCTCATTATAAAATTCCTCTTTTTGATCAGATACCGTTGTAACTTCCACATATCCATCAACTTTAGAGTTTACTTTTTGTGCATCATACTCATAGTTTGGTAGCTTTTCAAAAGTATTATTAACAAACTTCACCACATTGGTACTACTTCTATAGTTTGTATCAAGAAGTTCCACTTTTAAAAGTGGATAAAATACACTCGCCACATAATCAAAAAGCTCTTTTGTACCACCTCTAAATCTATAGATAGATTGTTTTATATCACCCACATAAAAAAATGTTTTAAAAACTTCTGGGTTTCCAGAAATTATCTCATCTATTAGGTGAAATAAGATTTTAAACTGTAAAGTGGAGGTGTCTTGAAACTCATCTATTAAGATATGATTATATTTTGTATCAAGTCTAAAATATAAAAAATCTTTCTCTATATGGTTTTCAAGAAGTTTATAGACAATATTTGTAATATCACTAAACTCCAAAGAGTTTCTTTGCTTATTATATGTATCTCTAAAACTTTTAAAATCATCAAATATCTTAAAAAGATTTTTTAAAGTATAACTCTCTTGTATTTGATAATAGAGTGTAATACTTTGTTTAAGTTTTGCAAGATTATCATCAAGTTCAAGTGGTGGCTTTGCTTTTTTAAAATAAGAAAATTCACTCAAACTCTCTTTTGTAAGCCAAGTTTTTCCCTTATCAAGAAGTGCCTCAACACTATTAAAATCAACCGCTTTAAAAGCTGATGGGGATAAATTACTTTTATCTACAAACTCTTTTATAATATTTGCATCTTCTAAGATAGCTATTTTTACAGCTTCGTAACTCCCTTTTGGATATTCAACTAACTCATTTTTCTCATTTTTCTCTTCAAGAAGTTTAAAAAGTTCCACTATTGAATTAAGTTTTTTATTTTCAAGGTGTGCAAAAGAGATAAGAGATTCAAACTGATTCTCATCAAGTGATGATAAAAACTTATAGAGTAAAAGCTCCTCATCATCAAACTTTATCTCAAAATCATCGTTTATCCCTATATATCCACTAAACTCTCGCAAAATTTTATTGATAAACTTATCAATTGTATAGATTGCTAACTCACTTGAGATAAATTTTTCTATTAAGTGTTGTTTCTTATCTATAATCTCTTGTTTTGATAATCCTGTTTGTTCCATAATAGCAGTTAAAATAGCTTCATCATCTCCTAGTTCTAAAAGGGTATCATAGATTCTTTGAGACATCTGCGCTGCTGCTTTGTTTGTAAATGTAAGAGTTAATATCTCATTTGGTTTTGCATCAAGTAATAGTAGTGAAATATATCGCACTGTTAATGCAAATGTTTTTCCACTTCCAGCACTTGCTTTTAGGGCTAAATACGGTTTCATAGATTATTGATCATTTACTTTTTTAATCAATATTGCAACTGTTTTAGATACAGAATCTCTTATTGCTTCATTTAATATATCTTCAAAATCACTTGCATCTGATACTAACATTTTATACGCTGTTTGATTGATAGAGATATTTGAAGTTGTTGTGGTATTACCTTGTTTTATAACCAACTCTAAAGCAATAGAAACTTGCATATTTTTTTTATCTAGTTTATCTTTTTTATAGGTTGCTACTATTTTTTTAATATTTACAGATACATTATACATAACATCATTTGAAGCATACATATCTACAGCTTTTAGTTCACGAATAAAAGCTTCCCTATACCATACTTTGAGATTATTACTGACATTATATGTTTCTGTAACAACACCCTCATCTAAAACCTTAGATACTGTTTTTGAAACTCTTTGATCTTCTACACCTAAAAAATTGATTTTTGTATTTTGTTTCTCATTTTGATAAAGTGTTACATAAGGATTTAGATTTGATTCTAACTTTTTTGTACAACCTAAAAATGCAATTCCTACTAATAGGGCTAATATTACTTTTTTCATCTTTATTCTCCTTTTATCCATTATTTAGTCTTTTTATTATCTCCAAAGCATCCATCTCAAACTTTGAAAAAGCAAACCACTTTTTGCCAAGGTCTTTAAGACTCGCCCCTATGTGGTAAACCTCTGAACTATCAAGTATCAAAAATCTATCGTGAGCTTTTTTGAACTCATGAAGTTCTATATTTTTATATTGAGAGTTGTACTTTTGAAAGTCTAAACGCAACTGTTTATTTATACTTTGTGTATAGATTTTGATTTTTAAATTTTGATATTTACTACAGAGTGTAAAAACCGTATCATCAATGTAATTGTCTATCAACACCACTTCACTTTTTGCATTTTTTAACAAATCGTTTACAAACGCATAAGCATCATAAATCTGCCCATCGAAAAGTATCCCTTGTTTGGGTTTGAGTGTTGTATTTTCAAGTCCATTTGAGATATTTTCTACTTTTGATTTTAAAAGCACTACCTCATTTTCTAAAGAGATAAATCTATCATTTGTGATTTTGTCACTGTTGATAGCATAGCCGTTTTGGATGTAGCTTTTAAGCACTTTTGTTGCCCATTGTCTAAATATTGTGGCTTTTTTAGAATTGACTCTATAACCTACTGATATAACTACATCAAGATTATAGTGATCAACCTCTCTTTTGACCTCTCTTTTTCCCTCTTTTTGAACTATTAAGTATTTCTGAATAGTTCGATTTTCAAAAAGCTCTTTTTCTTTGTAGATAGACTTAATATGCATATTGATATTTGGAATTGTAACTTCAAAAAGCTCTGCTATTTGTTTTTGAGTAAACCAAAGAGTCTCTTCATTAAGTGAAACACTAAGCTCAAGCTCACCATCGTTATAGATAATCATATCTGATTTGTTTTGTTTATCCATCTACTTCGTTCCTTTTGTTCTGTTCTCATCTTCATCACTTTTCATATCCAAAAGTAACTTATCAAAATCATACATAAAAAGTCTATCTTGCACTACTCTATACTTTTCAAACTCCCCAAGGGCGTATTTCTTTGCTATTTTTTTGAATTTACTCTATATCCTATAGAAATTATAGCATCAAGATTATAGTATTTTGTCTTATAATTTTTGCCATCATTTGCAGTATGTCGGAATTCCCGACATACTGCATTTTCATCCAATTCACTTTTATATAGATACATTTTAGCAAAACTACAATTTCATCTTACTTGTTCAAGTATTTAAGGATTCCAATTGAAAGTTTTTAATCCCTTTGACAAATTGTACTATATGGACAAAATTGACAATGTGAAACTTTATCAGTACATTCAAAATTTACACTTGTAGTTTTAAGTCTCTCAAAGTGCATATCAAGATATTCTAACTTTTCATTTAACATCACTTCACTTTTTATATTACTATCATTTAAATCATAATACCCTACACTTTTTATCATCTTATCTCTTTGACTTAAATAATAAAACTCTAGTTGATAATCAGTTGATTCTTCATAAGTTTTCGGTGTGTCTATTTTTAAACTTGCTGATGTTTTATAGTCAAGTATCTCAAAAGTTCCATCAGTATATTTATCTATTCTATCAATTTTTCCTTTAATTGAAATACCATTATAAACTAAATTAAAGGGTTGTTCAACACTTACTATTTCTATACCATTTTTAACTCTAATTTTTTCAAACTCTACAAGTTTTTCAAGTTTTTTCTTCCAAAGTTCAAGTTCTAATACTAGATAAGGATTTGATTTTTGAAAAGTCAGTAAATAGTTATGAATAAATTGATTATCAAGGGTAGCTTTTTTGACAGCGTTTTCTAAACAATTATGAATAATACTTCCCACTTCAAAGTTTTGTGGTTTTATACTAATAGTATGCTCTTGTATTTTTGCTATATAATTAAAATAATATTGTCTTTTACAAGTAAGATATGACTTTAAACTTGTAGCTGACCAACTCTTTTTTGAAAGATCAATATCTAGAACTATATCACTACTAAAATGTTCCAACTGCTTTGCTGTATAAAGAATAGTTTTGTACTCTTTTTTAGTTAAATATTCTTTATAATTTTCAAATAATTGCACAACAAATCGACTCATCACAGCTGACTCATCATCTACAAAACAAATTGCAATTTGCTGGGCTTTATCAAACACTCTTTTATAATAGTACCTTTGTAGGTTCTCCCTATCTTGTATCGTTGGTAACTTTGCAAGCTCTTTTATTTTTGTTGAGATAAATTTATCTTTGATACTTAGTTTTGGTATTTTATCATCATTAAAATCAATCACAATCACACCATCAAACTCTACAGCTCTTGTTTCAAGTATCCCTAAAACAGTTACTTTACCACCACTTACATCATCAACTGTAATATTTGATAATTCACTTGCAAAAAGTTTAATAAACTCTTTTACTTTTAGATTCAAACTATTATTTCCTATATTTGTAAAAAGTAAAATATTAAGTGAAATTTTTAAATGCTCAAGTTTCTCTAAAACTTCGTTTTCTTCTTCAAAAGAAAAAAGATAGTTCAAAATCTGTTCAAATATCTCTTGAGTGATTGTTTTATTCCAATTATCTCTAAATATATTTATAAAATCTTCCTCTTTTATTTTTAAAAAATTAAACTTATCTAAATCTTTTGGTTCAAAATCTATAAGTATTTTATTGATAAGTTTTAATACTTTTGTAATCTTATTATCTCTAATTGATCTTCCCATAGCAAAGTTAAAATAGTGTTCATCATCAAAAAGCTCTAAAGAAAAAGCAAATTGTTCATTTGGAACTATCACAGCAATTTTCTCTGGATCAACTCCTTTTTGAACCATTTGAGTAATATGGTATTTTATAAATGCAACTTGTTCTAAACTACTAGAAACTGGAGATATGATGATATTTTTATTGTTTGATAATTCTTGTTTCTCTTTTATAATTTGTTTTTTTGTTAAATCTATTTTATAACTATATCCTTCGTTCAACTGCTCTTGTAACTCTTTGAATAGTTCTTTGTTTTTTTGATTGTATTGATTAAAAGTGATATTGATATATGTGGGAATAACTTTTGAAATATCTTCAATAATTTTAAACTCAAAAGAAGATAAATATCCTTCAAGATTAATAGTTATATTTTCAAACTCTTCTAAATAATCAAGATTTAATTTGTAATTTTTAGGTAATAAAGTAGTATCTGTGTAATCATTTTTTTCTAATATCTCTAGATAGTTTTTATGGATATTTTTTAGTATCTCAATATGGTCACTATATAAAGCATATGTATCAAACTCTAAGAGTGTATCAAAGTCCATATACTCATTTGCTGTTTCACTAAAAAAACGAAAGATATAATCACTTTGTTTTAAAAAAGTACTAAAATCTCCACTAAATCCTAAAACTTCAATATCAATAGAACTTATAGCCTCTTTAAGATACAAGATTTTAAGATTTTTGTCACAAAAGTTTTTATTATTTTTTTCTATAATTATAAGAGAGAAGAACTCCCCTATTGCTATATTCTTATTTAGAAGTTGATTTTGATTTTTTAAAGAGCGTAAGTAATCTCTGATTGCTCTTGATGTAGGAAAAACTACAAGGGAATTTTTAAGACTCTTTTTTTGCATTTGTTTTGATATAAAAGAAACCTTTAACACTATTTATTTCAATAGTTCCAGTTATATTCCAATATCCTATAGAGTTTATTTTGAACTCTTTAGTATCTTCATTGAGATATTCTAATGTCACATCTTGGGCATGAGTTGTATTTTTTGTTACAAGTATATTGACTTTTTTATTCGTAATAATATTTCCATCTTTATCTTGTACTAATACTGTAAATTTATTATCTCCAACTCTTACCATATCTTTTCTATTAGTTCTAGCTTGTATAGATCTTTGTGCTAAAAATACATCTTCTAAAGAAAGTCCCACTACCTCTTCTTCATTAAATAAAAATTTCACATTATAGTTACTACTAAATAATTCATTAGATTTTATCATATTATTATAATTCTTATCTACATCATGATAAGTTGTCAAAAAAGCGTTATCATCATCTTGCCCTACATCTGACTTCATAGTTGTAGCTACAGTCCAATAAATAAGTCCAATTCCTAGTAAAAATTTCAATACAAAAAGAGCATAAACATACTCTTTCCTCATAAACCGTTTATCTTCTTTGAACATTATTTTTGTGCCTCTTTTTTATATTTTCTTTCTCTTAATAGTATAATTGCATAGAGTATAATACCACCTAAAACCAATGTATACATAAACATTTTCCAAATAGTACCAGCCACTTTTCCTTCACTTCCTATACTTGAATCAAGTTTGATATTTTTAGCTTGTGCGACGCTATCTCCCATTTGTGCAAAACCATTAAGGCAAGCAGCACTTGCTTTTGCAAAAAGTGTATTTTTGTCTTTTGAAGCAAGAAGAGGTATTACATAACCATCTAAAATATCATCTTTGTCAATCACTGTTTTTAATTCATCTGACATTAATATATTTGCATATGTTTGATCAACTGCAATGGAAAGAACAGCATAAGGTTTTTCAAGATTTTTAACCAACTCTGCCTCTATATTTTTCATCATTTCCAGTCTAGTTTTTCTCTCTAGTTTTCTATCAATTCCATTATTTTCTTGTACATTAATATATAGATGTACACCAAGTTTTTCTTTTACTTCATTTCCTATTTCTAATATCTTATCTTGTGCTCTTGGATCAATTAAATCATCATGTGTAAGAATATATGGATTTGTATTCCCCATCAATGTTGTTATAAAAATTGTAACTAAAAAAAGTATTTTTATCTTCACTTGTTTTCCTTTATTTAAACTAGTTTTGTATGCTACCATATTGTACTTAAATTATAATGAATAATATCTATTATAAGCTAGCATTGTAACTAAAAAAACAATATCTTAAAAGATAAGAGATACAATATGATTCCTAAGATTTTTTTGATTGTTTGAGATGAAACTTTAAAATACAATATATAATTCCCAATCATACCTCCAATATACGCACCAACCCCTACAACCAAAAGTAAAATATAATCTATTTCTATAACTGTCGCATAACTAAAAAATGCAATAATTGAAGAAAATGGTATTACAAAAGATATACTTATTGCTATTTTTTTAGCATCATATCCACATAAAATAAGTATAGGAGAAATTATAGAACCTCCCCCAACTCCCAAAAATCCTGAAAAAAATCCGCCAATTGAGCCTACTATATATAATAGTAATTTATTTAACTTTTTATCAATATTTGTTTTTTTTATTCCAAAAATCATTACTGTCGCAATTACAATCAATGTTATTCCAAAAACTTTTTTTACAATTTGTGCATCAATACTCAATGATATTGTTGCCCCTATATAAGCAAAAATCATAGAACTTATAATCAAAGGGATAACAAAATCATTTTCAAACAATTTTTTCTTAAAATTTAAATAACTAGTTGTAACAGTAGTGATAAAATTCACAAATAATCCGCTTGCCCTAGAGATATCAAAAGATAAACCAGTAAAATTTAGTGTTGGAACCAAAGCAATAGCTGAACCAATTCCAGCAATTGCAAAAATAGAGGATAAAATAATAGTAAGGATAAAATAAAGAAAATATTCCATTATTTTTTTATCCTTAACTTGGAAGTTTCTCGTACAAAATCCATCCCAATATAAAACTCTTTCATTAATACTAAAAGTAAGTACTTCCCAAATTGTGTAGTTGTATAGGTATCTTTTTTTACAATCCCCAATAATTGTAATATTTGAAATAAAAATTTATTTCTTTTATATTTATCTGCAGTTATATTATTTGAAAATAAATCCAACATAAGCTGATATTGTACAATATCACATTGTTTGTATTTTTTAAAACGTTCCAATGAAAGCTTGCCTGTTTTTATATATTGTTTATACTTGTCCAAAGAAAATGTATTTATATATAAAGTATCATCAATAAAACTAAAAGAACCTGAACCTAAACCTATATATTCATTATATTCAACTACATATTCATCAAAAGTATGAATATCTTTTTTTGCAAAAGTCCAAGATGAAATTTGATTATATTTAGCTTTTAAAGTGTCAGTAATTATATTATAGAATTTTACCTCATTGTCTGTATCTAATCTTCCTAAATTTTTTTCAATTCTTTTTTTCACTGAAGGGGAATACATCAAAGGATAAAATGATATTTGTTCTGGATTCATTTGTAAAATTATCTCTAAATCTTTTTCCAACATTTGTTGTGTTTGATTTGGAAGATTAAATATAAAATCAAGATTTACGATTGGAAATTTTCCTATTGCTTTTTTGATATTTTCTAATTGCATTTTTGAAGAACCAAATTTTTTATACCGTTTTATTTTTTTAAGTAACTCATCATTTGTTGTTTGCACACCTACTGATAATCTATCTACATTTTTTGATAATATCGCAACCATATCGTCGTCTATTAAAGGATCTGCTTCACAAGAAACATCTTTGATATTAAAAAGTTCTTTTGCATGATTTATTGTTTTTATCAATTCATCAGGTAAAATTGTTGTGGTTCCTCCACCTATGTAGAGTGAAATAAAATCATATCCCAAAGATTTAATAAGACTCATCTCTTTACGTAAATATTTGAAATATTCTCGTGCTTGTTCTTCTTGAAATTTAAATTTATGAAAAGAACAATAAGGACACAATGTTTTACAAAAAGGGATATGTAAATACAAAAGATAACTTTTGTCTTTATTTGGTTTAGGTGGTACAATTAATTTTTGAGTATAGTTAAAATTTAAAAACTTTTTTGTCTTTTTTCTCATATACCAAGAGGCACATTTTACTATAAGTTTTTTCAAAACTCCATAGTTAAAAGCTATCTCCAATTCTAAACTATTAACGATTTGTCCAAGATAATGGTTAGGGTCTATTTGTTTCATAGATTAGATTATATACCATATTTACTTTATTGGGAACTTTAAGTTCAAACTATCTGTACTTTTTGAAATTTATTAGTGAATATTTATCAAAATATTCACATAATAAATTAGTAACTTAATACTTGGGTATTTTCTTGTAACATTTTTGCTGCGATTACTGGTGGTTTTACAATACTTACTCCATCAATTAAATCAGCTTTTGTTTTTCCATTATTTGGGAAGTATGGTGGACAAACTCCAACACTTACACCATTTTTAATAAGACCTTGAACTAACTTATTTGGTGACATCCCTTTTGGTTTAAATGTAACCTCTTTTGCATCTTTGATAACTATATCAGCTGCTTTTGAACAAAATAGTACCTCCACATTTGCACCTTGTTTTTTTGCTTGTGTTGTAAGAACTAATCCCATAAGCTGTGTCATAGAATCTTCACTTGTAATAATAGTAAGAAGATCTTGCTTTTGTGAAGCACTTAATGTCAATGGCACAGTTACAACTGCTGCTAGTAATAATTTTGAAAATGTTTTTTTCATTTTTTTCCTTTAAATAATTTGAACCTGTATTTTATATATTTTTACTTATAAAAATATTAATTTATTATTATAATTAATTTGTACTACAAGTACCACTTCAACATTATCAATAAGCTAATTTTCTAAGGTAATGATAGTGTAAAACTTTGCTTTCCAAAATGTACACCTCTTTTACTTAACTATCCTATATCTTCATTTGTTGTAAATACTAGTCTCATTTTACATCTTTAATGATAATCGTGTTCATGGTTATGATGATGATCTCCATCTCCATTGTGCATATTACCTTGCTCTACAAAATTAGCCATATTAACCCCATCAACTTTTGTTAATTGATTATTTTTTAACTTTTTAATAACATCATTCAATAAAATTCTTTCATCTCCACTATGAAAACACTCTATATTTGCTTTTTGAAGTAACATAAAAGGGTTTCCACCCATATGATTAAAAACTACTTTAGTTACCCCTCTTGCAACAAACTCTTCTACAACTGCTCTCCCACTTTGTATCTCATTTTTCTCTATGGTGACTTTTTCACCATCTACAAAAGCAAACCATTTTGCTTTTCCAAAAAGTGTCATTACAGCTGAATTTTCTTTATTTGTTTTTATAGGTATTGCTATCATCATTTCTGCTCAAATTTTAGTACATTTTTTATTGATATTTTCCAACTTGCATATATAACAATTGGCCATAATATTAACCAAGCTAATTCATAAATATATTCCATAATCACTCCTTAATAATTGTGAGCATCTGGTGCTTCAATCTCTTCTTGTGTTATTTTCACTTTATCCATACTATACCAAGCATACGCTATATATGCTAATACAAAAGGAACCATAAGTGAAGCATAAGACATTACCATCAATGTATAATGGCTTCCGCTACTATTCATAATAGTTAAACTACTTTGCAAATCAGTTGTTGAGGGATAATAAGATGTCCCATTAAATCCAACATTTAATAATATTGCCATAACAGTAAAAACAATACCAACGCCACCTGTTTTTATACAACAAGTTTTTCTAAATACAATCGCAGAAAATACCGCAAAAACAACCATCATTACACCTACTATAAATTGTCCAAATATAATTGGCATCTGTGCAAAATTAATCAAATATTTATTTTCTTGAATAAACACTATTCCACTTACATCTACAGCATAGCCATCTTTTAACAAAATCCAAGCTATAAATCCTAAAAAGAATACTAAAAATAAAATCATATTATATTTTATAGACTCAATTGCTTTATTAAAAATTGGTTCATGATCTATACTACTCATAAAATACAATGCACCACTAATTTTTGCTAAAAAAACTAATGAAAAACCGAGTAGATAATTGTATGGATTCAGAAGGGCTTCTAATCCTCGTAAATCATTTTGCCAATCTACAAAATTATTATTAGTTAAAATGAATTCACTTCCACTAAAAAATGTACTAATAGCAACTCCTAATAAAAATGTTCCTAAATTTCCATTTATTTTTAAAAATATCTCATAAGTCTTTTTCCCTAAGAAGTTATTAGGCTTTGTTCTATATTCATAACTTACAGCTTGAATGATAAAACAAAATAAAATAGCAATCCAAACCCAATATGCTCCACCAAAACTTGTAGCATAAAATAGTGGAAATGCTGCAAACAAAGCTCCACCAAAAAGTACAAGTGTTGTAAAACCTAATTCCCATTTTCTCCCTATAGAGTTTATAAGCATAGTTTTTTCTGTCTCATTTTCACTTAATGTATCAATAAGTGTTTGTCCACCTTGTACAAACATAATAAAAACAAACAATCCTCCCAATAGTGAGATAATTATCCACCAATATTGTTGTAATGTTAATAATTCTAAATCACCAAATCCCATCTTAGTGTTCCCCCTCTGGACCAATTTTAATCTGTTTGGTCATAATTTTTATCTCAGCTATTAATAAAAGTGTAAATAAAGTTGCAAACATAAAGAAACTTATCATCACATTTGTAGTTGCTATTTTAGTTGCTGCAATCCCTACAGGCATCAAATCTTGTATAGCCCAAGGTTGACGTCCAACTTCAGCAACTACCCAACCAGCTTCCCCTGCAATATATCCTAAAGGGATACTCCAAACAGCGGATATTAAAAGTAATCTATAATCACTAATATCTTTTCTCATTGAAAAATAAAGGATAAGTGCAAATAGTAAAGTAAACCAACCACCTAAAGTAACCATTATGTGAAATGCATAGAATGTTGTTGCTACTGGTGGAACTATCTGTTCAGGTGACTTTAAATAGCCATATCCAAAATATTGCATATTTTTTTCTAATACAGCTCTTGCTTCTTGAGCTTTTATCATATTATTCTCTTTTTTTGCCTCTTTATAATCCTCTAAAGCTGCTATTGCAATTTTTCCTTTATCTATTTTTGTTTGGGCACTTACAATACCTTGAAGTTCATTTCCATAAACCAAATCTTTAAGTCCAGGTACATAAGCATCTATATCATGATATCCAAGTAGTGCTAATGCATATGGTATCTCTAATTCAAAGTTATATGTATCTTCATCATTTCTTAATGTTTTTTTATTATTTAAAATTCCAACGGCAACTAACCCAGCACCCTCTTTACCTTCATATAAGCCTTCCATAGCTGCTAATTTTACTGGTTGTTTCAATGCTACTTGATGTGCTGATTCATCTCCAGTAAATATTAAAAATAAACTTGTAATAAACCCAAATGTTGCTCCTATTATCATTGACTTCTTTGCAAAAATTACATCTCTTCCTTTTAATAAATACCAAGCAGATATACCAACAACAAAAAGTGCTGCCATCACATAACCACTTCCAATTGTATGTAAAAATTTACTTATAGCAACAGGACTTAATATTACATCCCAAAAGTTATTCATCTCATTTCTAACTGTATCTGGATTAAATTCCATTCCAACTGGAAATTGCATCCAACCATTTGCCACAAGTATCCAAAGAGCTGATAAGTTTGAACCAATTGCTACAAGCCATGTTGAAAGTAGATGAAATTTTTTATCCACTTTTTCCCAACCAAAAAACATAACAGCAAAAAATGTACTCTCCATAAAAAATGCTAAAATACCCTCAACAGCTAGTGGTGCTCCAAATATATCTCCCACAAACCAACTATAGTTAGCCCAATTTGTACCAAACTCAAATTCCATTATAATACCAGTTGCTACTCCTATTGCAAAGTTTATTGCAAATAAAGTCATCCAAAATTTTGTAGTCTTCTTCCAAAACTCATTATTTGTTTTTACATATATCGATTCCATTATTGCTACAATAAAACCAAGTCCTAGGGTAAGTGGTACAAATATCCAATGATACATTGCTGTTAATGCAAACTGTGCTCTGCTCCAATCTACTAAATGTTCTTCCATTTTATTTCCTTTTCAAATTTTCATAGACAAAATTTACTTTTTCATCATATGTTTTATATTCACTTTTTAAACTTTTATCATGGATAAAATAGTTTAAAAACAATAAAATAACAGCTAATTTAATAAATATTATTTTCCATAAAGTTTTACCAACTTTCATATTTTTAAAACCTTCGTAATAGATCAAATAAATATTTTTTATAGTTATCATTATTCTACTCCTCAATACATATTTTTCCCTGAAAGATATGTTGTACTGTTCTTGTAGCCACAAATAATATAATCAATAAAGCTGTTATCATAAAAATATATCCAAAATATTTATATACAACAATATTTGTAATTTTATAAGCCAACATTGATGCAATAGTAACAGCAGTTACTGGAAATGTAAAAGCCCACCAAGATATAAAGAATTTTAGATTTAAAAACTTTTTATACATAAACAATAGTAAAAAAGTAAAAAATAAAGCTAAGTTATATAATGAATTAGCAAACATATCAAACTCTCCACCATTCATCTTGACATATGCGATAAATGCAATTGCAGGAGGTGCTATAAATATAAATAAAGTTGGTATAAATTTACCTGCCAATTGATGATGGAAAATAATTCTATTGATTAAAATTGCTGTTAATATTATCCAAAAGAACATACCAATAGAAAAATAATACATCAATAAGTTGTTATCAATAAATCCAACACCAGCAACAGGTACTAGTACATTACCTACTATTGGTATAAACCAAGCTGGATTTGAGTGATGCAGTTCTAGGTTTCTATCTATCCAAAAACTTATAGTTTTAAATGTAAAATAAGTTTGCAAAATTGTACCAATAGTAAAACAATAATATGCAATATCTTTATTTACTGGTTCAAATGCAATTGATATAAGTAAAAAGGAGATTGATACCGTAGCAAAAAAGTTTATCCTAATTGGATGGTTAAACTCTTTTTTTACTTCATCAATATATCTTAATATTTTCAAAATATATAATACTGCTATTACAAAAAATACTGCAACATCAAATAGCAAGAATCCTTTTCCAATAAAGCTTGGTATTCCAAATAATTGATGCCCTTTTTCAAATACAATAGTAAGCCCAGATAGTCCCATAACAATTGCAAACATCATTATTGGAAAATTTTTTAATCTATTTAATTCCACAATTTCACACTTTTGTTCAGATACCATAGTAAACTCCGCTAAATATTATTTTTTTGTTAATCATTTTATTTTTCCTATAAATATGTTGTTATAATTTGTGCTGTTGTAAAATAGTAAGTTTAATTTGTAGAACAAGTACCTTCTCCAGTACTTTTTTCTAATTTATTTACTATTAACATATCAATTGATTTTTCAACTGTTTGTGATACTTGATCAAAATATAGGTCAAGTCCTGCTTTTTTAAAGCCTTGTGCAGGAGATCCACCAATACCACTTACAACAAGTGCATCTGGATTTAAATTCATAATATTAGTTACAGCATTTCCACACGCTCCATTATTATGACCTGGATTTTCTTGAACTTCAACTTCAACAATTTTATTATCTTCTAGTGTTACTATTGTATAAAATTTTGCTTTTCCAAAATGTGCACCCCTTTTACTTAAATATCCCATATTTTCATCTGTTGGAAATACTACTCTCATCTTTAATCCTTTTTAAAATTGTAATTGTAATTTATTTGATTTAAAAGCATCATATGCCTCTTTTACACTCATATCACCAGCACCCACATACATTTTAGCATCAACACTTTTTAAAATTTCTAATGCTTTTTGACCAGCTCCATTGCCTGTTATAATAACATCTGCATTTAGTTCTAAAACTTTTTTTGAAGTTTGAAGACCAGCACCATGCTCCATAGATTCAGTTTCACTATTTAATACCTCTTGTAATGTATCATTACTATCGTCATAAACTAAAAACATCTCAGCTCTTCCAAATCTAGGATCCATATGGCTATCCCAAGTGTTCCCTTTTGTAGTAAATATTATTTTCATATTAATCCTGTAATCTTTTTTTTATTTTTTCCCAAATTTGTTTAATAGATTGTGATAGTTCACAATCTATATCAAATTCAACTATCGTTTTTGCTAAACTCATAGCTTTTGTGAAGTTCTCATCATACCCAATTTTTGCTACAACTTCAACTTTCTCTTTTATTAAGAAATCCTCTATCTTTGTTGTTACTACATGATTTAAATCATATTTATTTATGATACAAACTACATTGAGATTAAAAGTTTGTGTTAATTCATATACTCTTTTTAGGTCATGTAGCCCTGAAACAGTTGCTTCAGTTACAAGAACTACGAGATTTGCTCCACTTAAACTTGAAATAACAGGACATCCAATACCTGGACTACCATCTGTTATTACATATCCTTTATCCTCTTGTAAAGCGAGTATCTTAGCTTCACTTTTTACTTTGGCAACAAGTTTTCCACTATTTTCAGCTGCAAATCCAAGCTTTGCATGTACCATTTTTGCACCATTCTTTATATCTGAAGTATAGATATCACCAGCTTTTTGTGTTTTCATAGATATAGCATCAAATGGGCAAACTCTAAAACAATAACTACATCCTTCACAAGATATATCATCTACTATATGAAAATTAGGCTCTTTAGAAATAGCACCAAATCTACAAACTTCAAAACACTCACCACAATTTGTACACATATCAGGATTGATAATAGCCAATTCACCGCTTTTAAAATCTTTTTGATTATCAAAACTAGCATCAAGAAGCAAGTGCATATTTGCAGCATCTACGTCACAGTCACAAACAACAGCATTCTTACCTTCAAGATATGAAAAGGCTGCACTAAAAGATGTTTTTCCTGTTCCACCTTTTCCAGATATTACCACTACTTCTCTCATTTAATATCTCCTATAAATGTAACTATCTCATCTAATGAATCTTTAAAATGCTCAATTTTGTCATATATTAGCTCACCTTTTGAGTATAGTTTTGCAACCTCTTTGTCATTTTGTATCTTAGTGATTATTGGTATATTTTGCTCTTTACAATACTCTTCAACTCCATTATCACCTATACCATATCTATTGATTATCACACCATAGTTTTGTTCTAACACTTTCATAGTCTCAACTGCAAGGCGTAAATCATTTAGACCAAATGGTGTTGATTCTGTAATAAGTACTACAAAATCACTAAATCTACTAGCTTCAATAACAGGACAAGATGTACCAGGAGGAGCATCTAAAAGTTTGATATGATTGAGATAATTTTCATCAACATACTCAATTGTTTGAGCTATAAGAGGTACTGCCATCTCTTGCCCTAAATCCAATCTACCCTCAACCAAATCAAATTTATTAGTTTTAAAAATAGAGATTTTTCCTATTGGTGATGGTTTCATTGGTAAAGAGTCTGTTGGACACAATTCACTACAAGCATAACAGCTATGACAAAGTGCTGAGAATACTCTTATCTCTGTAGGTAAATTTAATATCGCATTAAAATTACAAACATCTGCACACTCCCCACAAAGTGTACAATCTTGCTTATTCCAAGATGGTATCATCTTGTTTGATATTTTTTCCTCTACTAAATCACCTTTTAAAAACAAAGCACTATTTGGTTCCTCTACATCAAGATCTGCTAAAACAACTTTTTTACCTAAAGATGTTAGGTACGATGCTAAATTTGTAGAAATGGTGGTTTTCCCAGTACCACCTTTTCCACTTGCTATTGTTATTTTCATATCTACTTGCTACTAAATCTACGATTATTTGCTTTTCCTCGACCAAGTCCCTTACCAAAACCCTCACCGTTACCTTGACAAACTTGATTGTTTCTCATCATTCTACCTTGCCCTCTTCCAGCACCAGTTCCATCTCTTCTACTAAAACAATTACCTCTTCCATTTTCTCTCATAATTTATCCTTTTAAATTAATTATATAGTACTATTTATAACATATGTTCAGAATTATATCGAACATATGTTCATTTGTCAAGATATTTATAGTTTTTATGATAATTATTATCAAATTTAATTAATTAGAGAATTTTAAAGATTAAAGAAAATAAAAATAACTATTGTTTTTTATGTTTATATTTATAAATTTAGTTTCTGTATTTTTAAGTTAATAAATTATAATTTATTCTTTCTTATCGGTAGAATCAGGATCGAATTCACAACATTGATGTATTGTTTTTTCTGGATATTTTATATATTCATAGCCTTGATTTAGTGTATATATTCCAAAAAGTATTACACTTAGCGATGCAATTTTTATCATCATATTTCTAAAGCCACTATTTTTATAAAGTCCTACAAAAAAACCTAGACTAAATAATGCAGGTATAGTACTAAGACCAAATAATAACATTACAAATGCACCATAAAAAGCACTACCTGTACTTGCAGCTGTTACGGCAAAAAAATAGACTAATCCACATGGTAATAAACCGTTTACCATACCTAAAATAAAAAAACTAATAAGTGTTTTCGTTTGTAAAAGATCTCTAAATAGTTTTTTATACCATGAACTTGTCGACATTGAATGCTCAATAAGTGTTAAAAATTTAATTTTACCAGATAACGATAAACCTGTTAAAACCATAAATACACCAGCAATTATTAAAAGTGTTCCATTTGCAAGATTATTAAACATTGCTACTCCACCAACATAACCAAACATCGCTCCAAGTACAACATATGTTAAAACTCTACCAAGAGAATATAACAAATGAGCAAAAGATTGTTTTGATTTACTCCATTGATCTTCTAATTTAGTACTACTATAAGCTATTATTATTCCACCACACATACCGATACAATGTCCAAACGAACCTAAAAATGCTATTGTTATTATTGAAATTATATCTATCGCTTCCAAATTATTTTCCTTTTATTATGAACATATGTTTGTATAATAGCATTAGTATGAACATATGTCAATATAGTTTAATAAATATTTTGATAAAATAAGATACAAAAGGATGTTTATGGGTAGAGATAAAAACAAAAGGGTAATTAACTTTAAACCGTCTTTTACTATTTTTGCTCCTTTAAATAAAAAATCTACAGGTAAATCAAATATATTAGATGAAGAGATAGAAGCTATATATCTTATGGATATATTAGGATTATATCAAGAAGAAGCTGCACAAAAAATGGAAGTATCAAGACCAACATTTACAAGAATTCTAAAAAATGCTAGAAAAAAATTGGCAAATGCTCTTGTAAGTGGACATAATATTGAGATACAAAGTGATTCTGTTGATTATATAGTCGCTGTTTGTTTAAGTGATGAAGATAATTTTATAGATATATCATCAAATATGAGGTATATCTTTTTTTATAAAATAGAAGATAATAATATAACTTTACTTCATAAAATTGAAAATCCAATGATTGAAAAAGATCAAAAACCAGCAGTTATAATACCTAAAATATTTTTAGAAAATAATGTAAACTTTTTTATTAGTTCAAGAATAGGTGAAGGATTAAAAAATTCACTATTATCAAAAGGTATTCAACCAATTATTAAAAGTAAAATTATTAAAAAAGACTTAATTGTTAAATAAAAAAAGATTATAGAAAAATCTATTATCTTTATAAAATAAAAAAGGGAAGAGCATAAGCTCCTCCCTTTTTTTAATTATCTATTAAAATTATCCAACAAATACTCTAGAAGAGTCTAAGAATGATAATACTATTGTAACTACTGCTGTAATACCTAGCAATATCCATATAACTTTGTACATATCCATATCTATTCTCCTTTATTTATCCACATTTTATGATTTTCAGGACTATTCATCTTTAAAGCATTTAAGTCTTGATTAATTTCATAAAAGTTTTCAGCATTTGATTGTTGAGTTACTATTGCAAAGTAACTCAATACACCAAGAATAGATAACAATAATACAGTAGCTATTAACATACCTGTAATACCATGAACTAAACTAAATAAACCACCCTCTGTTTTAGGGTCTATTTGTGAACTTCCAGCCATACTATTCTCCTATACTTCTTAAATAAGTAGCAACCGCTTTATCTTGAGTTTCTGTTAATCTACCCTCAAAATTAGGCATTGCACCTATTATACCTTTTTTACCATGCTTTAATACATTGATAACTAAAGCATCATCATATTCTACAAGATTTGGTGACATACCACCCATACCTTTACCATCTACACCATGACAAGAAGAACAAACACCAGCAAATATATCTGCACCAGCACCAGTATCTTTCATACCATTTGCAACATAGTTAGATACAACTTCTATTTCAGAATCTGAAATTGGCATACCAGTATTAACATTGATTAAAGCTTCTTTACCTGGCATCATACCTAAAGCATAACCTAAGTTACCAGCAGGATTAGAACCAAGTGCTAAAGAACCTTGATTAACAACATTTTTAACTTGTTCAACACTCATTCTTTTTGTGAAATTATGAGCTTTCCCACCAATTCCTTCACCATCAACACCATGACAAGGAGCACATTGTACTAAGAATACAGATTGACCCATACCAGATAACTCTTGTTCTGTGATATTTTCCCATTTAGATTCAAATTTTGCATTGTACTCTAATGTTTCTTCATTGTATTGACCAATTTGTGAAAATTGGCTTGTTGGATACCCTATAAAGAAATACCATAATTGCCAAACCATTGTAGCAATAAATAACATTCCCCAACCTACAGGAATGTTATTTTTGTATTCACCAATACCATCCCACTTCTCTTCAGCCAACTCACCAGTTGCTGTATCATTTTTAATCTGATTTACATACTTTAAGGCTACGAACGTTGTAATACCAATAATCGCAACACCACCAAGCATTGTAAGGTCATTGATATAATCTTCACCTAACGCAAATGAGTCACCTGCCATGAAGTAAGTTCCTGTCATAAGTGCTACGATAAGAATAATCCCACCTATTACCATAGATTTCATATTAGCAATCTCCTTTTAATTTTTTATATTAGTCAAAAAAACACAACTATTTGTTGTCTTTTTTATCCTTTGTTTTTTTTCTCTCTTCTAAAGGCTTCGATTCTATACTATCATCTAAAACAAGATCTGAATATTTTTCAAAATCTCGGTAATTTTCATCACCTTTTTTGTTTCTTTTGTAGATAGAAAATGCATAACTATAGAATACGATACAAATCAGCACAAGTAATGCAAATTTTGCATATCCTTGTATTGTCATAAGTGTTTCATATTCCATGTGTAACCTTTATTTTAAAGAATTCATATATGCAATTAAAGCTACAATTTCCGGAATTTCTCCAGCAGCAACTGCATCTTTTACGCTTTGGTTTTTCATATCAGCAGCTATAACTTTTGCATCTTCTAATGCAACAGTTTTCGCTTCATTCCATGAACCTAATTTTGGCATACCCTCTTTATCATATGGTACTGCAAACACTACTTTTTGTGTATTTGCATTTGCATATGCTGTTGCAACATCTGCTTTGTTTGTAAAGTGATGTGGATACGCCGGCATAATTGAACCTGGAACAACTGAAGATGGATCCATCATATGGTTCTCATGCCAATCTGTTGTTCTATAGTTTCCAACTCTTTGTAAATCTGGACCTGTTCTTTTTGATCCCCATAAAAATGGTCTATCATAAGCATATTCACCAGATAATGAATACATACCATATCTATCAGTTTCTGATTTAAATGGTCTAATTAATTGTGAATGACACGCATTACAACTATCTTTTATATAAACTTGTCTACCTGCTAATTCTAAAACAGAGTATGGTTTAGTATTAACTAATGGTTGAGAAGCTTTAGCAAAATCAGGAATAGCTTCAACTAATCCTGCAAACGCAACAAATAAAAATAAAACTACCGTAAAGAAAAACGGTCTTTGTTCTAACCAATGAAACATATTAACCCCTTCTCTTAAGCGCCCATAGGCGATGCATTTGTAGGTTCTTTATCAAGAATTCTACCTGCAGTAGCTGTTTTATACATATTGTATGCAAACATAAAGAATCCAATTAAGTATAATAATCCACCAACTGCTCTAATTGTGTAGTATGGTTGAAGTACTGTAACTGTATCAATAAATGAGTATAATAAAGAACCATATTCATCATATGCTCTCCACATCATACCTTGTGTAATACCTGCAATCCACATAGATGTAAAGTATAATACAATAGCTGTTGTTTGTAACCAGAATTGTGTTTCCATTAATGACTTAGAGTAAATTTCTCTTCCGTACATTCTTGGTGCCATATGGAATAAAGCAGACATTATCATAAATGCAACCCATCCAAGAACACCATCATGTACGTGTCCAGGAATCCAGTCAGTAAAGTGAGCAATAGCATTAACAGATTTAATAGCTTGGATTGGACCTTCTATTGTTGATAACATATAGAATGTAGAAGCCATAACCATAAATTTAATTAATGGTGATGATTGTAATTGACCCCACTCACCTTTCATAGTTAAAAGCATATTAATTGCAGATCCCCATGATGGTAAAATAAGAACAACTGACATAACAGAACCCATAGTTTGCATCCAATCAGGAACAGTACTATAAATAAGGTGATGTCCACCAGCCCATAAATAAACAAACATTAATCCCCAGAATGCTAAGATAGAAAGTTTATAAGAATAAACATTTTGTCCAGATTCTTTTGGTAAGAAGTAATAAATCATCGCAATAATTGGTGTTGTGAATAAAAATGCAACAGCATTATGTCCATACCACCATTGTACTAGTGCGTCATTTGTACCTGCATATAATGAAATAGAATGCATTACAGAACTTGGTGCTCCATTAGCAAATAACATTGTTGGAACTTCCATATTGTTAAATAAATATAACATTGCAACAGCAACGAAACATGCAATAAAGTACCATAAAGAGATATATAATGTTCTCTCTCTTCTAATACCAACTAATCCAAATATAGAGATACCCCATAGTACCCACCATACAACTACTAGTAAATCTATTGGCCACTCTAATTCAGCATACTCTTTTGAAGTTGTAATACCAGAAATTAGTGTTACAACAGCTAAAAGAATTGTAATGAAATATAAAGCAAAATGTAATTTTGCTACACCCATTAAAAATGGTGACTCTTTTAAAGACACCTTTAATACTCTTTGCCCTATGTAATACCATGTAGCAAAAATACCACTTATCGTAAAACCAAAAGCAACACCATTTGTGTGCAAAGGTCTTAACCTACTGAAAGTACCATACTCACCAGCTAAGTTACTTAAAGCTGGAAATGCTAATTGAAATGCTAATATAACACCAACTGTCATACCAATGATACCAAACAGAATTGTTGCAAAAGTAAAGGCTTTCGCTATCGAGTAATCATACTCAATTGGTTGTGCATTGTCTTGCATCAATCTCCTCCTAAAGTTTAAAATAAAGTCACGAATTCGTCACTTATGATGGAATTCTAACAGATTAAAATTTAAATCAATCTGAATTAGTTAATTGTTTGTTAATTTATTTCAATTAATAAATAAATTTAATTTTGAATTAAGTAAGTAATTAATCTAGAATTAAGAATTGGTAATGTATAGTTCTCATATATTTATTTAAAGGAGACAAGATGAGTAGTAAAATAACTAAAGGAATTATATCATTAGTGAGTGTTGTATATGTAAGTACTTTCTCTTATGCAGATGAAGAAAAAAAAGTGATTAATTCGATGTTGGCAATACCATCGGTACAGGTACATCAAACTATTGATAAAACGATTCAAGATTTAGCAAATAGATTATTTAATAGTAGTAAAGTCACAAGAGAAGAACTCAACGATATTGCTATCACTTCATTTGTTGATTTACATCAATTTGATAAAACTACTCATTTTGGAAGAACTTTATCTGAAGGTTTTTTTGATGAATTATTTATTAGAGGATTTAATGTAAGTGATTTTAGAGGACAAGGGACACTTTCAATTAATAAGGAAGGTGAATATTTTCTTACTAGGGAAATAAAACTTTTAGATAAAGATATACAAAGTGGTTATGTTCTAGTGGGGACTTATACTACATTTGAAAATAAAGTTCTTATAAATGCAAGAATTATGGATAATCAAAGTGGAAAAATACTTGCAAGTGCAAGAGCAAACTATATTACAGATGATTGTAAAGTATTACAAAACTGTAAAAAACAAAGAATTATAAATATTGTTTCTAGCAGTTATAAAAAAAATAATTCTAGAGAAAATATAAGTGCAGTTAATAAAAAAGAGATTCGTCTAAAACAACACTTTATAAACAAACAACCAATGGAGCAAGAAGAAGCTGTAGAAGTGAAAACTAAAACTCAATTTCCACTTGTCAACCTTATAAAATAAAGGATAAAAAATGTTAAAAAACATATTAAAACTAACTTCAATTGCAATATTATCAACAACAAGTTTAACTGCAGACAAAGTAACAATATCAAATGACGGAACAGGTGATTTTTTGATATCACCTTTATATATTGCAAAAGGTGACATCTGTAGTGAGATAAAAGTTTTTAATACAAATGAAACAAGTTCGATTTTAGCAAAAGTTGTATTTAGAGAAAAAATAGCTTCTCATGAAGTTGATTTACCGATTTTTTTATCTCCAGGTGACGTATGGTCAGGTACTGTTTGTGAAATAAACAATAAAATCATTTTAAAAAGTGACGATGAATCAAATCATCCAGCAGCATTGGAAACTTTAGCGAAAGGAAAAGATTTAACAGAACATAGCAAAAATGCAGGATATAGAAATGTTGATGTAGCTCGTGGTTATGTAGAAATAAATGGAAAATCTTTTGAAATTAAAGAACAAGAAAAAGATAATTTAGATTTTTCAAGAGGATATGTAGAGATTTATCCAATAGCACAATATTATGAAGGAAGTAGAAAAAAAGTTCCTAAAAACTTTTTAGTAGATAGATGGGATAGATTAATTGATAAAGATAAGTCAAATCCTAAATTAAGTAAATTTGGTATTGATAGTTATAGCTTAAGTGGATTAGTGTCATTTCAAACAGAAGGGCAAGAAACAGCTTCAATTCCAATGAAAGCATTTAAAGGTGCTCATGATAAACTAGTACTTGGCGAAGTTATCAATTTCAGTAGCCAAACTAAACCTGAAGAGTTACTAGGAAAAGATAAAGTAAAAGATATACTAACACTATTACAAAATGAAAGATTCTCATTTACTTATGATAATGCTGGTGATTGTCAATATATTAATATTGTATTCCCATTTAGTCATAAAGAGAAACAATCAAGAAAATTTAAATTTACTATTAGAGATATGAATGAAAATAAATATACTATGATTTTCTCACCACGTTCAAATATAGTAAATGAAGTTGGATATATTCCTGTAAGTGATTTAATCAAACTTACAAGAGATCCAGTAAAATACAAAAAAGGTATGATTCAGATAACTGGACTTACCAATAATGACGAAGTACAGTTGGGACAAAACAAAACTGCTTCAATTATACCAACTATATCAAGAGTAAAACCAATAGGTGGAAAAGATATTATGATAAATGCAAGTTATCTACCAACTAGAAAATAACTTGCTTTAACCTTTCTTAAATAAAAAAACAATATAATCTCAGTAATTTTATACTGAAAGGTTTTTATGAAATATATTTTATCCATTACATTTGTGGCCTTATTTTTAAGTGGCTGTCTAAAAAATGCATCATTTAATGAACCTAAAACATATAAAGAAAAAGTTATACAAGAGGTGCGAAGTGCTGACTATAATAGTCCTTATGCAAAAACAGATAATGTCTATCAAGACTTAAACGGTGCAATTGTATCAATAGGTGATCAACTATTTACATCAAACACTTTTTCCCAAAAAGAAGCTCCAAGTATAATTCTTACATCATTTGTAAACTTAAATGAACTAGAAAGAACAAGCACCTTTGGAAGAGTATTAAGTGAAAGTATGTTTAACGAACTTCATATTAGACATTTCAAAGTAACAGACTTCAGAGGTCAAGATGCAGTATCTGTAAATGCTAATGGAGAATTCCATATTACTAGAGATGTTGAAAGACTCAAAGATCATATAAGTGCTACTGAATTTATAGTAGTAGGAACTTATGTGAAATTTGAATATGATAGTGTTTTATTAAATGCAAGAATTTTAGATTCAGAAAATGGTTCTATTATTTCAACTGCAAGAGTTATCTATAAACCAAATGATTGTAAACTTTATAATCTTTGTAATATAAGAGAAGCAGATATTAAACCTGCTGACTTTGGTATCGATATAGTTAAAGATAAGTGTTCTGGGGATAATTGTCCTGCAAAAAAATGTAAAGATGGAATATGCGACAAATCAGCATTATACTAGTAGTTTCATTTTTATTAACTGGTTGTTCTATCATCAAAGAAAATGAAGATTCTTTTAAATTTAAATATCTTCATCTCACAACAACAACTAATTTTGATACTTTAACTAAAAACTTATTGGAACAACTTTGCCAAACTATCTCAAGTGTAAATGGAGATAAAGCTCCTATATATGTAGTAGATTTTGTAAATGTAAAAGATTTTCAAAATAACTCAGAACTAGGGTTTATGCTTTCTGCTGAACTAAAAACACAAGTAACACAACTATGTAATACTCCTGTTTATGCAATTGAATATTCTAAATATCTGAAAATTAGTCCAAATGGTACAAAATTTTTATCAAGAGATTTAGATGAGTTAAATAACCAAAAAATAAATCGAAATACTTATGCACTTGTAGGAACTTATGCTTTTACACAAAGACAATTAATACTATATCTAAAACTAATAGACTTAAGTAATGGTGTGATACTCAAATCTGCAACACAACAAACACTAATTACAGATGAAATTATACATTTAGAAAATAAACAAAATAGTTCACAACAAACAGTATATACACCTCTAGTTTTATAGATAATATCAAGACTTCTCATAAGCCTTGATATTACTTAATTTTATTTTAAATTAAGTGTAATGATATTAGAATAATTCTATAAGGGGGGGGGTTATGAAATTATTAATCACAATGTTTATTTTATCAACTTTATTACTAGGCTCGATAGGTAATATTACTTCCTTCAAAGGTAGCGTAAGTATAGAACGGGATACAAAAAAGATTCTTAGTAAAGTAAACTTACCAATTGAACAAAATGATATAATATCAACACGGAAAGATTCTAATGTTATTATTAAATTTAATGATAACACTATAATAACTATAGGTAAAGATTCAATATTAAATATTCAAGAATATTTATACGATGACAAAGTCGCATCAAACTCAAAAACTCAATTTAATTTTTTAAAAGGTACTTTTAAATCTGTTACGGGAACAATTGGGCACCTAAATCCAAATAAATTTAAACTAAATACAAAGACAGCAGGTATAGGTATACGAGGTACAGTCATGTTGGGAAATCAAAATATAATTGCTTGCACAAAAGGGGCTATAAGTGTTAAAACTAATGCAGTTTCAGTTAGTGTACAAGAAGGAGAATATGTAGATATATCTAAAACTACTGTATCTACACCAAAAAAATTAACTATTGAAATTTTAAGTTTATTGAATAATGCTTTAGGAGTATCAACTAAATCAACCATAGACAATGAGAATAAATCAACATTACAAGTCGTATCTAAAATGCTGGAAAAAGATACAGCATCTCAAAATTCAAGAGATAGTGGGACTGATGGTGATAGTGGAAATGGTGGCGGTGGACATGATCACTAATACTAAACAATTAATTAAAGGAAATAAAAATGCAACATATTAAAGTATTATTAAATGGTTTATTCATATTAGTAATTATGACTGGTTGTATTTCAACAAAAGGTTATTTCATTAAAACAAATGATACATCCAATATTATTAAAGAAGCATATATTAAGGATGAAGTTCAAATTAAACTCGTAAATAACTTTAATGAAATTTATGATTTGTCAGATGTAATAATTGGATATGGGTCACATCCTTTTAACATTCTAGATAGTAAAGTAATTAGCCAAGTAATTATTTCAAGTGACAAGACTTTTAATACTAAATATTCAAAATACTCAAAAAAAGGTCTTGAAAAAAGTTTTTTAAATACTTATTATATGAAATTTACAGATGAAGCTTTATTAGCTATTCTAGCAGAGGAATATGAGATGACCGTAGCAATTTTCGATGTAAAAAATAATAAGTTATACAATATAGATTATAAATATTCTAACATTATTTTATCTGAAGAGATAAGACAGAATATTTATTATGGATTTATAGATACTTTACAGTATTATGAAGATAGAGAGAAAGATCAATAAATCTACTATAATTAAAGAGTTAAATTAACTCTTTAATTGCTTCGATAAAAGTATCATTATCATTAATACATTCACATACTCGATACTCTTTAATTCCTAACTTTTTTGCAATCTCTCGATATTCTATATCAAGTTCAAATACCGTTTCACTGTTATCAATTATGAACGAAATTGGATATATTAGTACTTTTTCACCTTTAAAATGTTTTAACATCTCTTCTAAACTAGGTGTCAGCCATTTCATTGGTCCAACTTTTGATTGATAAGCCAAGTTAATTGATTTTATATTTGTTGCATAATGTGTTAACTTTTCTTTGAGTATCTCAACTTGATCTTCAACCTCTTTTTGATAAGTATCACCATTATTGACAACTTTTTGAGGTAATCCATGTGCTGAAAAAATAATATGAAAATCATTATATTTTCCCTGTACTCTTATAATCTCATCACAAACTGCTTTGTTATAAAGTTCATTTTTATAAAATGGCTCTATTAGTTTTATATTAAGGTCTTCCTCTTTTGCTTTTAACATAAAATCATCAACACTCGATTTTACAGTTGTAGTTGAATATTGAGGGTATAAAGGCAATAGTGTTACCTCTTTTATCCCTTGTTCTTTAATCCTTGCAATGGCAGTTTGAGAAAAAGGTGAAGTATATCTCATAGCATCTGTTACAAAATATTCTGGTAATTGTTTTTGTAGTTTTTTTATAAGCTTATCTGTTAGTTTGTGTAAAGGTGAAGCACCACCAATTTGTTCATAATTTTTCCATGCTTTATTAAGTCTAAATGTTACAATTAAAGAAGCTAACATTGAACGAAAGGTGGAGTTTTTAAATGTTAAAATATTTTCATCATTAAACATATTTGTTAAAAATACTTCTAACTCATCTTTATTTCTTGCTGCTCCCATATTGAGTAAAACCAATGCTTTTTTCATTTATATTTATATCCTAGTTTTTATCTATATTGATTATTGTGTTACTACACCAAGAAGCTAAATCTTCATCATGTGTGATTAAAAGAACACCAAACCTATCTAAAAAAGAGATTAGCATCTTCATTGTTTCCAAAGCTGTTATATTATCTAAAGCACTTGTTGGTTCATCAGCTAAAATCAGATCAGGTTTCATCAAAATTGCTCTTAAAATACTACATCTTTGTAATTGACCTCCACTTAATTCATGAGGTTTTTTATAAATCAACTCTTTTTCTAAATGTAATTGTTCTAATAACTCATCTAATTCATTTTTTTCATAATCTTCAACAACATCATTTATCTGTTCTATTATACAATATGTTGGATGAAATGAACTATAAGGGTCTTGATAAATATGTGCTATTTTTTTTACATTTATTTCACCCTTAAAAAGTTTTAAATTTTTAGTTATTAATTCAAACAAGGTGGACTTACCACTTCCACTAGCTCCAACAATAGAAATTATTTCATTCTTTTGTAATGATAAAGAAAAATTCTCATATATAAGTTTTTCTTTTTGATAACCAAATGTGATACAATTTATATCTAATATACTATTATTTTTCATAAATGACATTCTATCTTAATTTTTATAAGACAAGTTAAAGTAAATTACTTGTATTATTTGTGAAACAAAATTTAGGAGATATAATATGAGAAAAATCGTATTAGGAACATTAGTATGTAGTGTTGCTGCATTTGCTGCAGTTAATTTAGGAGCATGTAAAGGTTGTCATGGTGCAAACTTTGAAAAAGCTGCTTTAGGAAAATCTAAAATCGTTTCAGATATGACTAAAGATGAAGTTTCTGCTTCTTTAATAGGATACAAAAATGGTACATACGGTGGAGCTATGAAGGGTGTTATGAAAGGTCAAGTTGCTAGATATAGTGAGGCTGACTTAAAATCTACAGGTATTGGTAAATAATTACACCCTATTTTAATAGTAGATTTTAAAAGCCGATCACTTCAATCAAGTGATTGGCTTTTTTTATATAATTTGATTATTTACGCTAGGAGATAATATGCAAAAGGTGACTTTAGGAATTTTAGCTTGTACTGCAATTTTGATGGCAGATGTTAATATAGAATCATGTAAAAGTTGTCATGGTGTAGATTTTGAAAAAGCTGCATTAGGAAAATCTAAAATAGTAAAAGATATGACTAAAAGTGAAGTATCTGCTGCTTTAATTGGATATAAACAAGGTACATATGGTGACTCAATGAAGGGTATTATGTATAGCAATGTTAAAATGTATACAAATAAAGAATTAAGTACTACAGGTATTGGTTCTAGTACAAAAGTATTCAAACATGGTTTAGACAGTTCAATTGATTTAAAATCTTGCAAAGAATGTCATGGCGTTGATTTCGAAAAAGCAGCCCTTGGAAAATCTAAGATTGTACGAGATATGACTAAAAGTGAAGTATCTGCTGCTTTAATTGGTTATAAACAAGGTACATATGGTGATTCTATGAAAGGGATTATGTATCAAAATGTCAAGATGTATACCAATAAAGAATTAAGTACCACAGGAATTGGTGTAAATAATGTCATCCATAAAGAGCCTATTAAAAGTTCTATTGATTTAACATCATGTAAGGGATGCCATGGTGTAGATTTTGAAAAAGCATCATTGGGGTCTTCTAAAATTGTACGGGATATGAGTAAAGAAGAAGTGACAGAAGCACTCCTTGGATATAAAAATGGAACCTATGGTAGTAGTATGAAAGGTGTTATGATAGACCAAGTTAAAATCTATACAGAAGAAGAGTTAAGAACAACAGGTCTAGGTAAATAATTATTTATCTAGTTTTTTAGCTTTTTTTTCTTTTAATGCTTTTACTTTTTCTTCGTTATTTACAGCATCTTGTAGATCTTCTGTAGAATCATTTAAAAGTCCATTCATCATCTTTTTACCATCATCAAATTGCCCTTGTTTTACACCCCAAATAAATATACCTAAAAGTGTAAAACTTACAATAATTCCTACAATTAATTCCATCCATAATATACCTGTCATTTAAGATCCTTTATATTTTTTATTATTTATTCTCATACTATTTCCAACCACAAGCAATGAACTTAAACTCATAGACAATGCAGCAACTAAAGGTATCACAAATCCAGCCATAGCAATTGGTATTGTTAAAATATTATATACTAAAGATACAGCTAAATTTTGTTTGATAAAAGTAAAAGTTCTTTTTGAAATATAAACACTTTTTTCTAATCCTATCAAACTATCATTTAAAATAACTACGTCACTCACAGCAATAGAAATATCAGCACCATTTCCCATAGCAATAGCAATTGAAGCACGACTTAATGCTAAGGCATCATTTATACCGTCACCAACCATAACAACGATTTTACCTTCTTCTTTTAATCTTGAAATATAATTTGCTTTATCAATAGGAGACATTTTTGCTTTGTAATTCGTTATTCCTACTTCTTTTGCCACTTTAGAAACAATCACCTCATGATCACCACTACACATAATCACTTCTATATTTTGAGACTTCAGAAAATCAATAGTTTCTTTTGCATCTTCTTTTATTGTATCTTCTAGTTCAAAAGTTGTAATAAGAATATTATCTATAGCAAAATGGTAAATTGTAGAATTATACTCTTTTGTAACTTCTATCTGTTTTTCTTCCAATAACTCATTATTTCCACCAAAAATATTTTTACCCTTATAAATAGCTTGTAAACCTTTTGCTTGTACTTGTTCTATATTTTCTAATTCTACATTTGTTATATTTTCAAAGTTTTCTTCTAAATACTTTTTTATAGCTTTACTTACTGGGTGTGTTGAGCTATCTGTTAAACTATATAAAATATTTAATTGTTCACTGCTTAAATGTTTGCAATCACCTTTTAATACAGATAACTTTCCTGTAGTTATAGTTCCAGTTTTATCCAAAATAATACTATCTGCTTTTGCAAATGTTTCTATAAACTTTGCCTCTTTAAAAAGTAATCCCTCTTTTGCTAACCAACTAACTCCAATCAAACTAGCAATTGGAGTAGCTAATGCTAATGCACAAGGACACGCAATAATAATTACAGAAATTGCAATTATAAGTGACTTTTCAAAACTCCCATCATAAAAATACCATCCAATAAAAGTAGCAAGGGCAAGAGAAAGTATAATTATAGAAAAATATTTTGAAAGTTCATTCGTTACATCTTCTATTTTTGGTTTTGAATTTAAAGAATCTTCAAGAAGTTCAACAATACTATTTAAAGTAGAGTTTGCATAGTTTTTTACTGCTTGATATCGTATCACTTGATTAAGATTTATTGTACCACTGTAGATTGTATCTCCAAATTTTTTTGATACAGGAAGAGATTCTCCACTAATACTACTTTCGTCAAATGAAGTTTCTCCGCTAATTAACTCTCCATCTACACTAGCTTTTTCACCATTTTTAACCTCTATAATATTTCCAACTTCTATTTTATCAAGAGGGACAACTTTTTTTCCACCATCAATTATAATTGTAGCTTCTAAAGGGATAGTTGATTTAATTTTATCCATCGTATCAACAGCACCTTTTTTCCCAAGAACTTCAAGATATTTTCCAACAAGTACAAATGTGATTATCATAGCAGCACTATCAAAATAACTATGCCCATCTCCACCTAAAAGTACATATAAAGAATATATATAAATTAATGTTGCACCAGAACTTACTAAAAAATCCATATTTAAAATTTTATTTTTTAAACCATAATAAGCACCACGAAAAAATATCCATCCACTATAAAAAACAACTGGTGTAGCAAAAATAAACTCTGCCATATGGATAAGTTGGAGCATATCTTCTTCCATACCTGTAAAAAATCCAGTATATTTAGCAACACCAATCATCATAAGATTCATGGTCGCAAAAATTGCTACACTCATTCGCAAAAAGTAGTCTCTATTATTTTTAGTAGCTTGCTTTTCACTTTCACTTCTATCATATGGATATGCGTTGTATCCAATACTTCTTATTTTATCAATAATTTCAGATAACTTTATAGTATCTTCATCCCAAACTATTTTTGCTTTGTTATTTGTAAAATTAATAGTTGCTTCTACTATTCCATCAGTTTGTGCTAATACTTTTTCGTTGAGCCAAATACAAGCAGCACAATGAATACCTTCTATGATTAAATCAACTCTACTAAATCCTTCATTCGTAGTTTTGATATATCGACTTTTAAAGCTTTCCATATCAAAATTACTACTATCAGTTCCTACTGCAACTGGTGGCGCAATAGTATTTTTACCCATTTTGTCATAAAAACTGTCCAATCCATCATCTTTTAGCAAGTGATACACACCTTGACAACCATTACAACAGAAATTTAACTCTGGATTATCAGGCTCTTTTATCATAACTTTTTCATCAAACTCAAGATGACAATGTGTACATTTAACTATTGACATTCAAATACACCTATCTTTTTATTTTTTTTTATTTTTTTATTTTTTTTAACCATACCATGCATAGATATCCAAATTCCATTTTTATGATTAGACAATAAATATCCATACCCCATCATAAGATTTGAAACTGCCTCAATTTTATTGATACTATACGGAACCATGGCACCTGTCAGTATTATCTCTTTACCTTGAATATTTTCTTCTAAAAACAATGCCGTTTTATCCATTGTATCTGTACCGTGAATTATTAATATCTTTTTATATTTACTTTGATTAATAAATTTAACTAATAATTTTCTATCTTCAAAAGTAATATCTAGACTATCTTTATATAATATACCTTTTACTTCCATATTATATATTTTTGACTTATCTAATATATCTTTTATTAAATCATTATTTTTTTTTATTAATAAACTCCCATTAAGTTCATTATACTGCTTATTAAATGTTCCACCTGTATTGATAATTAGAATATTGTTGTTATTTTTCATTATATTATTCACTATTTATTAAATTTGTTGTATTATATTAAAAGTATTATAAATAAAGAGAGATTATGAACAACGATATGTCGAGATTAAAAGATATTACAGTTTTATATTGTGAAGATGAGCAATATCTTAGAGATGTAACTAAAGGTATTTTAGAAACATTTACAAAAAAACAATTTATTGCAGAAGATGGTGCTATAGGACTGGAACTATTTAAAAAGTATGAAGATGAAATAGATTTAATTATCACTGATATTAATATGCCAAATATGAATGGTTTGGATATGACAAAAGAGATTAAAGCAATAAATCCTAATATTCCAATCGTTGTTGCAACTGCTTTTTCGAATTCTGAATATCTTCTTGAAGCAATAGAGCTAGGTGTTGATAAATATGTATTAAAACCTATTAATATTAAAAAATTGCTTGATACTATGAATCAATCTTTAATGTACCACGAACTTAGAGATTTGTATAAAGATTCACTCACACATGTTGCAAACAGAAATGCACTTATAAAAGATATATCAAAATTAGCAAAATCAACAATTGCATTAATTGATATTGATAAATTTTCAGTACTCAATGATTTATATGGGGAACAAAATGGTGATGAAATCCTCATCCAATTTACAGAACTTCTTAACAAACATTTTGACATTGCAAATTTTAAAATTTACAGAGTTGGTTCTGATAGATTTGTCATACTTTCAAATGATCAAAACTTAGATATAAACATACTCAAGCAAGAATGTACTAAATTTGCACTAAAAATAGATACCGATGGGGTAGATATCAAAGATACGAATATAGATGTAAACATCACTATAGGATTGGCACAATCAGAAGACAAACATGCTTTTGAATATGCACAAAGAGCTATTCAAAAAGCTAGAAAAAAATATCTTCAAATTTTAGAATATGATGAATCTTTATTTGAACAAAAAAAAGATTTCCAAGACAATATTACTTGGATTAAAAAAATAAAAAGTGGTATCGCAGACAATAGTTTTCATTCGTTTTTGCAACCAATTGTTGATGCACAAACACAAGAAGTATATAAATACGAAGCCTTAATAAGATATATAGGTAAAGATGGGAAAGAGATAGCACCTTTTTACTTTTTACCAATTGCAAAAAAAGCTAAACTTTTTCCTATTATTATAAAAGTTATGCTTACTAATGTGATTCAAATTATTAAAGAAAGAGGGATAAGAATTGCTGTTAACTTATCTTTTGATGATATTGTAAATAAAGAAACTTTCACTTTTATTTTTGATACATTAGAAAATCACCCTCAAGAAGCAAAACAATTGGAATTTGAAATTCTAGAAAGTGAAGAGATAGAAGATTTTGATATTGTTAGAGAATTTATTACAAAAATCAGAGCCTATGGATGTAGAATAGGTGTAGATGATTTTGGAGCAGGTTATTCAAATTTTAATATGTTAGAGGCTTTAAATATTGATTATGTAAAAATTGATGGTTCGCTGATTAAAGAGATAGATCACCTACCAAAACAAGCTCTTATAGTAGAAACTATTGCTCAATTTTGTAAAAAACTTGGTATTAAAACTGTTGCTGAATTTGTATGTAGTGAAGATATCTATAATACTGCAAAAAAACTAGGTATAGACTACATGCAAGGTTATCACTTTGGAAAACCTGTAAATAAAGATAATATTTAAATTAAGAGTTCCAAAGTTTAACTAAAGTTTTATTATCAAACATTTTTGATTTAATAAATGCACTTTTTGCAACTGAAATTAACTTATCAGCTGCATCTTCTAAATTATCATTAATTATTAAATAATCATACTCTTGGGTATATTTTATCTCATCTTGTGCATTTTTGATTCTTTTTTCTATAACATCAATAGAATCTGTAGCTCGTGAAATTAATCTTTTTTCTAATTCTTTCAAAGTAGGAGTTGTAATAAATACTGTTGTTGTAATATCTCGTAACTTTTTGATAACTTGTTCAAATCCTTGCACATCTATATCAAAAATTACCAACTTTCCTTTTTCTAAGGCATCATTAATAGATTTTAATGACGTTCCATAATAATTTCCATGAACTTCTGCCCATTCTAAAAAATTACCCTCATTAATATCTTTTTGAAACTCTTCTTTAGTGACAAATTGATAATCCACACCATCTTGTTCTCCAACTCGCGGGAGGCGTGTAGTTGTCGAAATAGAAAAATAATAATTATCAATAACTCTATATAGTTTCTTTAAAAGTGAACTTTTTCCACAACCACTTGGTCCAGAAAGTAGTAATATTGCTCCTTTATTAAGCATATTATTGAGCATTTGTATCCATTTTTAAAAGAACGCTTACCTCATTGCCATCAGCTAAAGAATCTATAATCTCTTGATCTAGCATACTTAAAAGAGGTTTTAATTCATCTAATTCATAATTATTTAAAAGCAATTTGATAGGATTATTATCTTCTCTATCATATATATGATCTACTGTATTAACTTCATCAATGGCTTGATCAATAATAGAAGATAAATCTACCCATTGATCATCTTTTTCATTATCTACATCTATAAAATTATTTGCATTATCATCAATTATGTTATCACCAATAATACTTTCAATCATTGATAATTCATTTCTATCCAATATTCCACCATGATTTACAGAACTTCTTGAGACAACACTATCATCTATCTCTTCATTCATATCATCTGCAATGTCATCTGCTAAACCTTCAAGATATTCAACAGATACTTGTGGATCATCTTTTTGTATTGTATCTATTGCAAAGTCATCTTCATAATCATCTTCAACTTCTACATTTGATACATATGTTTTAGAATTTATTCTTTTATTGAGTATCTCAACTTGTATTTCTAATATATCTTGTAAAGATGATGGTAAAAATGGCATTGGAACTATAAAGTCATTTGCAAACTCAAATGGCAAATCCTCTTTGGAGATTGCACCAATTATTTTTGCATATGTTTTTATAATATTAAATCTATCATTAATAAATTCATTATCTAATACTATCATATCTACTTTATGATCAATTTGTGCGTCGTGTAAAACTTCCAGAGAAATATTCATTTTTTTACAAACTAATGTAAAGATTTGAATAACAATAGGTTTTTTTGAAACTAAAACTAAATTTTTATTCATCTAGTACTCTTTTCAATCTCATTTTAATTGCTCCAATCTATAATCATTTAATTTGTAAACTTTATCACACTTAAATGCTATCTCTTCTTCATGTGTTACTATTATCAAACCAGCACTATTTTTTTCAATATAATCAAACAAAACATTTATAACTTCATTTGCAGTTTCTTGATCTAAGTTTCCTGTAGGTTCATCTGCAAATATTATTTGAGGTTTTTTTGTAAGAACTCTAGCACACGACAAACGTTGTTGTTGTCCCCCACTTAGCTCCCCAATACCTTGTGTCATTACATGATCTATTTTCAAAGATTTTAATAAATCCTTACTAATAGTCTCTTGGCTTAAAAATTCTGATATTTGTAAATTCTCTAATGCACTAAATCCACGAAATAGATAATGTGCTTGAAATATTATACCAAAATCATATCTTCTTATTTTTAACAACTCATTTTTTGATAGTTTAAAAATATTGTTATTATTGTAGTATACTTCACCTTTATTTGGAATCAAAAGGGAAGAAAATATATTTAGTAAAGTTGATTTTCCACTACCACTTATACCAATAATAGCAATTGTTTCTTTCTTTTGTAGTGTTAAATTAATTTCTCTAAAAAGTGGGTAGTCAAAATTATGAGATACACCTCTTACATCAAGCAAGAGGCGTTCTGTAGTTTCAGTGTTATTAGTATCTTTCATCTATAGTAACACTAGGCTTTGTAACTATTGTTACTATTTACCCATTTGTGCTGCAACTTCTGCCGCAAAATCTTCTTCTTTTTTCTCAATTCCATCACCAAGTTCAAATCTTACATATTCAACTAATTCAATAGATGCATCACAAGCTTTAATAGCTTCTTCAACAGTTTTTGAATCATCCATAACATAAGTTTGACTTAATAATGCATAAGTTTTATCAAGTTGAGTATTATCTTCAATCCATCTAGCAATTTTACCTTTTAGGATATTATCAATAATTTTTTCTGGTTTACCTTCAGCTATTAATTCTTCTTTCATTTTAACACGAGCAGCTTCAATAGCTTCATCAGTTAATTGAACTTTTGAAACAAATTCTGGAATATTTTTTAATGGTTTTCCAAGTCTTACTAACTCTTCATTTAATTTTTCAATATCAGCAATAATCGCTTTATTTTCAGATTCGATAAAACTAACATCTAAATCTTTATAAGAGATAACTGTTGGTTTCATTGAAGCTGCATGCATAGCAATTTTTTTTAATAAATCAGCTGTTTTTTCTTTTGCTTCTGGAGCACAAGTGGCACTTAATAAAACACCGACTTTTCCTAAATGTACATAACCATTTACTACACCATTGTCAGTTGAAACAGTTACCATTCTTCTAGCAACAAGATTTTCGCCAATAGTAGCAATATTTGAATTTAAATATTCTTCAAAGTTTACCCCATTGATTGTTGTCTTATTTAACTCTTCAGTACAAGATACACCTGTAGCTTGAACGTGAGCAGTAATCTCATCTTTTAGTGCTAAAAAGTTCGCATTTTTAGCAACAAAATCTGTTTGAGAGTTAATCTCTGTCATTGTAGCTTTTGTAAAGTCATCATTAACTAACATTGAAACTAAACCTTCAGCTGCTACATTTGCAGATTTTTTAGCTGCTTTTGAAAGTCCAGCTTCTCTTAAGTATTTTATAGACTCATCAAGATCACCATTACACTCATTTAAAGCATTTTTACAATCAAGCATACCTGCACCAGATTTTTCTCTAAGTTCTTTAATTAATTTTGGAGTTGCTCCTGCCATAATTATTTTTCCTCTTCTGTTACTTCTTCAGTTACCGTTTCAGCTACAACTTCCTCTTTAACTTCTACCATTTCAGCTTCAGTTACAACATCTGTATCTTCACCATTTGCTTCTGCAAATGCTGTTTTTCCTTCGTTCATAGCTGCTGCAAATTCTGTACAAAATAATTGAATTGATCTAATCGCATCATCATTTCCTGGAATTGGGAAGTCAACTAAATCAGGATCACAGTTTGTATCTAATGGAGCATAAACTTTAATACCAAGTCTTCTAGCTTCAAGAATAGCAATTTTTTCTTTAACAGCATCAATAACAAACATCATATCAGGTAATGTTGTCATATCTTTGATACCACCAAGATAATCTTCTAGTTTTTTCTCTTTTCTAGTAAGCATTAAAGCTTCTTTTTTTGTAAGTAAGTCTAATTGACCCTCTTCTCTCATTTTTTTAATAATTTCTAATTTTCTAATTGATTTTTTCATTGTTGGGTAGTTTGTTAACATTCCACCTAACCATCTGTGATTTACATAAGGCATACCACAAGAGATAGCTGCATCTTTTACTGCTTGGCTAGCTTGTTTTTTAGTACCAACAAAAATCATTGTTTTACCAAGAGCCGCTTCATCTCTTACTAATGTATATGTATATCTAAAGTATCTTAGTGTTTTTTGTAAGTCAATAATATAAATATTTTTTCTTACACCGAAAATGAATTTTTTCATTTTTGGATTCCATCTTCTTGTTTGGTGACCGAAATGTACACCACACTCTAATAAATCTTTCATTGTAACCATAATTGTTCCTTCTTTTTGAGCTTTTTACTCAGATTATTTTAGGGGTTTTGTTTTGAGGTATATCAAAATAAATATACAACAAGCCTCTGTAGTCATTCACACCAATACTTTGATGCAACCCTGTTAAAGAATTACTACATGTGAGATTTCACGATAACTCAAACTTAATTTGAATTAAAGGACTGCGATTTTATCTAAAGTTAGTTTAAATTACTCTTTAAAGAACTTTAAAAGATTCCTCTAAGTCTAAAGTACCCTCATAAAATGCTTTTCCAACTATAACTCCAGCTATATTTCCATTTGCTTTACAATTAGTTATATCATCAATATCTTTTACTCCGCCACTTGCAATTGTATCAACTCCTGATGAAAGTGCAATAGATTCTGTAAACTCAACATTTACCCCACAAAGCATTCCATCTTTTGAAATATCTGTACAGATAATAGCTTCAACTCCTGCATTTGCAAACTCTTTGGCTAAATCTGTTGCTTTCATAGTTGATACCTCTGCCCAACCTTCAACTGCAACCATCCCATTGCTTACATCAATTCCAACAGCGATTGGATACTTTGCCGCCATGTCTTTTACAAATTGAGGATTCTTTACAGCAATACTTCCTAAAATAAGTCTATCAACACCTAGTTCAATATACATCTTAATAGTCTCTTCATCACGAATACCACCACCAAGTTCAATTTTTAGATTACAATTTTCTCGTATCTTCTTTATCTGTTCTAAGTTTGCTGGTTCCCCTGCAAAAGCACCATTTAAATCAACTATATGAAGCCACTTACTCCCAAGCTCTTCAAATCGCTTAGCTACTTGCCAAGGCTCATCACTATAGATCTTTGCACTCTCCATAAGACCTTTACTAAGTCTTACAGCTTTTCCATCTTTTAAATCTATTGCTGGTAATATATCCATTAATATTTTTCCTTTTAATTAAATAAGTTTGTTAGTTTTTGTTTTAATTCATCAAAATCATTTTTTAAATCTAATGTTTTGATATATTCTTCAGGTTTTAAATCAAATTCTAAAGTTGTATAAGCATATAATTTTGCTTTATTATCAATATCTTTTTCTACACATTGTTTATAGTCATCAAAACATTTTAGAATTTTATTTTCAATCTCTATCTTAGACAATAGTAAAGTTTCTAAATTTCCATCATCTTTATGATTTGGAAATATATAAAAATTAATATCTTTATCTTTTGTTAATCTTCTCATATCTTGATTTCTATCTTCAAAAGATTTATCAGCATCAATTATTGCAAAATATTTATTTTCGGATAAATCTTTGTCATTTAGTTTTTCTATCTCTTTGATAACACTACCATCACCTTTTAATCCAATAAACTTAAAATCACTTTCGTTTTTTAGTATATTTTGTATTAATGCCTTATCTGTTTGCCCTTCGACTATAAAATAAACCATTATCTATTATCCAAACCAAGTTCAATTCTATCTTGAATATCTTGATAATTTAAAGCTATAGATTTTAACTCATTTTTTTTATTTTTATATAAACTAATAAAGATTATATCTTCATCTTCAAGCTTTTGAGAAACTCTTGCATAAGATTCTATACACTCTTTTGAATGTGTTGTAGCAAAGACTTGTACATTTTGTTCTTTTGAGATAGTTAAGATTATTTCCCATAATCTATCCAATAAAGTATAGTGAATACCATTCTCTATTTCATCAATAAAGATATTTTTTTCTTTATTAGTAAGTAAAACAATAATAATATTAAAAAACTGTTTTAATCCATCTCCAAAATCCTTTAATTCAAAAAACTGCCCTTTTTGTTGTAGCATAACTTTATTTTTAATCACATCAATTTTTTCTATTTCAAAAATTTCATTCATTAAATTATTGATAAAATCATATTTATTCATAAGTTTTAAATCATCAACCATATTTTTAATAGTTTCGTTGTCATTGTTTTGAATAGTGATAAAAGTATAATCATTCAAAATAGGAGAATGATTTTTTTTATAAATTTTATTATAGTAAGTATTTTTTCTAAAACTTGAAATATCTACACTTCCATGATTCCAATAGTTGTTTTTTTGGAACTCATCTAGAGATAAGAAGTTATCCTCACAGTATAAATGAAATTGTTTACTAATCTCTATATCAAAAGTATAATCATTGAAATTAAACTCTTCTTTTAACCATTCTAATAAAAAATCTTTTGGACTTCTATTTTGTTCAATTACTAGTAGTAGCTTTATAATTTCAAAATAAAGAATTTCTCTATCAATAGAAGTCTTTTGAGATTTTAATATATTATTTGAATTTGAAATTAAAAATAATGCCTCCATAAAAGCAGTTTTACCCACATTATTTTTTCCACCTATTAGATTAACTCTTTTAAAACCCTCAGCTTTAAAATCTTTAATACATTTAAAATCTTTTATCTCTATATATTCTAATAAGTGATTATCCATAATTATAACTCCATAAAATTTCGTAATATTTGTATCCCATTATCATGAGATTTTTCTGGATGTGGTTGAAATCCATAGATATTATCTTTTTGTACAGCACTTACAAAATCATATCCATAATGTGTTATACCTATAGTGTATTTCTCATCACAAACTGCATGAAATGAGTGTACAAAATACAAATATGGATTTTCTAATCCTTCAAAAAGTTTATTTGATTTATTAAATATCTTATTCCAACCGACATGAGGTACTTTATGTTCTTGCATATCCATTCTTGATTTATCAAAAGCTACAACTTTTCCAGGGATAAGACCTAAACCTTTTGTATCCCCAAATTCTTCACTACTTTCAAATAAAAGTTGCATACCTAAACATATCCCAATAATTGGTTTTCCACTAGCAGCAAACTCTTTTACTGCATCATACATCCCTGTAGATTTCAAATGTTCCATAGCATCACCAAATGCACCAACACCAGGAAGTATAACTCTATTAAACTCTTGTAATTTTGTTGGGTCTTTTACTATTGTAGCATCTGCATCTATCAACTTACAAGCATTATAAACACTTGCTAAGTTTCCCATATTATAATCAACTATTGCAACCAATATATCAACCTTCTATTTTATTATGCGGATTATACTATAAAAAAACATCGTATATGGTTAAGTAAATGAACAATTTTAATACACAAATAAGTTTAATACTTTCTTATAAATAGATTAAATTTCACTTAACTTGAAAAATATTTCTATTTTTTGTATAATTAGATAAGAATATATTATGAAGGAGGCTATTATGACTATAAATTTGACACCCTCAATTCAAAACCAAATTTATATGGATAAAAAAGATGGTTATCTTATCAATATGGTTGATAAATTAACTCCTGAAATTGATTATACGGAAAAAGAGAAGACAACACAAAAAGATGATGAAAAAACATCTTATGAGAAAAAAGAATCTTTCTTTAAAGAGAGTGAGTTTGGATTTACTTCATATATGACAAAAAAATCTCTTAATAACTCTTTTTCAACTCAAGGTTTTTTTGATACATTAAATTCTAGCACTGGCAATGTGAAAGAGGCTAGTTAGTGGTCATCATATCAAAATTAACTTTTTCAAAAAGTTGAGTTAAAAATACTTTTTTAAATTCATCATTATTTGTAAATTGTTGATATATTTTAAAGCTGTCACCCATAAAATAATCTTGCATAGTTTCAGTGGCTACATCATCAAAGACAACTTTTTTATTCATTCTATCTGTGTTTGAAGTTGCTTTTACAAATTCACTATTAGTTCTAATATCATCACTTATATTTTGCACTACTCTTTTTATTTTGTCTTCATCTCCGAAATCTATACTTCCAAATTTATCATTAAAAGATTGTATAATATTTGATAAAACATCTATTTCAACTTCTGATTTACCACTATTTCCATATGGTGCCATTGGTTCCATAACACAATCCCCACCAAGTGATATATTTTTTATATCATTTAACTGTATTCTATAACTATCATAATCTATATTATCTAATATACCTTTTGATAAGTCTTCATCTTTTTCAATCTCTAGTTTTGAAAATAGTTTACTTAAAAAGATATACTTCTTTTCTATTTCTATATTTTCATGAGGTATTATCTGAATTAAAAATGAATACAATCTTAAAAATGACTGTACCATACCTTTAAATTCTATTTTCTTATCATCATCTAATAGATTAAATTCATCTACGCCACTATCTAAAAATGGATGTATTACATTTTCTTTTTTGTTAGTCAAAATAGCTTCTACAAATTCATCTAATAATTCATCATCATAAATATTAAATTTATCTAACTCTTCAACTAAATCAAAAAGTTTATTGGGGTCTGTTTTTTCTTTTAAAGATGTCATCTCATAATATTCTTTAAATGACTCCTCAATATCATCATGCTCATTATAAAAATCTAAAACAAAAGTTTCTTTTTTATTTGGCATAACTCTATTTAATCTTGATAATGTTTGAACACAATTAACACCGCCAAGCTTTTTAAATACATACATTGTATGTAATTTTGGTTGGTCAAACCCAGTTTGATATTTATTTGCCACTACTAAAAACTTATAATCTTGTTTATCAAATTCTTCTTTAGTTTTAGAATCACTAAAACCATTTAATTTACTTTCAGTATATTCAGCATCATCAACTTTTATAGTTCCTGAAAATGCAACTATAGCCTTGTATGGATGGTTATTATCTTTTAAATATCTATTTAAAGAATTAAAGTATTTAATAGCTTCTTGTCGTGACTGTGTAACTATCATAGCCTTAGCTTGACCTTTTATTTTTTTTATAACATTATCAAAAAAATGATCACCTATTATTTGTATCTTTTTATCAATAGTCACTTTTTGAATTTCAACATGATGTTTTAATTTTCTTGATGCTCTTTTTGTATCATATTTAGGGTCATCATCAATTGCTTTTAAAAGTTTATAATAACTATCATAAGTTGTATAATTTTTTAAAACATCAATTATAAAATTTTCTTCAATTGCTTGTTTCATACTGTATAGATGAAATGGTACATAACCACCATCTTCTATTTTTCTTCCAAAAATTTCCAATGTTTTGTTTTTTGGAGTTGCTGTAAATGCAAAATATGAAGCATTTTTTTGAAGCTTTTTAGCTTTTATAATCTCTACAATTTCATCTTCTATTGTATATTCTTCTTCACTTTCCATCTCATTACCAATACTACCACCCATACCCTGCATAGTTGAACCACTTGTTGAACTATGAGCTTCATCAATAATAATAGCAAAGTTTTTATCTGATAAATCCCCAATATCATCTACAATATAAGGAAACTTTTGAATAGTAGATATAATTATCTTCTTACCATCTTTCAATGATTGTTTTAGTTGTTTACTTCCATCTGTAATGGCTTCAACCACTTTTTTAACTTTAGCAAAATCTTTAATATTGTCTTGAATCTGTTTATCTAATATTTTTCTATCAGTTACCACAATAACTGTATCAAAAATAGGTTTTGTATTTGTACTATCCATATGACTAACTAACTTATGAGCCAACCAAGATATAGAGTTTGATTTACCACTACCTGCACTATGCTGGATAAGATATTTTTCTCCTACACCTTTTTCTTTTGTATCATCTAATAGTTTTGTAACAACATCAAGCTGATGAAATCGTGGAAATATTATCTTTTTACTGATTTCTTTTGTATCTTTATTTTTTTCTTCTATATATTGAGTATAATTTTTAATTATATCAATAAGTCTATCTTTTTGAAATATATCTTCCCAAAGATAAGCAGTTTTTAAAGTTTCACAAGATGGATTACCTGCTCCTTTTTTTAAGTCCTTATCTGTATTACCAGCATTTAAACCTTTGTTAAATGGTAGAAAAAATGTTTTTTGACCAGCAAGTTTTGTAGTCATAGATACTAAACTTGTATCAACAGCAAAATGAACTAAGCATCTACCAAATTTAAAAAGCTCCTCTTTTGGGTCTCTATCTTGTTTATATTGTTTTATTGCAACATTTACATTTTGACCAGTAAGTTCATTCTTAAGTTCTAGTGTTATAATTGGTAAGCCATTTAAAAATAAAACCATATCAAGAGACTTTTCATTTTTTGTGCTAAAGTGGACTTGTCTCATAACTGAAAATATATTTTTAGTATAATGTATATTGTCATCTTCATTTAGATTTGAATTTGGTTTATCAAAAGCTAAAGATAATTTTATACCATTATCTTTTATCCCATCTCTTAGAACTTCTACAATAGTTTTAGATTGTATCTGTTTAAATAGTCGTTTTGCTATTTGAGTTTTATAATCGTTACTGTAAATAATTTTTAATTGTTCTATCTCTTTTGATTGTGTGTCTTCTAAAAATCTAAATAAAAGTTCAGTATCTAAACATAAACTTCTATCATAATCTGTATAGTGTCGTGGCTCATATCCATTATTTAATAATTGATTATCAATAAAATCTTCATATTCTTTTTCATTATATTTTCTCATATTTTAAACCTTGTATAATCTATTTATTAAAATTATTTTCATATTTCAACTACTTCTTAAAAGTTTCTGATATAATAGCGTTGCTCAGATACCATTGAGTATCAAGAGATAACCGCCACTCGCTCGGTTCACAATAAGCGACCATACTTAAAACCACTCACAATTTAACAAATTTTTGTCTTTTTTATTTACATAATCATTATATCTTGTATGATATGTTTTTTTATTATAATGCTTATCTATGTAAAATGATGTTACGAGATAACTAGAGTTTTTCCCTATTTTTTCAAGTATAACTAAAAAGTCATTTTCGTAAGCCCATAAATACAATCTAATTCGTTTTGTTTTTTCCATATAATAAAATAATTTAATTGATATATTATTATGATTTTCAATTATTTTTTTAATCCAATGTAATCTTTCTGAGCGACGGTAGTCTGGTAATCTTTCTGTAAATTTTATATATCTTCCATCTACTTTTTTTGTGTAGCTAGTTTCTCTTGATGTAAGATGCCAAAAAACCAACTCTTTACCATCTTCTTTTTTATATGATTTTGGGTTAATATAAATATTTTTATTTAAAAATGCTTTACTATCTATAAAGTCTTCACAAAAATAATCATACAAGACTTCAAATATTTCAGTTGCTTCTATATTGTCTATATCAATAATCTCACTAAACACCTATAAACTCCATCTAAATATATTAAACTTTTCTATCCATGGTTTAGTACCTGTTATCTCATAATTACATTTGGATTCAATATATTCTACTATATAGTTCTTTATCTCGCTTTGATGTTCTATATCTTTTCTATTTTTATAACCAATTGCACCTATAAATAAATCACAAAGTTGAATTAGATTTGATTCGTATGAGTGAATTATATAAAAATCTATTTCACTTAATCTATTATTTTTTAATACTTTTGATAACTCTTGTGCTTTATCTCTGCCCTTTGTATCTTTATAATCTAAATATATTTTATATTGACTATCTTTATATAAAAAGTTTCGTAAAGTATAATAATAAACAACATAATAAAAGTCATCATGAGTTCTATTGTAAGTATCATGTTTTTGATTTGATTTATTAACTACAAGTGTTGCTTTAAATTTCATAAATTCACTATCAAAAAAATAATCAATTAGCTCTTTATAAAATTCTTTTTGTTTTTTTAGTAGTTTAGTCCATTTTATCTCTGTTTGATAATTGTGTTTATATCTTAAATATTTTATATATTTATTGGCTTGTATTACTTTATCTTCATCTATTAAAATAGCACCATTTACCATAATATCTGATTTGTCAGTTAATAAATGATTGCTTTCATCACAAAATATTTTATAGTTCATCTTACACCACCTTTATCTGCCCAGTAACAACTTCACTAATCAAACTGATTTTATACTCTTTTATTAAATCTATCTCTTTTTGAATTTGATTTATAACTTCATTTATTTTTGATGTTTCTGTTTCTATGTATTTTATTATTTGTTTTTGTTCTTCTACTGCTGGTAATGGAACTATAAATGATTTAAAAAATTCATTATTTAAAATTGGTAGTGTTGTATAACTTGCTAGACTTAAAAATACTTTTGTAAAGTTCTTTAAAGTATAGAAATAATATTTATTATCATTTATAGTAGAATTAAAACCTGTAATTTGTTGATTAAATGTTGCATCTATATTTAAATATGCAGTTTTACCAGTAGTAGCACCTATAGCTACAATAAGAATAGAATCCTTTACTAAATATTTAACTTTATTCTTATCTATTGCTAATTGTGTTACTTTTTCTTTTGAACTATTTAATATACTATGATTTAAATCTTCAGGCTTAAACCAATTAATATCGCCATTAAAAAAATCCTTATTAACTGTATCAGGTGTTGTACCAGTTCTTATAATATCCATTACATATTTCAATTTTCTAATACCCCAACTCTTAGGAATATCCCCAATCCACTCAATACCACTATCTTTAAATTCAACACTATCATCTAAACCTTTTGTAACAGCTTTGTTTATGATAGTTTCTTTTTGCTCTTCAAGTAGTTTTATTTGATTTTGTTTATCTTTTACAAACTCTTCTATTTGTTTGTTTTTTGTATCTAAAAATTTTGCTATTTTTTCTTGTTCTTTTAGTGGGGGAACTAATACACTTAAAGATTTAGTTTCATCTTGATTAAAAATTGGTAATATTGTTGCTTTTGCAAATTTTCTAACCTCTAATCCTATACTGAATAATAAATATATTGCATAATTACTTAAAAACTGGCTGTTAGGAGTTATTATATTTATCTGTTGATTACAACTTGAATTTTCATTTAACAATCCAACTTTTCCAACAGTACCAACACCAGTAAATAAAATACTACCTTTATTATATAATTTCACTTCTTTATCTTTAATCGCTTTTACAATAACTTTCTTTATGGAATTATCTAAAATAAAATCATTATTAAAGTCGCTTGGAGAGTACCAATTAATAATACCATCAGTAAAATAATCTCCTTTTTTTGATGCAGGAGTTGAACCCGTTTGAATTGATTGAGATACAAATTTTAATTTTCTAACTTCCCAATGCTTTGGAATATCCCCAATAAAATCAACATTTGATGATTTATATTCTTGATATTTTTTCAATGAAATCATTACGATACTATCTCTTCTAAAAGATTTTCAGTTTTCTCTTCAAGAGCTTTTATATCTTTATAAATATCATCTAACTTTCTAGGAGCTTTATACTCATAAAAATATTTATTAAAAAGCATCTCATATCCTATTTTTACACTATCCCAAACTATCCAAGCATCTGAAACATAAGGTTTTACTTCCTCATCAAAATACTCTTGTATATCTTGCTTTAATGGTATCTTTTCACTATCTCTTAAATCACTATCAGCCATAAATCCTTTTGATTCATCATAAGGGTCATTTAAAACTTCATTAGCATTTTTATTTACAATAGCAAATATATCTCTTATAACTTTCACTTGCCCCTTAGTAGGTTTAAATGATAATTGTTTTTTAAGTTCAGTAAAAAACTCTGTATCATCAAGAGTATCATTTGAATTTTCAAATGCTTTTAAAAGTTCTTTTGGTTTATCATCTTTAAGTTTTTTAAATTCTTTGCTCTCTTTAAACTCTTCCATATTTGATAATATATCTTTATATTCAAGTCTTAAAGGTCTATCAATAGTTACCTTTGAATATCCAAAGTCAACATTCTCAAATACTTTTACATATTTATTTTGTTCATCACGCATAAATATTTCAGTAAGTTTAGTGATTTGTTCAGGTGTCATCTCATTTCGTTTTTTACCTAAACTTTTTGCCATAGGTTTGTAAAACTTTTTTGAACTTGCACTTATAAGTTTGATTTGACCTTTTTGTTTTTTATTGTTAGTTACTAGCCAAATATAAGTAGATATATTTGTATTATAAAACATATCTTTAGGTAGTTCTATGATAGCTTCAAGCATATCATTTTCTATGATATATTTTCTTATATTACTTTCACCACTCCCTGCATCTCCACTAAATAAACTACTACCATTATGAATAGATGCTATATGACTTCCAAGTGGTGTTTCTTTTGATACTGGTTTCATCTTTGAAAGCATATTTTGCATAAACATCATTTGACCATCGCCAACATCTGTAATACCTATATCAAATCTATTATCATTACAACTATTTAGTTTCTTTTCTTGACCAGTTCCCTCAATACCTAATTCTGCTTGATCAACTTTCCAAGGTGTTCCAAATGGTGGATTTGTAAGCATAAAGTCAAATGTCATATCTCCAAGCTTATCTTCACTTAAAGTTGAACCATATTTGATATTATCAGGATTTTCTCCCCTTATCATCATATCAGACTTACAAATAGCAAATATCTCATCAGATGCTTCTTGACCATAAGTTTTAATAGTAGCTTCTGATTGTATTGCACCATTAGTATCTGTCATAAATTGTTTTGCTTCACTTAATATACCACCACTACCACAAGCATTGTCATAGATAAAATATGTACCTTGCTTTATCTCATCTTTAAGTGGTACAAATACAAGATTTGTCATAAGCGATATTATCTCTCTTGGTGTAAAGTGTTTCCCTGCTTGTGCATTTTCATCTTCATTAAATCTTCTTAATAACTCTTCAAATACATATCCCATACCAAGATTTGAAAGTCCTAAATGTATAAGATTATTATCTGTATCCTTTATATCATTTGGAGATAAATTTATGCTAGATGAACAAAACTTTTGAATAACTGCATATAAAATATTTGTCCGTTCCATCTTAGCAACTTGATTTCTAAACTCAAATTTTTCTAAAATATCTTGAATATCAGCACTAAAACCATTTAGATAGTTTTCAAAATTGCTTTTAATATTTGATGGGTCATCTAAGAGTGATTTTAAAGTAAAATTTGAATGATTATGAAAACCAAGTTTTGAACCATTTTTCCCACCTAATAAATCATCCATATCATCTAATTGGTCTTTATATTGATTGTAAATATCTAATACTGTTTTTTTAGTAGGTTCAAGAACTACATCCAACCTACGAATAACAGTCATTGGTAATATAATATCTTTATATTTAGCCTTTTCATAACGATTTACAAGCTCATCATTTGCAACTGAATATATAAAATTTACGATAGGTTGAAGTTCTTTGATTTCCATTTTACTCTCTTTAATTATAGTGTATTTATTATAGCTATTATTAGTTCAATCAACTCTTAATTTTTCGCATCACTCAATGTCAAAGCAAATAAAACTTCACATCCATTTTGTTCTAAACACTCTTTTGCTTCTAAAATAGTAAGTCCAGTAGTTACTAAATCATCCACCAAAATTACTTGAATATTTTGTTTTCCTGTGTAGAGAAATTTTCTTTTATTTTTTTTTCTAAACTCTAAGTCTTTTCCCGCATACTTTACCCTATTTGTAGCTTTAAGTGTATTAAAAATCGGTTGAATAAATTCTGATTGTAATGATTTAGTCAATATTGCTGTTTGTGAAAATTGATGAAAAGTATGATCATCAATTGGTATAGCAAACACTTTGTTTGTAAAAGAAAAGTTTGAAGTAAATTTTTGTAATGATAATCGAGAAAGAATTCTAAAAATTCTATCTCCATAAAATTGATACTTAGTATTAATAAGCTCTTTTATCTCATCAAATTTATAAAAGCTATACACAAAAAAATCTTTCTCTAACTCCCTTTTATGAAAAGATGATGTTAAAAAGTTTTCTTGACAATCTTTACATATTGCTTGTAATGATAAAGACTGACAAGTAAAACATCGCATATTAGTTAGATAGCTTTAGAGTTATCCATCAATACTGGTATAAAAATAAGTGATACAATAACAGCAGCAATAGTTCCTGAGATAAGGGCAACTCCTAGTCCACCAAAGACAGGATCTGAGGCAAGTAATGCTGAACCTAAAATAATAGCAATAGCTGTAAGCAAAATAGGTTTTGCTCTTGTGGCACTAGCTATTGCTATTGCTCTTCTTTTTTCAATCTGTTTTTCTTCCATCAGCGATTTTGCAAAATCTATCAATAAAAGAGAATTTCTAGAACTTATCCCCATCAAAGCTATAAATCCTATCAATGAAGTTGCCGTTAAAAAGAAAGTCTCTGTTGTAACTAAATCAGCTACAAAATGACCAATGATTACCCCTATAATTGATAAAAAACTACCTCCGAGAATAATTCCACTTATTGCAAACGATTTATAATAAACAACCAAAAGTAAAAATATCAATATAAGAGCAGCTATAAAAGCAGCCCCTAAATCCCTAAATGTATCAAGAGTAACTTTCATCTCCCCATCCCATCGTAGAAGATATTTTTCACCTGTTATTTTATCTTTTAGATGCAAGTCAAACATAAAAGTACTCATGCTTGGTTCTTTTATTACTTCATAATCATCACTAAACTGTTCAATCATTTCTTCTCTTGCTTTAAGAAGTGGATATACTTGACTTACCATTTTTGTTTCTGCTAATACATTGACCATTGTTTTTAAGTTTTTATGAAATATGCTAGGATTAGAAAAACTTTTTTCAATAGTAATAAGTTCAGTTAAAGGTATCATTGCACCTTTATCATTCATAAGGCTTAAAGAACTTAATTTATTTTGTAGATAGACTTTTTCATTTTTATCTATTTTTTGTGTCTCCTCACTTAACACTACAAAAATACCAATTTGGTCATTGTGTGTAATTGTATTTTTTACTCCAGTAACCATACCCTCAAATGCTAAATAAAGTATTTTATTTACTTGATCAACAGTTAATCCTGCTCTTGCTATTTTATCTGCAAGTGGTATAAGTTCATATTTTTTATATACTTCATCACTCATCACATCAATATCTACTAACCCATCTGTTTGCTCTAATATTTTTGCTACTTTTTTTGACAAATCAACTACTTTATTATTATCATCTCCATATACTTCAACTACTAAAGAAGCTAAAGTAGGAGGACCTGCTGGCATCTCTATAAGTTTTATATTTGTTTCTTTGTAAAGTGTTGCACACTGTGTTTGCAAAACTGGTCGTAATCGCGTTACCATATTAAACGATTTTTCATCTCTTTCATGTTTATCAGTTAAGTTCACAACAATCTCACTATACTCCTCCCCCATTTTCATACCGCTACCTTTTACAAGCCCTGCATAATCTAAAGGGGAACCTTGTGCTAAATAAAGTTCTAAATCTATCACCGATTCCTCTTTTTGAAGAATATTAAGAACACATTGTGATATCTCCTTTGTTTGTTCAATTGAACTTCCAGTTGGAGCATCTATATATATTGAAAAAGTATTTGTACTTTTTCCTGGTAACATTTTTGCTAAGACTAGTTTTGTGGGTAACATCAAAATAGAAGCTACTAAAGCTGCTAAAACTATAAGTATTACAAGCAACTTTTTCGACTTATTAATTAAAATATTATGAATAAACTCTTCAAACTTTGTAGTTATATGCGTATTGTGTTTATCCATTTTTATTTTCCTCTTTTATATTATGAGCACCATCATCATTTCTCTTTATAAGTTTTTTACTTAAATATGGAGTAAAGATATAAGCGATTATCAATGATGCCAATAAAGCAACTGGAACATTATAAGGGATTGGTTTCATAAACTCTCCCATCATTCCTCCAACAAATGCCATAGGGACCATGGTAAGAATAATAGCTAAGGTTGCTACATTTGTAGGGGCTCCTATCTCATCGGTTGCTCGTACTAATATTTCATCCATATCTTTAAATTCACTATTATGGTCATGGAGATGTCTATGTATATTTTCTATTACTATAATAGCTGCATCCACAAGTAATCCAAGAGAAAGTAAAAAAGCAAATAGAGTTATGCGGTTAATAGTTTGATCACTTAAATATGCGACAAAAAGAGTTACTGCAAGTATTGCAGGAACTGTAAAAGTCACTATTAAAGACTCTTTCCAACCAAGAAAAAATATAAGCATAACAGCTATTATAACAATTGTGATAACGAGATGATGAACAAGTTCATTTACTGCTTCATTTGCTCTTTTCCCATAATTTCTTGTAATTGTATATCCAATACCTTGAGAATACAATTCATCTTTATGTTCTTCAAGTAGTGATACAACATCATCTGCAACAAATACGGCATTTGTCCCACCAAGTTTTGCAACTGTGAGTGTTACTTGTTCATAACTTTTAAAACCATTATCTTCTTTTAATATGATTGATGCACTTTGTTTATTTTGATTATCAAAACTATCTTTCACTGCTGCAACATTCCGAAGATAAATAGGACTTCCCATATATTGAGCCACAATAATATTTTGTACATCTTCTACACTATCAATTGCATTTTTAACCCCAAATACAACTAACTCATTTTGTGCTGTTTTTGATTTAACATCTGGGACATTAATTGTTAAAGATTTTATAGCTTGCACAATTTGTCCTAAAGATAGATGATAAGCTTTCAGTTTTGATAAATCTACTTCAACATTATATTGCTCTTTTTTAGCACCTTTAAGTTCTGTTTTTGAAACACTATCTATCTCACTTATTTTATGTTTTAAATCTTGGATAGTTTTAACAAAAGTATTATAATCAATTGTTTTATTTTTTTGATAAAAAGCAATATTTACTATAGGAATATCTATATCAATATCAAAAGGTTTCACTAAAGGTTGCATCACCTCTTTTGGAAGTTGATCCATATTTTGCATCACTTTATCGTACAATTTCAGGTTTGACACTTCCCTATTCTGTCCTATATAATACATCACATTAACTATAGCCACACTGTTTGAACTCTGTGAGTAAATATGTTCTACCCCTTTTATTTCTCGTAAACGTTGCTCAAGTGGTTCTACTATAATTTTTTCTATCTGTTTTGGACTAAGACCAGGTGCTGGGATAATAATACTACCACCGCTAATAGCTATTTGAGGATCTTCTTCTCTTGGCATAATTTCCAAAGAGAGATAACCAATTGCAAGAAGAAATATTGCTAATACAGAAGTAAGTGGACTATATAAAAAAGTTTTTGCTAACTTTCCAGCATAATCTTTTACACTTATATGAGATAAGTTTTGTTCTTTCATTATTGAGCCTCAATAAAAACTTTTGCATACATCCCTGGATATACTTTTGCATTAGGGGTAAAAGAGATTTTTATCATAAAAGTATGTGTCATAGGATTTGAACTAGGAATGATTGATTCTATATTCCCCTTTGTTTCATAATTTAATGATGGTATTATAACTTTTACTTCATCTTTCAATTTTACTTTATACAAATCACTTTCAGATATTTCTGCTGTTATTTTTAAACTACTTAAATCTGTTAACACAAGTGCAGGCATTCCAGGAATTGCCATCTCCCCTGCTTTAATACTTTTTCTTATTACAACACCATCATTTGGAGCTTTTATTGTTAAATATTTATATTGATTTTCAACCTCTTTTACTTGAGATTTACTCACATTTACCATATCTTCAAGATTTTTTGTCCCAAGTTCTAATTGCTCCACATCAAATTTTGAAACTAAACCTTTTTCAAATAATCTTTTGTATCTTTCATAATTTCTTTTCATGGTTTGATACTGATTCTCATACATCTGTACACCTAAAAGTGCTTGTTGTTTTTTATTATCAATCTCTGTTGAATCAATTGAGTAAAGTATTTGCCCTTTTTTTACTCGACTTCCTTCACTCACCTGAACACTTTTAATAAATCCCATAAATCTACTTGTAATAAATTTCTCATTATCTGATATAACTGTAGAGCTTAACTCTATTGTTTGTCCAAAAGATATATTAACTAAAATAAATAGTGCTATCAAACTTTTTTTCATCATTTTAAACTCTCCCCTAAAGATATTTTTAATTTAGTTGCTGCTAGTGATTTTTCATACTTTGCCATTATTGTTTCTGCATTTGCTTTTTGTTGATTTGCTTGTTGCATAAGTAAATTACTCATATTTATTAAATGGTTTTTATACATTTGTGAAGATTGTTCCAACACCTCATCTGAAAGTTTTTGTGCTTTTATTTTTTGTTTTAATACTTTCTTTTTTGCTTTAAGTGTTAAAATATTTTTTTCTACTTCAAGTTTAATTCCATCTTTCATATATTCAAAATTATTTACAATTTGATTATATTCTATTTTTGCTTTTTGTGATTTTTTACTTGTAACACCACCATCAAAAAGTGTATAAGAGATACCAATTGCACCCATATAATAATCTTTTTCACTTATATTACTCGTACTAAATGTATCATCGTTATATCCGTATTCTGCTTGAATTCCTACTGTTGGATATTTTTGGGCACTATCAAAGTCTATTTTTGATTTAAAAGTTTGTGTATTATATTTCATCCATTGATAATCATCTCTATTTTCATATATATCACTTTCTATAGCACTGATTGTCACAATATCCATAGATATAGTTTTAAAATCACCAACATTACTAATTTCATAATCTGAAGTTAAAAACTGCAAATATGCAATTGCTAATTCAAATCTATTTTGGGCTTCTATTTTCCGAGATTCAACTCCCATATCATAGACTTTTGCTTGTTTTACATCTATATTTGTTACAAGCCCCTCTTTATACAATTCACTTGCAAACTCTACAAAAGAGTTTGTAGCATCTTTGGCTTTTTGTGTTGCTTTTATAAATTCACGTGCTGCAACCGCACCGTTATATGCTTTTACAACTTCTAAAGATAAGTTCTTTTCATCATACATATATTTTGCTTTTTGTGCAAGTAGTTGTAACTGTGCCATCTTTTTCGCACTATCTAGTTTAAAACCTGTAAATAAAGGTGCTTGATATACAACTTTTGTTTCATAGTTTGTCCTAGTATCAGGATAATTTAAATCTTTTGGTTGTACAGGTAAAGGATTAGTTGCACCTGTCATATCAAATTCATTAAATCCAAAATCTCCAAATGTAGCTTCTCTTGAAGCTAATTTCATTCCAAACACATATCCTGCATGATTTGTTCTACTTATATTTTCATTAAAAACAAGATTTCCATAGTTATATCCAGTAACTTCATCTATAGAGATTTTTGCTTTTTCTATCTCTAATTTTTTTGCTTTTAACCCTTTATTATTTTCAAGTGTTTTATCTAAAGATTTATTAAAATCAATTGTATAAGAGTATAAAAATAGGTGTACACTTAATATAATAAAAAATATTTTCATCGTTTATCCCTCTTTCTTTTCAAACAAATTAGATAAATTTTCAATATATTCTATAATAACCTCTTTTGGTTTTCTAGCTATGAAAAATCCATCTAATGTGGCAAATATACTTGGAATAAAATCTATAGCATTTTCTTTTAATTCTCCACTTTCAACACCACTTTGAATAATATCGAACAAAATACTTGTATACTTTTCCATCATATTATTTTGATATTCTATTATGGCTGTGCTTGGATTATTTAAAGTAATTGCCAAAAACTCTTTATAAATTGCTCGTTGTGTTTGAACTCTTGGATCATCACTTAAATATAGTGAAAATAGATGTTTTACTTTTTCTTTTATTGTTTTGCTGTTTTGAAGACTCGCTTTTAATTTTGGATCATAATCTTCTTGCAAACAGCTCATCAATTCAAAAACAATATCTTCTTTATTTGAAAAATACTCATAGATAGTTCCCTTACCAATTCCTGCTACTTTTGCTATTTCACTAATTGATATATTTACAAACCCTTTTGTGATAAAAAGATCACAAGTAGATTTTGCTATCACTTTTCTTTTATTTAATTTTTTTAGTTGTTTAGACATTTAATACCTTTTTGACCACTGGTCAATTTTTTTATGGTATTATAATTTTTCTTAACAATTGATAAATTGAAACCTTTACTAATCAGATAAGATGTCTATTGAGATACTTTGATAATAATTCACTTAAACTTTTGTTTATCTTCTCATCAAAACTGTGTAATGACTCTTCACATTTCTTAGATAACTCATTTGCACTTTTTAAAGCACCATCAATTCCAAGTAAATTGACAAATGAATTTTTATTAGTATCATTAGAAGTAGTCTTTCCAGCTTCTGCTTCACTTTGCACTTCATCTATAATATCATCTTGTATTTGAAACAGTAAACCTATATCAATTCCAAACTGATATAATTTATCTTGCATTTCATAAGATAAATTCACTATTATAGCACCCATTTTTAAACTTGCAGCAATAAGTTTTGCTGTTTTATGAATATGAAGAAATTCTAATTTTTCCAATGATATTGTTTGATTTTCAAAATAACAATCAATCGCTTGCCCTATAATCATCCCATCAATTCCACCATCACTACTAAGTGTTTTAATAAGTTCTATTTTTACATCATTACTTAATGGTGCATTTGCTACTAAATTAAAACTATGAGTATTTAAAGCATCACCTACTAATATAGCAGTAACCTCATCATAAGATTTATGTAAAGTTGGGTTTCCTCTTCTTAAATCTGCATTATCCATGCTAGGTAAATCATCATGAATTAAGGAGTAAGTATGAAGATATTCGATTCCAAGTGCGACAGGTAAACTGTTTTTTAATAAAAGTGGCTCTATTGCATTTACTATTGAAAGTATAAGCATTGGTCTAAATCTTTTTCCACCAGCTTTAAGCATACTTTGTAAGGCTTCTTCAAATATTGGATGAAAAGTATTTGAAGAAGGAAGATTATTAAATAAATACTCTTCAAATAAATCTAGTAACTCTTCACTTTTCACTTGTATTTTTTCACTTACTAAAAGGGTTCATCCCACCCATCATATTCATAGCCATATTTTTTTTAGCTTCATCACTTTGTTTAATAACATCATTCATAGCACTTATAAGAAGTGTTTGTAAAGAATCTTTATCTTCAAGAAGTGAGTCATCTATTTGTAAGTCAGTAACCTCAGAGTTTCCATTGATTGATATCTCAATCATCCCTCCACCAACTTTTGAGGTAAAAACTTGTTTTGCACCCTCTACCTTGGCTTTTTCAGTCATCTCTTGAACTTGCCCCATCATCTCATTGAGATTTATTTTACTTAAATCAATTCCTTCAAACATTAACGATCACTCCCTATAAGTTCATTTGTAATTTCACTTATATTGTTTTTTTCATCAACATGAACCACGATTGGTTTATAACTATCTAACTCATCACTATGGTATGAACCATAAGCTATTACTATTATTTTATCACCGATTTCAACTTTTCTAGCAGCTGCTCCATTAAGACACATATCTTTACTTCCTCGCTTACCTTTTATAACATAAGTTGAAAACCGTTCACCATTATTTACATTTACTATTTCAACTTTCTGCCCTACTCTTAAAGAAGCAGCATCTAATAAATCTTCATCAACAGTAATTGAACCTACATAATTTAGATTAGCATCTGTAACTGTGGCTCTATGAATTTTACTATACAACATATCAAATGTCATTTTTATCCTTATTTTGCTAGAGGTAGAGGCTCACCCCAAAATTGCTCAGGGATAATATACTCTTGGATTGGATTTCCACCAATTAAGTGTTCATCTATAATTCTATCTAATTTTTCTTTAGTTAATTGTACATACATATGATGACCTGGTTCTACTAACATCACTGGACCCATTTGACAACGTCCTAAACAGCTTGTTCTTATTGGTTGTACTGGACCCATAAGTCCTTTTTGCATCATACTTTGTGCCATATGATTAAATAAGTCTCTTGTTTGTTCTGTTACACATGATGGTTTTGGCATCCCAGGAGGTGCACTTTGTTCACATTTAAACACATAAAATGTTGGTTGTGGTATTTGTGGCATTTCCATTTTATTTCCTTAATTTTTGTTTCACTTTTATTTTATTCGCGAATTTTATCCGAGATTACTTAAATTTATCTAAAAACATCTTTTTAATCCAAAATTAACATTCTTAACTTTTATTTATGTAACAATTCTTTAATAATTTGCTTATCATTTAGTGGAAGTTTTTTATCATATATGATTTGATATTCTTCATCACCTTTTCCTAAAACTAATATTATTGGATTATTATAATTTTTTGATTTTTCTAATGCTATTTTTATAGCTTCTTTTCTATTAAGTTCAACAGTCACATTCTCTTTATTATCTATACCTTTTAATATATCTTCACAAATAGTATCTGGGTCTTCAAATCTTGGATTGTCAGCTGTTATTATTATCTCTTTACTAAACTCTTGGGCAACTTTTCCCATAATAGGTCGTTTTGTTTTATCTCTATCCCCACCTGCACCAAACACACTAATAATATCATAATCTCGAAAACTACTAAAAACCTCTTTCATGCCATCATGTGTATGGGCAAAATCTACTACTATTAAAGGATCAAAAGAAACTACTTCCATTCTCCCCGCAACTCCACCAAAATATTCAACAACATCACAAATTTCTTGCAGAGGTTTTTTTGTCACAAGATTAACTGCTGCAATTGCTGCTGTTAAATTATAAACATTAAACAAACCCATCATTGGTGAACTAAAATTAACCATATTAGAAAAATGCTGTAATGCTACATGTATTCCATTTTTTAAACTATATGCTGTTACTTTATAAGTCGCTGGATTATCAGCACCATAAGCAAAAGCATTTTTGATATTAAACTTTATCTTTTTATCATCTTTATTAATAAGTTTCATACTTTCATCACTAAAAAAACTATTTTTTACCTTTATATACTCTTCTATCGTTTTATGATAATCAAGATGATCTTGAGTAATATTTGTATGAATTTTGAGGGCAAAATCAAGTCCTTCAATTCTATTTTGTTCTATTGCATGAGAACTTACTTCCATCACAAAAAAATCACAACCATTTGTAATTGCTTCTTGTATGTGAAGGAAGTTGGATATTTGCACAGGTGTTGTTAGACTATAATCCTCTATTCTTTCATCATTAATAAAAAAACCACGAGTTCCTTGAAGAGCCACTTTATATCCCAAATCTAAAAGGATAGAATAAATTGCAGCAGCTGTTGTTGTTTTGCCATTAGTACCAGTAATACCAATTATCTTAATTGATGAGAAATCAAAATAATTTTTTAATTCAGTACTACTGATAAATTCTTCACAACCATTTTCTTTTGAACTTTGAATAAATTTTTCATTCTGTTTTGAAGTTACAAAAGTGACTTCATTTGTTACCTCATTTGAATTGTCTGCAAATACTCTACTATTAGTGGTTATTTTCAATATTTTTTCTCTCTAGTTTTTTATACAATGCTGTAAGCTCTTCATCATAAGAGAAAAATTCATTAAATCCATCTAAATATGTATATGCTGTGTTACTAAAATTATTTTCTATTAAATTATCTATAAAATCTATTAAATCATCTTTTGTAGTAATTGCAACTTTTGTACTAAACATTATATCTTGATAAGCTTCTCTAAAAGATCCACGACTAAGTACTAACTCTTGAAAATCTTTATATTCTATCGCATTCAAAGCTTCAACGTTTGTATGTGACATATCTTTTAATAGATCCATCATCTTTTCATTATCACCATCATATGTATTCATTATATCTTCTACATATTTTACAGATTCATCAAAATTTTCATCTTTTTCAATAATAAAATAGTCAAATAATTCCTGAGCTTTTTTATCATTTTCAAATCCTAAATCAGCTAATAAACAATATATTTGAAATTCCATATTTGTTGGATCTGTTGAAGAAACTTGTGCATATAAAAACAATGCTTTATCATGCTCTTTTGCACTAAAATATGAATGACCCTGCTTTAATAACTTTTCTGTATTAATCATTATATCTTTTCTTCCATACCTTGTGGTACATTTATTATCTCTAACTCAGGATGGATTGCTTCTTTTAATTCTTTTTCAACTATAAACTTTAGTGTACTTCCACTTGCAGCACACCCCACACAGGCACCCTGTAGCTGTACATATATTTTACCATCTTTTATTTTAAGTAGTACTATTGCCCCGCCATCTTTAGCCAGCATTGGTGCTACCTTATTTTTAATAATATTGTTCACAGGTTGTTCTAAATCTTCATCTGTAAATGGCATACTCATCAAAAATCCTTTTATTTTTTACTTTTATTTTTTACTAATATTACTCCAATAGTGGTAATAACGAGTATTACACCTATTGTTTGAAATATAAATTCTAATGTAACTGGCTGTTCCATTTAAGAGTTTACAACCTCATTACATCTTTTACATAATGTATCCTCAGCTGTTGCTCTAAATTTCCAACATCTTGGACATTTATGCTCATTTGCTTTGTATACTTCAAAAACTTTTCCATCAACTTCAAAGACACCTAAGTTTTCTTCTTGTTTTTCTATAATAACTTTACTTACAACGAACCAATCTTCTGCTAATGTACGATCCATCGCTAATATATCTTCACTATTTGTGTAAATAACTAACTCTAAAGTCGATTTAATAACTTTCTCTTTATTTAGTTTATCTTTTATTTCTGCAAATTTACTTTTTACCTCTAATAAGTGTGTTTCATTAAGATTTATTTTAACTTCTGGTAAATAATACTTTTTCATATCAAAAATAGAGGTAACACCATCTGTAATAATTATTGGTGCATACTGCATCAACTCATCCATTGTATATGTAAGAACGGGAGCTAATGTTGTTATAAAAGCTTTCGCAATCATCGCCATAGCACTTGCACTTGCAACTCTAGTAGTTGAGTTTTTTCCATCACAATACATTTTATCTTTACAAACATCAATATAAATATTTGACAACTCCGCAACTAAGAAGTGATTTAATCTATTTAATCCTCTGCTGTAGTCGTATTCTCTAAAACTATCATCAACTTCACTAAATACTTTTTGTGCTTTATCTATAATCCATAAATCAACTTCACTCATAGTATCAAGAGGTGCAAGTTTTTCTAAATCATTCACATTTCCAAGTAAAATTTTACCTGTATTTCTTATTTTTCTATATTGTTCTGCCATCTGTTTTAAAATACCATCAGAGATTTTTAAATCACTTTGATAATCAGACATAGCAACCCACATTCTAAGTATCTCAGAACCATATTCTTTTAGAACTTTATCAGGAGCTACAACATTTCCTTTAGATTTTGACATCTTCTCACCCTTGGCATCTACGGTGAAGCCATGAGTAAGAATAGATTTATAAGGTGTAACTTCACTTGAAGCCAAAGAAGTTAATAAAGAAGATTGAAACCAACCTCTATGTTGGTCAGACCCCTCAAGATACATATCTGCAGGATAAGTTCCCGCATCATAGTTTCCACTTCTTAAAACCGCATTTTGAGTTGATCCACTGTCAAACCAAACATCTAAAATATCCATTGTTTTTTCTAAATCATCAGGATTAAGTCCACTTCCAGGAAATAATAAGTCTTTAATCTCCATATCATACCAAGCATCAGCACCATGTGTTTCAAAAATCATCGCTACATAGTTTAAAACTCTTTCATCATAAACTATCTCATCAGTTAATTTATTTCTAAAAAACGCAATTGGAACACCCCAATCTCTTTGTCTTGAGATACACCAATCAGGTCGACCTTCTACCATAGTTTTTAATCTATTTTTCCCATGTGCAGGATAAAACTTCACCTCTTCAATAGCTTCTAAAGCATTTGCTCTTAAAGTTTTCCCTTTTTTACCATATGGTTCATCCATTGCAATAAACCATTGTTTAGTAGCTCTAAATATAACTGGCTTATGTGTTCTCCAACAATGTGGATATGAGTGAGTTATATCCACTCTTTGTATAAGTGCATCACCTAAAAGTTCAAGTATTCTATCATTTGCTTTAAATACATTTACATTTAAAAACTCTTCTGGATTTGGAAGTAATTTTTCTCTTACAATAGTATTATCATAAGCACCATTTGCTCCAACAGGCATGATCACTTCAAGTCCATATTTTAAACCAACTTTGTAATCATCTTCCCCATGTCCAGGAGCTGTGTGAACAGCACCAGTTCCTGAGTCCATCATTACATGATCACCTAAAACTATTGTAGAAGTTCTTCCATTTAATGGATTGATTGCAAAACTATTTTCTAAAGTTTTAGGATCAATATCTTCAACTATTTCCCCTTTTACAATCTCATTTTCAATACAGAAGTTATATAGTTTTTTTGCAACTATAAATCCATCACTAGTCTTAACATAAGTCTCTTCCCCATTAAGTGCAATTCCTGTATTTGCAGGAAGTGTCCAAGGTGTTGTTGTCCAAATAATAACACTTTCGTCTCTATCTTGTAATTTAAATGCCACATAAATAGATGGAGATACTTTATCTTCATATTCAACTTCTGCTTCAGCTAAAGCAGTTTGTGCAGCCCAAGACCAATACACAGGCTTACTTCTTTGTACTAGTAATCCTTGCTTCGCTATAGCAATAAGTTCTCTATAAATATTTGCTTCAAATTTAAAGTCCATAGTTAAATATGGATTTTCCCAGTCACCTATTACACCTAAAGTTTTAAACTCATCTCTTTGTATATCAATAAATTTACTTGCATGATTTCTACAAAGTTCTCTTAATTTTGATTTTGGTAATTCTTTTTTCTTTTTACCACCAATTTTTTCTTCAACTTTTTGTTCTATTGGCAAACCATGACAATCCCAACCTGGAGTGTATCTCGTTGATTTTCCATCAAAATAATGATATTTCACTATAATATCTTTTAGTACTTTATTTAAAGCATGACCGATATGTATATTTCCATTTGCATAAGGGGGTCCATCATGAAGAGTGAAAGTTTCACATCCTACTCTATTTTGTTTCATTTTTTCATATATTTTTTCATCATCCCAAAGTTTGTATTGTTTGGGTTCATTATGTGGTAAGCTTCCTCTCATAGGAAAGCTTGTAGTTGGTAATTGTAAGGTATTTTTATAATCTATTGCTTGTGTATCTTGTGACATAATTTTTAATAATCCTGTAATTTAAAATAGGCTAAAGTATACCAAAATAAGATTTAAAAGGTATTTAAATGTTTAATGATATATTCAATCAAAAAAAAATGTTAGAATTACAAAATCTACTTATAAAGAGAAATGAGACAATAACTTGTGCAGAAAGTTGTACAGGAGGGCTGATAGCATCTTATATAACACAAAATTCTGGTTCATCAACTATTTTTAGAGGTTCAATAGTGACTTATTGTAATGAGATAAAAGAACAAGAATTAAATGTAAAAAAAGAAACAATGATAAAATTCGGTGTTGTAAGTTGCGAAGTTGTAGAAGAGATGTGCAAAGGTGTTTTAAAAAAATTTAATGCAGATTATTCAATATCAATTAGTGGTGTCGCTGGTCCAACGGGTGGTACAAAAAACAAACCAGTTGGTACTGTGGCAATAGGAATAATAAGTAAAAACAAAAATGAAGATATTAAAATATATAATTTTTCAGGCACTAGAAATGAAATACAAATACAAGCTGCAAAAACGGCATTAAATACAATTTTTGAAATTTTATCAAAAAACTCTTGACAAAAAAAATAAAATTCACTATAATTCCACTCCATTTAACAAATATGACCCGTTAGCTCAGCCGGTAGAGCATCTCCCTTTTAAGGAGGTGGCCGATGGTTCGAATCCATCACGGGTCACCATATGTTATTTTGGTCGATTAGCTCAGTTGGTAGAGCGCTACCCTTACAAGGTAGATGTCATAAGTTCGAGTCTTATATCGACCACCATGAATTTGATAAAGTGTACTAGATGTACAGTTTAGTAAAGAACAATTTTTTAATGTTGGCCCCATCGTCTAGTGGTTAGGATCCATGGTTTTCATCCATGTTACAGGAGTTCAAGTCTCCTTGGGGTCACCAACATTTAAATATATTATATTAAAAGTGCGGTTGTAGCTCAGTTGGTTAGAGTATCTGCCTGTCACGCAGAATGCCGCGAGTTCGAGTCTCGTCAACCGCGCCACTTTAAAATATAATTTCAAATGACCCGTTAGCTCAGCCGGTAGAGCATCTCCCTTTTAAGGAGGTGGCCGATGGTTCGAATCCATCACGGGTCACCATTCATAATGTTTAATTACTATATATATTATTTAGAAGTTAAATATTTATTTTTATAATTGTTGGCCCCATCGTCTAGTGGTTAGGATCCATGGTTTTCATCCATGTTACAGGAGTTCAAGTCTCCTTGGGGTCACCAACAATTTATTTGGTCGATTAGCTCAGTTGGTAGAGCGCTACCCTTACAAGGTAGATGTCATAAGTTCGAGTCTTATATCGACCACCAGAAATTTTAAAAAAACACATTAAATGTGTATTTTTTTAAGACTAAATCTCTGCAAGCTGAATTATTTAGTTTGTTTAGAATTTTTTTAAATGCTTAAATGTATTTATTAAGAAGTAAGTTCTTAATATGGCATGCGGTTGTAGCTCAGTTGGTTAGAGTATCTGCCTGTCACGCAGAATGCCGCGAGTTCGAGTCTCGTCAACCGCGCCACTTTTCTTTTAAATCATTCTATTTTTTATATAAAACAGATTGACCAGAAGAGATTTTATCTCCTATATTTACTAATAAATTACATTCTTCTTTTATTGTAATTATAGCAATACCATCTATAAAGAATAATATCTCATCTCCTTGAGAAAGCTTTGCATTTTGTATCTTATCAATACCTATATTAAAAAAACCGCTCACTAATTTTAATTTTAAATTTGTTTCTTTATCTTCTGAAGAAAATTTGTATGTAATTTGTTCATTTAAACTATTTGCTTTTAAAGTATTTGGATTTAAATTCAAGCCTTTATTGTACTTTTTAATTTTCATTTCACTAGTAAATGGTGCTCTTACAATATGATTATCACAAAGAGATACTTTACAGTAAATTTTTAACTTATCATCAATTTTATCTATTGCTATTACTTTTCCATCTATTGGTGATAAAATACTATCGCTATTTTCATAAATATATCTTTTTGTATCCCTAAAAATATATATTGAAAAAAGTGTTAAAAGCAAGAATAAATACCCAAAAAAGTCTGATACTAAACTTCCTATAATAGTTAGTCCTATTAATATAAGTATCGGCTTTACCCCTTTATTTGATATAAAACCTATTTTATTCATCTTCTTTCCTTTCTTCATGTTTTAAATCTTTATTATCATGAAGTTCTTCACCTTTATATACTTCTCCACCATTTTCAATGATAATTTCTTGAACTCTTTTCCCTGAAATAACCTCTTTATCTAAAAGTTCCTCTGTCATTTGTTCCATTGCTTTACCATTATCTTTTAAAGTTTTTATAACAGCTTGATATCTCTCTTCTAGAGTTTTTTTAATATAATCATCAAGATTGTGTGCCATCTCATCACTATAATCTTTATTAGATTGTCCTCCACCTAAAAACTGATTATTTTGTTTATGTAAAACCATTAGTCCAGCAATTTCTATATCACTCATACCATATATTGTAGCCATTGATTTTATAATATCTGTGGCACGATCTAGATCATTTCCTGCACCCGTACTAATCTCACCTATAAATACTTCTTCAGCAGCTCTTCCACCCAAAAGTGTATCAACTTCTGCTATTAATTCATACTTTTGCATTAAGTATTTATTTTCTTCTGGTGTATTTAATGTATATCCAAGTGCAGCTAATCCACGAGGTACTATAGATACTTTATTTACTTTTTTTGCACCTTTTGTTATCTCTGCAACTATTGCATGTCCTGATTCATGATAAGCAACGATTTGTCTCTCTTTTGGAGAGATTCTTCTACTTTTCTTTTCTAATCCTGCAATTTGTCGCTCAACCGCTTCTTTAAAGTGATTAGCTCGAACTTCAGTATCTTCAGCACGCCCTGCTAGTAGTGCAGCTTCATTAATAACATTTGCCAAGTCTGCCCCTGCAAGACCCGCTGTCATAACTGCAACTTCCCTTAAATCTACATCTTTAGCAATTTTTACATCTTTGATATGTACATTTAATATCTCTATTCTACCTTCTAAATCTGGCTTATCTACTAAAACTTGTCTATCAAATCTTCCTGGTCTCAAAAGTGCTGGGTCAAGTACTTCTGGTCTATTTGTAGCAGCTAATACAATTACAGGTGCACCTGCACTAGAAAATCCATCCATCTCTGCTAAAAGTTGATTTAAAGTTTGTTCTCGCTCATCATTTCCACCCATATTCCCAGCACTTGCACGGCTTTTACCAATAGCATCAATCTCATCTATAAAAATAATTGCAGGTGCAACTTTTTTTGCTTGTTCAAAAAGATCTCTCACACGACTTGCTCCAACACCCACAAACATCTCTATAAAACTTGAACCTGTAACACTTAAAAACTCAACATCAGCTTCACCTGCAACTGCTTTTGCCAAAAGCGTTTTACCAGTTCCTGGAGGTCCAACTAAAAGTACACCCTTTGGTATTTGAGCACCAAGATTTACATATCTATCTGGATTTCGTAAAAATTCAACAATCTCACTTACTTCCTCTTTTGCTTCTTTATTTCCAGCCATATCTGCAAAAGTTACTTTAGGTTTTTCACTATTAATCATCTTTTTAGCACCACCCATTCCTAAAATGCCACCAGCACCACCGCCTAGTGATTTTGACATTCTTTTAGCTAAAAACATCCAAATTGCAAAAAAGAAAGCTAGTGGTAAAACCCATCCAAATAACATATCTGCTATAAGGTTTTGTTCATTTACCCCTCCATAATTTATACCCATTTTTTCTAATGTTGGTACTAAAGTATCATCATTCCCTACTTTTCTTGCTTTATATGTAGTAACTGTTCCATTTGATGGTTTTGAGATAGCTTTAATATTTGTTTCACCAATTCCAACATATTCTATTTCACCATTAGAAATAAGTTTTTTAATATCTGAATATGCAACATTTTTATTGATACTTTGACCGTACGCTGGTTGTCCATTGTTTACATTCATATCATCAGATGGGAAAAAGCTCTTAAAAGCCATTATTGTTACTATTGAGAATATTACAAATACTATAATCGGATTTTTATCGAAAAAGCCATTTGAGTTATTGTTATTATTATTTTTATTTTGTTGATTATCCATTATTTTCCTTTAATTTACTAACTTTTTTACTACAAGTGTTATCCACTCATTTTCTTGTAATTCTTCTAAAATATCACATTGTTTGCTAAATTTATTAATCACTTTTTGTTTATGTTGTTCCATTATACCTGATAGTATGATAATTCCATTATCTTTTGTAATTTTCACTAAGTCTTTTGCTATCATAACCAAAACGTCTGCTACTATATTTGCTATTACTAAATCATATTGAGTTGTTGTTTTATTAGCAGAACCTTCCCAATATTTATTAGCTATTACATTATTTTGTTCAAAGTTTTTCAATGCATCTTCAACAGCAACAATATCTGTATCACAGACATCAACAACTGCACCTAATTTAGAAGCTGCTATTCCTAAAATACCACTACCACTGCCTACATCACATACTCTCATATCTTTTGTAACATATTTTTCAATTGCTTTTAAACATCTATTTGTTGTTTCATGATGTCCTGAACCAAAAGCTAAAGTCGGATCTATAACAATATTTATTTTTCCATCTTGCGGTTCACACCAACTTGGATGAATATAAAAATTCCCAACTTCTATAGGTTGTACACTTTTTTGATATGCTTTTATCCAATCAATATTTTCTTTTTTCGTAAGTATTGTTTTACACTCTATTTGTGTATCAAAGGCTGTACTTAGTTCTTTTGCAAATGCAATAATTCCAGACTCTATATCATCTAGAGTCTCTTCACTTCGTATAATAATTGTCTCTTCGTATTCTTCAATTGCATCTTGTGTTAAGCTTGATGCTAAATCTAAAAATAACTCATAGTACAAACTTGGCTGTATTTGCAGCTCATAATAATATTTTTCCAAATATCTACCTCATATAATTTTTTATAAATAGTGAAGATTTTACCTAAAATGATGTTTAAAATAGTTTAAATTTTATTTTTAGACTTATCTACTAATTATTCTTATTTTTTTAAAAATATTATTGTGTCATCATCATTGATTTTATATCTATAAACTTCTTGAAATTCTAATTGATTTAAATCTATTTTTTTATCTAAGTTTATTCTTTTTGATAGAAATATCACAAGATAATCTATCTGTGTTTTTATACTTTCAAGTAAATTATATCCACCCTCAACCATAACAAAATTTTTATCTCTTATTTTATTAATATTGTTGGAAATTACTACACTTCTATTAGGAACAGTAAATAATGGAATTGTTTTATCAAAATCATCTCTATTTGACAATATTAATATATCTGGAGGATTATTTATGATACTAAACCTTGAATCCAAAGTTGGTCTATCAGTTCTTACTGTTTTACCACCTATTACTAAAAGCTCCAAATTATTTCTTATTTCATGTACTAATTTTAAAGAATCTTGTGTAGTAATATAACCACCTTCAATCGTTCCATCTTCTCTCATAGCTAATTTAAAAAATACAAAACTATCTTGTTGCCACTTTTTAAAAGGATATAGTAGTGCATCTGTTTGTTCTTTACAAACATCAATTTCTACCTCAATTTTTGCTTCTTGTAGTCTTTTTAAACCACCTGTTGCTTCATTATTACAATCTAGTGTTCCTATATAAACCTTTTTTATTCCTATTGCTTCTAAAAGTATTGCACAAGCAGGTGTTTTACCTATATGATTACAAGGCTCTAGTGTAACAAATATTTCACAATCTTTAAAAAAATCTTTATGATTTTTTATCAAATAATTGTGTATATCTAAAGAATTTTTAATATTTTTTAATTCTAAGTTTTTATAGTGTGTTAGATATGCCTCTTTAAGTGCTAAAACTTCAGCATGTGGCATTCCTGCTTTTTGATGAGCTTCTACGGATAAAAGTTTACCTTTTCTTACAACTGTTGCACCAACAGCAGGATTTGGATATGTTAAAAATTGATATTTCCAAGCTTTCTGTATAGCTAGCTGCATAAATTTATTTTTATTCATTTATTATCTTTTTGATTTATTGATTTGTAGTGTAGCAAATTTTGCTTGAATTGTAAAAGAGTTGAAAAGGAGTACAACTCTTTTTTGTATATGTTTTGTTAAATTTCGTACCTAATTGTAATAAGTGAAAATGAAATGAAAATGAAATAGAAATAAGATACTAAAAAATTATCTCTATTTTTGTTCCAATATCTGGTTTTGAATCTATCTGAATGGTTGCATTGTGAAGCTCCACGCTATTTTTAACTATACTCAAACCTAAACCAAAACCTTTTATTTTTTTATTCCTTGATGCTTCAACTCGATAAAATCTATTCATAACCTTTTCTAATTGTTTTTTCTCTATCCCTATTCCCTCATCTTCAACTATGAAATGTATTTCATCTTCTTTTTTAAACAAAGATACAAAAATATTTTTCTCTTTAGGTGTATATTTTATTGCATTATCTATAAGATTAGAAAATATTGTTCCTAACAACAATTGATTTCCATCCAATGTAATTGATTCAAACTTTTTTAGATGAAGTTTAATATCTTTATCTTTTAATTGTTTATTATATTTATTAATGGTTTCTAATAAAATTGAATCTAAACTACAACTAGTAAAAGTATGTTCTATATTTTCTTTAGTATATTTTGTCAACATCAAAAGGTTATCTACAATAGTTTGTATTTGATTTGCTTCATTTTGAATTATTTCTAAACTTTTCATATAATATTCTGGTTCTCTTATTTTATTTAAGGTTATCTCTATCTCACCTTTTATAACTGTAAGAGGTGTTTTTAATTCATGAGATACATCACTATTAAACTGTTCTAAAACTTCTACTCCACTTCTTAATCGTTGTATCATTTTATTAAAAGAATCTACTAAATCTTTAATCTCATCATCATATTTTGGTTGTGGTATTTGTTGTGATAAATCTGTTACATAAATAGTATTTGCAGTTTGGGTAATATCTTTAATAGATTTTAAAATTTTATCTGTTAATTTACTTGCAATAAATATTAATAAGAAAAATAATATTGGTTCTAAAACTATTAATATCTCTTTTATATTTTCAGTATCTTTATTTATTTCTGCATTAATATTTTGTTCTAAAAATAATATTGCACCAGAAAAAGGTTCAGTAATTTTAAATATATACAATCCAGTTAATACATCATCTTGACTAAAAACAAAAAAAGATTTTTTATCTTTTAAAAAGGATAAAAAAGGATTAAAATCAATATCCCCTTTTTTATATATTATTTTTCCCTCTTTGATAATTGCAACATCAAATGATTTTAATTCTTCATTTTCTAATAAATCTTTTACCGAATTTTTTGATTTAATACTATCATTAATAAAGACGGCTTTATTGTAAAGTTTATTTTGAATACTAAGTTTTGTATTTTGCTCTAAAAAATGATAGATTGCTATATTAAATAGCATCAATACAAGAAATGTTGCTGCTCCAAACCAAAATAATACTTTGGTTTTTAAACTTTTAAATCTCAATTCTGTACCCTAAACCACGTGAGCTTTTAATAAATTCTTTTGAGATTTTTTTTCGTAAATTATAAATTGTAACTTGAATTACATTACTATTTATATACTCTTCATTACCCCAAAGTTGCTCTTCAATCATTGCATTGGAGACAGTTTTATTTTTATTTTTTATTAGAAATAATAAAAGTTCATACTCTTTCTGAGTTAAAAGTAAATCTTCATTATTTTTTTTTACACTTTTTGCATCAATATCTATAACGAGATTTTTTATAGTTATTATATTTGAGTTTATTGAACTTGATCTTCTATAAAGTGCTATTGCTCTTGCTTGTAGTTCTTTAAAACTAAATGGTTTACTCATATAATCATCAGCACCATTAGTAAGTCCTAAAACTTTATCATCAATCTCATCTTTTGCAGTCAGCATAATAACAGGAGTGGTAATATTTTGTTTTCTAATTGACTGTAATATATCTATGCCACTTTTATTTGGAAGCATCCAATCTAATACTATAATATCATAACTGGTTGTAGTAATAAGATACTCAGCTTCATCTCCATCACTAGAGCTATCTATGACATATCCCTCTTCTTCAAAACCTCTTTTTAAAAAAGATAAAATATTTTCATCATCTTCAACTATCAAAATTTTCATTTTTACTCCAGTGAAAATAAATTTTTATATTTATTTTTTTATTTAATAATTATTTCCAATCATAGTATGTTGAAGCTGATAAAATATCATCAAATTTTATTTCAACTTTATTTTTATCCAAATCCTCTATAACTATTAATCCATCATCAGATACTTCTAAAAGTTTCCCTTTAGAAACTTTAGTAGAATACTCTTTTATTTTTACATCACTCCCAATTGAGCATTGAAAATGGTGTAAAGTTTTTAGTTTTCTCTCAATTCCAGGACTACTTACCTCTAGATTATATTTTCCATTCATCGGTTCGTGAATATCTAAAAGTGGTGATATCATTCTACTTGCATGAGCACATTGATCAAGATTGACACCATCTTTTGATGTAATATACACTCTTAAAATATTCTTTTTGTGCTCTTTTGCTATTTGAATATCATACAAATCTACACCACAACCCTCAACAGCTAATTTTATAGATTCTTCTAGTTCTTGCTCCACAATTAATCCTCTTTCTTTTCTTCTTTATTTGTAGAAATTTGAGCAAATAAATCTTCCAATCTTTTACTCTTTTCTATATCTTCATCTTTAACAAATTCAAAATTTGGACACTTGTACCAACCTGTTGCATTAAGGATATATGCTTTTAATCTACCATTAACTTTTCGTAAAGTGGTTCGTATAATTTTAAGTTCAGTATTATCAAAATCACTTCCATCAAAATACACTTTTGCATCATATTTACCATTTTTACAATCAACATCAGTAATTGGTAAAGATTTAACATAAGAATCATTTAAACTGCTAAGTGCTTCAGGGATAAGTTCCATTAAAAGCGATTGAGTTCGCTGTAAGTTTATACTTTTTTCTTTCATATTCTTTCCATTATAATCTTATTTTGAAAAAATCCAAGAGTGCTTGAGATTTTGCAAAAGTAGATATGAAGATGTACGATAGTACCTCAAATATCTACTTTTGTGAAAGATTGAGCACTATTGGATTTTTTGCTCTTCTTTGTGTTCGATGAATGTTTCAATGTAGTCATCAACTCTAATATCATTGTAGCTTTCAAAAATAATACCACACTCATAACCATTTGCAACTTCTTTAACATCATCTTTAAATCGTTTAAGAGATTTAATTGCACCTGTATAAACAACAACACCATCTCTAATAATTCTTGCTAATCCACCTCTTACAACTTTACCATCTGTTACTTTACAACCTGCAACTGTTCCTACTTTTGGTACAACAAATGTATCCAGTACATTTGCTTGACCTGTGTTTTCTTCAGTAACAATGCTACTCATCATACCAGAAAGTGTTGCTTTAATATCATCTAAAAGTGAATAGATAATACTATATGTTTTAATCTCAACACCTTCAGCTTTTGCTTTAGTTTTTACACTTCCTGTAGGTCTTACATTAAATCCTAAAATAATACAATCATCACTAGCACCTGCCATTGAAACATCAGCTTCAGTAATACCACCAACACCAGAAGAGATAATTTTTACTTTTACTTCATCATTTTTAATAGTTTCCAAACTAGCTTTTAGAGCTTCTAAGCTACCACCTGCATCAGCTTTTAAAATAACTGGTAATGCTTTGATTTTACCCTCTGCGATTAATGCTGCCATCTCATCTAAACTTACTTTTGTAGAAGCACTTAACTCTTTTGCTCTTGCATGCTCAGCTCTTGTTGTTGCAATATCTTTAGCTTCAGCTGCACTATTTTGAGCAACTAGAGCAGAACCAGTTGGAGGAACATCGTTAAGACCTACAACTTGACCTGTACGACTAAGACCTAATTCTTTTACAGGTTTTCCTTGATCATCAAGTAAAGCTTTTACTCTACCAAATGTTGTATCTGCAACTATATTATCTCCAACTCTTAGTGTACCACTTTGTACAATAACTGTTGCAACTGGACCTCTTCCTTTTACTTGTAATGACTCAATTACAGTAGCTTTAGCTAAAGCTTCTGGATCTGCTTGAAGTTCAAGAAGTTCAGATTGAATTAAAATATTTTCTAATAAATCTTCAATCCCTTCTCCTGTATGTGCAGAAACTGGAATAAACTCATATTCTCCACCCCAATCAACAGGTGTCATCTCTTGTTCTGCCATACCAGCTTTTACCATATCCATATTAGCTGTTTCTTTATCTATTTTATTAACTGCAACTATAATTGGAGCACCACTAGCTTTGGCTGCTTTTATAGACTCAATTGTTTGTGGTTTTACACCATCATCTGCTGCAACTACTAAGATAATAACATCAGTAACACTAGCTCCTCTTACTCTCATTGCACTAAATGCTTCATGTCCTGGAGTATCAACAAAAGTAATATCTTGTCCATTTTTATTAATAGTATAAGCAGATATATGTTGAGTAATTCCACCAGCCTCACCAGCTGCAACTCTACTACTTCTAATTTTATCTAAAAGTGAAGTTTTACCATGATCAACATGTCCCATAATTGTTACAACAGGAGGTCTTGAAACAAAATTAGATGTATCAACTACCTCTTCATTATAGTCTTCCACATAGTTTACATCTTCAAGCTCATCTTTTATTGTGATTTCAATTTCATACTCTTCACCAAGAATTTCAATCTCATCATTCCCTAAAAAGTCATTTTTTGTAACCATCATACCAAGCATAAAGAGTTTACCTATTACATCACCTGCTGTTTTTCCAATTTTTTCGGCAAACTCATAAACTCTACATTGTTCAGGAATTGTAACTTCAGTTATCTCTACCTCTTCAGCTTTTTGTTTATATTTTTTCTTTTTCTTCCCTCTTTTTATACCTCGAGGTTGATTACCAAAAGCACTTGGTTTTGTTGTTCTTATATTTTTAGGTTTTGGTGTTTCTTGTAAAAATTTAGAAGTTTCCATAAGTCCCATATCAAGTAGGACAACCTCTTCTCCCATCAATGATTCATCAGCTTCTTTGAAATCTGATCTACCTGCTTCTACTACAAGTTTTTTACTATGTTCATGTGCTTTTGCTGCCATTTTTGGTTTTACTTTTTTAGGTCTAGAAGAATATTCTTCTTTTAAATCAGCACTTGCACCAAATAATTCACTCATTGAAGCCATTTTTTGTTTTTTTGATTGTGGCTCAGCTGGAGCGTGAGAGATTACTGGTTTTTTCTTTTTAACAATTGTAAGTCCTCTTTTTTTCAGTACCACTTTATCATTATCTTTTTTCTCTACTTTTGGTTCTTCAGCTGAAACTTTTTCTTCAACTTTTGCTATTGGAGTAACTACAACTTCTTCTTTTGCTTTTTCTACTTGAGGTTTTACCTCTTCAACTTTTACTTCTGTAGTTTCTATTTTCTTAAGTTCAGCTTTTTTTATTTCTGGCTCAACATTTTTCTTTTGAACTATTTTTAATTCTTTTCGTTTTGGTAGCTCTTTAGGTTTAGAAACTTTTTTCTCCTCTTTTTTTATCTCTTGAGGTTTTTCTTTTTGAGGTATTTCTTCTTGAACTATTTCCTCTTTTTGAGTTTCTATCTTTTTCTTTTTAACTGTTTCTTTTTTAGGTTTTAATAACTTACTATTACCAGTCATTATATACCCTGCTATCTCTTCTGCTTCTTCAAAAGAAACTGAACTTTGTGGTGATTTTAAAACTATTGCTAAATCTGCTGCTTTTTTTATTACTTCTGCACTTGTAGAACCAGCTTCTTCTGCTATTTCAAAAACCCTAACTTTGTCATCCATTCGCGAATATCTCCCTTAACTGTACGATATAATTATCTTTATTTTTACAAATTCTATATAATGATTTTTCTAATTTTTTTTCATCTTTTAAACAATCATCACATATATAAAAGCTTCTTCCCATTCCTGTGAATGAAGTTAGCTTTTTTTCATTGCATTGTAATCTATTTAATAAATTTTTTGAAAATTTTTCTCTACAAATTACACAAGTTCTTATCGTTATTTTCAACATTTTATCTAAATTGCCCTTAATCTTCTACAAGTATACCGTTATTATCAAAATCACATACCAAAATTTTAAAATGCGGAAAATTTTCTTCTAATTTTTTCACTAATCTTGGAGCATCTTTATTATATACCATATTAAAAAATGTTGAACCACTTCCTGAAAGTGTACTCATAAGTGCACCATTACGTAAAGCCACCTTTTGTACTGCAAAAAGTTCTGGCATTTGTTTCATTCTATAATACTGGTGAAATCTATCTTTTGAAGCTTTTTTTAACATTCTGTAATCTTCACTCATAAATGCTGCTGTTAAAAGTGAACTGTGCGAAATATTAAAAATTGCATCTTCTTTACTATATTTATAAGGTAAACTTTTTCGAGATAAATTTGTTGATATTGGTCTATTTGGTATTACAACAACTGCTTTTAGTATATTTGGTATATCTTTTCTTATGAAATATACTTCGTTTTCGTGAATTGTTGATACTGTAAATCCACCCATAACTGCAGGTGTGATATTATCAGGATGAGATTCATAACTTAATGCTAAATTTAAAAGTTTTTTATCATGTAATTCAATTCCCTCAATAGCATAAGCAGAAGCTATTGCACTAATTATAACAGCACTACTACTTCCAAGACCACGGGAAAGTGGTACTGAATTTTGAAATTCAAATCTAAACTGCTGTTTATTATTTGATAAATTTTGGTGAAAGTCATTAAAAGTAGAGATAAACATATTGTTATCTTTAAGTTTAGGATTATTTGAACCTTCTCCTTTTAATGATACACTGTGAAACTTGGCTGGTTTAATCAGCACTTCATTTCTTATATCTAACGCTAATCCCAAAGTATCAAATCCTGGTCCTAAATTAGCACTCGTTGCTGGTACACTTATTTTCATTTTATTCCTTATTTTAAACTGCTGGTAGATGATAGTTAGGTAAAGTATCTTCACTAAACGATATATTAGATATATCACTAGGGAGTTTAAAATCTTTCAACTCTTCTAAATCTTCTATAAAATCTATAGTAATTTTATCATTTTGTCCATTAAAAAAATATTTTTTTCCTAATGCTTTAATTGGACTATTTTCATTAAATTCAAATCCACTTACTGCTTTTAATTGGATTTTTTTTGTTATTGATATTGTTTTTAAAAAAATATATGCTATTTTTATAGCCATATAACTGCCTGGACCATTTACATAAAATATATTTGTTATATTATATTTTTGTAATAATATATCAAATATAGAAGGTAAGATATCACTTGTTTTACCTTCACTAGAAAGAGTATCTATTAGTATATTATCTTTATATATGCCTATTAATATTGGATTTGAGATAGATATAACCAATACTGATACAGTCATTTTATTATCCAAATATTACTACTTAACCGTTGCGTAAGCTTTTTGGATTGCTTCTACATGGTCTTTTGCTTCTTCTAAATCAACTATTTCATAGTTTTCAGTTGATTCCAAAAGTTTTTTAGTTAAAAGATGATTGAGATGATGACTTCCTGCATGAGCATTGTACTCCCCAATCATTGTATATCCCAATAGTGACATATCTCCAATTGCATCAAGTATTTTATGTCGTACAAACTCATTGTCATATCGCAAACCTTCAGGATTTATAATTTTTTGATCATCTAAAACAATTGCATTATCCAAACTTCCACCTTGTGCTAATCCAATACTTCGTAAATATTGTACCTCATGTAAAAAACCGAAAGTTCTTGCGCGGCTAATATTTTCTTTATACTCTTCAACTGAATAATTAAAATTAAATTGTTGTTCTCCAATTGCAGGATGCTCAAAATTTATAGAAAAATCGTATATAATATGATTTGAAGGCTTCAGCCTTACAAATTTATTATCAATTTTAACTTCAACCTCTTTTTTTATCATAATTGCTTTTTTGCTTTTCTCTTGCTCTTTAATACCAACTTCATCTAAAAGCATACAAAAACCACTGCTACTTCCATCTAAAATTGGTATCTCATCATTGTCCAATACAACTCGTAAATTATCAATTCCATAAGCATAAATTGCAGATAAAAGATGTTCAATTGTTGAGATAACAACATTATCTTTTCCGATAACTGTTGCCATTTTTGTATCGATAACATTTTCTGGCTTTAACTCTATAGATACAGCTTCATCTGATCTATAAAAGATTATTCCCATATCATCATCAAGAGGTTCAAGTCTCATTTTTACGGGAACTCCTTTATGAAGACCAATCCCTACAATTTCAACCTCTTTTTGTATAGTTCTTTGTTTCATTATTTACCATCTATTAATTTTTTGGCACTTGATAATACATCAGTTATTCTAACTTTAATCCAATGACTATCCATCCATTCTATTGGATTTACTTCAACACCTTGTACTAACGTACCAAAATGCAAATGATCTCCAAACACTGCACCTGTTGCACCTGTATTTGCTATTTTTTGATTACGAGTAACTTGATCACCTAATTTAACACTTTGTGAACTTGTATGTGCATAAAGTGTTGCAAGTCCCATCCCATGGTCAACAATAATTGTATTCCCATATAATCCCAAATAACTATTAAATATAACCGTTCCAGAATTTGAAACTCTTATAGGTGCTTTTTTTACACTCGCCCAATCAATTCCAAGATGCCAAGCCTCATTGATTTTTTCACCATCTAAATAGTAATGTCTTCTTTCAGCGTATCCCGCAACTGTTTTAGAACCTCGTAATCTCTCAAAAAAGTGAATAGAAAAATTCTCGATAAATTGATTATCCATATATTTATCTACTGTTTGCTCAATTGTTTGTATATTTTTAACTCTTAAATCTTTATTTGAATACAAAAATATATCTTTTGTATTTTGAGGTACCTCTTCAAAACTTTGTTCCAATACGCTTGCACTAATATTTTTAATAAAATTCTCACTTAATTTTATATTATCGACTTTTATTTTTTTCTTTTGTATATAGAGTGGTACTTTTGTTATTGTTTTATTGTCTGCTTTATCTATTGCCATCAAATTTACTCTATTAAACTTTTCAAAATCTATAGGCCATGCGATAAGTGCAACATAATAATTCTCTTTATAGTAAGGTATTAATTTAAATTTCTTTTCATCATTAAATAAGATGTATGCTTCTTTTAAATTTGCATCTTTTACTTTTACCACAATTACAGCACTTCCCCCTCTTTGTATATAACGTGAGTTTTCAATCACATTAGCCACTGGTTTTACTGTGTCTATTTTAACATCTATAATTTTAAGAGCTTTATTTCCTTCTAATAAATTCCATTTACTATTATCTATAACTTCAATCTCTAAACTTGTATTCACACCTTTGTAAAACATATCTAATTTTGGAGGTTTAATCTCTATAGATAACTCTTTTTTCACATCTGTTAAAACTTCTTGATTTAATACTATATTATTTTGACCATCTCTAAATGTTACTTTATAATATTTAATTCCACTCTTATCTTTTAAATCTATTTTTATAGGTGATTTTAAATTCCAATATATATTATCAGCTGATATTATTTGTGGCTTGTTTTGTTCAAAAGCAGGAGAAAGATATATATATCCTCCTGCAACAATTAATAATACAAATAACAAACTAAATATAATGCCAAATGGATCTTTTTTTTTCTCTTTAAATTTCAACTCTTTTCCCTTATACTTTATAATATTTAATTCATTTTACCATAATAATTATTTAGACTTTATATAGTGTAATTGTTTATAACCATCTTTTCTTTTTTTATAGCTACTTAAGGCAAATCGGTTTTGAATATCCAAAATATCTATAGCTAAACAGTCACTTCCTCCACGACCAATTCTTCCAAGATATTGTACGAGTCTTCCATAATATGATATTGGAGTAGCAAAAATAATAGTATCTAAATGTGGGAAATCAATTCCTTCTCCAAAATAAGAGGTAGTTGCAAGAACTAAAGAACTTTCGCTAACCTTCTCCATATTAAGTTTTTGATCATTTTTATTTAAACTTCCATGAATTGCGACATAGTCTATTTTTTTTGATTTCAAAATTAATTCTAAATTATCTATATGTTCTATTCTATCTGTCAATATTAATATTTTTCTATTTTTATACTCTAACACTTGGTTTATAATTATGTTATTTCTACTATCATCATTTACCATCTCATTAACTAAATCTGAAAAGTTATCTACGTTACTAATAAAATCTGTTTCTACTATTTTTAATTTATTTGTAAATACTTTTTTACTTTTTATCTCATATGCAATTGAACCTAATTGTTGATATATAAGTGGTTCCATTCCATCTTTTCTATTTGGTGTTGCACTTAACCCTAATATATATTTTCCACAAAATTGTTTTATTATTCTTTCAAAAGTGAGTGCTGGAATATGATGACACTCATCTACTATTACAAAAGAATATTTTTTAATAATTTCTAAATTATTTTTTAAACTTTGCATAGTTGCCACATCAATGGAATTATTTAGTTTATTTTTTCCTTTTCCAAGATATCCAATATCTTTTTTTGAATATCCAAAATAATTTACAAATCTTTCAATCCATTGATCTAAAAGCATATTCTTATTGACTATTACGAGTGTATTACACTTTCGTATCTCTATCATTTTTGCACCTATTAATGTTTTTCCAAATCCTGGTGGTGCAACGCATAATGAAAAATCTTTTTTTGATATTTGTTCTATTGCTTTTTGTTGTTCAGTACGTAACTCATATGTAACTTTCGGAAATATGACTTCTTTATAAAGTCTTTTATCTATATATGTAGTATCTAAATTATTTTGAAAAAATAATTCTATCACCCCTCTCATTAAACCTCTTGGAAGTACTAATTTTCCATTTTCATTTTCATAACTTTTTAAATATCTAGGGGTATTATAAATTGGTTTTCGTAAAGCTTGCAGTACTTTTATTTGAGGGTTTTCAAAAGTAGCTAATTGTTCTAAAGAGGTAATTAGTTTTTTTGATAAATGTGATATTTCTATGTATATAGCATCACTTAATACTATAATACTTTTTATACTTTCTTGTTTTTTATTTTCTAAAAACTCTATTCTTTTTTCTAACGCTTGTTGTTGTTCATATAAAGTTTCTAGCTCTTGATCAATATTTTCCATCTACTGTGTAATATGATGTTTATTAATCTCCAACTTATTATATTTACTTGTTAAAGTTGAATTTCTCTTTTTACCTTCACCTTCAAATACACCATTTTGTTCTATTAAAAGTTCATCATATTGCATTTTTCCTATAACTTTTCCAAAACCTAATATATTCACCTGCTCAACATCAAATAAGCCATCAATCATACCATTTACTGTTAATACTTTTGATCGTATTTCTCCCAAAACTTCACCATTTTTTCCAATAGTTACATCTTGTGTTGCTACAATAATACCTTCAAATCTACCATCAATAAATATTGACCCTTTTGTATCAATCATACCTTTAAACGAAGTTCCACTATTTATTACTGTTGTGCCATCTTGTTGCTCTGATCGCTTACTAACTTTACTAAAGATTCCCAATTTACTCTCCTTTGTTTTTCAAATATTTCTTCATAGCTTTTCATATTCCAATCTATAAAATGACGTGGATTTAAAACTTTACTTGCATGAATAATTTCATAATGTAAATGGGGACCATTACTTCGTCCACTATTTCCACTTCGTCCTATAACTTGTCCTTTTTTAACAAAATCACCAACTTTTACATCAGTAAATCGCAAATGACCATAAATTGTTTCAAAACCAAAATTATGGGAGACTATGATTACTCTACCAAAAGTTCCTTTATTTTTATCTTCAACATATCTTACAACACCATCAGCAGTTACATGAACAGGTGTTCTTCTTGCAGCTCTTAAATCAATCCCCTTATGGTATTGTTTTTCATTTGTAATAGGATTTGTTCTCCATCCAAATTTAGAAGTTGTTTTACAAACTTCTAAAGGACAATTATTTGGTATTGTTTGTAGCATATAACTTTTTGCAGCAGAAGTTAGCTTTGCCAAAGTTGCTCTTTGAATTAAATCAGTTGTATCATCAACATTTATACCAATTATATCTTCAATTTTTTGCAATTCATCACCTAGTTCTTCTATTTGAGTCACTTTTGCTTTAATTTGGTCACTATATAAAGTATTTTTTCTTGTTAAAGAGTCTCTTTCATTTGATAGCTCATTCACGCTTGTAGCTAACTTTGATATTGTAAAAAAACTCAAACTGACAATTGCAAGCGTCACTAAGATTATCCACAATACAATCTTTTTTATAATCTTATTAACATTATATGAACGGGACTTGTCTACATCTGATACGGTTATGACCAATCTATTTTTTTTCATAAACTATTAAAATCCTTTAAAAAATTTTCTACCACAATAAATGAACCAAATACTAAATAATAATTATCCTTGCTTATATCCATTGTATCAAAATAATTTATATTCAAGCATAAACCCTTTATATAATGCTCTAATTCATTGGTATTTACCATTTTTTTATCATCACATTTTATAATTTGTATCTCCTTAATAAAAGGTTTTAAAATTTTTAAAACCTTTTTAAAATCTTTATTTTTGTAACTATTATATATTAAAACAACTTTTTTATCTAATTTTTCTAACTCTTTAACTATTACTTTTGCAGCTAGCGGATTGTGACCTACATCTATAATTATATTATCACGCAATTTTTCAAATCTTCCAAATAGTTTTGGTATTTTATATTCTTCACAATCTATACATAAATATTTTAATACACTTAATGCAACTTGTAAATTATTTTGCAGATATTCAGGAAGAGCGTTCGCTTCATTTGTAAGTTTGTGTTGCGTTAAGGTTATCTTTTTTTTATCGTGTAAGAGTTTATTTTCTACCTGATAAACTTCATTATTTATTTGTGAAGCTACAATAAAAGCATTGTCACAACTTCTCATTTTGGTAGTTGCAATTTTTTCTATTGTATCTCCCAAAAACTCTTGATGATCTATATCAATCGTTGTGATAACTGTTAAATCATTTGTTACAACATTTGTTGCATCAAACTCTCCTCCAAGTCCAGCTTCTAAAACTAAATAATCAAGATTATTGCTTAAGTACAACGCTAGTAAAGTGGTATATTCAAAATATGTTAGTTTTTCTAGTATTTCAAAAGGGAGTATTTTTTGTAATTGCTGATGTGCGAACGAGAGCTCTTCACTACTACTGTTTTTCCCATTTATCCAAATTCTTTCATTAAATTCAATAATATGTGGGGAACTATAGTGTAGTACTTTTTTGTTATTTTGTTCTAATAAAGAAGCTATAAATCTTCCTGTACTTCCTTTACCATTTGTACCAATAATGTGGATAATATATGGTAAAGTGATATGTTTTTCTAAGATATTCCAAGATTGACTGATAATATCATAATCTATTTTGTCATAAAAAAGAGTTTTTTTATCTAAAAACTCTGTTAAACTACTTGCGATAACTACTCCTTAAAACTATTGACTGCAATTTTAGAAAAAAGATCTCCTAAGGCTTTAACTGCGGCATTTTTCACAGCTTCTTCTTTTTGTTGATCTGATACAAGAGCATCTGCTTCTACATTGTAATCATAATAATTTGATACAGAAACATATTTTTTTACTCCATCTTTCTTCTGGTATTGAACAGAGATACTTACATTTGCTCTATATGTTTTTGCATACCCTTCATTATCTGAAGCCATAACACTATGAGATACACGTCCAAGTTGTACTACCACATAAGTATCTGCTTCATCTTTATTTTGTGTTAATTGAGCATTAAATCTATTTAAAATCATCTCATTCATAGCATCTTTTACTAAAACAGAATTTCGTGAGTTCTCCATATCCATCACAAGATCAACATACACTTTTCCTGTAATCTCATTTTTTGCATAATACACTGAAGGTTTATATCCACAACCACTCATTATAAAAAGAGAAGAGCTAAGAAGTAAAAATAATATTTTTATAGATTTAAAATTCACCTTTAACCTTTAATCACTAAATTCACTAATTTTTTTGGAACGACTATCTCTTTGATAATCTCTTTTCCTTCAATCCATTTTTTAGTATTTTCATTTTCTTTAGCCATTGTTAAAATTTCCTCTTTTGAAGCATCAGGGGAAACTTCAATTTCTCCTCTTTTTTTACCATTTACCGTGATTGCTAATATAATACTATCTTGTACAAATACTTCTTGTTGTACTTCTATTACTTTATCAAAATTGCTTCTTGCAAATAACATTTCACTTAATTCCCAACAAGTATGAGGAATAATTGGTTCTAATATATTTGTTAAAATATAATATCCCTCTAACCAAATAGCTGGATTTTCTTGTTTATTTAAAGCATTTAATGCTTCCATTGAAGAAGCAATTAATGTATTAAAAGCATATGTTTTATTCATCACCTCATCAGCTTTTTGTAAAGCTTCATAGATTTTTTTTCTAGCTTCTTTCTCATCTTTTGTTAAACTACTATGATCAATTTCTTCAATTTTTGAAGCATTTGAACCTTCACATTTACCAACTGATTCATAAAATCTACGTATAAATCTAAAAGCCCCCTCAACCGCACTATCATTCCACTCTAACTCTTTAGTTGGAGGTGCTGCAAACATCATAAATAATCTTGCGGTATCTGCTCCATATTTAGAAACAATAGCATCAGGATCAACTACATTTCCTTTTGATTTTGACATTTTTGCACCATCTTTTAAAACCATCCCTTGTGTAAGAAGATTTTTAAATGGTTCAATAGAGTTTGTATATCCAAGTTGATTTAACGCTTTTGTAAAAAATCTTGCATAAAGTAGATGTAAAATCGCATGTTCAATACCACCAATATATTGATCTACATCCATCCAATAATCTGAATTTCCTTTATCAATACCAACTTCATTCCATTTTGATGGATTTGTTGCATATCGTAAAAAATACCATGATGATTGTACAAAAGTATCTAAAGTATCTGTTTCTCTTGTTGCTGGTTTACCACATTTTGGACAAGAACAGTTTTTCCAAGTAGGATGGTTATCAAGTGGATTTCCTTCACCTGTTATCTCAACATCTTCTGGTAATGCAATTGGTAAATTTTCTATTTTTTCAGGAACAATACCACAATCACTACAATGAACAAATGGAATTGGTGCTCCCCAATATCTTTGTCGTGAAACTCCCCAATCTCTTAATTTGTAATTTACTTTTTCAGATCCCAAATTATTTTTTTCAAAATATTCAATAATTGCTTTTTTTGCTTGTACATTTGACATATCCGTAAACTCATCACTATCTACTAAAATTCCCTCTTCAGTAAAAGCTTCTTCCAGATTGATAATTCCCATTTTTGTATCTATAACTATTTTGATATCAAGTTTGTATTTGCTAGCAAATTCAAAGTCTCTTTGGTCATGTGCAGGAACGGCCATAACAGCACCTCCACCATAACTAGCTAATACAAAGTTCGCAACCCATACAGGTATCTCTTTGCCAGTTAGTGGATGGATTACTGTTATCTCTAAATCAACACCCTCTTTGTCTTGTGTTGCTCTATCTCTTTCAGTTACTTTTTGCATAACTTCAATTTGTGCTATTTTTTCATCACTTAAAAGTTTGTTCTCAACTATATATTTCACTATTGGATGTTCCGCTGCAAGAGCTGTATAAGTTACTCCATAAATAGTATCAGCTCGTGTAGTAAATACCTTATATTTTTCAAACTTATTATTTAGTTTTTCTTTTGTACTATTACTTAAATGAAATTCAAATTCTAATCCTGTACTTCTACCTATCCAGTTTTCTTGCATAGTAAGAACTTGTGATGGCCATTTACCCTCTAAAGTTTTTAAATCATCAAGAAGTGTTTGTGCATATTTTGTAATTGCCACATAATATCCTGGCATCTCTTTTTGTTGTACAGGTGTGTCACATCTCCAACAACATCCCTCTTCAACTTGCTCATTTGCTAAAACTGTATGACAAGGTTCACACCAGTTTACAGTTGAACTTTTTTGGTATAAAAGTCCCTCTTCATACATTTTAATAATAAACTCTTGTTCCCACTTTGTATAAAGTTCATCACTTGTTGCAAACTCTCTTGTTTTTGAAAAACTAAGTCCTAAACCTTCAAGTTCTTTTCTCATATAATCAATATTTTCATAAGTCCATTTTTTTGGATGAAGCTTATGTTTAATTGCTGCATTTTCAGCAGGCATTCCAAAACTATCCCAACCAATAGGATGTAAAACATTAAAACCATTTTTTCTAAAATGTCTGGCAAAGGCATCACCTAAACAATAATTTCTTACATGTCCCATATGTATTCTACCACTTGGGTATGGAAACATACTTAATATATATTTTTTTTCTTTTTCTTTCGCCTCTTGAGAATCTTCAGCTAATGGTTCAAAACTATTATTAACAGACCAATAGTTTTGCCACTTTTTCTCAATATTCTGCGGATTATACTCCATTAATAATCATCCTTCTCTGTACTTCTAGCACTTTCTATTAATGCTAATGCTACTGCAAATAAATTTGCTACTACAGCACCTATTGCCAATGCTATTGTTAATTCTACATTATTCGTAAATGTGTATACTATAAATGCAGGTATAAGGTGTAAATCTGCCACCAATGAACTTGCTAACAACTCTGCTGAAAGTAAATTCCGAACACCGATTTTTAAAATTGTTGATATTACATTTACCCCAGCTGCTATAAATAGTGCTACTGCATTATGATCATATAAAAAACCAGCCGTTGTAGTCAAACTCATCAATGAAAAGAAAATGTAAATAACCTTACCCCAATCCATATATAACTCCTAAAGTTTTAATTCTTAAATAATCCACGATTATAGTCAAAATTTAGTTATATAAGGTTTAAATTATAATAATTCTTTAAACATCAGATTATATTTCACTTTACCTCTGAATTCATTTTTTGAAATATTTGCTGTAAAACTTATTTTTTCTCCAATATTCACTTCCTCAAAATCAGTAAAAATCACAACTTCAATAACTTTTATTCCATTTGATACTTCTAATTTTCTATACTCTTTATTTTTCCCCATTTTTGTTGCACTTAACACCTCCAAAGAAGAAAAAGTAAAAATTGGATATGGATTTGTGATACCATATGGACGATAAGATTCTATAAGATTATAGCTATTTACTCCAACTTCATTAATACAAAATTCACCCAAAGATAAACTCTCATAATCATTTTCCAATACAACTAAATCATCAATATTACTGTTTAACATATTTTTAAATTGAGGTATTTTTTCACTTTGAATACTTAATCCTGCGGCTTGTTTATGTCCACCAAAGCCATTTAACACTTCTCTACAACTTGCAATCAATTCATATAAGTTTATTTGAGAGGTACTTCTTGCACTAGCTTTTGCTTTTTGATTATCTATACTAAAAACAATTGATGGCTTTTTGTACTTTTCACATAATTTTGAAGCAACAATGCCAATAATCCCTTCATTCCAATTTTGGCTTGCTACAACTATTACTTTATCAGATTCATCAACTTGCTCTTTTGCTTCATTGAAAATTTGTAATTGTTCTTGTTTTCGCATCTCATTTAATTCTATTAGATAATCTAATTGCATATTTGCTTCAAACTCATCAAATGAAAGTAAAAATTCTAAAGCAATAGATGGATCAGACATTCTCCCTGCACAATTAATAAGTGGTGCTATTTTAAAGCCAATATCTTCTTCTGTAATAGTATCTAACCCATATCTTTGTCGTAAAGCTACCATACAAGGTCTAGTACTATTTTGAATACTTTTAAGCCCTGCTTTTACCATAGTTTGATTAAGACTTTTCATTGGCATAATATCTGCAACAATTGCTAATGCTAATAGATCAAAAAGTTCCATTAAATTATATTTGAAATTCAAACTATTTTTAATACTTGCACACAAATACCAAGCAACTTGAGCACCACAAATATCTTTAAAAGGAAAAGTACAATCTTTTTGTTTGGGATTAACTATAGCAAATGCATCTGGAAGTTCAACACCAACGGTATGATGATCGGTAATAATTAAATCTAATCCCCTATCTTTACAAATATTTGCAGCTTCAACTGCACTAATACCATTATCAACAGTTATGATAATCCCATCATAAATTTGTTGTAAAATTATAGGACTTAATCCATAACCATGTTCAAATCTATTTGGAATAATATAATTTACTTCAACCCCTAAAGCGGTAAAAAAATTTATTATAATTGATGTAGAAGTCACTCCATCAACATCATAATCTCCAACTACATTTATTGTTTCATCATTTTTAATAGCTTCAACAATTCTTGCTGTTGCTTTTTGCATATCTTTAAAGTTCTCAGGAGTTGGAATACTTTTGAGAGTTTTGTACGAATCATCTTTAATTCTATTGTGCAAAATTTGTTCTATATCATTTATTGTTAATCTATTCATTTTTTTATTATATCGTTTTTAAACTATTTTTAGATAAAATAATTGCTATTTAATTAATTGAATATAGGATTTATAAATGGATAAAGCGAAATATATATGGATGGATGGAGAACTCACTCCTTGGGATGAGGCAAAAGTGCATGTTCTTACACATACTTTACACTATGGAAATGGTGCGATTGAGGGGACAAAAGCATATAAAACGGTCGATGGACGATGTGCTATATTTAAACTCAACGCACATACACAAAGACTTATTAACTCTTCAAAAATGACACTTATGGATGTTCCATATAGTGTTGAAGAGCTAAATAATGCTCAAGTAAAATTATTACAAGAAAATAAACTTTTTGAAGGTGCTTATATCAGACCACTTGTATATCTTGGATATGGAGTTATGGGTCTTTATCACAAAGATGTACCTGTAAATGTCTCAATTAGTGCATGGGAATGGGGAGCATACCTTGGTGAAGAGGGATTAAAAAAAGGTATCCGACTAAAAATATCTTCAATGACAAGAACTCCAAATACTTCAAGTATGGGAAAAGCAAAAGCTGTAGCAAACTATCTTAACTCTCAAATGGCAAAATATGAAGCGGTTGAAGCTGGATATGATGAAGCACTTTTAAGAGATGATCAGGGATATATAGCAGAAGCAAGTGCTGCTTCGTTTTTTATGGTTGATAATGGTGTTTTAGTAACACCACCTAGTGACAATGCTTTAAAATCAATAACACAATCTACAATTATAGATTTAGCAACAGATTTAGGTATCAAAGTTGAAAGAAGAAGAATCACAAGAGAAGAGATATATATTTGTGATGAGTGTTTCTTAACTGGAACAGCAGCAGAAGTTACACCAATAAGAGATGTTGATGCTAGAATTATCGGTTGCGGTAGCTGTGGACCAATTACAGAAAAACTTCAATCAGCATACTTTGATGTGGTTACAGGAAAAAATGAAAAGTATCTAAAACACTTAACTTACATTAACTAATATAATTAAGTGAAGATAAAGTGGATTGTAATACTATTACAACCATTTATAAAATTAAAGAGGAATATAAATAATGCCAATAGATAATGACTATTTCAAAAATAGACAAAAACAACAAACTGGTTCTACAAACAATAGTAGTAATAATGATAAAAACAATAACAGCGGTGGAAATGGTGGAGGTGGATATGAACCACCTTTTCAAGCTCCAGATTTGTTTAAAAATTTCAATAAACAATCAGGTATCGTGTATGGAATTATAATACTTGCTGTATTATTATTTTTTACAAAACCATTTGTTATTATCAACTCAGGTGAAGTTGGGATTAAAGTAACTACTGGTAAATACGAAACTGAACCATTACAACCAGGTTTCCACCTTTATATCCCAGTAATTCAAAAAGTTATTACTGTAGATACAAAAGTAAGACTTATCAACTATATGTCTGTTGAGCAGATGAGTGGATTTGATAGTGGAATTAAAGTAAATCCAGCTATTAATATTCTAGATGCAAGAGGGTTACCTGTTTCTATTGAACTTACTGTTCAGTACAAACTTTTACCTTCAGGTGCTCCTATGACAATTGCTACTTGGGGTCTAAGTTGGGAAGATAAAATCGTTAATCCTGTTGTAAGAAATATTGTAAGAAATGTTGTTGGTGGATTTAATGCCGAAACATTACCTATGCAAAGAAATGCAATCGCTACTATGATTGAAGATGGTATTAGAAAAGAGATTGAAGCTTTAGAGGGAAAACCTGTATCAATCGAATCAGTACAATTAAGAGAGATAGTACTTCCAGCGAAAATCAAAGAGCAAATTGAAAGAGTTCAAGTTGCAAATCAAGAATCTGAAAGAGTTAAATACGAAGTTTTAAGAGCAAAACAAGAAGCAGAGAAAAAAGCAGCCCTAGCAAAAGGTGAGGCTGATAAAAATAGAATTGAAGCACAAGGTAGAGCAGATGCTGTTACTATTGAAGCAGGAGCACAGTCAAAAGCAAATAAACTAGTTGCTGAATCATTAACTCCAAAACTACTTCAAATGCAACAAATTGAAGTGCAAGGAAAATTTAATGATGCACTAAAAGTTAATAAAGATGCTAAAATATTCTTAACACCTGGTGGTTCTACTCCAAATATTTGGGTAGATACTAAAGATACACAAAGAGCTGCAGCAGTTAGCCAATAATTTTTAAGAGAGATTTTTCTCTCTTTAATATAATGCAAAAAATAAAATATATAATCATTCTTGTCTTAGTCTTATCTTTAGGATTTGTATATATCCAATTAACAGACTATGATAAAATATCAAATTCCCTTTTACAACAAAACTCATCTTCAAGTAAAAAAATAGATGACTTAGAGAGTCAAATATCCACTTTACAAGCTGAAAACCAATTACTTCACGAGAATATTTCAACTTTAAAAGAAAAAATATTTTTACTTGAAGAGGAGTTAGTATTAATAAAATTTGATAAAACAGATTTAAATACTACTACAAATGACAATAATAATACAATAAATGATACAAATACAACAATAGATGATCAAGAGTTTCAAAAAGAAGAAAAATCAATTTTTGATAAGATATTTAACTAACAAGAGGAAATAGATGACTAATATAATAGACACTGTAGATTTTGAAAAAAATGGTGGAATAATCCCAGTTATCACACAAGATAATCAAACAAATGAAGTACTAATGCTTGCATATATGAATAAAGAAGCTTTAGAGCTTACTCTTAGCACAAATTTTGCACACTATTTTAGTAGAAGTAAACAAAGACTTTGGAAAAAAGGTGAAAGTTCAAATCATACTCAAGAGGTTGTTTCTGTAAGTTTAGATTGTGATAATGACACAATTTTATTAAAAGTAAATCAAAATGGTGTTGCTTGTCATACAGGAAGAAAGTCTTGTTTTTTTACAGATTTAAAAACAGGTTCAATTACAAGAGATATAGAAATTGATACAACAGCTGCTTACGGTGTAGTAGATACTTTATATCACACAATCTTAGAGAAAAAAAATGATGACCCAACTAAATCATATACAGCTAAACTTCTACAAGGAAAACAAAACTCTATGCTCAAAAAAATTGTAGAAGAAGCTGGAGAATTTACCTTTGCAGTTAAAGACAATGATACAGAAGAAATTATCTATGAAGGTGCTGATTTACTTTATCATTGTTTAGTTGCACTTGCAAGTCAAGATGTAAGCCCAGATAGAATCAAACAAGAGATTGCAAGAAGATTTGGACTAAGTGGCATTGAGGAAAAAAACTCTAGAAACGCATAACATAGTAAAAAATTTCTAAGGTAAATATTGATGAATAAAAAAACAACTTATCTCTTTTATACAATAATTTCATTATTAACTCTATTTTTCATACAAATTATTTATTTACAAAACAACAAGTCCATGACAAAAGAGATGAAAGAGGCAAAAATAGAGTTTGTACAACTAGTGCAACTTCCTGATCTTGCAATCTCTACTGAGGCTACTTACGTAAGGCATAGAAGTTTAGCTGATATATTTAGTATCTATAAAGATGATGGAAATTTAAGAGAGTACTTCCCCACAACATTCACATATTCACATTCGCAAGGATACAAATGATAAAAGAAAAAATAAATTTATATTTAATTCAATATGCAATAAATGCAATATTAAGACAAAAAAGTAAGAATTTTTTTATTCTTACTATTTTTATACTTTTAACTTTTTTATTAACTTCAATTTTTTTTATATCCAATTCTATTAAATATGAATTAAACTCTACTGTTGAAGCTTTACCACAAATTACAGTACAAAAAATAAAAGCTGGAAAATCATACGATATAGATACAAGCGTTGTTGATGATATCTTGACTATTACTGGGGTTACTGATGCAGTTGCCAGAGTTTGGGGATATTATTATTTTGAAAATGTAGGAGTAAATTTTACTATTGTTGGATTAGATACTTATGAGAATCAGTATAAAAAAAGCTTTGAGAATATTGTAAAAAAATTTGACCTAAATGAGTTAAGTGAAAATTCTTCGATGATAGTTGGACAAGGGGTGTTTGAATCTTTCAAAAAAGGATATTATTTACAAAATTACTTTAACTTTATTAAACCAGATGGCTCAATTAAAAAGCTTACAATAGCAGGAACATTTAATAGTGATATACAATTAGAATCAAATGATGTGATAATAATGTCAAAAGAAAATATTAGAGAAATATTTGATATAAATGAAGATAAAACCACAGATATAGTTGTAAAAGTAGCAAACCCTGAAGAGATAGATACAATAGCACAAAAAATAAAATTGATCTATCCAGATACTAGAGTTGTAACTTCTGAAGATTTTAAGGTGAGTTATCAAAATATTTTTAACTACAAAAGTGGAATATTTTTAACTATATTTATTATCTCATTATTTACTTTTTTTATAATTATTTATGATAAATCAAGTGGCTTAAGTAGTGAAGAAAAAAGAGAAATAGGAATACTTAAAGCAATAGGATGGACAGTAGATGATGTTTTAAAAGAAAAATTCTATGAAAGTTTTATTATCTCATTTTTAGCTTATATGATAGGAATTATATCTGCATTTGCATTTGTTTATTTATTTCAAGCTCCACTTTTAAGAGAAGTATTTGTTGGGTATAGTGAATTGAAAACAACTTTTGAGTTGCCTTTCGTATTTGATTTTCAGACTTTATTTTTAGTATTTTTCTTAAGTGTTCCTATTTATATAGCAGCAACTATTATCCCTTCTTGGAGAACAGCAACACTTGAAACAGACGAGGTTATAAGATGATAAAATTAGAAAATGTCACAAAAATATATGAGATAAATAATGATCATAAAGTAACAGCATTAGAAAATATAAACTTGGAGTTCAAAGAGGGTGAATTAATAGTACTAAAAGGAGCTAGTGGTAGTGGGAAAAGTACAATTTTATCACTTATTGCTGCTTTAAGTAAGCCTACAAGTGGTGAAGTGATAGTAGACAATAACCGCATATCAAAACTTCCAGATAATTTTGCGGCTCTTTATAGAAGAAAAAATATTGGTTTTATATTCCAAAAATATAATTTGATTCCAACACTAAGTGTAAAAGACAATATACTTTTACCTCTAGTACCAACAAATCCAGATGAAAAAGAAGCACTTAATAAATTAAATCAAGTGATGGAAAAATTTGATATAAGCCATAAACAAAATATGATTGTAAGAAATTTATCAGGAGGGGAGCAACAAAGAGTTGCAATAGCAAGAGCTCATATAAATGATCCAAAAATTATAATTGCAGATGAGCCAACTGCAAATCTTGATGAAAAACTTTCACTTAATTTTATAGAGATTTTACGAAAACTCAAACAATCAAATAAAACAATTATAGTAGCTACTCACGATCCATTGTTTTTTAATCTTGATTTTGTAGATAAAATTATAGAGATAAAAAATGGTACTATTGGAGATATACACGAATGATATTAGTTCCTGAAGTAATAGCGATATTTATACTTAATCTTATTTTTGCTTTTTTTAGCTTAGTAGCATTTGTATTAGCAGTAAGAATATTTTTAAAATGGGATTTAAACGCAACTACAAAGCTTCAATATTCACTTGAAAAACAAAGCTTTTTAACAGCAACCATTATAAAATATATTTTTGCTATCAAATTACCTTTATTTTTATTTTTTATATTTACATTAGATAAGATATCAAATCTCCTTACAGGAGCTATGTGTGCAGCTGGAGTTGTAGATGCAACAGAATATGGAACATATCTTTTTATACTTAAAATTATTAATATTTATCTTTTTGGATTTTGGTTAGTTTTACACTATTTAGATATAAAAAGTAAAGAGTTAAAATATACTAAAATAAAATTTGGATTTTTTATTATTATTTTTTTACTATTTTTAGCAGAAATTATATTCGAAGGTATTATGTTTAGTGCT
>Ga0209345_10000100_pt1 | contig 124502 bp, 98 predicted proteins | sample Cruoilmetagenom7_FD_187294 | JGI IMG/M metagenome (GOLD analysis project Ga0209345, IMG submission 187294) | Oil polluted marine microbial communities from Coal Oil Point, Santa Barbara, California, USA - Sample 7 (SPAdes) (version 2) | ecosystem: Environmental > Aquatic > Marine > Oil seeps ... | reverse complement strand
CAAACACCAAGTTGTAATGATGTTGATAGAGCAGATGTATGGTTTACAGTTAACTCTGGTGCTTTTTCTAGTTTAGATATTATTTCAGAAACAGGTTACTCTTTACAATTGTGGGAAGGCGATTGTGCCAGTTTAACACAAGTAGCAAATGCCTGTTCAGAAGGCAGTTTAAATGACATTTCTGTAACCACTAACACCAATTACTATGTGCAAGTATGGTCTTGTGCTAGTTGTAGATTAGCAACAGGATTATTTGATATCTTGGTTCAAGATGGTACGTTGACTACTGAGACGTTTGCTTTTGATGGTTTTAACCTGTATCCAAATCCTGTTGAGAGTGAATTAAACTTAGTTGGTAAAGATACTATTGAATCTGTTGCTATCTATAATTTATTGGGTCAAGAGGTTTTGAATTCTAACCCAAATACGGTAAAAACTTCAATTAGTACAGCTAATTTAAAGTCAGGAATTTATTTGGTTAAGGTTAGGATTGGTAATAGTGAGGCAACTTATGAAGTTGTGAAGGAATAAAAAAGTCTTAATAGATGCAGAAACGAGTTCAGCATGACAAGTTTATGTTCAGCATAAAAAGAAAATTCTACAAAATAGCATCGTACGTATATTTTACGTATATTTATGGTAAATAACACAAAAAATGTCTTCAATTAAAAAAAGAAAAGAGGTCGTTTTAGACCCTGAAATATTAGCTATTCTTGAAGAAAAAGCCAAAAAACAGGGCAGAAATCTAAAAAACTATATGGAATTCGTTCTTATGGAAAAAGCGAACGATGTACTTGAAGAACCGAAAGCTATAGAAATTATAAAAGCTTTAAAAATTAGCAAATCGCAAAGCAAAAAAGGGTTGGTTAAAACACACAAAGATGTTATGGCTTCAATTAAAAAGAAAGTGAATGAAAGTTCTGTGGACAAAGCAAGCTGAAGATTCTCTTAATGCTACAATAGATTATTTACTAGAAAAGTGGACGTCTAAAGAAGCTAACAATTATATTGATTTGGTAGAAGTGATTATAGAACAAATAAAGCAAAACCCAAAGTTATTTAAAACATCTATTTATGATATTGAAAGTCGGGAGGCTGTAATTACTAAACACACTAGCTTATTTTATAGAGAGGTTAATGCTAAAACTATTGAGATAGAATATTTTTGGAATAATTATAGAAATCCAAAAGATTTAAAAAGTTCAGTAAAAAACAAATAACTTTATTTTCTCCCAAAATCTGCAGGTATTTCTCCCCAAGCCTTGGTTTCCCATTTTACAATGGTTGTTTTGTAAGTATTTGTTTTAAGCCATTTTATAGCTCTATCAACAAGTTCGAATACTATTTTGTTTTTTACGTTACGTTCTAATTTAGTGTTACAGGCTTTTTTTCTAACCCAACTCATAGCAGTTTTAGAGTCTGTATAAATTATTCTTTCGCTATTATTTTGTTTCAAAAATGCCAAACCATGAACAATGGCTAAAAACTCACCAATATTATTTGTGCCTTCTTCAAAAGGGCCTTGTTTAAAAAGCTGCTTTTTTGATTTAGTGTCCACACCACGATATTCCATTTTTCCTGGATTACCGCTAGAAGCTGCATCAACAGAAATAGAATTGTAGTTAGGTTGACCTATTTTTTTAAGCTTTTCTTCAGAAAGTTCGCTGTTAAATTTCTTGCTCTTACCAATATAATCTCTATAGTTTCCTTTTAAAGCTTTTTTTGCAGCATCAAAAGTTTCAAAAGATTTGTATTGAGCACCTTGAAAATCTTTTATTTGCGCTTTGCAATCGTCCCAAGACTCAAAAACACCAGTATGATGTCCTTTCCAGACTGTGTAATATTTTTTCTTTTTTTTACTCATTTAATAATGCCTCAACCACTTTCGGGAAATGTTCCATTTCTAATTCATGGATCTTTTTTGCTACATCTTCAGCAGAATCACTTGTTTCAACAGCACATTTTGCTTGAAAAATTATGGCGCCTTCATCATAATGTTTATTAACATAATGAATAGTGATACCAGTTTCTTTTTCTTTATTTTTCACGACAGCATCATGAACATGATGTCCATACATGCCTTTTCCTCCATATTTTGGTAATAAAGCAGGATGAATATTAATGACTTTTTTAGGGAATTCATTTAAAATAACTTCAGGAAATTTCCATAAAAAACCAGCAAGAATAATTAAATCAGGATTATTAACTTTTAGGATATTTAATACATCATGTGTTTCAGTAAAAGCTATTTTGTTGAATGATAGAGCACTAACATCTAGTTTTTTTGCTCTGTCTAAAACTTTGGCATGAGGATTGTTAGTCAATACCTGAATAACAGACGCATTATCTCTGTTGTGAAAAAACTTTATTAAATTTTCAGCATTAGTACCACTTCCGGACGCAAAAATTACAACTCGTTTCATCTGTTGGTTTTTAATTTAAAATTAATGTCAGATGTAATTCGAAAATTGAATTTACAACAATGTTCAGCAAAATTACCAAGCTCATTTCATTTTACAGATAATAATGTTCTTATATTCGAACAAAAAAAAGAATAAAAATTAACAATTAGAAGGCAAAATTGAAATACTTCAGGGTTATTTTAGTAAATTACCTGCACATTTTTAAACGAAAGGTGTGTTTTAAAAATAAAGTTTTTTATTTTTGCCAACTAATTAAAACTTAAAATTAAAAGATTATGTCAGACATTGCATCAAGAGTAAAAGCGATTATCGTAGACAAATTAGGTGTTGATGAAAACGAGGTTGTAACTGAAGCTAGCTTCACAAACGATTTAGGAGCAGATTCATTAGACACTGTAGAATTAATAATGGAATTCGAAAAAGAATTTGATATTCAAATTCCAGACGATCAAGCTGAAAATATTGCAACAGTTGGTCAAGCTATCTCTTACATAGAAGCAGCAAAATAATTCACACAAATTTATGGAATTAAAGCGAGTTGTAATTACTGGTTTAGGAGCATTAACACCTATTGGTAATACCAAAGATGAATTTTGGGATGCCTTATTGAGTGGGAAAAGTGGTGCTGCACCAATAACTTATTTTGATACTGAAAAGTTCAAAACAAAATTCGCTTGTGAATTAAAAAACTTTAATGCCACCGATTTTCTTGATAGAAAAGAAGCACGTAAAATGGATCGATTTACACAGTATGCAATGGTAGCTTCAGATGAAGCTATTGCAGACTCTAAATTAGATTTAGATGCTATTAATAAATTAAGAGTTGGTGTCATTTGGGGAGCAGGAATTGGAGGATTGGAAACATTTCAAGATGAAGTTTTAAACTTTGCAGCTGGAGATGGAACACCAAGATTTAATCCGTTTTTTATTCCTAAAATGATTGCAGATATTGCTCCAGGAAACATTTCTATTAAACATGGTTTTATGGGGCCTAATTATACGACTGTATCTGCATGTGCTTCATCAGCAAACGCTATGATTGATGCTTTAAACTATATACGTTTAGGACATTGCGATGTAGTTGTAACTGGTGGAAGTGAAGCAGCAGTAACTATAGCTGGTATGGGTGGTTTTAATGCCATGCATGCCTTGTCAACAAGAAATGAAAGCCCAGAAACAGCCTCAAGACCTTTTGACGCAACCAGAGATGGTTTTGTATTAGGTGAAGGTGCTGGAGCAATAATTCTTGAAGATTATGAGCATGCTAAAGCAAGAGGAGCAAAAATTTATGCTGAAGTACTTGGAGGAGGTTTATCTTCTGATGCTCACCATATGACTGCACCACATCCTGATGGTATTGGCGTTATTGCTGTAATGAAAAATTGTTTAGAAAATGCTGGAGTTAAACCTGAAGAAGTTGATCATATCAACACGCATGGCACATCAACACCTCTAGGAGATGTTGCTGAATTAAAAGCTATTTCTGAAGTTTTTGGTGACCACGCAAAAAATATTAATATTAATTCAACAAAATCTATGACTGGACATTTGTTGGGAGCTGCTGGAGCTATAGAATCTATAGCTGCTATTTTAGCTATGGAACATGGTATTGTTCCTCCTACAATTAACCATAAGGTTGTTGATGAAAATATTGATCCTGAACTAAATTTAACATTAAACAAAGCACAAAAACGAGACGTTAAAGTTGCTATGAGTAATACATTTGGTTTTGGTGGACACAACGCCTGTGTATTATTTAAAAAATTAGATTAGACTAACGAATGAAAAACATTCGAAACATATTAAATTCCCGTTCTAAAAAAGACGGGAATTTTTTTGTGTCCATTAATAAAATTCTAGGGTTTAAACCAAAATCTTTAAATTTCTATAAAACGGCATTCACACATCGTTCTATGAATATTAGAGATAAAGAAGGTCATATTATTAATTATGAGAGGTTGGAGTTTCTGGGAGATGCTATGCTTGGAGCTGTTATTGCTTCGCATTTATATATTGAAGTTCCAAGTGGAGACGAAGGCTATTTAACAAAAATGCGATCTAAGATTGTAAGTCGTGAGCACTTAAACGAACTCGGTAAAGACTTAAACTTAATAAGCCTTGTGAAAAGTAAAATACCTAAAGGGCAATTTGGAGACAATATTCATGGCAATTTGTTTGAAGCACTTGTAGGAGCTATTTTTCTTGATAAAGGCTATAAATACTGTGAAAAATTTATTTACAAAAAGGTGATTATTCCTTATGTAGATATTGAAAAATTAGAAGGCAAAGTAATAAGCTATAAAAGTTTGTTGATAGAATGGTGCCAAAAAGAAAAGAAAACCTTCAACTACGATGTTTATGAAGATACCGGAAATGATGATGTAAGACATTTTTCTGTTAAACTTTCTATAGAAGAGAAAGTAGTTTCAAAAGCAAGAGCTACCTCTAAAAAGAAAGCAGAAGAGAAAGCATCAAAACGAGCTTTTTTTGTGTTTCAAAGTCAAATTTCTAGAGAAATATAATTCGTTACAACTATAACGATTTCGTAACAAATTCCTTTTAAGATTACCTTTTACTTAACAGAATTAATCGTTTTTAATATTATATTTACAAATCAAAGTAAGTTATGGCTGTTAAGAAACTTAGTCTAGAAGATTTTTTTGATGAAACGTCTTTCACTCTTATTGGTATTCATACATCTATTGAAGATTATAGGCTTGCTTATTTATTAAACACGAAGTTAAATCTCAATCTTAAACGAAGAGAAAAAGACTTAGATTTTAGTAACTCTTCACAGTATTCGATATTTGAATGGGAAGACGATAAACAGCTTATAATTTGGAATTTAGTTTCTAATATGTGTAAAATAGAAACCCTTAATTCTGCTATTGGTAATAGTTTATTTAATGACACAGGAAAAGTAACTGAAGCGTTCTATTTGCTTCCAGAATTTAAAAAAGTAAACTATATATTAAAGATTAACGACGACCAATTAAGCACTAAAAAAAGCCAGAGAATTGTAAGTTACATTCAAGATATTGCTCACATTGTGACAGCTTATTTAATAGATGTAAATCAACTTAAATCAAAAAATAATTTAATTTTCAATTAATGTTAAAAAGAAAAAAAACCAAAATTGTTGCCACATTAGGACCAGCCACAAGTACGAAAGAAATACTAAAAGGTATGCTTGATGAAGGAGTTAATGTGTTTAGAATTAATTTTTCTCATGCTCATTATAAAGATGTAGAAGAACGTATTAAAATGATACGTGAATTAAATGAAGAGTTTGATTATAATGCTGCAATTCTAGCAGATTTACAAGGGCCGAAATTGCGTGTAGGCACAATGAAAGGAGAGGTTTTTGTTAATGAAGGAGATGAAATTATTTTTGCGACAGGAAAACGTTTTGAAGGCACAAAAAAACGTGTCTACATGACTTACGATAAGTTCCCTCAAGACGCAAAACCTGGTGAAAGAATTCTTTTAGACGATGGAAAGTTAATCTTTGAAGTGGTTTCTACAGACTCAAAAAGCGAAGTAAAAGCAAGAGTTATTCAAGGAGGACCATTACGTTCAAAAAAGGGAGTAAATTTACCAAACACGAATATTTCGCAACCTGCGCTTACAGAAAAAGACATAGAAGATGCTTTATTTGCTATAGAACAAAAAGTAGATTGGATGGCATTATCCTTTGTTCGTAATGCAGAAGATTTAATGCAACTTGCAGAGTTAATAAATAATAATAGCGTTCATAAAATACCCATTATTGCTAAAATTGAAAAGCCAGAAGCTGTAGAAAACATTGATAAAATCGTCGCATATTGCGATGGATTAATGGTAGCTCGAGGAGATTTAGGTGTAGAAATTCCTGCAGAAGAAGTTCCATTGATTCAAAAGAAATTAGTATTAAGAGCTAAACAAGCAAGAATACCTGTTATTATAGCAACCCAAATGATGGAGACTATGATTTCCAGTTTAACTCCAACACGTGCAGAAGTAAATGATGTAGCAAATTCGGTTATGGATGGAGCAGATGCCGTTATGTTATCCGGCGAAACTTCAGTTGGGAGCTATCCTGTACAGGTTATTAAGCAAATGTCTAACATTATTAAAAGTGTTGAAGATTCTTCCTTAATAAAAGTACCTCAAATACCTCCACATATTCGTACCAAGAGATACATTACAAAATCTATTTGTTATCACGCTGCAAATATGGCTAACGAGATTGATGCTAAAGCTATTTCAACATTAACAAATAGTGGTTATACAGCATTTCAAATATCAGCTTGGAGACCAAGTGCTCATATTTTAGTGTTTACTTCTAATAAACGTATTCTAACTCAACTAAATTTACTTTGGGGAGTTAAAGCTTTCTTCTATGATAAGTTTGTAAGCACAGACGAAACTATTGAAGACGTTAATACTATTGCTTGTAAAAAAGGATATTTAGAAGTTGGAGATATGCTTGTTAGTTTGGCAGCTATGCCAATTCAAGCAAAAGGAATGGTTAATACCTTAAGAGTTACCGAAATTACTAGCTGTAATTTATAAGGGAAAAAGAATGTTTAAAAATTGTTGAAATCCATTATAATCAACATAGAATATTCAATATCTTTAAACCATGTATGCTCTTGTAGATTGCAATAATTTTTACGCTTCTTGCGAACGGGTTTTTAATCCAAGTTTGCAAGAACAACCTATTGCTATTTTAAGTAATAACGATGGTTGTGTTATTTCTATGAGCGATGAAGCCAAGGCCTTAGAACTCCCTTTTGGAGCTCCAATTTTTAAATGGGAAAGCTTTTGTAAAAAGAATAATATAAAGGTTCTATCATCAAATTATCCATTGTATGGAGACATGAGTAATCGAGTGATGTCTATTTTACAACAATTTTCCCCTGATGTAGAAGTTTACAGTATAGACGAAGCTTTCTTGGAGTTTAAAGGATTTGATGCCTATAATTTTGATGATTACGGCTCACAAATAAGAAAACGTATTTTAAAATGGACAGGTATTCCAACAAGTGTTGGTGTTGCACCAACAAAAGCGCTTAGCAAAGTAGCCAATAAAATTGCAAGGAAATTTCCAGATGAGACAAATGGAGTTTATGTTATAGATTCAGAAGAAAAACGCTTAAAAGCTCTAAAGTGGATTGCGTTAGAAGATGTTTGGGGAATTGGACGTGGATTGAAAAGGCGATTAGCTGAAAAAGGATGTAAAAAAGCATTCGATTTCACACAACTATCAGATGATTGGGTTCGAAAGAATTTTTCAATTACAGAATGGAAACTTAAAAAAGATTTAGAAGGTATCCCAAAAATTGCATTAGACGAAGTCAAATCTAAAAAAGTCATAGCTACAACACGAAGCTTTGAATATACTTTTTCTGATATTGAAAATATAAAAGAACGCATATCAACATTTGCAACAAGTTGCGCTGAAAAATTGCGTAAGCAAGAGTCTAGTTGTTACATGATAATAGTTCTATTAAGTAGCGATAGACACAAAAAAGACTTAGAGCAACACCGTGTTAGTAAAACAGTAAAATTGTCCTATCCCACAGATTCAACATTAACTATTTGCAAGTATGCGGTAGAAGCTGTTACATCAATTTTTAAGAAAGGCATAAAATATAAACGAGCTGGAGTTATTGTTACAGGTTTGGTACCAACTTACAACCATCAATTAAATATATTTGAGCAAGAAAACCCGAAACACAAACCATTAATGACTGCCATTGATGGTATAAACAAAAAGTATAAGGATTATAAAATAAAACTTGGGAATCAAGATTTAGAACGTACGTGGAAAATGCGTCAAGAACGCTTGTCTCCAAGATATACAACGAATATTAATGATATTTTAAAAGTAAAATAATATGCTACTACACAAATCTAAAACACTAACTTTTTTTACTCCTGATTTTTCAGAGCATTCTGGAGCTACTTTTTTCGACACAGGAATTTCAGCTGGGTTTCCATCTCCAGCAGAAGATTTTAAGGAAGAAAGACTCTCTTTAGACAACATACTTGTAAAAAATAAGTTAGCGACATTTTATGCTCGTGTTAGTGGACAATCTATGATAGGAGCAGGATTAGACGATAACGATTTGCTAGTAATTGACAGAAGCTTAGAACCATCACACAACAAAATAGCAGTCTGTTTTTTAGATGGAGAATTTACAGTTAAACGCTTGAAGGTAGATACAGAAGGTGTTTGGTTACAACCTGAAAACCCTAATTATCCTATTATAAGAATTACAGATACAAACGATTTTGTAATTTGGGGAATTGTAACTAATGTCATTAAAAAGGTGTAATTTAAAATAATGATTAACACAAAGTACTTATGGTAAATCTATCTACACTAGATATTTCACTTATTGTGATCTTTTTTGCAATCACACTCTTTATAGGAATTTACGTTTCCAAACAATCAGGAAAATCTGCAGCTGAATATTTTTTATCAGGAAGAAACATGCCTTGGTGGTTATTAGGAGTTTCTATGGTTGCAACCACGTTCTCTACAGACACACCGAATTTGGTAACAGATATTGTAAGAACAAATGGTGTTTCTGGAAATTGGGTATGGTGGGCTTTCTTGCTAACAGGGTTACTTACTGTTTTTGTGTATGCTAAGTTATGGCGAAAATCTAATGTAAATACAGATATTGAATTTTACGAGTTACGTTATGGTGGTGCTCCTGCTCGATTTTTAAGAGGCTTTCGAGCTATTTATTTGGGAATTATATTTAACATTCTTGCTATGTCTGCTGTGACTTTGGCAGCTATAAAAATTGGCGCTATTATGTTGGGTTTACAACCTTGGGAAACGGTTGTTTATGCAGGAACTATAACAGTTATATTTAGTGCTTTGGGTGGCTTTAAAGGCGTAGTTTATACCGATTTTATTTTATTTTTTACTGCAATGGCAGGAGCACTTGGAGCTGCTTATTATGTAGTTGGATTGCCAGAAGTAGGAGGTTTAGACGCCTTACTTCAACATGAAAACGTAGTTGATAAATTAAACATTTTACCAGATTTTAGTAATACTGAAGCACTTATTACCTTATTAATTATTCCATTAGCAGTACAATGGTGGAGTTCGTGGTATCCAGGAGCCGAACCAGGAGGAGGAGGTTATATTGCACAACGTATGTTAGCTGCAAAAAACGAAAATCATGCTATTGGAGCCACTTTCTTCTTTAATATCATGCATTATGCATTACGTCCTTGGCCTTGGATTATTGTGGCTTTGGCTTCGTTAGTTATATTTCCAGACATTGCTAGTATTCAAGAAGCATTTCCATTAGTTTCTGAAGATAAATTAGGCCATGATTTGGCTTATTCTGCAATGCTAACCAAGCTTCCAAGTGGTTTATTAGGTTTGGTTCTTGCATCCTTAGTGGCTGCCTATATGAGTACGATATCTACACATTTAAATTGGGGAGCTTCATATATTGTAAATGATTTTTATAATCAACAAATCAATAAAAATGCTTCTGAAAAACAATTGGTTGCTGTGGGAAGAATTGCAACAGTTATTTTAATGGTATGTAGTGCCTTATTAGCACTTGTGCTTACTAATGCACTTCAATTATTTGATATTATTTTAATGTTTGGAGCAGGAACAGGTTTGATTTTTATTTTGCGTTGGTTTTGGTGGCGCATTAATGCTTGGAGTGAAATTTCAGCCATGTTTGTTTCAGGGGTTGTTTCTATACTTTTAAATTTCACTGAATTAGGAACTTACTTTTTTGGAACTGCAGGACTTTTTCCTGTTTGGGCAAAATTCCCAACTGTAGTATTGGTAACAACAATCGTTTGGGTGTCAGTGACGTTTTTAACACAAGCTGAAAGTAAAGCAGTTTTGCAGAATTTTTATAAGAGAATTCAGCCAGGAGGACCAGGATGGCATAAAATTGTAACAGAAGCAAGAGAAGAACATATAGAATTGGTAGACACAAAAGAAGGGTGGAGTGTTCCTTCTGGAATTTTAGCTATGTTGGTAGGTTGTGCTTTAATTTACAGTGTTATGTTTGCTACAGGATATTGGATTTATGGCGATTATGTTAATGCTTTATTGTTAACTGGAGCAGCTATTATTTTTGGATTAATTCTTATAAAGCTTTGGAAAAAAATTAAAGTAACTATTTTATAAAACAAAAAGCCAAACTTTAAGTTTGGCTTTTTGTTTTATATGCTTTAAAAATATTTGTTAGAATAATATTTTTCTATACACGACATGATTATTGTCTAAAGTAATTTTCATTAATAATATTGAATCCGATTTTTTAATAGATTTAATAGTATAGGTATTCTCATTAATGTTGTCTTTGTTAAATAATTGCCTTCCTAAAATATCATAAATTACAATGCTTTTTAAATTTTCATTATTTGAAATAACATCTATTTGTTTTGATTCATTTAAATGAATACTGATATTATTTAATTCGTTTTCAAACTCTGTATTAGAAAGAGTAGATTGATTAAACCTTAAAACAAAACGATTATTCATTTCACCCGATTCAGATTGAAATTCATAAGGTTGCAATGAAATATTTGTGACAGTATTTAAAAGTAAATCTTCAAGATATACTTGCTGATTTGAAAAAAGCCCTTCAACAGCATGAATAGAGATTGTATAAGTCCCATAGGAAGGGATGTTTACACCCAATGGAATAATGCCTTCATTAGAAAATGGTAAAGCAAATGCTTGGATAACCATTTTGTCACTATCAATAAAGGTATAGATTTTTGGTAAACCAAAATCTACCTTTGTATAGGCATCATATAACCTGTCTTTTAAGTTTGTTGCTTCTTCTAAGTAAGCAATTAAAGTTCTTTCGGACAACTGATTTTCATTTGCTAGATTCAACCAAATTCTATTTCTCTCAGATTCAGAATTATTTGTTCTATAAAACTGATTATTGACATAAGATTTATGTCTTAATGAATTATTAAAAACAAGATTTCCTGAACCAGTTGGCCCATCATTCATTAACACCAAAAACCCTTGACCTCCTGCTATAAAGCCATTAAATCCACTTGGTCCACTAACAGTTCCGGTACCATTATGTATTATATAATCTGAAGGCGAATAATTTGTAGAATAATCACCATAGAAAGGACTTGGATTTGATGAATTTGGAGTTGTGCCATGAGTCCATATACTAACAGAACCTTCTATTAAAGAGCTGTTTAAATTTAAGAAATCGAGAACATTAATAGCAGAAGGATATGGGTTTCCAACTAAATTCCAATTATCATCAAAACGTGTTATAGTCGCTAAATTTGTTCCTTGGTAATCTACTCCTATATAACTACCACGTGAAATAGATGTGTTTATAACCCCATTGTTTTGTTTTCCATTTGTAAATAGCGCAGTGTAATTTTGTAATGTCTCATCAAAATTACTTGGACCCCTAACAATATATCCTGTACCTGCTAACATAATTTCTGAAGGTGAATTCTCCCAATTCCCTTGACCTCCATTTGTATTGCTAACAGTAGGATTCCATTTATATATGTATTGAGAAGGTGTTAAAGGGGAAATATCATCAACATCAAATCCTAGAATAGGTGAAGACCAATACACATAATCTTGAGCTCGAATATTAGCAATTCTTTGGTAATTGATAGTGCCAGTATTAACACTATAGTCGTTTATTTGAATTAATGATCCGTTATTCTTGACTGTTAATGTACCATTATTAGTAATCGCATTTTGAACCACTATAAAGCCTGAATCTTCTATTTCCACTAAACTAGGTGAGTTTATTAATAAGCTACAACATTCAAAACTCCCATGAGTTAAAGTATTATAATTACCAGAAATCTCAACACTAGAACTTAATGTTGGTACTGACCCAGTGCTCCAAACTGTCCCATTCCATATATTGGTTGAACAACCAATTACAGTAAATCGTAAATCATCTATAGCAATATCACTACTCCAATCGTTTCCAGTGATTCCTCTTACTCTTAATTTTATTGTTTTTCCAATATAAGATGACAAATCCACTGTTAAATCATTCCATGAATCACCTTGATTTCCAGATATTGAAGCCACAATATCTTCTTGCCAAACGCCACTATCAAAAACATCGACATGTAAACTGCCTACAGTAGTACCATACATATGGTATCCAACAATAAAATTATAAGATTGGTCAATCAAGATACATTCACTTTCTAAAATGGCCATATTATTTGTACATCCTCCAGAAGCTTCTAAATAGGCGTATTTACCTGATATTGTGCCAGGATTATAATCTACAGTTGGACCAGTATTTGCAGAAGGTGTTGCTCCTCTATTTATCCTCCAATCAATATTGTCGTCACTGCCATTTATTAAGTTTGTCCAGAGTCCAGATAATGCACAAACAGTAGTACCACAATTATTAGTTGTAGCACAAAATGATTCACTTTCAAAATCTTCTGCAAAACTAGAAGCTATTGTTCCATTAGCAATTGTAATATATGCTGTTTTTGTTTCGGTATCAGATCCTGTAGCATTTGTAACTGTTAAGGCAACAGTATATGTTCCTGCATTCGTAAAGATGACTTCAGGATTCTGAGATGTTAAAGATGTCATATTAACATAAGTAACGGTATTTGGTGTAAAAGTCCAAGACCATGATGTTGGACTATAATCTGAATTATCAGTAAATAAAAATTCATTTCCTACACAGCCACTTGTTGCACTGACTTCAAAACATGCAACAGGAGCAACGTTTCCAGGGTCTTTTAAATCACTTATCCATAAGCCTTGACCATAAGTTGCAGCATATAATTTGCTTTTGCAATCAGATCCATATTGAATTTCTAATTCTGTGACTTCAACATTTGGTAAATTTGTGGAATACAAAGACCAATCTGCCATAGTATTATCTCTATAATAAACACCAGCATCCATTCCTACATACATAGCTTCTATAGGGCTTGCCGCATCTATTACAATCGTATTTAAAGATATATTTGGCAATGTACCTGAATAATTAGTCCAATTAATTCCACTATTAGTAGATTCATAAATATCATTCCCTAGTGCAATAAATAAATGGGTTGGGTCAGTTGGGTCAATAACAATATCTTTAGGCGTACCACTAGCTGGTAAGTTAGCATCTAAATCTGTCCATGTAGGGCTACCTATTGTAGCATTTGTAGAACGATAAAAATTAGAAGTACCTGACCTTGCAATATAGACTACATCACTATTTGATGGAGCAATAGCAATATCTCTTATTGTGCTAGTCCCTGCTAATGAAGATATTTGTGTCCAAGTAGGCCCTGTTTTTACATTGTTTGTTCTCCAAACATTACGCATACCAACAAGCATAGTATTAGCATCGTTAGGGTCAAGAGTGTAAGGGGTTACCCATGCTCCTGACTCTGAAATTCCTCCAGTAATATTTACAAAATTTGCACCCCCGTTAGTCGATCTTCTAATATCTCCATAATAAAGTGCTCCATACATATAATTCACATCTGTTGGATCAATAATACATTCCATTCCATCGCCTCCTATTTCTGTTCGCCAAGTGCCATCATAATAAATACTAGTCCCATTATCTTGATAGCCGTTTATTACAGTATTAGCAACAGTTTGAGATACTCCTATTTTATAAACTTGAGCTACACCTAAACCAGAAGACAATTCTGTCCAAGTATTACCTCCATTTGTAGTATAGTGTATTCCTCCATCATGTCCTGCATAAAAATCATTATTGTGAGGGGAAAATTCCATAACATGTTGATCCGCATGAACGTCTGGATTACCTCCAGAACCAACCCAATGAGTATTTATAGTCCAATTCACTCCTGCATCTGTACTTTTCCATATGTTAACACCTCCTGTGTAAACTATATTTGCATCTGTAGGGTCCGATGCAATAACGATATCATACCAAGCCTGGCTACCAGTTCCTCCAGTAACATCATATCCAAATAAATTTGGAGTTGTAGCTTGCGTTGTAAAATTTGCTCCGTTATTTGTTGAGCGATAAACACCATCCAATCCTCCACCATCACCTGCAAGTAAGTAAACCCATGTTGGTTGGTTTGCTGAGACTGCTACTGCTATTCTTGAAGTTCCAGTAGGAACTCCTGAGGCTACTTGAGTCCAAGTTACCCCATTGTCTATACTTCTATAAAAATCATTACTTGCAGCATAAATTATATTTGGATCACCAGGCTTAAATGCAATATCTTTAAAATTTTCACCTCCTGAATACTGTTGAGACCAATTTAAACCAGAATCTGTAGATCTATAAATTCTTCCATTTGTTGCAGCAATCATCTTGGTTCGATCAGAAGGATCTATAATTACTTCATAAACTGTACGATTTCCCATACCTGTATTACTAGCAGCCCATGTTGCACCACCATCCATACTTTTCCAAACTCCATACCCTGGAGCATCTCCTCCATCTCTATCACCTGTTCCAATAAATATAGTATCTGGGTTTATGGGATCTACAGCGATAGTGCTTACGCCTAACCTTGTCATTCCTGTAATTGATTTTACCCATGTTGCACCATTATCTGTACTCTTCCAAAATCCTCCTGCTGGAGCCCCAACAAATAAAGTATTGGGTTCATTAGGGTGAAATGCTATTGCAGTAAGCCTTCCATTTCCATTTGGTTGACCTGTTCCATTACCTGGTTTTGCAATAGGTCCTAATTCTGTCCAAGTACCTGTTCCAGTTGTATACTTATTATTGCTAAATCCAGCATAATTACTAATTTCTTTTAAGATATTACCTGCCTTTGGAAAAGTTCCATTTTTGTCTACACGACTTTCCCAGTAATATTCCCATCTTTTAAATTGTTTGACTCCTTTGCCTTTTGGGATTGTTTTAGAATTCGACATTACGTTTTTGTAGTATAGGTCAAAATCTGCTTGAATTTCAAAGAAATTAGCAGATTTATCAAACATCATTTGCTGCCATTTGTCTTGAGAAAAAGATAAGGCACTAGTCAAAATAAAGACTATAAGAATTAGTTTACGCATTCTCTAGAGGTTAAGTATAATTATGAAAAATAATTAAAAAAAATAAGCCTTGCAAATAGCAAGGCTTATAAGTAATTCATTTGTAATATTTTAGCTTACTTAATCAGCTAAAACGATTACTTTATTATCTTTCATTTCAATTGTACCAGATTTAATCTTTAAAGTTAAGATTTTATCATCATCTTTATGAGGAAGAACTTCGGCATGTAATTCATCAAATACTAAATGACTTTGTGTATGCGTATGAATTTTTATAGTTCCTTCTTTTAAAAGTGAAACAATAGGAGCATGATCTTTTAACATTTCAAACTCACCATTAACTCCAGGAAGAACAACTGAATCTACTTCTGAACTAAATAATGTTGCTTCTGGTGATACGATTTCTAGATACATAATTTTTAAGTATTCAGTTTTAAGCTTCAGCTAACATTTTTTCTCCAGCTTCAATAGCTTCTTCAATAGAACCTTTAAGGTTAAAGGCAGCTTCTGGTAAGTGATCTAATTCACCATCCATAATCATATTAAATCCTTTAATGGTTTCTTTAATATCAACTAAAACACCTTTAAGACCAGTAAACTGTTCAGCTACGTGGAAAGGTTGAGATAAGAATCGTTGAACACGTCTAGCTCTACCAACAGCCATTTTATCTTCTTCAGATAATTCTTCCATACCTAATATGGCAATAATATCTTGTAATTCTTTATAACGTTGTAATAACTCTTTTACTCTTTGAGCACAAGCATAATGATCGTTTCCTAAAATATCAGCAGTTAAAATTCTAGATGTAGAATCTAAAGGATCTACTGCAGGATAAATACCTAACTCAGCAATTTTACGAGATAATACAGTTGTTGCATCTAAGTGAGCAAAAGTTGTAGCAGGAGCAGGATCCGTTAAATCATCTGCAGGAACATATACAGCTTGTACAGATGTAATAGAACCTCTTTTAGTTGAAGTAATACGTTCTTGCATGGCTCCCATTTCTGTTGCTAATGTTGGTTGGTAACCTACAGCAGATGGCATACGACCAAGTAGGGCAGACACCTCTGAACCAGCTTGAGTAAAACGGAAAATATTATCTACGAAGAAAAGAACGTCTTTTCCTTGTCCATCTCCAGCTCCATCACGGAAATACTCAGCAATAGTTAATCCTGAAAGTGCCACACGAGCACGAGCTCCAGGAGGTTCATTCATTTGTCCGAAAACGAAAGTTGCTTTAGACTCTTTCATAACAGTTTTATCTACTTTAGATAAATCCCATCCTCCTTCTTCCATAGAATGCATAAAATCGTCTCCATAACGGATAATACCAGATTCTAACATTTCACGAAGTAAATCGTTTCCTTCACGAGTTCTTTCACCAACTCCAGCAAATACAGAAAGACCACCATGTCCTTTTGCAATATTGTTAATCAACTCTTGAATTAATACAGTTTTACCAACACCAGCACCACCAAATAAACCAATTTTACCACCTTTTGCATAAGGCTCAATTAAATCGATTACTTTAATACCAGTAAATAAAACTTCAGTAGAAGTTGATAAATCTTCAAATTTAGGTGCTTGTCTATGTATTGGTAAACCAGCTTCACCAGCCTTTGGTAAATCTCCAAGACCATCAATAGCATCCCCAATTACATTAAACAAACGACCATATACATCACCACCAATCGGCATCTGTATTGGAGAACCTGTAGCATGTACTTCAGTTCCTCTACTTAAACCATCAGATGAATCCATAGCAATAGTACGTACAGAATCTTCACCAATGTGAGATTGTACTTCTAATACCAGAATAGAATTATCAGGTTTTCTAATTTCTAATGAATCGTAAATCTTTGGAAGTTCAGCGCCAGCAGCGAATTCAACATCGATAACTGGGCCTACTATTTGTGCAACTTTACCTGTAACTTTAGACATTACTTATGTTTTTATTAATTTTCTAAAAATTTAATATGAAAAAAGCTTACCCTATCAAGTTGAGCACATGCATTTTTCGCGCTGCAAAGATATAGTTTTATTTAAAAAATAACAGTATTTTTTGAATAAAAAAACACGCTCTTTTAGAGCGTGTTTTTATTATAATATAAAAAGCATGTTTATTGAAGTGTTGGTGAATAGTTTGTTGGATAGTTTCCAGCTTTTGCTAAATTGCCAGAAGCCGCAAAATTACTGCCATAAGTTTCATCTATTGCTTCTAAGAAACTATTTGCCATTAAGGCATATCCTCTAGCTGTTAAATGCACGCCATCTAAACTTACTAAACCACCAAAGACTAAATCTGTATTCATGTAATAATCATCAAATTCAATACCAGTAGTAGAAGCTTGTTCTAAAATAGCATTTAAATCTACTAGTGCTAGACCGTTGCTACTTGCAACAGAAGAAATAGTAGCGTTATAGGCTTGGGTTGCTATTGCAATTTCTTCTTGTTCTTCAGGTGTTAAAACCCATTTATCAGCTAAAGGAATAGCAACTCCATTAACAGTTTGAGGGTTGCCTGGAATAGCTTCTGTACCGATAAAACTTGATGCTGGTAGAACTAATAAGTCATCTGCCGTAGCTTGTCGCATACTTACTAATGCTGGATTTAAAGCAGTTAAATCTGTTAAGCTCTCATCCATAATTACAACAGCATTTCCTTCTCCAGCAGAGAAAGTTATTGTGCGCTTTGCAATTTCAGCATCTGCCATTTCTTGAGTCATAGGTGTATTAACGACTAAATAAGCAAATGCCTGTATAATACCACCATTATATGCACCATAAGCACTAGCACTGTTTAAATAACCTGCCGTTGCGGCATCCAACGGAATAGGATTATATGGTACTGTTGTAAAGTGAGAAAAACTTGTAATATTAGGTAAATTCCCAATAGCCCCTTTTGAGCCGTTAGCAGTTAAACCATTGACTAAAGCATTTAAAGACGCGTCAAATGTTGTAGTGGGTGTAATTGGGCTAGTTCCGTCTCCACCAGAAGTAGCATAACCTAATACATCATTTCCACCAACTTCAGAGAGTGTAAAAAATGTTGGATTTTGAGCCATTGCTAATTCTAAAATTGAAGCATTTGGTGAATTACCTGTAACACGTATAGCGTATGGATTGGCTGCGGCTGGAAAATTTGATAAATTTCCATAACCTGGAGCAACTAAATGAAAACTTTTAGCACCTGGTATTCCTAAATTATTAAACGGTCCTGTTGGGTTATTTAACACGATATCTGTACCAACCGTTACTGGTCCAATAACCGACTCTAATGGTACTGGCCCAGCACCTCCAAAGACTAATCTAGGGTCTGCAATACGAGTTCCACCTGCAGCTAAACCTCCAAAATTATCACTTACCAATGGTTGTGTAAAAGTTCCACCTCCAATATTGGCGAATTTATTGGCTATTATATTTGGAAATGAATTTTCCTGAGAAGCTATAAATAATGCACCATCAGTATAACCAGCTGTAAAAGATGCTCCTACTGCGACATAGTTTGAAAAATCTGCCGTACCAGCTATTAATTCTGGTAAAAGTTCAGTCTCAGAATCATTTATATCCCTAAAATCTTCTACGAGATCATTCTCACAAGCTATCATACTTAGTGTAAGTATGGATAGAAATATATATTTAAATTGTTTCATTTTAAATTGTTTCTTTTTAGTTATTAGAAATTATTGATAGTCCAAGATACATAATATTGAGAACCTATATAACCAGTACCAAATGCTGTAAAGTAATCATCTTGCAATAAGTTAGAAGCACCTACTTTAAATGTAGATTTTAAACTTGGAACTCGATAGTTAACTTGTGCATCAATTACATTGAATGCAGGTACTTCTCCGTCTCCGAAAGAAGATTCCCAATAGTAGTTATCACTCCATCTCCATGATACATTAAATCCAAAGTTTTTAAACAATTCTGTTTTACCAAAAGAAGCTTTCACTTTATGTTCTGGCGTATTGAAGTTTGTTCTAAAGTTTGGATTAGCCTTAACATCAAAATCTAAATGAGCATAGGTGTAATTTGCACTTAAGTCAAAACCGTTAAATACTTTAGTTGATACTACTATTGCAGCTCCATAAGAGCTTACTGTTTCTTCAGAATTGGTATTGGCTTGATAGACTTGATAATCTCCATTATCTAAGGCAGCTAGAATTTGCTGCGTATCTGGGTTTAATCCTGCTATAGATGCAGGGTTGTTGGGATCATAACCTGTTAAATCAAAGTTTGAAACATTTCCATAGAGTGGCGCTACAACAGATTCGTTTGCTAAGAAATCTTTATAAGAACTGTAGTATGCTGAAGCATCAATTATAAAATTTTGAAATTTCCCTCTATATCCTACTTCAACTGAGCTCACTTGTTCTGGTTTAACATAATTAGAATTGCCTATAAAATTACTACCATTAGAACTAGAATCGTGATCAGATAAATCGGTAGCAATAGAAGCAAATAATGAATTACTATAAGCCGCATCAGCTGTTTGAGTTAAAGTTGAAGGTTGTCCTAAGTTATTTTGTGCAAATTGACTAACACCATAATCTCTTTCATAACGACTACCAATATCAGATGCACCACCTACAAGTGTTCCTAAGGCAGTTCGCAAACCAATATACAATGCTTGTGTATCTGGGTTTCTAAAACCAGTTTGAAAAGAAGCTCTAAAGTTATGGTTTTCATTTACTGTTAAACCTGCAGATATTCTTGGTGAGAAAAATGCATCGAACAGTTCTGATTTATCGTAACGTAAAGAACCTGTTAACTTTAATTCTAAACTTTCATTTAGCTCAATTGAGCGCTGTAATTGCGTGTACAATCCTAATTCAGAATAAGTAATTGCCCCAAATGCATCTGCATAAATAGTTCCAAATGAATTTAATCGATAAGTTCTATAAGATCCACCTACTTGAATTTCGGCAAATTTAATTTTGTCTTTAAAGTTGTAATTAGCATCTCCGTGATAGATTTTAGAATTATCTTTCAAAGCTGAACCAGTTAAGAAATCGGTGTCTGTTGTTACTTGTTCATATAATCTATTAAATTCATCTGATCCTAATTCTGGTCTTCCTTGTTCAGCAACAATTCTTGCAGCATCATGTGCTTGTGCATCTGTTGCTCCTCCTAATGTTTGACCAATATAAGTTGCTACATATTCTCCAAACCATACATCATGTGCTTTCCAGGCTTGCAATAAATTAGGGCCAGCCACATCCAATACATATGTATCACCAGCTTTATCAGAATTGACATAAGCTCGTACAAAAAAGTTATCATTTTTTATTTCAATTTTATGCTGTTGTAGTCCAAAATTATCAATTCTATAGCGTTGCGCACCTTGATAAATAGTTGAACCCGAAGCTACTTTACCTACATATTGTATTTCAAAATCATTAGCCCAAGGTCTAAAATATAAACCCCAATCGGCTTTTACACTTTCAGCATTATAATCGGTCAAGTCCACTTCTTTATATCCTGTTCTACTAACAGCTACAGAAGGTATTAATGCAGATGAGCCAGGTGGTGCTAATCCTAAAGCTTCTAACTGAAGGGCTACATCATGAATGTTTGTAGTTACATTATCTCCATAAATGTTAACTCCATCATAGTTAATATTAGATTCTCTAGTGCCACCTTGCATGTCTTTGTCATCATAATTTGCAGCATACCAATCTGTACCTTTTAGATACCCAAAGTTGACTTTAGCCGCAAATTTATCACTGAATTTATGAGCTATACTTACTCCAAAATCTGTATAATCATTATCTCCAGCAGCATCTTGGGAAGTTATACCTTGTTTAAAATAACCTCTAATGCCTTGATGGTCAAAAGGATTTTTACTTGTCATAAATAAAATACCATTAAAGGCATTTGCACCATAAAGTGCCGAAGATGCACCAGGTAAAAGCTCTACACTTAGAGCATCAGTCTCTACCATCCCTAATAAGTTCCCCATAGGGAAGTTAAGTAAAGGAGCAGAGTTGTCCATACCATCAACAAGTTGAACAAATCTTGTATTTGCAAAAGTTGCAAAACCTCTAGTGTTAATAGATTTAAAGGTTAAACTGTTAGTGTTTATATCTACACCTTTTAAGTTCTCTAATCCTCCATAATAATCTGCAGAAGCAGTGTTTTTAATTTCTTTTAACCCAAAACGTTCTACAGTAACTGGTGATTCGAATATTCTTTCAGGAGTTCTTGAAGCTGATATTACAACTTCATCTAACGAAGTACCTTCTTTAAGAATAAAATTAAGAGTTTGATTGTTTGATGTTACTTCTAGTGTTTCTGTACTAAAACCAATATTACTCACTTGAAGTGAGAATGGTGGCTCTTGGTCAACGGTTAATGTATAATTACCATCGAAATCTGTGGATGTTCCAGTTGAGGTTCCAACTATAATGACGTTTGCTCCAGGAATGGGTTGACTGTTTTCGTCAGTTACAATTCCTGAAACTGTTGTTTGTGAAAAAGTGATTCCACAACAAAACAACAATAAAAGTGAAAGGATTGATTTCATTTTATAGATTTAGTTAATTATTAATAGTTCAAGTTAATTATTAGAGGCAATATAATTAATATTATGAAAACATTATGAAGTTTTTTTTAAAATTATGCGCGCATAATAATTTTTAACAAAAAAAAGAGTGATTTATAGTGTAATATGAATAATTAATAACCCTATTTTTTAGTGTCGAATTTTATAAACACAGATTAATTGAGTAATTTTTTATTCTATATTTGTTAAAACATTGAAATATTGATATGAAAGCAGTTAAGAAAATAGCTATAGCTATAATCCTCATTTTTTTATTAATGGTTTGGAGTGGGATTGTTAGGAATGTGAGTTTAGGCGAGCGTAGTTTAGGACCATTAACAGATCCTATTAAATCTTTTTCTGAGGTATTATCAAATATAAAAAAAACCTATACCTATATATTTAATGCACCAGATTACTACATTAAAACAAAAGAAGCAGACAAAACTAATATTAATAAATTAAACTACAATTTATATGGTTTATATTCATACAGAGATGGTGATGTCTTTAAGATAGAGCTTAAAAATTTTAAAGATAATTCTATAAATCATGAATGGTCAGTTCCAGTAAGTAAACTATCTGAACATTACGAAATAGATGGAAACGATAGATTATATCCTGCTACATTAATGGAAGGTTTTGATATTATAGTGTCTTGTAACGAAAGGCCTGGAATACTTAGAATGGATTCAAGTTCTAAAGAAAAATGGTTTAACAACGATTTTATTTTTCATCACGCCATGAATAAAGATTCTATTGGGAATATTTGGATTCCAGCTGTGAAACATGATAATGGTATTATTGTCCCAAAGAGAGTTTCTATTGAAGGACACACAACTAGTTATAGAGACGATCAAATAGTTCAAATTGATGCTAAAACAGGAAAAACACTTTATAGTAAATCTTTAACAGATATTTTTCTTGAAAATAATTTAGGCTACTTAATGAACAAAAGCCCATATGTTATTGATCCATTTCATTTAAACGACATACAACCAGTTTTAGAAACCACTAATTATTTTAATGAAGGGGATTTGTTTCTTAGTTTTAGAAGTCCATCGTTAATTATTCAATATAGACCTTCAACAAATATAGTTATAAAAGTAATTGAAGGACCATTTTCGTTTCAACATGATGTTGATATACTATCGCCAAATTCTATTAGTATTTTAAATAACAACTCCATTGTAAATCAAGTAACCTATAGTGAAATTGAATTTAAACCAACAAATCAACCGGTTGAGCGAAAAATAAACCATTCAAATGTACTTATTTATAACTTTGAAGATGACACCTATAGTACAGTCTTTGAAGACCTTTTTAAAAAGCATCAAATTTTTACAGGAGCAGAAGGGTTATATCGAATGCTTCCTAATGGAGATATGTTTTTTGAGGAACAGGGTTCTGGGATATTATGGGTGTTAAATCAATCTAAAGTAGTTTTAAAAACAACACTAGATAGTGATATAGATGGGTATCACTACTTACCTAATTGGACGACTACTTATTTAGATAAAGAGTTGAATTCTTTAAAATAAAAATATTATGACATTATATATTGGCCCTGGAATTGGTATTGGAACACTTTTAATTATTGTCTTTATTATACTATTAGTGATTTTTGCTTTTGGTGTCGTTTTATGGATTCCGATTAAACAGTTTTTTCGAAAAATATTTAGAAGAAATTAATGATTTATTTCATATTATTAGGTCTTTCTGGAGTTATCTTTTCCAGTATTCTTATTTATTCTCGTAAACCTTTTTTTAAAGCTTTAGAGGCTACATTGTCTTTGTCTGATGCTGTTTTATCAAAAGAGGAAGAAACTGTTAAACAAAAAAAACTAATAGCTGCGTTAAAAGTTATGTTGACTTCTTTAGGAGTTGCTATTGGATTAATATGTTTAATAATAGTATTTACAAGTTTACCCATTTACATTTTTAAATTAATTAAAAATGTAACACTTCAAGATTTAGATTTAAGTTCGATTTGGGTCATCATTAGTTTTTCGGTAGGGACTATCATTCCGTTTTTACTTAAAAAGAAAAACCCTAATGAGGATTATTCTGAAGCATCAAAGCTATTTCATAAACTTATTTTAAATAATTATAATTTATCTAAGTTGTTATTCTCTTTTGATCGTAGGTTTAAAAAAGGAGAAAAAATTAATGATAAAAGCACGTTTTTAATTGTTTCCGGACTAGCAAGAGCTGGCACAACAAGTTTAACAGACCAACTTTTTAAAGCAGGAACTTTTAGTTCTTTAGACTATTCTAATATGCCATTATTATTAGCTCCAAATCTTTGGAAGAAAATGTATGATCCAAAGAAAGCAGATTTAAAAGAGCGTAAACATGGAGACAAAATGTTATTTGGTTTAAATACCATTGAAGCTCTTGAAGAGTATTTTTTTAAAGTGTTTTTAAATGATAATTTTATTTCAGAGTCACATCTAGAAAAACATGATATAACTGAAGATGTTTATACAAATTATATTAAGTACCAGTCTTTAATAAGACATGATAACGAATCAACATATCTCTCTAAAAACAACAATATTATTTTGCGTTATGAATCTCTTAGAACGTTTAATAAAGATTTTAAAATTATTTTTCTTTTTAGAAAACCTGAAGAACATGCAGCTTCTTTATTGAATCAACATCAGCGTTTTTCAGAATTTCAAGAAGAAGATGAATTTATGCAAACCTATCTAAATTGGTTAGGACATCATGAATTTGGGCAAAACCAAAAAGTATTTAAATTTAGTGAAGAAGCACTTTTAATCCCATCTGATAAAAATACTCTTGATTACTGGTTGAATGTTTGGTATAATTATTATAATTATTTATCTAATATGGTAGATGAAGACTATCTTCTTATTGAATATGAAGATTATTTAAATAAGCCAAAAGAAGTGTTGAAATATATAGAGAGAGACATGAATATGTCTTTTAATTTTTCAAACGTTGTTCCATTTACAAACACAAAACAGATAGATACATCTAATTGTGACCCGCAATTATTGAAAGCAACAGATACTACTTATCAAAAATTAAAGCTAAGAAAACAAATGTTTTAATTATCTATTCTACTGTAACAGATTTTGCTAAATTTCTTGGCTGATCTACATTTTTATCTAACATAACAGCAATATGATAAGACAAAAGCTGCAATGGAATAGTAGTTAGTAAAGGAGAAAGCGATTCTAAAGTTTCAGGAACTTCTATAACATGATCTGCTAATCTTTTAACATTTGTGTCTCCTTCAGTAACAATACCAATAATTTTACCCTGTCTAGCTTTTATTTCTTCAATGTTACTAACAACTTTTTCGTAATGCCCTTTTTTAGTTGCAATAACTATAATTGGCATATTTTCATCTATTAAAGCAATTGGTCCATGTTTCATTTCTGCTGCTGGATAACCTTCAGCATGAATATAAGAGATCTCTTTAAGTTTAAGAGCACCTTCTAGAGCTACAGGGAAATTATAGCCTCTCCCTAAATATAAACAGTTTCTAGCATTTTTATAAATATTAGCGACTGTTTTTATGTGTTCATCAGACTCTAAAGCTTTCTGTACTTTTTCAGGGATTAATTCTAATTCTTGTAAATGATAACGATAGTCAGAATTTGAAATTTCACCTTTTACTTTTGCTAATTTTAAAGCTATTAAGGTTAATAAAGTTATTTGTGTTGTAAATGCTTTTGTTGATGCAACACCAATTTCTGGACCAGCATGTGTATAAGCTCCAGCATGAGTTTCTCTAGCAATAGAAGAACCAACTACATTACAAACTCCAAATACAAAAGCACCATTAGCTTTTGCAAGCTTAATAGCTGCTAAAGTATCGGCAGTTTCGCCAGATTGTGAAATGGCAATAACAACGTCTTTTTTTGTAATAACAGGGTTTCTGTATCTAAATTCTGAGGCATATTCAACTTCTACAGGAATTCTCGCTAAGTCTTCAAAGATATATTCTGCTACAAGACCAGCATGCCATGATGTTCCACAAGCAACAATAATAATTCTGTTAGCATTTAAGAACTTTTCAATGTTATCATCTACACCAGCCATTCTGATTATGCCTTCTTTTACAAGAAGTCTTCCTCTATATGTGTCTTTTATTGCGTTTGGTTGTTCAAAGATTTCTTTTAGCATAAAATGGTCGTAACCACCTTTTTCTATTTGCTCTAGATTCATTTGTAATTCCTGAATATAAGGATCTACTAAAGAGTCGTCTTTAATTTTTCTAATTTTTATTTCTTTATTAGCTCTAATAATGGCCATTTCTTCATCTTCTAGATAAATGGCATTTTTAGTATATTCTAAAAATGGGGAAGCATCACTGGCAATAAAAAATTCATTGTCACCAATACCAACTGCTAATGGGCTACCAAGTCTAGCAATTACTATTTCGTCTGGTTTATTCTTGTCAAAAACTGCTATAGCATATGCTCCTATTACTTGGTTAAGTGCTATTTGAACTGCTTTTCCTAACTTAACGTCTTCTTTAAGTTTAACATCTTCAATTAAGTTTATAAGTACTTCAGTATCTGTATCAGATTTAAAAGTGTAGCCTCTTTTTGAAAGTTCAGTTCTTAATGCTTCATAGTTTTCAATAATTCCATTATGAATAATTACTAAGTCACTAGAATTAGAATAATGTGGATGTGCATTAACGTCGTTTGGTACACCATGAGTTGCCCAACGTGTATGACCAATTCCTAGAGATCCAATGGGAGTGATTTCTTTTTTAATTCGATCTTCTAGATCGACAACCTTCCCTTTTGTTTTACAAACTTTAAGATCTTTTCCGTCATATAATGCTATTCCAGCACTATCATAACCACGATATTCTAATCTTTTAAGCCCTTCAATAATAATTGGATAGGCATCACGATGACCAATGTATCCTACAATTCCACACATAGTTTATTAATTATCTGGTTCTGTATAGTATATTTCTAATTGCACTCTTTTTTCTTCAGGAACATTTAAATTGCTACCATGTAAAACGGTTCCTTTTTGTGATAAAACGGTTCCAACAGGTACACCTTCTAAAGCATCATCATTTAATACAAATGAGTTGTCAATCTCGTTTATATTTGTTGTAAGATACAATCCCAATTGGAAATTAGTAGAGTCTCTTAACAAAATATTGTTTAAATGTTCAGTAAGCCTAATTTTATATTTAACTCCTTTACCATCTGCATCCCTTTCTAAAATGGAAGAGTAGCTTTGTTTAGACTCTATAGGATTTGTAGTGTTGTTTGATGTATCGTAAAAATAATCTATAATAGGTATGTTGTTTTTTATATCGTATAGTACCAGTCTATTAGGCTCTTGATTGTTCTCAGCTTCCATAACAGAGGTTTCATCTTGGTCGACATAAAAAATCAAATTAGCCTCGTTAATTAATCGTGTAGGATTTCCGTTATCATCTTTATATAGCATATTAAACTCAGCTAAAACATCTAAATCTTCAAATAGATTTACAACAGCAATGGCTCCCTCTCCTCCTTTTAAATAAAGCTTCTGATCTCCATTTACTTTATCTGCATTGTCATTTAGGTTGTTTAATAATGAATTTGTAATTGGATCTACGGTCATTGTGCTAGCTCTATTGGCTCTAAAATTCATGATAAACTTATTGTTTTTAACAAGTTCGCCATTTTCATCTTCATTATCATAATATATAGTTAAATTGGCACCAGAATTTATAAAGTTAAGCATAATTGCGCTTCCTCCAATAGGCTCTAAAGGTTCAACTTTAAAATATAAGCCTCTAAAATAATCTTTAAAGTTATTTGGATTACTTAACTCTGGCATACCCTCTTTGTCGAGCAAGAAAGTTTGCCAAAAGTTATCTCCTGGATCTGAGAGCTCAACATGTAAACTAGGAGCAATTCTATCTACTTCTTCTGGTTGATCCATCTCATCATCTTCATATATTATATGCTCAGAATCACTTGGAAGAAAAGCTGGATTTTCATATAATGGAGGCTCTATTAAATTACTAACTATTCCAAACTCATTGTTGTTAGAATAATAGTATTGTGGATCTCTATCTTCCGAAGCTGGATTGAAATCTCTTAGAAAATAATTGGACCTATAGATGGTTAACTTTATAGGTGAAACTCCGTAAATTGAATCTAATTCATATCTTGTTTCGTCCCCAACCTTTTCAGTTTCATTTGAATAATATGGTACAGTTAAATATGCATGTTTAAATACTGGATTCGTACCAAAATGAGGGCTGTAATTTTGAGGTACAACTTGAGTTAAAATATTGTTTGTAGTTTGCTTATAAATAGGATCATAATATATGCCTAAAAAGTTTGAGGGCAAATTATTAGTCTGAGCTGGCTTAACTTTTTTATTGTAAGCAACAACGGCAAACTTGTCGCTATTGGTTTCGAAATTCTGTATTCCTTCTATATCACTCTCCAAAGAATGATAATCATTTTCGCAAGCTATAAATGCAAATAAAACAAGAGTTAAAGTGCCTAAAAATTTTAAGGCTTCAATTTTTCTTTTCATAATTTAATACGGATGACTTAGGGATTAACCTAGTACTTTTGTGTTATAAAATTCAACATAAGCTTCACCAAATTCATCTTTTGATTTATAATCTAAAAATGGTTTTTCAGAATCTTTCAAATACGAGTCTAATTCGGCTGGAATCTCTTCAGAACCAATTATCAAAGCATCAGAATGGTCTATTGCAATTTTCATTAAACTGTTATAGGTAGGTTTTTCTAGTTCTTTAATATGGCTTTCTTCTATGTTGTCAAATTTTACTTTGTTAATCATATCTTTATTTAACGTACCATCGAAGCTTTGATTGTATATAGATGTTACAATCTTACTTTCGTTAAATAATGGTTCGTCTTTATAATATTGTTTTAGGTACATTGGCAATAACGATGCCAACCAACCATGAACATGAATAATATCTGGCGACCAGTTTAATTTTTTAACAGTTTCAATAACGCCTTTTGCAAAGAAAATGGCACGTTCGTCATTATCTGGAAACAATACGCCATCTTCATCCGTCAATGTGGCCTTTCTTTTAAAATATTCATCATTATCAATAAAATAAACCTGAATACGCTCTTTAGGTATAGATGCTACTTTAATTATAAGCGGCATGTCTAAATCATTAATAACTAAATTAATACCTGAAAGCCTAATTACTTCATGCAATTGATGTCTTCTTTCATTAATATTTCCATATCTAGGCATAAAAATTCGTATTTGCCCACCTTGCTGATTAACCATTCTTGGAGCTTCAAACGACATTGAAGAAATTTCAGTTTCAGGTAAATATGGTACAACTTCAGATGATACATATAATATCCTCTTATCTTTCATAAATAATTGCTTTTAGTAATTCGAAATAAAAAACACGCAAAAGTACAAAAATTTATGCAGATTCATTGTAAAATATTAAGTTTGCACGCGTTAATATTTTATTAAAGGTGAAGATTTTTACAGAAAAAACTCAAATTCAAAACACGATTAAGCAAATCAAGGCCAAAGATTTAACTATTGGCTTTGTGCCTACAATGGGAGCCTTGCATGAAGGGCATTTGTCTTTGGTCGACGAAGCCTTTAAAAATAGTGATGTTATTGTTGTGAGTATTTTTGTAAATCCTACTCAGTTTGATAATAAAGAAGATTTAAAAAAATATCCTAGGACTTTAGAAGTAGATGCTAAATTGTTATCGAGTTTAAGTAATAATATTATTATTTATGCGCCAACCGTAGACGATATTTACGATGGTAAAACTGTTGCTGAGCATTTTTCATTTGATGGTTTGGAATTTGAAATGGAGGGGAAATTTAGAGCAGGACATTTCGATGGTGTTGGGACTATTGTAAAGCGTCTTTTTGAGATTGTAAAACCTAACAATGCTTATTTTGGAAAAAAAGATTTTCAGCAGTTTATGATTATAAAAAAACTGGTAGAAAAGCATCAACTTCCAGTAAAAATCATAGGTTGTGAAATACATAGAGAAACTAATGGTTTAGCTATGAGTTCTAGAAATATGCGTTTAAAAAAAGATTACAAACAAGCAGCGCCTTTTATCTACAAAACATTAAAGTCTGCCAAGAAAAAGTTTGGCACAAAAAGTGCTAAAAAGGTTATAGAGTGGGTTGAAAATGAGTTTTCTAATCATAAATTATTAACATTAGAATATTTTATAATAGCAGATCAAGAAACATTAAAACCTACTATTAGAAAATCTAAGAAAAAATCATATCGTGCTTTTATTGCTGTTTATGCTGACGAAATCAGATTAATTGATAATATCGCACTAAATTAATTACCTTTGCCAAATGCAAATACAAGTTGTAAAATCTAAAATTCACAGAGTGAAATGTACAGGTGCAGACCTTAATTATATTGGTAGTATAACTATCGATGAAGATTTAATGGATGCAGCCAATATTATTCAAGGTGAAAAAGTTCAAATTGTTAATAACGACAATGGAGAACGTTTGGAAACCTATGTGATTCCTGGACCAAGAAACAGTGGAGAAATTACACTTAATGGAGCTGCTGCTAGAAAAGTAGCAGTTGGAGATACACTAATTTTAATTACTTATGCTTTTATGGATATTGAAGAAGCTAGAGTTTTTAAACCATCTTTAGTGTTCCCTGATGAAGCTACTAACAGACTCATATAAATTTGAATCAATCGATAAAAAAGTACCTTAAATTAATTCTCCCAATTTTTTTGGGAGTTTTTTTAATTTGGTTTTCTTTATCTAAAGTTCCTTTAACAGAACTACTTTCATATTTTAAAAATGCTAATTACAATTGGATATTCTTAGGAATGTTCTGTGGATTCTTAAGTCATTTATCCCGAGCTTATAGATGGCGATTTCAATTAGAACCTTTAGGTTATAATGTAAGTCTTGGAAATAGTATCATGGCAGTTTTTTCTGCTTATTTAATAAATTATACCATTCCTAGAGCTGGAGAGGTTGCCAGAGCATCTATTCTAACAACATATGAAAATGTTCCATTTGAAAAAGGTTTTGGAACTATAGTGGCCGAGAGAGTTGCCGATTTATTGGTTATGGTTGTTATTATTATAATCACTCTTTTTATTCAGTTTGATTTTATCTATCAGTTTTTTATTGAAAAATTCAATCCAGTTTTCATTTTAATAGCATTATTTGCTTTAGGGATCTTATTCTTTATCTTTTTTAAATTTATTAAAACCAGTAAAACATCATTTGCTTTAAAATTGAAAACCTTTGTTTCTGGATTAATAGAAGGGGCTTTAAGCATCTTTAAAATGAAAAAGAAATGGGCTTTTATTGGTCACACCATTTTCATTTGGAGCATGTATATTGCCATGTTTTATTTTACGTCTTTTTCATTAACTGAATTACATACCATTCCTTTTGGAGCAATCTTAATTGGTTTTATATCTGCAAGCTTTAGTATTGCTGCTACAAATGGAGGCATAGGGTCTTATCCAATTGCAGTTTATGCTGCATTTTCTTTATTTTCTATTGCTCAATCTCCAAGTATTGCCTTCGGTTGGATTGTTTGGACTTCACAAACTTTACTTCTTGTTCTAGGAGGTGGTTTGTCATTAATATTATTGCCCATTATTAATAAAAACAAGAATAAACAATAGATTTATTTTTGGATAAAGTTTGAAAAATTAAATTTTAAACTAAACCTTAATTTCTTAACTTGCCAATGTAACCTTTTAACTTTTTTAAGATGAAAAAACTTATATACTCATTTGCATTCTTTTTCTTTTTTCAAATTACAAATGCGCAAGTTAATTATGAGTCTTTCAACTCTTCTAAATTAGGCGAAAAGCGTGATCTTAAAATTTTGTTACCTAGAGGATATAATCAAGATGATAAAACAGAATACCCATTAGTTATTGTTTTAGATGGAGATTATTTATTTGAACCTATAATAGGTAACATTGATTATCAATCCTATTGGGATGATATGCCAGAATGTATTGTAGTTGGAGTTAAACAGGCAGATACAAGAGATTTGGATTTTTTATATAACGACGAAACAAACTTTCCTGCTCATGAAGGTGCAAGCTTTTTTGAATTTATTGGAATGGAGTTAATCCCTCATATAGAAGATTCGTATAATGTAGCAAACTTCAGAATGGTAGTTGGACATGATTTAAGTGCCAATTTTTTAAATTATTTTTTATTCAAAGAATTCCCAATTTTTAAAGCTTATATATCATTAAGTCCAGATTTTGCACCTGAAATGGAGACAAGACTTTTAGAAAAACTCTCAGTATTACAAGAAGATACGTTTTATTATTTAGCAACTGCAGATGACGATGTTAGTGCTCTTCAAAAAAAGATTGTTGCAGCTAATGAATTAATTAAAGATATAGAAAACCCAAAACTTCATTACAGATTTGATAATTTTCAAGACGCAAACCATTACTCTTTAGTTGGGTTAGGAATTCCTAAGGCTATTAATGAAATATTTACTTTGTATAAACCTATTAATAAATTAGAATATAAAGAAAAACTATTAACTTATGAAGAGGGTCCATATAACTATTTAGTAAAAAAGTACGATGATATTAAATTATTCTATGGGTTTGAAAAAAAACCTATTGAAAATGATTTTAGAGCAGTAGCTGCAGCAGCTAAAAAGCTTGAAAATATGGAAGCCCTTGAAAGTTTATCGAAAATGGCAAGAAAAGAATATCCAGATTCTATGATTAGTGCTTATTATATGGGTATGTATTTTGAAGAAAAAGGAAATATAAAAAGAGCTTTGCAATATTATCAAAGTGGTATACTGCTTAATCCTTCAGAGTTTATAGACAAGGATATGTTGCTTGAAAAAACCTATGAATTAAAAGAATAATACAAAAAATATAACCGTTCATCGATTAAATTTGCATTTTAAAGAATAATTAGTACATTTACAGACCAAACCTTAACCTACTAATTATGAAAAGAGCATTCTTTTTTACGATGTTTTTGACTTTTTCTTTTGGGCTTTTTGCTCAAATTACAATAAAGGATTTTAAATCCAGAAAGTTAAATAGTACTCGACAAATAAAAGTAAAACTTCCAAAAAATTATAACGAAGAGTCTACACAAAAATACCCATTAATAATAGTCTTTGATGGCGATTATCTATTTGTTCCAGTAGTTGGACAAACAGAATTTCAAACTTATTTTGACCAAATGCCAAGCTCTATCATTGTGGGGATCTCACAAGGAAGTGAAAGGCCTTTTGATAGTATGGTTGATGAAGTTACTGGATTGCCTTTTGAATCTGGAGCTCGTTTTTTCGAATTTATTGGACAAGAACTCATCCCTTATTTAGATGGAAAGTATAATACAAGTAAATTTCGTGTAGCAGTTGGACATAATATTATGGGCAATTTTATCAATTCTTTTATGATGAAAGATTTACCCTTATTTCATGCTTATGTTAATTTGAGCCCAGACCTTAACGGTTCTATGGGAGACAATATCGCTAAACGCCTTGAATGGATAAAAGATGATGTGTTTTATTACATGGCAACAAGCAGTAATGATAAAACTTACCTAAGAAATGAAATTATTCAAACTCATGAAAAAATTAAAGCTATAGATAACTCTAAATTAACTTATTATTTTGACGATTTTGAAGGAGAATCTCATTATACATTGGTTACAGGAGCTATTTCTAAAGCATTTGATAAGATATTTGAAATGTATAAACCACTTCATGAAAAAGAATTAAAAGAAAAAGTACTTCCTTATGAAGGGACTTTAGATGAGTACTTAGTATCTCGATACAATCGTATTGAAGAGTTGTTTGGTATTGTGAAACCTATTTCTGAAGAAGAATTTCAAAAAGTTGTAGAAGTGTCAAAGAAAAGAGAAGATATTGAATCTTTGCAAAAACTCGGAAAACTTGCTAATAAGCAAAATCCTGAATTACTTCTAGGAAATTATTATTTAGCTCAATATTCAGAAAAAATTGGAAAGCCTAAAAAAGCCATAAAATTTTACGAAGAAGCATTGACATTAACTGAAACCGAAACCATTAAAAAAGAGCAAATTCAGACTAATATGGACATTTTACTTACAGAATTAACCAATGATGATAAAGAAGAAGAAATGAAAGGTAAAATACTTGCAGAAACCGACTAATAAATTCTATTTATAACAACCTATGTTTATAGTAGAATAATAGTTATTTTAGCCTAAATATTTAAAAAATTGGCTAAAGTAAAAACAACATTTTTTTGCCAGAATTGTGGTACACAATATGCCAAATGGCAAGGACAATGTACAGCTTGTAAAGAGTGGAATACCATAGCTGAAGAAGTTATCCAGAAACCTGAAAAAAGCGATTGGAAAACTGCTACTTCAGCGTCAAAGAAAGTTTCAAAACCTTTATTAATTAATGAAATTGATGCATCTCAAGATGCGAGAATGGCAACTAGCGATCAAGAATTTAATCGTGTGCTTGGAGGAGGTATTGTCCCAGGCTCATTAATATTATTAGGAGGCGAACCAGGAATAGGTAAAAGTACGTTGCTACTTCAAATAGCCTTAAAACTACCATATAAAACATTATATATTTCAGGAGAAGAAAGTCAGAAGCAAATAAAAATGCGAGCCGAACGCATTAATCCAAATAGTAGTAATTGCTACATTCTTACCGAAACCAAAACTCAAAATATTTTCAAACAAATAGAAGCTTTAGAGCCAGACATTATAGTCGTAGACTCTATTCAGACTTTGCATAGCGATTATATCGAATCGTCTTCTGGAAGCATTTCTCAAATAAAAGAATGCACAACCGAACTTATTAAATTCGCCAAAGAAACTGCAACTCCAGTTGTTTTAATTGGTCACATTACTAAAGATGGCAATATTGCAGGTCCAAAAATATTGGAACATATGGTAGATACTGTTTTACAGTTTGAAGGAGACAGAAATCATGTGTTTAGAATTCTTCGAGCAAATAAAAATCGATTTGGATCCACTAATGAATTGGGTATTTATGAAATGCAAGGGTCAGGACTTCGTGAAGTATCCAACCCATCTGAAATTCTAATTTCAAAAAAAGACGACGAATTATCTGGAAATGCAGTGGCAGCAACCTTAGAAGGTATGCGACCATTAATGATAGAGGTTCAAGCTTTAGTAAGTACAGCAGTTTACGGAACACCTCAACGTAGTGCCACAGGATTTAATGCGAAACGGTTAAATATGTTATTGGCTGTTTTAGAAAAACGAGCAGGTTTCAGATTAGGAGCTAAAGATGTCTTTCTAAATATTACAGGAGGAATAACTGTAGACGATCCAGCTATTGATTTAGCAGTAGTCGCTGCCATTTTATCATCTAATGAAGACGAAGCACTTCAAAAAGATTATTGTTTTGCTGCTGAGGTTGGTTTGTCAGGAGAAATTCGTCCAGTTCAACGTGTGGAACAACGTATTTTGGAAGCAGAAAAATTAGGGTTCTCTACCATATTCGTGTCTAAATACAATAAAATCTCACTTAAAAATACGGTTATAAAAATTCAGCTGATTTCCAAGATTGAGGATTTGGTTGATTTTATCGTTTAAATTACTATTAATCAACCTTCATTTTCCTCAAAATTCCTTAATTTCGCAACTTGAAATGAAATAGGATAAAATGAGCACAAAATTCCCTGAATATAAAGGACTTGACTTACCAAATGTAGCTAATGAAATAAGCAACTATTGGCAAGAAAACAATATATTTGAAAAAAGCGTTTCTACACGAGAAGGCAGCAAACCGTTTGTGTTTTTCGAAGGGCCTCCTTCAGCAAATGGATTACCTGGAGTACACCATGTGTTGGCTCGTGCTATTAAAGATATTTTTCCTCGATATAAAACCATGAAAGGGTTTCAAGTTAAGCGTAAAGCTGGTTGGGATACGCATGGATTGCCTATAGAACTTGGAGTTGAAAAGGAATTAGGAATTACTAAAGAAGATATTGGTAAAACCATTTCTGTTGAAGATTATAATGCAGCTTGTAGAAAAGCTGTGATGCGTTATACAGATGTTTGGAACGACCTGACTCAAAAAATGGGTTATTGGGTAGATATGGACGATCCATACATTACCTACGAACCAAAATACATGGAATCGGTTTGGTGGTTGTTAAAGGAGATTTACAACAAGAGCTTACTTTACAAAGGCTATACTATTCAGCCATATTCACCAAAAGCAGGAACTGGATTAAGCTCTCATGAGTTAAACCAACCTGGAACATACCAAGATGTTACAGATACCACAGTTGTTGCACAATTTAAAGCTAATGAAAGTTCACTTCCAGATTTTTTACAAAACGAAGGAACAATCTACTTTCTAGCTTGGACAACAACACCTTGGACATTGCCTAGTAATACAGCCTTAACGGTTGGATCAAAAATTGAATACGTTTTAGTTGAAACATATAATCAATATACCTTTGAACCAATAAATGTTGTTTTAGCAAAGCCGTTAGTAAATAAACAATTCGATGGTAAGTTTAAAAAGGTAGATACAAAACCAGAATTATTAGAATATAAATCTGGTGACAAAAAAATTCCGTTTTACGTTGTAAAAGAATTTAAAGGGAAAGATTTAGTAGGAATCACCTACGAACAATTGTTGCCATATACGTTACCAAATGATAACCCTGAAAATGCATTTAGAGTTATTTCTGGAGATTTCGTTACTACTGAAGACGGAACAGGAATCGTACATACAGCTCCAACTTTCGGGCAAGATGATGCTATGGTTGCAAAACAAGCAACACCAGAAGTGCCTCCAATGTTGGTAAAGGATGAAGATGGAAACTTGGTACCTCTTGTAGATTTGCAAGGTCGCTTTAGACCAGAAATGGGCGAATTTGCAGGTAAGTATGTAAAAAACGAATATTATAACGATGGTGAAGCGCCAGAACGTTCTATTGATGTGGAACTCGCCATTAAATTAAAAGAAGAAAACAAAGCTTTTAAGGTTGAAAAATATAAGCACAGTTATCCAAATTGTTGGAGAACAGATAAACCAATTCTATATTATCCTTTAGATTCTTGGTTTATTAAAGTGACTGATGTTAAAGACAGAATGTTCGAATTGAACGAAACTATTAACTGGAAACCAAAATCAACAGGAACTGGTCGTTTTGGAAACTGGTTAGCAAATGCGAATGATTGGAATTTATCGCGTTCACGTTATTGGGGAATTCCATTACCAATTTGGAGAACCGAAGATGGAAAAGAAGAAATCTGTATTGGTTCTGTTGAAGAATTAAAAGCTGAAATGGAACGTGCTGTTGAGGCTGGCGTTCTTGCTAAAGATATTTTCGAAGATTTTGAAGTTGGAAACAATTCCGAAGAGAACTATGCCAAAATAGATTTACATAAGAATATTGTTGATGAAATTGTTTTAGTTTCAAAAAGCGGACAACCAATGAAACGTGAAGCAGATTTAATTGATGTTTGGTTCGATTCAGGTTCTATGCCTTATGCACAATGGCATTATCCGTTTGAGAATAAAGAAAAAGTTGATGAAAATAAATCTTTTCCAGCAGATTTTATAGCAGAAGGTGTTGATCAAACACGTGGATGGTTCTATACACTTCATGCTATAGGAACTATGGTTTTCAATTCGGTTGCTTATAAAAATGTGGTTTCTAACGGATTAGTTCTTGACAAAAACGGACAAAAAATGTCTAAACGTCTTGGGAATGCTACAGATCCATTTGAAACCCTATCGAATTATGGGGCAGATGCCACACGTTGGTACATGATTGCAAATGCCAATCCTTGGGATAATTTAAAATTTGATGTGGATGGAATTGAAGAAGTAAAGCGTAAATTCTTCGGAACACTTTATAATACATACTCTTTCTTTACATTATATTCCAATCTGGACAACTTTAGTTATACTGAAGCAGATATTCCGTTAAACGAAAGACCTGAAATTGATAGATGGATTTTGTCCGAATTACATACGTTAATTCAAAAAGTAGATGCGTTTTATGCAGATTACGAACCAACAAGAGCTGCTAGAGCCATTTCAGATTTCACACAAGATTATGTAAGTAACTGGTTTGTACGTTTAAGTAGAAGACGTTTCTGGAAAGGAGATTATCAACAAGATAAAATATCGGCTTACCAAACATTATATACATGTATGGTAACTATAGCCAAGTTAGGAGCACCAATTGCGCCTTTCTTTATGGATAGATTATATCTAGATTTAAATTCAGTAACTAATAAAGAAACTTTTGAAAGTGTTCATTTAGCTAATTTCCCAGTTTTTGATGCTGCTTTTGTAGATAAGAGTTTAGAACGCAAAATGGAAGCAGCTCAAACAATATCTTCTTTGGTGTTATCGTTAAGAGCTAAAGAAAAGATTAAAGTACGTCAGCCATTGCAAAAAATCATGATTCCTATTGAGAATGAACAGCAAAAGGAGGAAATTTTAGCAGTAGCCAGTTTGATTAAGCATGAAGTAAATGTAAAGGAAGTAGAACTTTTAGAAGATGCTTCAGATATTTTGGTAAAACAAATAAAGCCTAATTTTAAGGCTCTTGGACCTCGTTTTGGTAAGGATATGAAAGCTGTTTCGGCACTAATTCAACAGTTTAATGCGGATGATATCAAAAAAATCGAACAAAATGGTGTTTTAGACGTTGAAGTTAACGAAAAAAATATTACTTTAGAACTTGCTGATGTTGAAATAACATCGCAAGATATCGAAGGTTGGTTAGTGGCCAACGAAGGGTCGTTAACAGTTGCTTTAGATGTTACTATTTCTGAAGATTTACGAAAAGAAGGGATTGCTCGTGAGCTCGTTAATCGTATTCAAAATTTACGGAAAGACTCTGGTTATGAAGTGACAGATAGAATAGATGTTATTCTACAAAAAGATGAAAAAATAGTGGATGCTGTACAAAAGAACATGGCGTATATTAAGGCAGAAACTTTAACAGAAGAATTAGAAATAAAAGACCAAATAAATAATGGTATAGAAGTTGTATTTGACGATGTAAACACCAAATTATTTATTCAAAAACATTAAGAATATGTCGGAAGATTTAAAAGTAAGATATTCAGATAAAGATTTAGCAGAATTTAAAACGCTAATACAAGAGAAAATTGATAAAGCACAGCACGATTTAGAATTGATAAAAAGTGCCTATATGAATGACCTTAATAATGGGACAGATGATACTTCTCCTACCTTTAAAGCATTTGAAGAAGGTAGCGAAACCATGAGTAAAGAAGCTAATTCACAATTAGCAATTAGACAAGAAAAGTTTATTCGCGATTTAAAAAATGCACTTATTAGAATTGAAAATAAAACGTATGGAGTTTGTCGTGTTACTAAAAAACTTATTGGTAAAGAACGCCTAAAATTAGTGCCACATGCCACGTTAAGTATTGAGGCAAAAAACATGCAATAGATTTCTAAATTGTTAGAAATTTCAAATATTATATAAGCGCTTCAATTTATTGAAGCGCTTTTTTATTTTATGAAGCACATTATATTTATAGTATTCTTGTTTTTCGTTTTTCAGATACAAGCACAAAAAATAACCAACAAATCTTTTTCTTCTGAAGAGATTTCGACATTAATTATCGATGGAAGTTCCATTTTTAAAATTAGCATCGAAACAGCAAAAGCAAAAACTATTTCAATACAATCCTTTGTAGAAGGCGAAAATAACGAACACGTTGTTTTGTTAGCCGAAATTAAAAACAATCAGCTACTCGTTTCTAGTGCTTATCAGCCATTATATGTTGCAGCTAACGATAAGTTGAGTATTCATAAACTGATATCCATAGAATTACAAATTACTATTCCTGAAAATTTTGTGGTCTCTATGTCTAGTAATATAGCTTCTGTATTTATGTCTGGAAATTATAAACAAGTCACATCCGAATTATTAAATGGGTCATTTAATGCTGAAAATTTTTATGGAAATTTAGTAGTTAATACCATTCATGGAGATATTCATTTAGCAACAAATCAAGCTATAGTTGAGGTTTCAAGTAAACATGGAATAATGAGTCAAGAAATTTTAGACGTAGGAAAACAACAAATATCTTTAAATTCTATAAATGGCAATATTACTGTTACCAAAACTGAATAATATGTCTATTTTTGAAGCATAAATACAAACACGTTAGTTTGAGTGAAATTGCCTAGTAATTTTATAACGAAAACAAGTGACTTATAATTAGTTTTAATTTTTTATGACCATAAAAAAATCGATTCTTTTCATCATTCTTATTTTGTTAATAGACCAAATAAGCAAAGTCTATATTAAAACACATTTTGTTATTGGTGAAGAGTTAGAAGTATTCTCATGGTTTAAAATTTATTTTGTTGAAAACGACGGTATGGCTTGGGGAACAAAACTGAGTGATTTTATCTCTTTTATTTCAGACAGAACAGCTAAATTATCTTTAACAATATTTAGAATTGTAGCCATTTTTGGAATAGGTTATTGGTTATACGATTCAGTTAAGAAACAAAGTCCGAATGTTTTAATTTGGGCCATTGTTTTCATATTTGCTGGAGCCTTAGGAAATATTTTGGATTCCGTTTTTTATGGCGTGTTATTTAACGATAGTTATGGGCAAGTAGCATCGTTTTTACCAACCGAAGGAGGTTATGATAGTTTGCTTCATGGTAAAGTAGTAGACATGCTGTATTTTCCAATATGGAAAGGTTATTTGCCAGAATGGATACCTTTTTATGGAGGTGACTATTTCACGTTTTTCGAACCTGTTTTTAATGTAGCTGATGTGGCAATTAGTACAGGTTTTGGAATGCTAATTTTCTTTAATAAAAAGGCGTTTACTAAAGACTAATTAATAGATGTGAACCTTCTTTGGTGTCACACAATAATCCAAAGCGATATCATTTTTAAAAATACCATTAATTTTAGTTTCAGCTTCAAAAAAAGACAAGCCTATTTTTAGGGTTTCAGGTTTGCATTCGGCTAAAAATTTGTCGTAAAATCCTTTGCCATAACCTACACGATGTCCTTGTTTATCGAAAGCTAAAAGAGGCACAAAAACCACTTCTATTTTTTCATTAGGAATTTCTATCCCATCAATAGGTTCTGGAATGTTGTAACTATTTTTTTTTATTACAGTATTATCAGTTAAAAGAAAATTAGTCAAGCTTCCTGAAGAAAAATCACTTTTTGAAATCACAATATTTTTGTCTTTTCCAGAAAGGATGTTTAAAATATAATCGGTATTCACTTCTTTGTATTCTTCAATTGAAAGAAAAAGATGATAGAATGTAAAATTCCAAATAGGTAAAGTTAAAAGTTGATTTGCAATTTCTAAGCTTAAATCTTGAATGACTTCAGAAGATAACTCTTGGCGTTTTATTTTATAGCTTTTTCTTAACTCTGCTTTTGTCATAAAACTATTATTTCAATTGAGTAGTTATATGAAACAAAGCGTCTCCTTGATAAACAATTGGCGATTCGTTGACATTTATAATGTATCCAGAATGAGAAGCTTTAACAAAATGATTAAATTTTCCATATGGATCTGTAATGTTTCCTAAAATATCATCCTTTTCTATTTTAGAATTAATTGAAACAGATGCTTTAAACATTCCTGAATAATTGGCACGTTGCCATTTGCTATTTGTTATAAACACACAGTCTTTTTTTGGAGCAGTAACTTTAAATTTAGAAGACAACATATTAAAGCTATGTAGAACACGCTTAGCGCCATTAACACCAGTATTAGTTACAGTTGTATCTATATGATATGATTTTCCACCTTCGAAAAGTAACATGGGAATGCCCAATTTATAGCAAGTATTTCTAAACGATTTTTTTACATTTTGCGAATACAAAACAAATGGAGCTCCAAATGTTTTAGCCCAATCGTCAAGTTTGGGGTTGTTTTTAGCAACCCGAATCTGTGGCGCATTAAATCTACCTGAGCCTCCAGTATGGAAATCCATAACAAAATCTACTTCTTTTACAACATCATTAACCAATCTAAATGCCACACGACTAGCAAGTGAGCCTCTTTTTATTCCTGGAAACACACGGTTTAAATCGCGACCATCTGGGAATTCTCGTTTCATATTAATAAAACCAAAAATATTGATGATAGGAATACAAATAATGGTGCCACATTTGGGTTTATTAATGCCTTTAGCAATTAGCTGTCTAACAATTTCAACACCATTTACTTCGTCTCCATGAATACCAGCTGTAAACAAAATTGTAGGACCAGGTCTTTTAGAGCGCTCAACAATTATTGGAACATCGATTGTTGAGGCAGTGTGTAATTTTGCCACATCAAAATTGAGCTCATAACTTTTACCTGGTAAAATAGAGGTTCCTAAAATAGTTATCTGTTTAGTTGCCATATTGCTTACTTATTTCGTTCAATGTAGGAAATAATTGCTCTTGCAATATTTTTGCCTGTTGCACTTTCAATACCTTCTAATCCTGGAGTAGAATTTACTTCTAACAATAATGGGCCTCGAGCAGATTGTAGCATATCGACTCCACAAACAGGAAGTTTTAAAGCTTTTGCAGCATTCATAGCTAATTTCAACTCATCAGGACTTAATTTTATAATATTAGCCGAGCCACCTCTATGTAAATTAGAACGAAATTCTCCTTCTTTTCCTTGACGTTTCATTGCGCCAACAACTTGTCCATCTACAACTAATGCTCGTAAATCTGCACCTTTTGCTTCTTTAATATATTCTTGCACTATGACTCGTGCTTCTAAACCATTAAAAGCTTCAAGAACAGATTCAGCAGCATTTTTAGATTCAGCTAAAACAACCCCTAACCCTTGTGTTCCTTCTAATAATTTTATGATTACAGGAACACCTCCAACATGATCAATAACTTCTTCTACATCTCTGGAATAATTTGTAAAAACAGTTTTAGGCATACCAATACCTGCCTTACTTAATCGTTGTAAACTTTTTAGTTTGTCTCTTGAACGTAAAATAGCATCAGACGTTACAATAGAAAAAACATTCATCATTTCAAATTGTCTAACAACGGCACATCCATAAAAAGTTACCGAAGCTCCAATTCTAGGGATAATAGCATCTACATAATCTAAATATCTGTCAGTATAATAGATAGTAGGTTTTTCCTTTTCAATAATAATATCGCATTTTAAAGGATCTATAACTTCAACTTTATGATTTCTATTCCTACCTTCTTCAATCAATCTCTGAGTTGAATATAAGTTTGGGTTTCTAGATAAAATAACTATGTTCATTGATGTGTGTTGTTAAAAGAAACGTTTCTCAAATCAATGTCAACTATAAATTTGTAACTAAAAAATTTACGTCCAATTAATACTGGGAATTTCAAGTCGTCTCTAGAGCTTAAAGTTAAGTTAATCTTATATGTTTTTCCAAAGAATATGACTTCGGATTTGATTTTATATTGGTTTTCCTTAAATCCATTGCTGCTTTTTATATCTGTAAAGGTGTAGTTTTTAAAAATAATTTGCTCAATTTTAAAGTTGGAATGTCCTTTACTTTCAAAAAGTACAAATCAATTTATTGTCTTGCTCAATAATCTTTGAGCAATGAATTGCAGAAGTATAAGCTCCTGTGTCTATTTTAATATCAATATGTTTTAAATCTAATTTAGAGAAATCAACTTTATCAACACGATCTATATTTTTTTGTCATTTTTATATGAATGATAAGTGGTTTAAGGTAATTATTAGAGTGGTTTAATAATCAAATTTTTCATATATTTTTTCTTTTATAAAAGTCATTTTAATTAGTAAATGTTAACTTTGAAATAATGGAAAATCCTACATTAGACATTCAACTAAAAACATTACCAAAAGAACCTGGAGTGTATCAATATTATGATGTTGATGGTAAAATTCTATATGTAGGAAAAGCTAAAAATTTAAAGAAACGTGTAAGCTCGTATTTTACCAAACAGCATGATTACGGAAAGACAAGAGTTCTGGTAAAAAAAATCTCAAGTATAAAGCATATTGTTGTTAACTCTGAAACTGATGCTTTGCTTTTAGAAAATAACCTAATAAAAAAATACCAACCAAGATATAATGTGCTTCTTAAAGACGATAAATCTTATCCTTGGATTTGCGTGAAAAACGAACGTTTTTCAAGAGTATTTTCAACTAGAAGAGTAATAAAAGATGGTAGCGAATATTATGGGCCCTATACAAGTATGAAAACGGTTTCAACACTGTTAGATTTAATTAAAGGACTCTTTAAGTTAAGAACATGTAATTACGATTTGTCTGAAACAAAAATTGTTTCTGGAAAGTATAAGGTGTGTTTAGAATATCATTTAGGGAACTGTAAAGGACCATGCGAAGGCTTTCAATCTATTGAAGATTACGACGAAGGGATTAAAGCCATTAAAGAAATTTTAAAAGGAAATTTTAAAGATTCATTAATGCAATTTAAGAAACAAATGAAACACTTTGCAGATTTAATGAAATTTGAAGAAGCTCAAGTATTAAAAGAAAAAATAGAAATTTTAGAAAATTATCAAGCCAAATCAACTATTGTAAATCCAAAAATCAGTAATGTGGATGTATTTTCTATTGTTAGCGATGAAAGTTATGGATACGTAAATTTCTTACAATTATCTTATGGTTCTATTATTCGATCTCACACGTTAGAAATCAAGAAAAAACTGCAAGAATCTGACAAAGAATTGTTGGAACTGGCAATTATTGAATTAAGACAACGTTTTCATTCAATGTCTAAAGAAATTTACGTGCCTTTTAAAATAAATCTTGGAGATGGCATTAAAGTCTATATACCACAATTAGGAGATAAAAAGCATATTTTGGATTTGTCAATTAGAAATGCTAAATACTATCGTTTAGAGCAATTAAAGCAAGTGAAAATTGTAGATCCAGACAGACATGCTAACAGGATTATGGCTCAAATGAAAGCAGATTTGCGACTAAAAGATGAGCCAAGACATATAGAGTGTTTCGACAATTCGAATATTCAAGGAACTCATCCAGTTGCTGCATGTGTAGTTTTTAGAAACGGGAAACCAAGTAAAAAGGATTACAGACACTTTAATATTAAAACGGTTGAAGGGCCTGACGATTTCGCTTCGATGGAAGAAGTAGTTTACAGACGTTATAAAAGGTTGTTAGATGAAGGAAGTTCTCTGCCACAATTAATTATTATCGATGGAGGAAAAGGGCAATTGTCTTCAGCGCTAAAAAGTCTAGATGCTTTGAAATTGAGAAAGAAAATTGCAATCATCGGAATTGCGAAACGTTTGGAAGAATTATTTTATCCAGAAGATCCAATTCCCTTATATTTAGATAAAAAAAGTGAAACTTTAAAAATAATTCAACAATTAAGAAACGAAGCTCACAGGTTTGGAATTGAGCATCACAGAAATAAACGAAGCAAAAGCGCTTTAAATACAGAGTTAGAAACTATTCCTGGAATTGGAGAAAAAACTATTATAGAACTTTTAAAAGAATTTAAATCAGTTAAACGAATTGCTAATGCCAAGCTAGACGAGTTAGAAGATGTTGTAGGAGTTTCAAGAGCACAAAAAATTTATAATTACTATCACAATCAATGAAGTACTTTTTATTAATCATATGCATATTTATTACCAGTTTTTCGTTTTCTCAAAACAACAATGAAGAAGATGTAAAAATAGGACTGGTATTAAGTGGTGGAGGCGCAAAAGGATTGGCCCATATTGGTGTTTTAAAAGTTATTGATAGTTTAGGTATTAGAGTGGACTATATAGCAGGAACAAGTATGGGAGCCATAGTTGGATCTCTTTATGCTTCTGGATATTCAGGAAAAGATATAGACTCCATTTTTAAAGATGTTAATTTCGATAAAATTATTAATGACGATTTACCTAGGGCAGCAAAAACATTTTATGAAAGAGATAATTCAGAAAAATATGCTGTAACTCTCCCATTCGACCATTTTAAATTACAATTACCATCAGCTTTATCTAGAGGGCAAAATACTTTAAGTCTCCTTTCTAAATTGATTTTACATGTAAGCGATGTAGAAGATTTTAGTAAACTCCCTATTCCGTTTTTTTGTATGGCAACTAATATTGAAACTGGACAAGCAGTTATTCTAGATAAAGGTAATTTGCCTCAAGCTATTACTGCAAGTGGAGCTTTTCCTTCGTTGTTTCAACCAGTAAATATTGATGATCAACTTTTAATTGATGGAGGTATCGTAAATAATTATCCTATAGATGAGTTAAAAGAAAAAGGCATGGATATAATTATTGGTGTCGATGTTCAAGATGATTTAGCTTCTCGTGAAGACTTAAAGTCTGCGCCAGAAATTTTACTTCAAATAAATAATTATCGAACCATTAACGATATGAAATTAAAATCTAAAAAAACAGATATCTATATAAAACCAGATATTACAGATTTTACAGTAGTTTCTTTTAGTGATGGAAGAGAAATTATTAATAATGGTTACAAAGCAGCAGCCAAAGAAATAGACGCTTTAAAGCATGTGGCTTCTATGCAAACTATTAAAAAGGAAAAGCTGATTAATATAAAGCCTGTAGACAGCATTCAAATTGGTGCTATTTATATAGAAGGAAATGAAAAATATACTGATGCTTATGTTTTAGGAAAACTAAAGTTTAAACAAAATGTAAAATTAAAATATAATCAATATGTTGAAGGTGTAAATAATCTGGCAGCAACTAATAATTTTGAGAGTGTTACCCATAAATTAAAACCATCAGGTATTGCAGAAGGTTACGATATGTATCTAACATTAAAAGAAAGTTCTATTACTACATTTATTAAATTTGGTGTTCATTACGACGATTTATATAAAACAGCAGCATTAGTAAACTTCACAAAAAAGCAATTATTAATTAAAAACGATGTGCTATCATTCGATTTTATTGTAGGAGATAATATTAGATATAATTTTGATTATTATATAGATAAAGGGTTTTATTGGAGCATTGGACTTAAATCAAAATATAGTCAGTTTAAAAAAATCATCCCTGCATCTGCTTTGTTAACAGATGAAGAAATGGAGTCTATAAATGTCAACAAATTAGACGTAGAATTTAAAGATTTAACTAATCAGTTTTATCTACAAACTCTTTTTTCTAGGGATTTGTCTTTAACTCTAGGGGCTGAACATAAAAGATTAGCATTTACAACAGAAACAGTTTTAACTGGTAATAATGAAAATGAGACTACTTTTGAAGACAGCGATTATTTAAGTTTATTTGGAAAAATAAAATTTGATTCTTACGATAATAAATACTTTCCAAATGAAGGTGTGTATTTTGATGGAGACTTTCATTTATACCTTTATTCTTCAGATTTCAACAACAATTTTAGTAATTTCTCTATAGCAAAAGCGACTATAGGTTACGCTTATAGTTTTACAGATAAGTTAACAGCAAATATTACAACTCAAGGAGGTTTTAATATTGGAGAAAATGATAACCCATATTTAAATTTTGCGCTTGGTGGATATGGTAACGACTTTATAAATAATTTTGAATCTTTTTATGGCTACGATTTTATATCACTCTCTGGAAATAGTTTTGTAAAAGGAGTGTTTACTTTAGATTATGAGATTTTTAAGAAAAATCATATTAATGTTGCTGCTAATTATTCTAATATAGCTGACAATATTTTCGATGATGGCGAGTGGATTACAACCCCAGATTACTCAGGTTATGCAATAGGCTACTCCATGGAAACCTTTATCGGACCTATAGAATTAAAATACACATATTCTCCCGAAACTCAAGAAAGTATATGGTTCTTTAATCTTGGATTTTGGTTCTAGTAAGTTATTTATGTTTCGTTTTCAGAACCAGATTTTGAAATAGAGATTTTTTGATCTCTTCCAGTTAAATGGTCAACTATTTTATTCAACGGACTTTTGTCATCTGGTTTTATTTGACTAGGAACAGTCGATAAACTTCCATCACGAGCAGCCATGTATGAAGGAGATAATATTTCAATACCAGCTTCATTAAAAACTTCCAATATATTTTTATGCAATTCAGAATAAATGAAAGGCATTTTTTTGGCTTCTTTAGTATGGGCATTTAACTGATAAGACACATAGTAATCGTCTAAACTTGTTTGTAATACAAATGGCTTTGGATCTTTTTCAACTAACTCTGTATTATCTGCGGCAGAAAGCAATAATTCTTGAGCTGTTTGCCAAGGTAAATCATAACCTAGAGTTATGGTAGTATGTATTATAATTGTTTTATTTTCATTGTTAGAATAATTAACAATAGTACCTGTTAATATATTAGCATTTGGTATAGTTACATCCTCATTTTTTAAGGTACGAATACGTGTAACAAGGGTGGTTTTTTCTAAAACATCACCAGTAATACTATCAATTCTAATGCGATCACCAATTTGAAAAGGTCGCATATAGGTTATCACTATTCCTGCAATAATATTTGAAATAGCCGAAGTGGAGCCAAAAGAAATAATAGCACCAACAAAAATAGAAACCCCTTGAAATGCTGAAGATCCAGAGCCTGGTAGATATGGAAAAATTAATACTAAAGCCATGGCATAAATAAACAAACTCAATATTTTACTGGTTGGTTTTGCCCAATCTTTATGAAAATTATTTATGTAAAACCTTCCTATCTCAACATCGGCTGCAATTTCATTTATTACTCTTACAATGTACCTCGCAACTAAAGCAATAATTATGATAAAAAACAATGAAGGAATAAAATTTAAAAACCCAAATACAACATACTTTATTGGTGTTGAAATATAACCGTAAAATAACTCAACAAGATGTTCAGCCCAAGGAAAGAAGCTAAACATAAAAGGAGCATAAACAAAAAGGACGATAACAATAATGGCAATACGAACAACATTAGAAATAAATACAAAAATATTAGCTGTTTTTCTTGGAATGAAATACTTAATAATATTGCTATTTTTTTTCAAAAAAATCTTTTCAATTTTCGACAGTCGAACATTTAATTTTCTAAATAGCCAATTAATCAATTTTAAGAAACCAATTAAAACTAAAAATGACAACGCAAAAAGACCTAAATTTTTTAATTGTTGTTTACCTGTTATAGTTTTTTTTATCTCTAATCGCTTTTGTAAAATTGAAAGTCTGGAATTTGCTAATTCTGAAAGCGAAAGATTACTCATTTCAGCTTCAACTTGAGAGGTAATAAAAACAACATCATCTTTGTGCTTTAATTCTATATAACCATCTTGTTTTTTTAAATAAATACTATCACTAATACTATTGTATTCTTCTAGTAGTCTTTTTAATCTGTTAGAAATATCTTTAGCTCTTAAAGAAACTGGATAGGTATAAGAGAAATCTTGTATTAAAAACAGCGTATCCAATTCTAATATTACTGGTGCTGTAATTGAATCTTTAATATTGGTATTGACAGCTATAGAGTCTTGATTAAAACTTTTTGGGTAGGAATAAGTAATTACGTCAAAAGCAAGAAAAAATAAAATAAAAATAATGTTTCTGAATACCATACCTCAAATGTAAGTATTACAAATATATAAATTTGAACTGCTTAAGGTTTAAATTTCATTTAAAACCTTTTTATTTGATAAGTAATTTAGATAAGTTTTTCCGATATTTGTAGAACAATGAAAACATTTTGGAAAAATTTATTAAGTCATCTTCAATTTCTTATAAAAAGAAATCCAGAATAGGTAGAGGTTATTGTATCTTTTAAATAATGTATTTAAGTTAAGCCTCTAGGCTTTAATATTAACTTTTTAATTTTAAAAAAATGCCATTTTATCATAAATTAGGAAAAATACCTCCTAAACGTCATACACAATTTAGAAAATCAGACGGAAGCCTATATAGCGAACAACTTTTTGGCACTATTGGTTTCGATGGGATGTCAACAAACTCTTATCACGAACAAAGGCCAACAAAAGTAAAAGCTATTAATAAGCAGTATAGTGTGGCGCCAAAAATCGCTAAGGAAAACAGTATCCAGTCATATCGGCTTAGAGGTTTTCAGGTGAAACCTGAAAACGACTATCTTGAAAGCCGAAAAACAGTTCTTACTAATAGCGATTGCAGTATTATTCTTGCAGCACCAAAGTATTCTACTAAAGACTACTTTTATAAAAATTCCGATGCAGACGAGCTAATTTTCATCCACAAAGGCACAGGGAAATTAAGGACTCATCTAGGGAATCTAGATTTTAAATATGGAGATTATTTATTGGTTCCAAGAGGGACAATTTATAAAATAGATTTCGACACAGAAGATAACAGACTATTTATAGTAGAGTCAAGAAGACCTATTTATACACCAAAAAGATATAGAAATTGGTTTGGACAATTATTAGAACATTCGCCTTTTTGCGAAAGAGATATACGTCAGCCTCAGGAATTAGAAACTAATGATGAATCTGGAGATTTTGTAATGAAAGTTAAAAAGCAGGATGATATATTCGAAATGGTTTATGCTTCACATCCATTCGATGTAGTAGGCTACGATGGTTATAGTTATCCATACGCTTTTTCAATTCATGACTTTGAACCTATAACAGGACGTATTCATTTACCACCACCAATACATCAGACTTTTGAATCAGATGCATTTGTTATATGTAGTTTTGTTCCAAGATTATATGATTATCATCCAGAGAGTATTCCAGCGCCTTATAATCACAGTAACATAGATAGCGATGAAGTATTGTATTATGTAGATGGTGATTTTATGAGTAGAAACGATATAGATGCAGGACATATTTCTTTACATCCTGCAGGTATTCCTCATGGACCACATCCAGGAGCAGCAGAACGAAGTATTGGAAAAGTTAAAACAGACGAATTAGCTGTTATGGTAGATACGTTTAAACCACTAAAAGTAACAGAAGAAGCATTAAAAATAGCAGACGAAGATTATTTTAAATCTTGGTTATAAGAGAATCAAAATATAAGATAAGAGAAAATAGAAATGATACTTAAGAAAAGGCAAAAATCTTAAGATATGGAAATTAGGAATTGAGATTGTAGATATTGTTAGTGAGTTTCCAAATAACGAAAAATTTGGTTTAAAATCTCAAATTAGTAGCTGTTCTATTTCAATACCAAGTAATATCGACGAGGGTTAAGCTAGGTTTGATAAATCATTTTCTCATTTTATAGATGTTTCTCTTGGCTCGTCTTTTGAACTTGAAACACAATTAATAATAGCTTTCAATAGAAAATATATTATACTAGATAAATTAACACAAATTCAAGAAAAATAGTAGAGTTTCTAAAAATGACTATGGGTTTTCAAAACAAACTATAGAGTCTTTTTTCTTTATTCTCTTTTTTTTCATCTAAAATAAAAAACACATGAGCAAAGAAGTAAAATCAGTAGAATACGGATTGGAGAAAATATTTGAAGGAGCTCAAGATTTTCTGCCACTATTAGGTACAGACTATGTAGAATTCTATGTAGGAAATGCTAAACAAGCTGCACATTTTTATAAAACAGCTTTTGGATTCCAATCTTTTGCATATAAAGGATTAGAAACAGGGTCTAGAGATGAGGTTAGTTATGTACTAAAACAAGATAAAATAAGATTAATTCTTACAACACCTTTAAACAGTAAATCACCAATAAACAATCACATTGTAAAACATGGCGATGGCGTAAAGGTAGTTGCTCTTTGGGTTGATGATGCTAGAAAATCTTATGAAGAAACTATTAAGCGTGGCGCAAAATCTTATATGGAACCAAAAGTAGAAATTGACGAGCATGGCGAAGTAGTTCGTGCTGGAATCTATACCTATGGAGAAACGGTTCATATGTTTGTTGAACGAAAAAATTACAAAGGCACTTTTATGCCTGGATTTAGAGAGTGGAAATCAGATTATAATCCAGAACCAGTAGGCTTAAAATTTATAGACCATATGGTTGGAAATGTTGGCTGGGGACAAATGAATACTTGGGTTAAATGGTATGAAGATGTTATGGGCTTTGTAAACTTTTTATCATTTGATGATAAACAGATTCATACAGAATACTCAGCACTTATGAGTAAGGTTATGAGTAACGGTAACGGACGAATTAAATTCCCAATTAACGAGCCAGCTAAAGCTGCTAAAAAATCTCAAATTGAAGAATATTTAGATTTTTACGAAGACTCAGGGGTACAACATATTGCAGTAGCAACAGATGATATTATAAAAACTGTTTCACAACTTAAAGCAAGAGGCGTTGAATTTTTGCCACCACCACCTCAAGCTTATTACGACGATATTCCAAGACGATTAGGAGAGCACATGGATATGATGAAAGAAGATATTAACGAACTTCAGAAACTATCTATTATGATTGATGCAGATGAGGAAGGTTATTTATTGCAAATTTTCACAAAACCTGTAGAAGATAGACCAACACTTTTCTTTGAGATTATTCAACGAATGGGAGCTCGTGGATTTGGAGCAGGTAATTTTAAAGCCCTTTTCGAGTCTATTGAGCGTGAGCAAGAATTAAGAGGTACATTATAATAAATATTTAACTAAAATAAGCCGAAAAACTCTAGCGAAAATACCGTTAGAGTTTTTTTGTTTTATACATTTGGAATGGTAATTGTAAAACTAGTTTATAAACAATATAAATGTAGTCTAGTTGTTACATTTACAGATTTTTATAATATGAAGAAGTTATTCCTAATTATTTTAACCGTTTTAATAATACAGCCTCTAATTTCTCAAAACGAAAGTTCTTTTGGTAAAGGAGAATGGTTTCGATTTGAAATGAGTTATAGTGGGTTTTTAAAAGCTGGAGAAGCCACAATTACGGTTAACGAAGCCATGTATAAAAACAAACCAGTGCATCATGTGGTTGGTAAAGGCTGGACTACTGGAGCAATATCTTGGTTTTTTAAAGTAGAAGATAGGTATGAAAGTTATTTCGATAAAGAAAAAATAATTCCTTATAAATTTATTAGAAACATAGATGAAGGAGGTCATACAAAAAATATTGAAATCACCTTCGATCAAGAAAATAATAAAGCGCATGTAAATAATATAAAGCATAATAGAAAATCTGTTTTCGATACGAAACCAAATATCCAAGATATGATTTCTACATTCTATTATTTAAGAGATAACCTTGATGTAGATAATTTAAATAAAGGAACAGAAGTTCATGTTGATATGTTCTTTGATGATGAAAACTATGGCTTTAAATTAAAATATCTAGGAAAAGAAATTATTGAGACAGAATTTGGAAAAATAAAAGCTCTAAAATTTAGACCTTATGTCATGGCTGGAAGAGTTTTTAAGGAAGAAGAAAGCTTGACACTTTGGGTCTCAAATGATAAAAATAAAGTACCTTTACGTATCCAAGCAGATTTAGCTGTTGGCTCTTTAAGAGCAGATTTAGAGGCATTTAAAGGATTAAAACACCCATTTAAAATAGTTGTACAAGAATAATGGAATTAGACAAAGAATTAACCGGACAATTAAAAGAAAAATTTGATGATATAGGACAGGATTTAAATGTCCACCTTAGAGGATTATTACATAGTAAACCAATAAATTATTGGGATTATGTTCAAACAGATGCTCTTTTAGACCTTCAAACGCAACGTTCTGTTTTACCTGATGAAATGGTTTTTATCATGTATCACCAAATAAACGAATTGTTGTTTAAAATGATACTTTGGGAAATAGAACAGGTTGCAAAAACTGTTCATGTTGAAGCTGATTTCTTCTCAGATAAGTTGATGCGAATAAGCAGATATTTCGATATGCTTACTTCTTCTTTCGAAATTATGAGAGATGGAATGGAAGTAGAACAATACAATAAGTTTAGAGACACCTTAACACCTGCAAGTGGTTTTCAAAGTGCACAATACAGGAAAATAGAATTTTCTTCAACAGAACTTATCAATCTAATAGATAATAGATTTAGAGATACTATCGATAGAAATACATCATTCGAGCATGCATTTAATCACCTATATTGGCAAGCGGCTGGAAAAGATTATAAAACTGGCAAAAAAAGTTATTTATTAACAGTTTTTGAAGAACGATACAAAGATGAATTTATTAGATTTGCTAAATTCTATAACACAAATAACCTGTGGACTAAGTTTAAAGAATTACCAGAGGAAGTTAGAGAAAATAAAGATTTAATAAACGCCATGCGCCATTACGACCATACAGTAAATATAAAATGGGTGATGGCACATTATAATACTGCAAACCATTATTTAAATATTGGTGGAAAAACGGCAGAAGCAACGGGAGGAAGTGAATGGGTAAAATACATGCATCCAAAATATCAAAGAAGAATATTTTTTCCAGAACTATGGACCAAACAAGAATTAGAAGATTGGGGAAAAAATGTGTGATAATTTTTGCAATTATTTTAGCCCTTAATAGTTGTAAAGAAGATAAACCTCAAATTGCTGAAGAAGAATTAGCTATTGTAGTCCCACAAGACCTATACGAGTTTGGTTTTAATCTTAACGATTATTATGTTAAAAGAGATACCGTTAGATCTGGAGACAGCTTTGGCGAGATTATGCAACGTAATAGAATTGGTTATCCAAAAATCTTTCAAATAGCCGAAAAAGCAAAAGATAGCTTCGATATTAGAAAACTTCAAATTGGCAAACCATATACCATTCTTTGTTCCAAAGACACATTACAAGAACCAAAATGTTTTATCTATCAGCCAAATAGAGAAGAATATATTGTAATAAATTTTCAAGATTCTATTCATGCTTACACAAGTAGAAAGCCTATAAAATACGTTGAAAAAGAAATTTCTGGGATAATTAGTAGTAATATATCTGAAACTTTAGATGAGAAAGGCATTAGCTTTATTTTAGCTTATAAAATGTCTGATATTTATGCTTGGACAATAGATTTTACTAGGCTACAAAAAGGAGACAGGTTTAAAGTTATTTATACAGATAAATATATAGACGATACTATTTACACAGGAATTGATAATATAAAAGCAGCTGTATTTGAACATAAAAAAGAAAATTTTTACGCATTTGAATTTGAAACAGATAGTGTAAAAGGCTTAAGTGATTATTTTAGTGAAGAAGCTAAAAATTTACGCCGTGCTTTTTTAAAAGCGCCTGTGGAGTATAAACGTATATCATCAAGATATAATTTAAGAAGGCGTATAGCATTATATGGCAATAAAATTAGACCACATAAAGGAACAGATTTTTCTGCAGCTGTTGGAACACCAATACGAGCTACTGCAAATGGAACAGTTATAAAATCTGCTTATACTAGAGGGAATGGAAATTATGTAAAAATTAAGCATAATTCAACTTATGAAACGCAATACCTTCACATGAAGAAGCAAAATGTTAAAGTTGGCCAATTTGTAAAACAAGGAGATGTTATAGGTTGGGTAGGTATGACAGGAAATACTTCTGGTCCACATGTATGTTATCGTTTCTGGAAAAATGGAAAACAAGTAGATCCATTTAGAGAAAAATTACCTGAAGCTGAACCAATTTCAGATAGTTTAAAAACAAGATATTTAGATTATATTGAGCCTTTAAAAACTCAAATAGATAATATTAAATTTGAAGAGAATAAGAAACCTTCAAATAAATTAATTACTGAGGTAAATTAATTTCATGACGCTACCAAAAATAGATCCAACATCTACAATCGCCTGGAAGAAGCTTCAGGAACATTTTCAATCTATGAAGAATGTAAAGATGATAGATTTGTTTGAAAAAGATTCAAGTAGAGCAGACAAATTCACCCATCAATGGGAAGATTTCTATGTTGATTTTTCTAAAAACAGAATTACAGATGAAACTTTATCTCTTTTAGTTCAGCTAGCAAAAGAAGTTAAATTAAAGGAAGCAATCGATAGCTATTTTTCAGGCGATATAATTAACGAAACGGAACACCGAGCTGTTCTTCACACAGCATTAAGAGCCAACGAAAAAGAAAATATTTATGCTAATGGAAAGAACATTGTTCCTGAAATCATAGAGGTTAAAAAGAAGATAGAAATCTTTACAAATCAAATTGTAAGTGGTTCAAAAAAAGGTTTTTCAGGAAAGGCATTTACAGATGTTGTAAATATTGGGATTGGTGGTTCAGATTTAGGACCTTCAATGGTTGTTAGTTCCTTAGAATTTTACAAAAATCATTTAAACACCCATTTCGTTAGCAACATTGATGGCGACCATGTAAACGAAATCCTAAAGAAGCTAAACCCAGAAACAACGTTATTTGTAATTGTTTCTAAAACTTTTTCTACACAGGAAACTCTTACCAACGCGAACACGATTAAAGATTGGTTTTTGCAATTTGCAAAACAAGAAGATGTTTCAAAGCATTTTGTTGCTGTATCTACAAATATTGAAAAAGTAAAAGACTTTGGTATTGACCAGGAGAATATTTTTCCAATCTGGGATTGGGTTGGAGGCAGGTTTTCACTCTGGAGTGCTGTAGGACTTTCAATAAGTCTCTCTATAGGTTTTGATAATTTTAGCAAATTGCTTTTAGGAGCGAATAAAATGGATGCTCATTTTAAGTCTGAAGCTTTTGACAAGAACCTTCCGGTAGTTTTAGCTTTAATAAGCGTTTGGTACAATAACTTTTATGAAACCGAAACGGAAGCCATCATTCCTTATTCTCAATATCTAAACAAGTTTTCAGCATATCTACAGCAGAGCATTATGGAAAGTAATGGAAAGTCTGTTGACAGAAATGGACATGCGATAACTTATCAAACAGGGAATGTTATTTGGGGAACTCCAGGTACAAACTCTCAACATGCTTTTTTTCAACTCATTCATCAAGGAACAAAATTAATTCCAGCAGATTTTATTGGTTTTGCTGAAAGCTTGCATGGAAATAAAGAGCATCAAGACAAGTTAATCTCAAATTTTATCGCTCAAACCGAAGCGCTTCTTAAGGGTAAATCAAAAGAGGATGTTTTAAAAGAATTACAAGGACAGAATATTGCATTAGAAGAAATTAATCGCGTACTACCTTATAAGGTGTTTGTAGGTAATAAACCTACAAACACCATTTTTATAAAAAAATTAACTCCGGAAAGCTTAGGAAAACTAATAGCTTTATACGAACATAAAATATTTGTTCAAGGTGTTATTTGGAATATTTTTAGTTTTGACCAGTTTGGAGTAGAGTTAGGAAAGCAATTAGCTGGAAATATTTTAGAAAAAATAAAAAATAACACTTTTAGCAATTTAGATGCTTCTACGTCTAATTTATTGCATTATTACAATAAATTAACATAAAACTTGTTGAAAACCATGTTAATAGCTTTTTTTTTATTGAAGTCATAATAGGTTCTTTATTGCATACCTTCATTGTATTAAAATTCTTATTAATTACTTATTAAATATTAATTATTTAGATGTAATTTTGCAAAAAAATTAGAAACCAATCTTATTAATACAATGAAAAAAATTACTAGATTATTATTTTTAGCAGGAGCTTTTATGTTTACTGCTTTTTCAATGGCACAGACTACTGTAACAGGTACAGTTATGGATGCCGAAATGGCTGCGCCACTTCCTGGTGCTAATATCATTGAAGTAGGGACAACCAATGGTGTGTCTTCAGACTTCAATGGAAACTTTACTTTAATTACAGAATCTACAGAAGGAGAAATTGAAATTTCTTACGTAGGTTATGGTAAAGTATTAGTAAAATTTAGTGGAAGCACTAGTTTAGGAGAAGTAACACTAGCTTCAGATAACTCTTTAGAAGAAGTGGTTATTATTGGTAGTGGTATTATCGATTTAGCAGAAGATAGAAAAACGCCAGTGGCTGTTTCTACAATTACTGCAAACCAAATTAGAGAAAAAGCTGGTAATTCAGATTTACCAGAAGTTTTAAAATCAACGCCTTCTGTACAAAGTGTACAAGCTGGTGGATTTGGTGATGGACAAATGTTTTTGCGTGGTTTTGACCAAACAAACACGGCATTCTTATTAAATGGACAACCAATTAATGGAATGGAAGATGGTAAAATGTACTGGTCTAACTGGTCTGGTGTTTTAGATGTTGCTAACGCTGTACAAGTACAACGTGGTTTAGGAGCTTCAAAATTAGCTATTTCATCTGTGGGTGGGACAGTAAACATAGTTACTAAAACAATAGATAGAAGAGAAGGTGGTTTTGTACAACAAATGGTAGGAAACGACAACTATATTAAATCAACTGCTTATTACTCGACTGGTGTAAGCGAGAAAGGTTGGTCTTTAGGTGTGTTATTTGGGCACTGGCAAGGTGATGGTTATGTAGATTACACAGGTGGACAAGGACAAACGTATTATATTTCTGTAGGTTACCAACCAAACGACAATCATGCATTAAATTTCATGTTAACAGGTGCTCCTCAATGGCACGCAGCTGCAGGTAGTGGATCTATTCAATCTTTTATTGATAACGGAAGAAGGTCTAACTCTTGGAATGAAACTGGTGTAGACAGTCCAAATAATTTAAATGGAGGTGTATATCCAGGTGGAAGAAATATTTATCACAAACCAGTAGCTAACTTAAGTTGGGATTGGAATATAAATGATAAGTCTGAACTTTCTACCGTAATATACGGTTCTATGGGTAGAGGAGCGTTTGCTTCAGAAAAAATATCTGATGGAGTTGGATATGTAAGAGGTTCTTTTAATAATCACAACTGGTATGGTTTAGTGACTAACTATAACAATCAATTAACTGAAAATTTAAACTTTAATGTTGGGGCAGATGTAAGATCTTATAACGGAGTTCACTTTAGAGGAATTAATGAATTTGTTGGAGGACAAACTTCTTTTACTGAAAGTAGTGGTTATTCAGGATCTTATGAAATAACAAATACATATGGAGGAGTAAATCCATGGGGAATGTTATTCAACCCTAATACAGATCATGATCAAAGAATGGATAGAGATTATGAAGAAGTAATTACTTATTATGGAGTTTTTGGTCAATTAGAGTACTCTAAAGATCAATTCTCTGCCTTTTTCCAGGGAGCACTTTCTAACCAATCTCATCAAAGAGAAGAATTTTTCTTTACTGAAAATGTTGGACAATCAGAAGAATCTGATAAGGTAAATAATGTTGGATATAACTTAAAAGCTGGAGCTGCTTATGAAATTTCAGACATGCACAAAGTGTTTGTAAATGCTGGATTTTATTCACGTCAACCTTTCCATGATGATTTATTTGTAAATACAAGAAATTCAAATGATTTAATAGATCCTGCTGTAGAAAATCAAGAAATTACAGGTTTAGAAGCAGGTTACCAATTTGGAGGAGAACGTATTCAGGCTAACTTAAACTTATACCATACTACTTGGGCTAAAAGAACTTTATTAAGTTCGAATGGAGAAGATCAAGATACACCTGCTTATGAAGGTTACCAAACTCAAGGAGTGAAGCAAGTGCATATGGGAGCTGAACTAGAAGTCTTTACTCAACCTTTAGATAATTTAAGAGTAAATGGATTCCTTTCTTTAGGAGATTGGCAATATAAAGATAATGCGAATCAAAGAACTTTTGATGGTGATGGTAATCAAATAGGTTCTGATGAAGTTGTTGAAATAGATGGCTTTAATGTTGGTGGTGCTGCTCAAGTTACTGCAGGTGTTAATGCTAGTTTTGAATTCTTACCAAGATTAAGTGTAGATGCTGCTTGGAACTGGTATAATGATATGTATTCAACAGGATCATTAGCAGAACCAACAATTGCAATGCCTTCATACGATATGGTTGATGCTGGTTTCTCTTACAAAATGTTAGTAGGAAAGGATGATAAAAACTCACTACAATTTAGAGTAAATATCAACAACGTTTTTGATGAGGTTTATTTAGAGTCTGTTAGAGGAAATACTGCAGCTTCAACAAATCCTGAAGAAAACTACAGAGGTGTTAATACAAGTAATAGAGGCCGTTTTGGTTATGGAAGAACTTGGAATACAAGTATCCGTTTTAACTTCTAGTACTCTTTAAATACTATTTTATAAAAAACCTCTTCATTTTGAAGAGGTTTTTTTATGCATTTTAATTACTACATTTGTGTTTGAAACATTAAAATTTATAATAGTATGTACGACATGGTAAAAATGCTTCACTCTTATTGGGCATATTTAGTGCTTTTAATTTTAGTATTAGCAGTCTTTAATAGCATTATTAAAAAAGTAGGTAATAAAGAATATGAAGCTAAAGATTTTAGAATAACCTTATTCGCTTTAATTGTGTCTCATATTCAATTACTATTAGGTTTAATACTTTATTTTATATCACCTAGATTTAGTCTGTTTAGTGAATCTGGCATGGGGGAAATTATGAAAAACTCAGTGGATAGATTGTATTTAGTAGAACATCCACTTATTAATATAATAGCCATTGCTTTAATAACCATTGGTTATTCTAAGCATAAAAAGAAATTACTCTCAAGTGGTAAGTTTAAAACCATTTCAGTGTTTTATACCATTGCTTTAGTGTTATTCTTATCTAGAATTCCATGGAGTACTTGGTTGGGATAATAAAAAGTTAACACATAAAAAAAGCGACTCATTAGAGTCGCTTTTTTTATGTGTTTTAATAAAATTTATTTCACTTCTTTAATCAGATAAATATAGACAGGAAAGTGATCGCTAAAACCATCTGTAAAGCCACCATCTGCATAACTACGTAGAGGATAACCTTTCCAACGTCCTTTTTTATTTACTAAGTAATTTTTATTAAAAATGCCTGCTTTATAAAATCTAAACGAAGAATAATCTTTTTCTAATAAAGGCTGTGTAATCATTATTTGGTCAAATAAACTCCAGCTATCTCTGTAGGCATTTGAACCTAACCCCATTTTAAAAAAGCTCTCCATTGGGTTATAAATGCCTTTTAAACCAACATCTTCTTTATCTTTTTCTGCTTTTAAAACGTCTTTTACGCTAGCATTTGTAGGATCGTCGTTTAAATCTCCCATGATAAATATTTTAGCATAAGGATCTATAGTCTGTAAAGAGTCAATAATTTTTTTATTCAATTTAGCTGCTGCAACACGTTTTGGTCTACTTCTAGCTTCTCCTCCACGTCTGGAAGGCCAGTGATTAACAATTACATGAACCAATTCGTCTTCAAGTTTTCCACTAACTAATAGTTGATCTCTAGTATAAATTCTCTCTCTTGAGTCATCATCATAAATTACAAGTTCATGATTACTTGTAAATAAAGGTGTAAACAATTTCTTTTGATAGAAAAGCCCAACATCAATACCACGACGGTCAGGAGAATCGTAATGCACAATACCATAGTCTTTATCTAATAATAATGGATCGTTTATAACATCTTCCATGACACTTCTATTTTCAACTTCCGATACACCTATTATTACTGGAGAATTGTTTGTGACATCTGCACCAATATCAGAAATAACACGTGCCATGTTATGGACTTTCTTTTTATACACTTCTTGAATGTCTCCTTTCATTTCCATTATTGGACTGGCTTCATCATTTTTTGTTGTGTCATTAATGGTATCAAATAAATTTTCTAGATTATAGAAGGCTACAGTGTGGATTTTGAATTTCTTTTTCTCTTGGGCATTTACGTTAAAAAATGAAGTTATAAGTAAAGCTAGAACCCAGAATTTTAAATTTTTCATCTAATAGATTGTTATGTTATAGTTATGTTAATACATAAACCTTTGCCAAAAGTAAATATTTATTATAAATAATGTAAATTTGCACGCTTTAATTAATTATTATTTAATGCAAAACGAATTATTAACAACAAATTCAAGTATGAAAAAAAGTTTATTTATTTTTCTATTCGGAATTTTTTCAACTGTTACAGCTGTGTCACAAGAGACTGTTGTAAAAGGAAGTGTCACAGAAGCCATTTCTTTTGAACCTATTCCAAGTGTTACTGTAACTGTTGAAGGAACAGTATTATCGGTAGAAACCAATGCATCTGGAGAATTTCAATTTCTAGAACAAGTGCCACTGGGCGAACAAGTACTAAAAATCTCAAAATCAGGATATGTCTCAAAGAGATATCCTATAGTAGTAAACGAAGGGCAAACCCTGAATATTACAGATATGACATTAACTAAAGATGTATCTGAAGTTGATTTGTTTACTATTTCTTTAACTGATGATGAACTTGATAGCGACGATAGTGGTTTAGATAATATTTCTGGATTGTTACAATCGTCAATGGACGTGTTTCAACGTACAGCAGCTTTCGAATTTAGTTCTTCTTTCTTTAAAGTAAGAGGTTTAAATTCTGAAAATGGTTCTGTTTTAATTAACGGAATTGAAATGAACAAATTATATAATGGTAGACCACAATGGAGTGATTGGGGAGGTTTAAACGATGTTCTTAGAAATCAAGAATTAACAACTGGACTAAAACCTTCTGCGTATAACTTTGGAGGTGTTTTAGGAACTACCAACATGATTGTAAGAGCTTCAAAATATAGAGAAGGTGGTCGTATTACTTACTCTTCTTCTAATAGAAGTTATACCAATAGAGTTATGGGTAGTTACTCATCTGGATTATTAGATGGAGGTTGGGCCTATACCATAATGGCAGGAAGACGTTGGGGAAATGAAGGTTTCCAAGAAGCGACATTATATGATGCTAATTCATTTTTTGCTTCAATTGAAAAAGTAATCAACGAAAAGCATAGCTTAAACTTCACATCTATTTATACTCCAAATCGTAGAGGAAAATCTTCTCCAAACACACAAGAAGTTTACGATTTAAAAGATATTAAGTATAACGAATATTGGGGATGGTTAGATGGTGAAAAGAAAAATTCACGTATTAAAGAAGTTGAAGAGCCAATTTTAATGCTTAATCACTATTGGGATATAAATAGTAAAACAAGCTTAAATACAAATATTGGTTATCAATTTGGTAAAATAGGAAATAGCCGTTTAGATTATGGTGGAGGTGCAAATCCAAGTCCAGCATATTACCAATTATTACCTAGTTATTTCTTGGCTGATTCAGATGGTCCAGATTATGCAGGTGCTTATTTGGCAGAGCAAGAGTTTATTAACAATGGTCAAATAGATTGGGAACGCATTTTAGACGCTAATATTACCAATAACGACCCTGCCAATGGTGCAAATTCTGGTGCGTATGTATTATATGAAGACAGAAGTGATGATACTCAATTATCTGTAAACTCAATTTTTAATACAGAAATTAACGAAAACATTTTGATTAATGCTGGAGTTACATTTAAGAGTTTAAAATCTGAAAACTTTGGAGAAATTATAGATCTGTTAGGCTCAACGGTTGGATACCTTAATGTTGATTCATTTGATGGTTTTCAATACGATAATCAAAATCCAAATCGATTAGTAAGTGAAGGGGATAAGTTTCGCTATAATTACAATATATTATCTAATGTTGTTTCAGGTTACGCACAAGCACAGTTTAAATATAATAAAGTAGATTTTTATGTGTCAGGTAGTTATACTAACACCACTTATCAGAGAGATGGTTTATGGGAACATAGCGCATATTCTGGAAATGAATCTCTCGGTAAAGGCGAGAAATTATCTTTTACAGGTATCGGAGCTAAAGGTGGAGTAACTTATAAAATAACAGGAAAACATTTAATAGATGTCAATGCTGGATATATAACTCAAGCACCAACAATTAGAAATTCCTATTCAAACTCTAGAGAGAATAATAGTGTAGTAGACAATATTACAGAAGAAAAAATAACCTCTGCAGATATTAGTTATATCTTTAGGTCTCCAATTGTTAAAGCAAAACTTACTGGATTTTATTCTAAATTTGAAGATGCAAATGAAATTTCATTTTATTATGCTGATGGTATAACTGGTACAATAGAACAGTACAATGAAACTTCAGCTTTTGTTCAAGAAATTTTACAAGGAGTAGATAAAAAGCATATTGGAGCAGAACTTGGTATAGAAGCTCAAGTAACACCTACTATTAAATTAAAAGGTGTAGCTTCAGTTGGTCAATATACATATGATAATAATCCAAATCTCTATTTAACATCATCTAGTTTTGTAAGAACTCAAACTTTTAAATCAAATTTAAAAGATTATAAATTAGCAGGTGGACCACAACAAGCATACTCGGTTGGTTTTGAATATAGAGATCCAGATTACTGGTGGTTTGGTGCTACAGCAAACTTCTTTTCTAATACGTATGTAGATGTCAGTCCGTTAACTAGAACAGAAAATTTCTATTTAGATAGCGATGGATTACCATTCAATAATTATGATGAAGACGTTGCTAATCAATTATTAAAACAAGAAGAATTTGACAATTATATGGTTGTTAATCTAACAGGTGGAAAATCTTGGAAAATTGGAGATTACTATATTGGTTTCTTTGCTAGTATTAATAATCTACTGGACGAAGTTTATAAAACTGGTGGTTTTGAACAAGGTAGAAGTGCTAATTATGAACAGTTAATAGAAGATAATTCTAATCCAAAACGTCGTTTTGGCCCAAAATATTGGTATGGACGTGGTACCACTTATTTTTTAAATGTTAACTTTAGATTCTAAAAAAGAAAAAGAAAAAAATTAATTAAAATTATTACTCATGAAAACAACTAAATTTTTAAAAATAGTACTGGGATTGATAGTGACTGTCGCTATGGTATCGTGTGTACAGGATGACGATTATACAATTCCTAGTAGTTTAGGAAATGAAGAGAATGTAGCATTAAATAATTTAATTGCTAATGGTACAGTAATTAGCATGGCAGAACTTAAAGCCATGTATCTTACAGAGCCTGATCCAGCAGATAATGTTGCAGTTCTTATTGAAACAAATATTTATATAAAAGGGTATGTTTCTTCTTCAGATAAAACAGGAAACTTTTTTAAAGAATTCTTTATTCAAGACAGCCCTTCAAACCCAGCTATAGCAGTTAAAATTATTTTAAATGAAGTTGATACTTACAATCAGTTTAATTTTGGAAGAGAAGTATATGTTAGCTTAAAAGACCTTTATGTTGGAGAAGAGCGCATAGAGAATGGTGTAATTACTATTGGTGGTGGAACAGAAACAGACCAATATGGAACAACAGTAACAAGTTTAGGGAATATTCAAAAAAGCACTCATGTTTTCAGATCAACAACTACGGAAGAAATTGTTCCACTTAATGTAACTTTTTCACAAATTAATTCAGGTCATGCTGGATTATTTGTTCAGGTTAATGATGTAGAGTTTGCAGATAATTTAATAGGTAAGCGCTATTTTGATCCAATGCAAGATTTCGACACTAAAAGAACTTTACAAGCTTGCGAAGGTTTTGGATATTCTGCTTTTCAGTTAGAAACTAGTAGCTTTGCTTCTTTTAGAGATGAGTTGTTGCCAGTTGACAATGGTTCTATTTCTGCTGTAGTTAATAAAACCTATGATGGATCTGGTCTTGTTTTAGCTTTAAACTCTACAGATGATGTTGATTTTAATGGTACAAGATGTACACCTTTAAATATTAATGATTTTACAGTTCTTGTTGATGAAGATTTTCAATCAGCTGTAAATAATACCGATTTAGATTTTCCTGATTGGACCAATTTTGCAGAAGAAGGATCTCGAGTATGGCGTGAAAAAGTATATCAAGGGAATGGTTATACAGAATTTAGCACATATGGTTCTGGTGATGATGTAAATATTGCTTGGTTAATAGCTCCTAGTATCGATATGTCAACTCTTGATAATGCTTTCTTTAATTTTGAAGCTGCACAACATCATTTAGATTCTCCAGATAACACTTTAGAAGTTTTTGTTTCTACAGATTTTGATGGTTCAGATGTATTAAGTGCTACTTGGGAACCTATCTCAGCAAATGTACCATCACAATCAAATTCTTGGTACGAGTTTATTGATTCTGGATTAATTGATATCTCTGATTATTCTGGAACAGTTTATGTAGCTTTTAAAGTTACAGGATCTGGTACAGACGAAACTCTTGATGGTGCATACCAAATAGATAACTATAAAGTATTAGCTAATTAATTTTTGCTTTTAATTAAATATTTTAAAACCTGCTAGAACTCTAGCAGGTTTTTTAATTTTAGACCAACATAATCAATGTCAATTTTCGATTCATTATTTTTCAATGTATTTAAGCATTATAAAGATGCTAAAAGCAAAAAAGCTAACCAGATAGCAACTGTCTATATTTCTATATTACAATGTGCTTTAGTATTAGTTTTAGGAGTGTTTTTTGCTGGATTTTTTAAGCAAATGAATATGGAAACCATGTCTCAAGATAAAGCTTGGGTCCTTTTTATTATGGTATCTGTTTTTATATTCTTTAAAAATTGGATGCAGTATGCAGGCAGAAAACGTAAAGTACTAAATGCCAAAATGCTTAAAAAGAAATCAGCTAACTATTCTATTTATTTATTATGGCTATTGCCAATAGCGTGTATTCTATTGGCCTTTATTATTTGGCAAGCTGTTTAAATTTCACTTTTTTAAAATAATGTAAACTGGAAAGTGATCACTAAATCCACCATGATATTTTTTTCCAATATAAGTTCTAAAAGGTGAGCCCTTATGCCTCCCATTTGAGTTTTTTAAAAAAGGAGCATCAAAAATATTCGCATGTTCAAACTTTAAATTATCTTCTTCAGGTTCAATTAAATTATTTGTAAAAAAAATCTGATCAAATACAAGCCATTTTCGTTTGTGAGTTACAGTTCCTCTTTTGTAACTTTGAAAGCCTTCCATTGGATTAAATAATTTTAAACCATCAACTAAGCGTTTAACATTATAGCAATTAGGCTCTTCATTAAAATCTCCCATAACAATAATTTTCGAATTGGAATCATCATTTTGTAGGGATGAAATAATCTCTGCTACTTTGTTTGAAGCTGCTAAGCGTTTGTGTTCTGTCTCTTTTTCTCCTGCTCTTCTGGAAGACCAATGATTAATAATTAAATGGATTTTAACGTCGTCTAGAAATCCAGAAACCAATAATATATCTCTAGTATAATCTGCCTTGTAAGCATTATTAAATAATTCTATAGAATAAGGTATAGATGTTTCTACTTTGAAAACTGAAGTATCGTAAACCAAAGCGACATCAATCCCTCGTTCATCTTTAGAATTATAATGAATAAAACGATATTTGAAATTCTTTAAGTACTTTGATGCGATTAAATTTTTAATAACAGATGCATTTTCAACCTCAGCTAACCCTATTATTGCAGGATGTTTATTGGTTTCTAACATGCCAATATTTGAAATAGCAAATCCAATTTTATTTATTTTTTCTCCAAAACGTTTAGCTGTCCACCTTTTGTCTGCAGTTGGTGTTAAATCGGAGTCATTGGTTTTTTCACTATCGTAAATATCAAACAGATTCTCTGTATTGTAAAATGCTATAGTATGTTTCTTGATTGTACTCATAAAATTTAATAATGTATAAAAATATAAAAATTAAAATGCTTACAATTATGTAACTTTACCCTTTAATTAAAAGTATGATAGAGAAGAAAGACTTTGTTTTAGAAAAATCTGTTTTAATTGGTGTTGTAACTAAAGATCAAGATGAAGCCAAGTCTAAAGAATATTTAGACGAGCTGGAGTTTTTAACTTTTACTGCAGGTGGTGAAGTTATAAAAAGATTCACTCAAAAAATGGATATGCCTAACCCAAAAACATTTATCGGGACAGGTAAAATGGAAGAAGTTAGAAAATTTATTAGCGAAAATGAGATTGGTACAGCTATTTTTGATGATGAGTTATCTGCTGCTCAAGAACGAAATATTAGCAAAATATTAGAATGTAAAGTTTTAGACAGAACCAATTTAATATTAGATATTTTTGCTCAAAGGGCTCAAACTAGTTATGCTAGAACTCAAGTAGAATTAGCGCAATGTGAATATTTATTACCTCGTTTAAAAGGTATGTGGACGCATCTTGAACGACAAAAAGGAGGAATAGGAATGCGTGGACCAGGAGAAACAGAAATTGAAACAGATAGACGTATTGTTAGAGATAAAATTACACTTCTAAAGGCAAAAATAAAGACCATAGATAAGCAAATGGCTATACAACGAGGAAATCGTGGAAAAATGGTTCGTGTGGCTTTAGTTGGTTATACCAATGTAGGGAAATCAACTTTAATGAATGTGATTAGTAAAAGTGATGTCTTTGCCGAAAACAAGTTATTTGCAACTTTAGATACGACTGTTAGAAAAGTGGTTATTCAGAATTTACCCTTTCTATTAAGTGACACTGTTGGGTTTATTAGAAAGCTGCCTACCCAATTGGTTGAAAGTTTTAAAAGCACACTAGATGAAGTTCGAGAGGCTGATTTATTACTTCATATTGTGGATATATCTCATCCAAATTTCGAACATCATATAGATTCAGTAAATAAGATTTTAGGAGAGATAGGCAGTTCGGATAAGCCTGTTATTATGGTGTTTAATAAAATTGATGCCTATCACCCAGAACCTTTTGATGAAACTGATTTAATTGCTGAAAGAACGGAAGTTCATTATACATTACAAGAATGGAAAAAGACTTGGATGAATCGAGTAGGTAAAAACGCTTTGTTTATTTCTGCGCTTAATAAAGAAAATATAGACGATTTTAAAAAACGGGTTTACGATGAAGTTCGAGAAATACATGTAACACGTTTTCCATATAATCATTTCTTATATCCGGATTACAGCGAAGAATCAAACTAAAAGTGTGAAATTTGACGCTTTTAGTTTGATTCTTTGTTAGAAACCAACATTTATACCTAAACCAAATACTTCACGAATTTGGAACCCTTGAAATGAATTGTCATCGTATATTGTCTGGAAAGTAAGATTTGTCGAAAAGACATCATTTATTTTCATAACAATATTCATCGTGTAATCTATATCAACATTTAGAGGCTTGTTTAAATAGTTAGAATATAAATTCAAGATATTTTCCATAGAAATATTCTTCATGATGTCAAACTTGTAATAGCCACGAAAATTAAATCCAAATTCATATAACATTTTTTTGCCAGGAGCGACACCATAGGTTTCTATATCATTACTAGATTCGTAATATACATTATTCATGTCATCGTCGTTTATTGTATATATTTCACTGGTTATAAATGTAAATTTAGAGGTTAAAGGTGAAAAGTTGGCATGTAAGTTTTTGTTTTTTTTCCATAAAAATCCAGGTCCAAAACTCCAATAGGCAGGTTTAAAAAACCCTGACGTTGGAAAACCTTCATTATCACCGTTAAAATCTTCATTATAGTCATAACCATTACTAAATTGAGTCCTAAAGTTCATAAAAAATGAAAAACTCCAATACTCTTTTTTCATAGCACGTCCAACTACTGAGTTAAGTTCTAATCTATCATCAGTTTTACGCATACCATCATCATCATTAATAGTAATGCCATAACTAGCTAATATTTTACTATCCCATAGCCAAGCCCCTTTTTTGTAATCAAAATCATAGTTAATACCTAAATTAGCCGCAAGATTGTTATCGCCTCCTGGTTGCCAGTTTGAAAATGCTGATTGGTTAATAAGAAGAGTTATTTTGCCATCATGAGACCAACCATCTAAAGAGTCGGATGCAGTATCCGTATCTTCAGTTTGTCCTTTTATAAGGTTACATGTAATTAAAATTAGAAATAGAAGAATTAATTTTTTCATCATTTATAATGTTTAACTATAATAGCTACAAATAATAAAAGTGCACTTGTGCGCTTTTATATAAGCTTTAAATAGTATTAGAAATTATAACTTAAACCAAACGTCGTGTAAACTTGTAAGTCGTTATCAACATTTTCAAAAGTTGGTTCAGCTTCTGTAACTGGATTCCATTGTCCAAAAGCGTAATTAAGGGCTTCTTGTTTGTTGTCTCTTAATCCTAACTCAAAACCAAGACCAATACCCTTCCAAACCGTATAACTTAAAGAGTTAATCCATGTCCAGTTAGATAAATTAGAATCCTCATAACTCATAAAAGCTGAAAGATTTGTGTTGAATTTTAAACCACCAAAATCACGATTGTAATTTGCAACCACTTTAGCACCTAAAGAAGATTCAAAAATGGCATCATTATCAGCAAAAACAAAATTATAGTTTAAAGGGTGTACAACTACCATTAAATTCTCAACTGGAGTCCATGTAATACCAACACCAAGATCTAAATAACCAGGATCGTTAAAATTATTAATTAATGTTGTTCTGTATTCTGCTAAAGTTGAAGCAGCTAAATTTTTAGCTATTTTATAACCAAAAAGAGATGTTATATTAAAGACATCGCTAGATTCTCTAAAATTATCATCATCATTAGGGTCATCTTTGTCATCAAATTTCACCCAACTTAAATTAATGTTAGCCGTATTATACCAGAAGTATTTTTCTCTATCTAATTTGGCATGAGGGTTTACTGTAATAGTTATGTTACCTGCTGAATTGTTAGGAGAACCTTGACCATACCAATTGTTGAAACTTGAAAAACTAGCTCCAATTGTACCAAAAGCACCAAATTTCCAGCCAGGATAAGTGTCAATTTGTTTCTGTAAAGCATCTACATCTGCTTGTAATGTTTTAATAGAATCATTTTTAGCTGCTTTTTCAGCTTTCAACTCTTCTTTTGTTTGGGCGAATCCTGTTGAAATAGTAAAAACTAAAATAAGGACTGAAAGTATTTTTTTATTCATTTTAAATGTCTTTAAGGGATTATTAGATAAATAAAAGCCTGCAAATATATAGCTTAGAATAGATTAAACAAAAATTTTTGAAATATTAAACCACCAAAACTACAAGTGACACTTAATTAGTTCTTAGACTTTTTAAACAAAGGAACAGATGAACAAGCTTCTCCATACATAATGGAAGTAGCTATAGGTTTTAGTTTTTCAGTAATCATCAAAAAAGCATTTCTTGGAACTGGTTTGTTTGAACAGCCTTTTATAATTACTGGTTTGTTTTTAAAAACGTCTAAATTTAAATAAATAATAATGTCTTGATAAATGGAAGATTCAAGAGTCTCAAGATCTCCAATAATAGTTTTTTTAGAGATAGACTCTAATTCAAGAATAATTAGCATGTAAGCCCAAGCTGGAATAATGGCATCAGTTGAGCAAGTTAGAGCCACGTAATTATCTTGATATTGAGACCAATTATGCTGTTTTATGTGTTCTCTAAAATCTTTTTCACGCAATACAAAACCATCAAATAACCAGTCTTTAATATCAATTAAAACACGTTTTCCTTCCGGATAATAGTCTTCAAGATCTAAGACAGCTAATTTGCTATTCGCAACGCGATTTATTATTTCCTCTTTCAATGTATGTTTTTTGTTGTAAAATATTTACAGCATTCCAAGTTCTAATTTAGCTTCTTCACTCATTAGTTCTTGTGTCCAAGGTGGATCGAATGTTATTTCTACTTCAGCCGATTTCACATCGTTTAAAGATTTTACTTTTTCTTCAACCTCTAGAGGTAAAGTTTCAGCAACAGGACAATTAGGTGTAGTAAGTGTCATTAAAACTTTTACTTCATAATCTTCATTTACAAAAACATCGTAAATTAATCCTAATTCGTAAATATCTACTGGTATTTCTGGATCATAAATGGTCTTAAGCACGCGAACTATTTTTTCGCCTAATTCTGTTGTATCTATAGTTGTTTCACTCATTATTACAATTGTGTTTGGTATGCAATGGCATACATTTTTAATTGTTTAATCATACTCACCAAACCATTTGCACGAGTTGGCGATAAATGTTCTTTTAAGCCAATGTCATCAATAAAACCTGTGTTGGCTTCTATAATGTCTTTTGGACTTTGATTAGAAAACACACGAATTAAAATGGCAATAATTCCTTTGGTAATAATAGCATCACTATCTGCAGTAAAAACAATTTTTTCATTAATTAAATCTGCATGAACCCATACTTTACTTTGACAGCCTTTTATAGTGTTGTCTTCGGTTTTAAATTGCTCGTCTATTAGTGGTAAGGTTTTACCTAAATCAATCATATATTGATAGCGTTCTTCCCAATCTTCAAACATGGAAAATTCATCAATAATTTCGTTCTGTATGTCTTGAATATTCACTGTTTTTATTTTATGTAAAAATACAATAAGAAAAGGTACTAATCAATTTTTTGCTTCTTTTCAGAGAGCTTTAAAATGGCATTTACTAATGGAGTCATTTCTTTGTTAGGATCTCCATGGTCAAATTCTGGAGTTTGGTATGTTTTTCCTTGATGAGTAATCTTTAATGTGGCTATAGCTGCACCATCATAGAGTCTTTTCTCGGTTGGGGCTTCATAAGTTTTAAGCTCTTCTAAATTTAAAGACTTAAATATTTCTATAATCGCATCAGATTCTTCTTGAGTACAATCAATACTTGTTGGACTTGATGTTCTATCTTTTTGAACAGTTATTTTGTTATTTTCAAAAACATATTGATTAAACAAGCCTCTTGAAAGAGCAGTGTATTCTATGATAAAGCTATTATCTTGTTTGGCATCTAGCAATACATCGTCACCATTAAGTAGTATTAAATTTTGGTTTTCTATAGTAAACGAATTAGCCTTAGAGAGTGCCTCAAGCATATTCATTTCAATTTTATTTATTTTATCCATACATGCCATTCTTGTTGAAGCCAGTGGGCCAAATGAAATGCTATTTCCAGTTATTTTATAACTACCAGAAAAACGATTACAACCAGAGAATCCAGAAACAGTATTTGTACTATCATTAAATTGTAGCGTTAAGTGATGCTCTGAAACGTTTTCGTTTCCAATATTAGAAACTACGTACTTTTCTGTAATGGTATTGATAGATTTCTTATTGTCTTGCATAGCATGTACGCCTTTGGTGTTGCAACAAGATGTAAAAGTAGAAATGGTAAGTATTAGAGTAAGAATTTTCATTTGATATCATATTTTTATTTAGATGTAAATATAATATACAAAAAAGACGCCAAAGTTGGCGTCTTTTAAATTTATATATGATTTTTTTAGTTAGCCATTGTAGCTCTAGGTCCACCTGATGCAAATAAAGCACGCATTCTAGATTTTTGACCTTCTGAGAACATGTACATACAACCGTCTTCAACATAATCCATATAATTCATTGTCATATCGTTTGAACGACAATTAACAGTTGGATAAGAAGGGCAACCATAGTTAGGAGCATCAGAAGTTGGTGTGTCAGCAACAAAATCATCTCTGTTACATCTACCATCTCCCCAAATATGACGTAGGTTTAAGTAATGTCCTACTTCATGAGTAGCAGTTCTACCTTCATCATAAGGAGCAGACACATAACCTGTATTTCCAAAATATTGTGGAGAAATTACAACACCATCTGTTGAAGAACTTCCTCCAGGAAATTGTGCATATCCTAAAATACCACCTCCAATATTACATACCCAAATATTTAGGTGTGTACTTGGTGTAACTGGAGGATAAGCTGATTTCATAGCATCATTAGTTCCCCAAGATGTTCTTGAATTTGAATGTCTAAAAGTACCAGCTAATGTAAAGTTAATTTCAGAGTCGGCTACAACACCAGCAAATTCTGAAGGAACTTGATTGATATCGTTATTTGAAGCTCTAAAATCATCATTTAATACATTAATTTGAGAGTTTATTTGTGTGCTACTTATGTTTTCAGTTGAGTTACTATATATTACATGAACATATACAGGAATGTTTATTACACCAGTAACTTCTCCACCTCCACCAGAGCCACCTCCACCAGGTCCTCCACCATTTCCGTTTCCGTTTCCACTGGGTTTTTTACCAGTTATTAGTGATCGAGTATCATATTCAATGTCAAACATCCTTTGTTCTAAACTAGAATCTTCATTTAATTGTCTGTTTAGATTTACCATAGAGTAGCAAGATTTGTTTTTGCCTTGTGCAAGTCTTGATGTTTCATCTACATCTGCATCAGTGTAAACATAAAAGTCACTCATATCAACTTTTGATTGATCTGTGTTTTCAATTGAATTTTGATCGTCATTACAAGATGTAAATAACATGGCTAAAGCAGCCATTCCTAAAAATACTTTTTTCATACTTGGGATTATTTGGTTAAAATTTTGATGAATATATATTTTTTCTGTAAAAATTTTCTGATATCCATAAAAAAATTATCATTTTTTCGATGAAATGCAAAAAGCGTACTTTTCGTTTAAACCAAAAAAAACATCCACTGGATGTTAATAAAATGATTGCCAAAAAGTTAAGGTTATGAAAGCATCATTTTGGCTTTTTTTACTCCTTCAACCAAAATATCAATTTCTTCTTTTGTATTATAAAATGCAAAAGATGCTCGAACGGTTCCTGGAATTTTATAGAAATTCATAATAGGTTGTGCACAATGATGACCAGTTCTAACAGCAATTCCCATTTTGTCTAAAATTGTTCCAACATCGTATGGATGAATGCCATCTAAATTAAATGAAATAACAGATGTTTTATTTTTAGAAGTTCCATAAATTTTTAAGCCTTCTATTTCTAAAAGTTTCTTAGTAGCGTAATCTAAAAGATCATGCTCATAAGTTGAAATTTCATCGAAACCAATAGCATTTAAATAATCGATAGCTGCACCAAAAGCAATACCACCACATATATTAGGTGTTCCAGCTTCAAATTTGTGAGGCAAGTTAGCAAAGGTTGTTTTTTCGAATGTGACTTCAGCAATCATTTCTCCTCCACCTTGATAAGGAGGCAACTTATTTAGCCATTCTTCTTTTCCGTAAAGCATGCCAACTCCTGTTGGGCCACACATTTTATGGGCTGAAGCTACGTAAAAATCGATATCAAGAGCTTGAACATCTGGTTTTAAATGAGGACAGGCTTGAGCACCATCAACCAAAACAGCAGCATTGACTTGGTGTGCTTTTTCAATAATGTCTTCAATTGGATTGATCGTTCCCAATGCGTTTGAAATATGATTTACAAATACCAGTTTCGTTTTATTAGAAACGAGTTTGTCGAATTCTTCCATGACTAATTCGCCTGTTTCATTCATAGGAATAACTCTTAGTTTAGCTCCAGTTTTTTCACATAACATTTGCCAAGGCACAATATTACTATGGTGTTCTAAAGCTGAAACAATAATCTCATCATCTTTTTTTAATAAGGATGCAAATCCATGAGCTACTAAATTGATACTTTCTGTGGTGCCAGAAGTCATAATAATCTCATGCGCATGTTTGGCATTAAAATGAGCTTGAATTTTGTGCCTAGCTTCTTCGTATTTATCGGTAGCCTCTTGACTTAAAGTGTGAACACCTCTGTGAATATTTGCGTTGTAATTTGAATAATAATCTACAATAGCATCAATAACCTGAATAGGTGTTTGAGACGTTGCTCCATTGTCTAAATACACTAAAGGTTTACCATGTACTTTTCTTGAAAGTATGGAGAAGTCTTTTCTTATGGTTTCTATGTTGAACATAGCTTTATAAATCAAATCCTATATTAACACCTAGTTTAGTAGCAATTATTCTATTAATTCGTTGTTTTAATTCTGGTATTTTCACAGAACTTAATACATTATTACTAAACGCATACATTAATAAGGCTTTGGCTTCTTTTTCAGGAATTCCTCTTGAACGCATATAAAACAAAGCACTTTCATCTAATTGTCCAATAGTACAACCATGAGAACATTTTACATCGTCTGCAAAAATTTCTAATTGAGGTTTTGTATTTATAGATGCTTTATCACTAACTAAAATGTTATTATTTGCTTGAAAAGCATTCGTTTTTTGTGCTTCTTTATTTACAAGTACTTTTCCGTTGAAAACTCCAGTTGAACCATCATCAAAAATTCCTTTATAATCTTGGTGACTTTCACAATTTGGTTCTATATGATGCACCATAGTATTATGGTCTACATGTTGTTTGTTTCCAATAATTGTCACACCTTTTAATGTAGAATCGATGCGCTCACCATTTTGGTAGAAATTTAAATTGTTACGAGTTAATTTTCCTCCAAAAGAAAAGGTATGCACAGAACAATGACTTTCTTGTTTTTGGTTGATAAAAGTGTTGTCTATTAAGGACGCATGCTCATTATCGTTTTGTACTTTATAGTAATCAACAATAGCACGTTTATTCGCAAATATCTCTGTAACGCTGTTTGTTAATACAGGGTTTTCTGTTAAGCTTTGATGACGTTCAATAATCTGTACGTGAGAATTCTCGTTTACAACAATTAAATTTCTAGGTTGTTGCATTAAAGCAGATTCATTTCCTGTAGAGAGGTGGATGATTTGAATGGGTTTATCTACTACTTTGTTTTTTGGAATTTGAATGTAAGCTCCTTCTTGAGAAAAAGCCGTATTTAAAGATGTTAAACTGTCTTTAGGAGCAATTTTATTAAAATAGTTTTTAATAATAAGCTGATATTTTGGTTTGTTTAATGCAGCAGACATTAAACAAACATCCAAACCATCATGAGTTGTTTGAGACAGATGAGATGAATATCTACCATCGATGAAAACTATTTTGTAACTATCAATATCATGAATAAAATATTTTTTAACATCATGATATTCTATAGAATTTTCACTTTTAGGAAACACACTATAATCATGTTTTAAAACAGATTTTAATGAGGTGTATTTCCAAGCTTCATCTTTTTTTGATGGAAAGCCTTGTGTTTCGAATATTTTAATCGCTTCACTTCTTACATCATGAACAGGTGAATCGATGTCTATACGATTTTCGAAAGCTAAAAAGGATGATATGAGTTTTTCTTTTAATTCCATTTTACTGTCATTCCTGCAAAGGCAGGAATCTTTTTAATTCAATTATACTACAAAGACTACTAAGCGTTTACTTCTTCCTTAATCCAATCGTAACCTTTTTCTTCGAGTTCGTGGGCCAATTCTTTACCACCAGATTTTACAATTTTGCCATTGTATAAAACATGGACAAAATCTGGTACGATATAATCTAGTAATCTCTGGTAATGTGTTATAACAATTACAGCGTTGTCTTTACTTTTTAGCTTATTAACACCATTTGCTACAATACGTAAAGCATCGATATCTAAACCTGAATCTGTTTCGTCAAGAATGGCAAGTTTTGGTTCTAACATGGCCATCTGAAAAATTTCATTTCTTTTTTTCTCACCACCTGAAAAACCTTCATTTAATGAACGAGATAAAAATTTTCTATCTATTTCTAATAATTCAGATTTTTCACGAATTAATTTCAGCATGTCTTTAGCTGGCATTTCTTCAAGACCTTTAGCTCTCCGTGTTTCGTTTATAGCAGCTTTCATGAAATTTGTTACCGAAACCCCAGGAATTTCTACTGGATATTGGAACGATAAAAATATGCCTTTATGTGCTCGTTCTTCAGCAGACAATTCTTCAATATCTTCGTTATTAAGAAGTATTTCTCCTTCAGTAACTTCATACTCTTCTTTTCCAGCAATTACAGAAGCCAAGGTGCTCTTGCCAGAACCATTTGGGCCCATAATGGCATGAACTTCTCCAGGGTTAACTTCTAAATTAATACCTCTTAAAATAGCTTTGTCTTCAACACCTGCTTGTAGGTTATTTATCTTTAACATATTTAATAATCTTAATAATGTATTATATCTTATTTCTTAGTTTCTGAACTAGCCTTTTTTTCAGTTCCTAATTTTACGACATCTTTTCTATTTGGGTCTGGCTCGCTTACTTTTAAAATTTCTTTTACTTCAATTCTTAACGGCCAACCTTCTTCACCTTCAGGTTTAGGAATAATGTTACCTTTTATTACAACCGGAACCATGTCTGTTGGCTCTATTTTATGTTTTTTAACATATTTGTCTAATTCATGCATTTTTTCATCTATAATAACTCCATAGACTTCATTTTTTGTTTGAAGCACTGCTGCATCTGCATAATAAACAAAATCACCTTCTAGGACTATTAGTCCATCGTCTTTTTTTTCAGTTTTATTATCTTCATTTTCAATAGTTTCAGTTTTAGAATCGTTTTTACAATTAGTAAATGTTGCAACTGTTAAGAGTAAGATTAATAGTTTTTTCATAATAATTTTTAATTAAATATAGTTGAGATGCTTCGACTGTGCTCAGCATGACATTTCATTCTAATAAGTTTATCCAACACTTCCTTCTAAGGAAATTTCTAATAATTTTTGAGCTTCTATAGCAAATTCCATAGGAAGCTTATTTAACACATCTTTACTAAATCCATTAACAATTAAAGCAATGGCTTTTTCGGTGTCTATACCACGTTGGTTACAGTAAAAAATTTGGTCTTCACCAATTTTACTTGTTGTTGCTTCGTGTTCTATTTGAGCCGATTTATTCTTTGCTTCTATATATGGAAATGTATGTGCACCACAATCGTTTCCCATTAGTAAACTATCGCATTGAGAAAAGTTACGAGCATTATCTGCATTAGCATTTATTTTAACTAATCCTCTGTATGAGTTTTGAGATTTTCCTGCTGAAATTCCTTTAGAAATAATAGTTGATTTGGTGTTTTTTCCCAAATGAATCATTTTAGTTCCAGTATCTGCTTGCTGAAAATTATTAGTAACAGCAATGGAATAAAATTCGCCTACCGAGTTATCTCCTTTTAAAATGCAACTTGGATATTTCCAAGTAATAGCCGAACCAGTCTCTACTTGTGTCCAAGAAATTTTAGCATTTTTTTCGCAAATACCACGTTTAGTTACAAAATTGTAAACACCACCTTTACCTTCAGCATTTCCTGGATACCAGTTTTGTACTGTCGAATATTTTATTTCGGCACCATCAAGTGCAATGAGTTCAACAACAGCTGCATGCAATTGATTTTCGTCTCTGCTAGGAGCAGTACAACCTTCTAAGTAGCTCACATAACTTTCTTCATCTGCTATTAAGAGTGTACGTTCAAATTGTCCTGTTCCAGCTTGATTGATTCTAAAATAGGTTGATAATTCCATTGGGCAACGAACACCTTTTGGAATGTAACAAAAAGACCCATCACTAAATACAGCCGAATTTAAAGCAGCATAAAAGTTGTCTTTTTGTGGAACTACAGTTCCAATATATTTTTTTACTAACTCTGGATGTTCACGAATTGCTTCGCTAATAGAGCAGAAAATAATGCCTTTTTCATTTAAAGTTTTCTTGAAAGTTGTAGCCACTGAAACCGAGTCTACAACCACATCCATAGCAACACCAGCAAGTTTTTTTTGTTCATCTAAAGAGATACCTAGTTTTTCGAAAGTTGCTAATAATTCTGGGTCAACTTCGTCTATACTATCGTATTTTGGTTTACTATTTGGAGCAGAATAATAAGAAATGGCTTGAAAATCTGGTTTTACGTAATCGACATTTGCCCATTCTGGTTCAATCATTTCTTTCCATGCACGAAAAGCTTCTAAACGCCATTCAGTCATCCATACAGGTTCTTCCTTTTTAAGAGAAATCCCTTTTACAATGTCTTCATTTAAACCTATAGGAAATGTGTCTGACTCAATATCTGTATAAAAACCATATTCGTATTCTTTGGTTTTTAATTCTTCTCTTAAATCGTCTTCTGTATATTTATTACTCATAAGTTATTTTTAAAGTGAAAACGATTCGCCACAACCACAAGTACGATTTGCATTTGGATTGTTAAAAACAAATCCGACTCCGTTCAAACCTCCTGAATAATCAAGAGTGGTTCCAATTAAATATAAAAAGCTTTTTTTGTCTACAATAATTTTCACATCATTGTCTTCAAAAATTTTATCTCCTTCTTGCTGTTCTTTGTCAAACTTTAAATCGTAAGACAAACCAGAGCAGCCACCACTTTTTACGCCAACACGAACATAATCTGTTGCAGAGTTAAAACCATCGTCAGTCATTAGTTCAATGACTTTTTTTTTGGCTATTTCAGATACTTTAATCATATTCTTTAATTAGATTCATTCACGTGAAACCGTCATTAATACTACTAGAAATATTATTAAGAAGGTTTCTAAATAGAAACGCAAATATACAATATCTGTCTAATTTTCCCACAGAACCTAACATTATATTAGTATATAGTTAAATAGGTTTTAATTATGGAATTTGAAAGTCTGGATTATTAATAAATGAAGGGTCTGAAAGAGATAGCAAGAAGGCTTTTAAGTCTGATTTATCTTGAGGTGATAAGTGTACACCACCTTCATCTACTTTTTTCATAAGTGGATCAATAGTAGGTGAATCTTGTAAGCCTTCGCTATAGTGATTAATAACTTCATCTAACGTGTTAAATCTACCATCATGCATATAAGGAGCAGTAAAAGCCAAATTTCTAAGAGAAGGTGATTTAAACTTCCCGTTGTCTGCTGGGTCACCACTAATTTCACCTAAGCCTAAATCTGTAAAAGTGGCATCGAGACCATTGTTGTGAAAAATATTGTCTGTCCATAGTGGATTGTTTGGATTGCCATGACAATGAAAACAATCGCCTTTAGTTTCGTCCATAAAGACGTTTAAACCATTTTGCTCTTCTGTAGTTAATGTGGCTTGACCAAGAGAAAATCTATCAAATTTTGAATTAGCCGATATTAGTGTTCTTTCAAATTGCGCCATAGCTTTGGTAGCTAATTCTTTGGTGATAGTTACACCTCCAAATGCTGCTTGAAATAAATCGGGATATTCATTGCTCTGTTGCAGTCTCGAAATAACCATTTCCCATGTGTTGTGCATTTCTACAGGATTTGTAACAGGCTCGATTGCTTGATGTTCTAAGCTGAATACGCGACCATCCCAAAAGAAATTTTCATCGTAATTCCATGCTAAATTAAATAAAGGCATGGAGTTTCTGTTTCCTGCTATTCCATCAATACCAATGCTAAATCTTGTACTATCTGTAAATGCGTTTTGAGGCGCATGACAAGAAGCACATGCTTGCGTATTATCTGCAGATAATATTGGATCGAAGAATAGTTTTTTACCTAAAGCAATGCCTTCAACTGTTTGAGGGTTATTTGTTGGAATAACTGGAGAAATAATATTTTCTTCAAAGAGAGTTGGGATATCTATTGGTTGTGGTGTTGCTGAATAAGGCACATAGCTATCTGTTGTTTCATTTGAACAAGAGCTTAAAATGAAACATAGAATATAAATAATATGGAAAGGTTTGTTTTTCAAACGTTTTGAATTATTGAGAAATACTTCCTAAACTAAAGGCGTTTTGTCCATTTTCATACATCATAACTTGTGCATCAAAATTTGGCATAAGCATGTTATTTAATATATTTAAATTCCATTGGTTTGGATTTTTAAACCACTCTGCTATATTCATTTCTATGTTAAAAGAAATATTATTAGATACATTAACAGCTCCTAAATCAACAGTAAAAAAAGTGTCTTGAAATAATAAATCTGGAGCATTTGTCATGTTTACAGCTCTAATTGTATGATATGCATATCCTATTTCTACATCAGCATCATTAATAAACTTTCCTTCAAGTTGCATGTAATGATATCCTCCACCCATCATATCTGGTACGTTCCAAGATGCAGAATTTAAATCAGGATAATTATTATTGTAATTATCGTCATTATTAAACCCAAAAGTAAACGATACATTTTCGTAAGACCCAGTTGGGATATCAATATCTGGAGCATACACCAAACCTGAATCATTTGTAACATCAATTAAATTATAACCATCTATGACAATTGTTTCGCCATTAGATTTATGAAATGTCACGTTAGATATTAGGTGTCTTAATTTTTCGATGCTCATTTCTTCTCCATTTGCATTTATGTATTGAATGGTGTTGAAATTTGTGCTTGTAACTGAAATCCCATCCCAATTATGAGAAAAATTAAATGTTGCGTTGACATTTTGAGGCACATTATTTGGCTGATTATCATCATCGCTACTACAAGAAAAAGCAAGGGTAATTAAGGTTAAGAGAGCTGCAATTTTTTTCATTATTCATTAATTTTTATAAGTAAAACATCATTAAATCCTTTATTTTCTATAATATCTCCATCATTACTTTCAGATTCACCAACAGAGATTACTGAATTGTCATTTAGTTCGATGGCATCAAGAGCATAATCTACATTAGAGCCTCCAAAAGATTTTTGCCAAATAAGGGAGCCTTGTGAGTTTATTTTAAATACCCACGCATCATTTTGACCTTGATTATTAGTTAAATCTCCTTCAGAGCTTCTGGATTGACCTGAAATTAAAAATCCATTGTCTTGAGTTGTTTTAATAGATCGACTTACATCGAAACTACTTCCACCAAAAGATTTCTCCCAAATTAATTCACCTAATGGAGATGTTTTAATAACCCAAACGTCTGCACCACCAAAATTTTGAGATATATCTAAATCGTTACTTCTAGTGTCGCCAACAATAATAAAATTACCATCGTTAGTGGCAGCTATCGATCTAGCTTCATCAATTTGTGTTCCACCATAAGTTTTTTCCCAAAGTAACTCTCCTGTTTCAGAAATTTTTATAACCCAAAAATCATATTCTCCTTTATTGTTTGAAACATCTACATCATTACTATCTGAAGAACCTACAATTATATAACCATTGTCTTCAGTTTGAACCACATCATAAGGTGTGTCTGTAAAAGAGCCACCATAATATTTGCTCCATTGAATACTGCCACTAGAATCCAGTTTAATTGCCCAGTAATCACCACCTGCATGTTGAGAATTATGTGTTCTGGTATTGCCTGCTCCACCTGAAGCAGTGACATCTAGAGCACCAACTAAAAGATACCCATTGTCAGCTGTTTGTGTAAAGGAAATTCCATTATCTAAACCAGCATACCCAAAAGATTCTTGCCAGCTAATATTACCAGTGGCATCTAGTTTTGCTAGCCAGTAATCTTGTAATCCAGAATTTATAGTAATATCTTGGTCGTTACTATAAGTATAACCTAAAATAGCGTAGCCACCATCTTGAGTTTGAGTTATTTTATTACCTCTATCATCTGCTGAACCACCATAAGTTTTTGACCATTGTAACGTGTTGCTTGAATCAAATTTTAGAACCCAATAATCATATCCTTCCTGAGGTTTATCAGTAATATCTCCATCATTACTTTGTGTATAACCTAATATGGCATAACCTCCATCATTAGTATATGTAATAGATTGCGCTCCATCGTTTTTAGAACCACCATAGGTGCTTACAACATCTATTGAGTTCTGAGGTGGATTTTGAGATGAGTTTTCATCAGAATTACAACTACTCATCAATACAAATAATTGTAAAAAGAAAATAGTTGATATAATTCTATTAAAGAACATGAAATTATAAATTATTAAGTACCGCTTTTTCTAACTATAAATAAGCCTCTATTAATATCACTTATTATAATATTTCCACTTGGAAAATATGGGTAAACATTCCATGCACCTCTAAAACTGGTATTATCATTTTCAGGATAGGTATCAAAATATCCTGTTTCATTCATTGTGCTTGAAGAGACACCTGATATATCAATAATTCTTACGCCAGCAGTATAACTAGCTTGGTAATAGTCGTTACCTTTTACATAACCATTGTGATCTATTGCAGTAGTTGGACCATTGTAATTCATGTGTAAAGTAGGGTTGTCAAGATCACTAAAATCGAAAACAATTGTTCTGGTGTCATTACCAAAACCTAATTCATCTGTTTCATCTCCTAAAAGAAAGTATTTCATATCTTCAGTAAACCATCCTTGATGTACATATCCAATATTATTATATGTAACTGTTGAAATATTTACAGGATTGCTTTTGTCTGTAACATTAGCTATAACAACTTCATTAGCATTAGAGCCTATTAAAATTTCTTGACCAGCATAATCTGGATCTGGACCATTATAAGTCACTACTTGAGCATCATGTGAATATCCTGGAAAATTCCCTTCGTTAATTGGGCTAGTTGGGTTTTGTATATTAATAAACAATGGACCACCAGAATTCATATCACTACCTACAATATAAGCATATCCAGATATTTCATTTATTACGATATTATGTGCGCTTCCAAATTCTGTAAAATGAGCATCTGCAGTAAAATTCTCTGGAGGATTTGCTACGTTTCTTAATCTTGTTAAATCGAAAATTTGCATGCCATGACCTGATGCTTCGCTTACAATAAATGCATAGTCGTTATAAACTTTTACATCTCTCCACTTGTTTCCACTACTTCCAGGATTAGCAGTAGCTAATTTACCTAATAAAATAGGAGCTGTTGGATCTGTCATATCCACAAAAGCAGTACCTTGAGTTGAGCATACTAACGCATATTCCTTATTAGTTGTAGGGTCAGTCCAACCCCAAGAATCGTTACCTTCTGCTCCAGGTTCAGCTAATTCATCTAAAGGAATATAACCCATTAAATCATAATCATTACAGGAATAAGGTCCTGCCATGCCGTTTTCGCATGGATATAATGGAGTTAAAGTTGGATTATCTTCACAAGCATCACCAATGCCATCATTATCTGAATCTTCTTGATTTGGATTGAAATCATTTGGGCAGTTATCAGTTGAATCCGGAACACCATCGTCATCAGTATCCACAATAGTTACTGGGTCAACTGGTTCATCATCACAAGATTGAAAGCTAGAAATAAGAACACATCCTACAAAAAAGTATTTAAGGATGCTTAATGGGTTTTTAAAAATTAACATTAGCATATTTTTATTAATTAGAATTTAGGAAGCAATTTAAAACGTAATTAACCATAAATTATTGTTTAAAATACGTTTAAAACCCAACTATCTACTCAAATGATAGTTAATGTATAGATGTGTTTTCACAAAAATAAAAGAATAATAGAAATTTGAGTTAATAGATGGTTAAATTTTGTGTTAAATCTTATTCTAATTTGCAATTGGCAGGTTTTTATTACTCTTTATGTATACAGATATAAATAAGCTTCTTATTTTTGCATCATGATAGAAGATAAAAATCAGAGTAAAACACCTTTAAGTGAATTAGGAGAGTTTGGTCTAATTGACCACCTAACAAAAGATTTTTCAATTAAGAAAAAATCAACTGTTAAAGGAATAGGTGATGATGCTGCCGTTTTAGATTTCAAAGATGAACAAATTGTAGTTACTACAGATATGCTTGTAGAGGGTGTTCATTTTGATTTAAGTTATATGCCGTTAAAGCATTTAGGGTATAAAGCCATGATTGTAAACCTGTCTGATATATATGCAATGAATGCTAAAGCAACTCAAGTTACGGTTTCTATTGCTGTTTCAAATAGGTTTCCATTAGAAGCCATAGAAGCTCTTTATTCTGGAATAAAAACAGCAGCTAGTTTATATGATGTTGATGTTGTTGGTGGAGACACAACATCTTCAACTACCGGATTAATTATTTCAATCACTGCTATTGGGACTACTAAATCTAAAGATGTTGTTTACAGAAGTGGCGCAAAATCAAACGATTTGTTAGTTGTTACAGGTGATTTAGGTGCTGCATATTTGGGGTTACAAGTATTAGAGCGTGAAAAAGAAGTGTTTAAAGTAAACCCACAAAACCAGCCGGATTTAGAAAATTATACTTACATAATTGAAAGACAGCTGAAGCCAGAAGCAAGAAAAGACATTGTGAAATTATTAAATGATTTAGAGGTAAAGCCAACTTCAATGATTGATATTAGTGATGGGTTGTCTTCAGAAATCATGCATCTATGTAAAGAGAGTCAAGTAGGTTGTGAATTATATGAAGATAAAATCCCTTTAGATCCTCAAGTTATTTCTACTTGCGAAGAATTTAATCTTGATAGTACAACAGTTGCCTTAAGTGGAGGGGAAGATTATGAATTACTTTTTACTGTGTCCCAAGAAGATTATACTAAAATAAAAGCGAATCCAAATTTTACAGTTATTGGTTTCATGAAAGATAAAAGTACTGGTATGAACCTAATTACTAGAGCAGAAACAAGCATACCATTAAAAGCTCAAGGATGGAATTCTTTTAATAACTAGTTAATTGATGAGCAAATGTTTTATTTTTTATATATAACATTCGTCTTGTATAAAAATCTTCCAATAATCTATTAATCTCTCTGTATTTTGGAGTTAACTCAGTAAGGTTACCGTTGCTATTTGTAGTTAATTGTTTTTTGCAACACTTACAAGTGTATTCTTTTACATGTGAAGTTACTTTTTTTGAAACTTCATAATTGTGCCCAAAAAGATCGCAATAAATCTTAAGAGCATTCTGGCTGTTAGTAGTTTTATTCATTTTAGTAGGATTTGGGAGCTCTAACTTAAACAAAAAAGCAATATAACAGTCAAAAAGCACTTATTTTTCGATGAAACGCATTAAATTGTAGTCTAATTCTTTCATATTTTCAATATGACTCATGTGTCCATCAGGAAATTCGACTATTTCAACATTCGTATTAGCAAAGGTTATTTTAAGCCTATTTGGTTCAATAACAGGGTCTTTACTGCCAATAATTATTAATTTTTTAGTTAGAAGATTTTTAAAAAAGGTGGTACTATCTTTTCTAATTTTCATTCCTTCATTACAAGCCATATATCCTTGTAAAGATGTTTCTATTGCTTGCTCGAGAGCAGCTTCTAATTCTTTTTTATATAATTCTTTACTTTCATTACTAAACAAATTAGTGAAGGACATTCTTACCATATTCTCAAAATTAGTTTTTACTAATTTATTAGCTCTCGTTCTTAAAAGCTTCCTTTCATCACTATCTGCTTCTGGTGTAGAATTCATTAAACATAAGCCATTTAGAGCCTCTGGGTTCTTTTTAGCAAATGCTAAAGCAACATATCCACCCATAGAATGACCAATAAATGTTGAGGTTTTAATTTTTAAATGATTTAAGACTGCTTCAACAGCTTCAGCCATTAATTCCATACTTTGTATGTATCCTAAACATTCAGATTTTCCATGACCTAATAAATCTATGGTTATAATTTTATGATGTTTTTTTATATTTGGAATTAGTGCATCCCACATACTACTATTTTCTAGAAAGCCATGAAGTAACACAACAGCATCACCTTTTCCTTGTATATTATAATAAATTTGAGTGCCTTTATGGTCTAAAATCATATTTAACTTATATTAGACAAAGATAAAAAGACTTTTAGGGATATGAATAAAACAAGAGAAGTTCTTGTAACTGCATTTGCACTATTCTCGTTATTTTTTGGGGCAGGAAATTTAATTTTGCCGCCATTTTTAGGATACAGTTCTGGTAATGATTGGTTTATTGTTACAATTGGGTTTGCTATCACTGCTGTTTTTATTCCAATATTGGGAATATTAGCACATGCAAAATTGCAAGGAACCATGTTTGATTTCGGAAAGAAAGTATCACCTATCTTTAGTTCTATCTATTGTTTTGCTGTATATATAATTGCTATTTCACTTCCAGCACCAAGAACAGCATCTGTAACTCATGAAATGGCTATTGCGCCTTTTTTTAATTCCAGTGCATTATTAACAAGTACTATTTATTTCGCTTTGGTATTTGTTTTTGTTTTAAATCGATCTAAAATACTTGATTTAATAGGACAATATTTAACACCATTAATTGGTATTATTTTATTGTCTATCATTTTTATTGGGATAGTAACCTCACCTGTTGCAGTTAGTCAGACATTTTTAGAAGCACCAATAGTTAATGGAATATTAGAGGGTTACCAAACTTTTGATGCTATAGGAGCAGTTGTTGTTGGAGCTGTTATAGTTATTTCTTTGAATTTAAAAGGTAATAATTCCTATAATGATAAAAAAGAATTTATTGCTAAATCAGGTTGGATAGCTGGAGGAGGATTATTAGTAATCTATGCAGGATTAATATTATGTGGTTCTTTGTTTCAAACAGAATTTCCAAAAGATGCAACTAGGATTGAAATTTTAACAGGTTTAAGCACATTTACTTTAGGACATATTGGCACTTTAATTCTTAGTGTTTTAGTCGCTTTAGCTTGTTTTACAACAGCTGTTGGTATAGTAACGGGAACTTGCGATTATGTAAAAGGGTTGTTTAAAGATTCTCAAGTTGCTTATGTTATTACAGCTATTTTAGGTTGTTTAATTGGTATTTTAGTTGGGAGTTTTAATGTTAGCTTCATTATAGATATTGCATTGCCAGCTCTTATGTTTATTTATCCAATTACTATCATCTTAATTTTATTAAACTTATTACCAGATCAATATGCTTCAAAATTGGTGTTTAGATTAGTCGTATTTGTTACTATTTTGTTTAGTATTCCAGATTTTTTACAGTTTTTAATTGCTAAAGAAAAAGTACAATTTCTGTTAGATATAATACCATTTTCTAATTTTAGTTTAGGCTGGGTAATACCAGCAACAATAACATTTATTTTAGTTAATATTTTTAAAATGAAATTAAGGTAATTAGAAAAAAATTGTTTGCTCTGTTAATGGAGTGAGTAGGACAATTGGAAATTTATTCCATAATCATTAGTTGAAGCTGCATCTGCAGGAGGTTTGCTATCGTAAGTATAATAAAATTTCAAGCCGACCTTAAAATTATCACTTAGGAGGTTTATTTTTGGATTTAAATTAAAAACAGCTATATGTCTTCCAGAATCAGTAAAATAGGGCAAATAGCTAATATCTGAATCCACCCAAATTTTTGGTGTATTATATTTATAAACCCTCCATACTATTTGAAATATACCAGCAACATCATTTTGTTCCGATATTCCTCCATAAGGTATCTCGTGAGTTAAGTTGATTCCTGTTCCTGCATAAAGTCTATTCCAATTATTATAAGATAAATCTTTTAGCCCCATTAGGTTCATTCCCCATCTTTCTTTTAAGCCTAATTCTGAGTTTTGATTAAAACCTACAGATAACTGTGAAGACCATCCTTCTTTAAATAATCGTTGCCAAGCTAAAGTAACATCTGTTTTTCTGGATCCTAAAGTGTCAGATTGATACGTATTGTTTCCATCCCAAGCTAATTCAAAATATGCTTTCTTTTTCCGAAAATTTATATTTCCAGAGTAGGCAAGATTGCCAATATCACTACCTTTAGAATAATTAAATCCTAAACTAAAATCACCACTCAATTTCAACCAGAAACTACTTTTTATGGGATAAATTTCTACTATATCGCTTATGTTTACTAACTTTTTATCTTGCTTAGTAACAATGTAAACCGTTCTAAAAGTGTCTGATGCTTCTAATGAACCAAAATAAACGGCATCATTTTTAAGTTTTATTTCAAATAGTTTTTTTGAAATAATTGTATTTATTTTAATTTCTTCCAGACTAATGGTTCCCATACCATCCATTTTCCAAGCAACAACGCCATAAGCTAAGCTTTTAAGATCGCCTGTTAGAACGTTTTTATTAACATGATAAATGGTGTCAGTTTTTTGAGCCATTATTTTTTTAAAAGGAATGGCTAAAAATGAAAAAAGCAAAAATGTATAAAGTAAATTTTTATTCAAGAGTTTATTTTTTCGAGAGTAAATTTAGTTTTAAGTTTTTGTTATTATGAGTAAAAATATAAAAACCTCATGAGTTTTCTACTTATGAGGTTTTATAATTCTGTATTGGATATAATATTAATTCATTAAATCTTCAATTTCTTCTACTTCAATTGGTATGTTTTTCATTAAATTAAAAGGCTCTCCTTTCTTTTGAATAACCACATCATCTTCTAATCGAACACCAAAACCTTCTGCAGGAATATATATTCCAGGCTCAACAGTAAAAACCATATTAGCTTGCATAGGTTCAGTTAAAATACCATAATCGTGTGTGTCTAATCCCATGTGATGAGATGTGCCATGCATAAAATATTTTTTATATGCTGGCCAATCTGGATTTTCATTTCTCACATCAGCTTTATCAAGTAATTTCAATCCTAATAATTCTGAAGTCATTAATTTCCCAACTTCTACATGATAATCTGCCCAAATAGTTCCTGGAACTAGTAATTTTGTAGCATCCTGTTTAACACGATTAACTGCATTGTAAACGTCTTTCTGACGCTTAGTAAATTTTCCAGAAACTGGAATGGTTCTAGACATATCGCTAGAATAATTAGCATATTCTGCTCCAGCATCTATAAGGATTAAATCACCAGATTTACATTGCTTATTGTTTTCAATGTAATGCAACACATTGGCATTATTCCCTGACGCAATAATAGGCGTGTATGCGAATTTTTTCGAACGATTTCTTAAAAACTCATGCATAAATTCGGCTTCAATTTCATACTCCCAAACATTTGGTTTTACAAAATTTAAAACACGTCTAAAGCCTTTTTCAGTAATATCGCATGCTTGTTGCATTAGGCCTAACTCTATTGTGTCTTTTACAGAGCGTAAACGTTGTAAAATAGGATTGCTTTTAGCAACACTATGAGCAGGATATTTGTCTTTTAACCATTTTGTAAAACGGTCTTCTCTAGTCTCTACTTCTACATTAGCTCTGTAATGTTCGTTTGTGTTTATGTAAACCGTGTCAGCTTGTGTCATTAATTCAAACATGACTTTCTCAAGGTCTTGTAGCCAATAAACAGTCTTAATTCCAGAAGTTAATAAGGCAGCTTCTTTGGTTAGCTTTTCGCCTTCCCAAACAGCAATGTGATCATTGGTTTCTTTTAAAAATAAAATTTCACGATGATTCTCTTTTGGACAATCTGGAAATAATACTAAAACACTTTCCTCCTGATCCACACCACTTAAATAAAAAATATCACGATGCTGTTCAAAAGGCATTGTACTATCAGCACTTATGGGATAAATGTCGTTCGAATTAAAAACAGCCAAACTATTCGGTTTCATTTTAGCTGTAAAATTTTTACGGTTTTTTATAAAGAGTTTGTTGTTTATTAAATGGTATTTCATTGTACTAAAGTTTTCTCAAAAATACATAATTACTTCTGTGAATTAAAAATCACAGTTCACTTTATTATATATTTAACCAAGTCAAGTAAGATACTTTTTCAGTAAGCTCGTTAATTTATGAGCTCCTTATGGAGCTTCTGTTTAAAATCATTCTAAATACATATATTATAATGCTTGGCTTTTGTCTAAAACTGATTTGAAGCGTATCTTTGTTAGATATAAATTAAACTTCAACAATGAGCGGAATTTTGAATTCTTCGATTGGAAGAAAATTTGCCATGGCACTTTCGGCATTCTTCCTAATGATTTTTTTACTACAACACTTTGTAATTAACCTAACCTCGATTTTTTGTGCTGATATTTTTAATGAGATTTCTCATTTTATGGGAACTTTTTGGGTAATTCAATATGTGATACAACCTATTTTGATTTTTGGTGTTATTTTTCACTTTGTCATGGGTTTTGTATTAGAAATCAAAAACAAAAAAGCAAGACACGTAGGTTATGCTAAAAATAATGGTGCTGCCAATTCAACTTGGATGAGCAGAAACATGATTTATAGTGGACTATTCATCTTCATCTTCCTAATTATTCACTTTATAGATTTCTGGATTCCAGAGATTAATACAAAGTATATTGTTGGTGATATGTCTGGAATGCACAATGGTGAGTTTAGATACTTCCACGAATTACAAGAAAAATTCGTTCCAATTTGGCGTGTGGCTTTATACTGTGTAGGTTTTGTGTTTTTAGCACTTCACTTATTGCATGGCTTTAACTCTGCTTTCCAATCTGTTGGAGCAAATAACAAATACACAAAAGGATTAAAAGGATTTGGAAAAGCGTATGCTATTCTAATTCCATTAGGATTTATCGTTATTGCGTTAGTTCATCATTTTAATCACTAAAAAATATCTAATATGGCTTTAGATTCTAAAATACCAAAAGGTCCAATTGCAGACAAATGGACTAATTATAAAAATAATATCAATCTTGTTAATCCAGCTAACAAACGTAACATAGATGTTATTGTTGTTGGTACAGGTTTAGCAGGAGGTTCGGCTGCTGCTACTTTAGCAGAACTTGGCTATAATGTAAAAGCATTTTGTTTTCAAGATTCGCCTAGACGTGCACACTCTATTGCAGCACAAGGTGGAATTAACGCAGCAAAAAATTATCAAGGCGATGGCGATTCAACTTACAGATTGTTTTACGATACTGTAAAAGGTGGCGATTATCGTTCTCGTGAAGCTAACGTATATCGTTTAGCTGAAGTTTCAGCAAATATTATTGACCAATGCGTGGCTCAAGGAGTTCCTTTTGCTCGTGAATATGGTGGCTTATTAGATAACCGTTCGTTTGGTGGTGTTTTGGTTTCCAGAACATTTTATGCTGCTGGACAAACAGGACAACAATTATTATTAGGAGCTTATTCTGCCATGAACCGTCAAATAGGTCGTGGTAAAATTAAAATGTACAATCGTCACGAAATGTTAGATGTGGTTGTTGTAGACGGAAAAGCTCGAGGTATTATAACGCGTAACTTAATTACTGGAGAGATTGAAAGACATTCAGCGCATGCTGTTGTTCTTGGAACTGGTGGTTATGGAAACGTATTTTTCCTTTCTACAAATGCGATGGGAAGTAACGTAACAGCTGCATGGAAAGCACACAAACGTGGTGCTTACTTTGCAAATCCATGTTACACACAAATTCACCCAACTTGTATTCCTGTTTCAGGAGATCATCAGTCTAAATTAACGTTAATGTCTGAGTCTTTAAGAAACGATGGACGTATTTGGGTTCCAAAACACATGAAAGATGTTGAGGCAATTAGAACTGGAAAATTAAAACCAAAAGACTTAAAAGAAGAAGATAGAGATTACTACTTAGAGCGTCGTTATCCAGCATTTGGAAACTTGGTGCCTCGTGATGTAGCTTCTCGTGCTGCTAAAGAACGTTGCGATGCTGGTTTTGGAGTTAATGCAACTGGTGAAGCAGTGTTTTTAGATTTCGCTGCAGCAATTCAACGATATGGAAAAGAAACTGCTCACGTAAGAGGTTTGGATGAGAATGATGCAGCTCTTGTTAAGACATTAGGTCAAGAAGTCATTAAAAATAAATACGGAAATTTATTCCAGATGTACGAGAAAATCGTAGATCAAGATCCATACAACACACCAATGATGATTTATCCAGCTGTACATTATACCATGGGAGGCATTTGGGTAGATTATAACTTAATGACAACTGTTCCTGGATTATATTGTATTGGTGAAGCAAATTTTTCAGATCATGGAGCAAACAGACTTGGAGCTTCAGCTTTAATGCAAGGTTTAGCTGATGGTTATTTTGTGTTGCCTTATACCATTGGAGATTATCTTGCTGACGATATTAGAACTGGAACAATCCCTACAGATTCTAAAGAATTTGATGCTGCTGAAAAAGATGTGAGAGATCAAATTAATCATTTAATAAGTAATAATGGAACACATTCTGTTGACCATTTCCATAAGAAACTTGGAAAAATAATGTGGAATAAAGTAGGAATGGCTAGAAATGTTCAAGGTTTAACTGAAGCGATTCAGGAAATAAAAGAACTTCGAGCAGAATTCTGGAAAGATGTTAAAGTTCCTGGAACCAACGAAGAGTATAATGAAGAATTAGCAAAAGCAGGTCGCGTTGCAGATTTCTTAGAATTAGGAGAATTATTTGCTAAAGATGCTTTGCATAGAGAAGAATCTTGTGGAGGACACTTTAGAGAAGATGCTGTAGAGTTAGATGGCGAGCAAAAAGGGGAAGCAAAACGTGACGACGAAAATTTTGCTTACGTTGCAGCTTGGGAATATAAAGGTGAGCCAAATGATGCTGTGCTTCATAAAGAAGATTTAGAGTTTAAGGATATTGAATTAAAACAAAGAAGTTACAAATAGGAAAGCTATGAATTTAACGTTAAAAATATGGCGTCAGAAAAACGCTAACGATAAAGGAGGTTTAGTTGATTATAAAGTCAATGATGTCTCACCAGATATGTCTTTCCTTGAAATGTTAGACGTATTAAACGAAGACTTAATTAATAAAGGCGAAGAGCCTATAGCATTCGATCATGATTGTCGTGAAGGTATTTGTGGCATGTGTTCTCTTTATATTAATGGTGAAGCTCATGGTCCAGACAGAGGTGTTACTACTTGTCAATTACACATGCGAATGTTTAAAGATGGAGATACTATTTATATAGAACCATTTAGAGCAGCAGCTTTTCCTGTGATTAAAGATTTAGTAGTCGATAGAACTTCTATGGATAGAATTCAGCATGCTGGAGGTTTTATTTCTGTAAACACGTCTGGTAATACTATTGATGCTAACGCCATTCCAATTAATAAACATGATGCAGATACAGCATTTGATGCAGCTACTTGTATTGGTTGTGGTGCATGTGTAGCAAGTTGTAAAAACTCGTCTGCCATGTTATTTGTTTCAGCTAAAGTGTCTCAGTTTGCTTTATTGCCTCAAGGAAAAATTGAGGCTACAGATCGTGTTTTAAACATGGTAAAACAAATGGACGAAGAAGGTTTTGGTAACTGTACCAATACTGGAGCTTGCGAAGTGGAGTGTCCGAAAGGAATTTCACTTGAAAATATTGCTCGAATGAATAGAGAATATTTAAAAGCAAGTTTAAAAGGATAATCGGTTTATTGCCTCGAGCGCAGTCGAGAGGTTTTTTTAGAATCTCATAAAAGTTAAAATCCCAAGCTAAGTCTTGGGATTTTTGTTTCTTTACAGTTCAATTTTAGTCATGAATCATCCAAATACATTTTATAAAACACAGCTTAAAAAACATCAATTAGATGTAAAGAGTTTCAATAAGAAATTGATTGGAATGAGTAGCTTAAGGTTGCTTGTTTTTTTATTAACTATTACTGGAATATATTTTACTTTCAGCTTTTGGCAAGTTGCTTTAGGTATCGGAATTGTTGGAGTTACCATCTTTATATTCTTATTATCAAAATACACAGATGTTAAGCGTTTACGTAATATAAGTAAGGCTTTAGTAACTATAAATGAGGAAGAAATTAAGATAGCTTCAGGAAATTTTCATCATAGAGATACAGGTGAACAATTTCAAGACCCTCAGCATTATTACAGTTTAGATATCGATTTATTTGGTAGAGGTTCTTTCTTTCAATTTATAAATAGAACAGCAATAAATGAAGGCACAGAAACTTTATCCAAGGCTTTAACAGCTAATGCAATTGATGGTATTGAATTAAAACAAAACGCCATAAAAGAGCTGTCAGAAAAACCAGAATGGCGACAACAATTTTCAGCAGTAGCAACTTTAATAGAAGTAGAAACACCAGCTTTAAAAATTATTGAGTGGTTAAAATCTCATACGTCATTTCTTCCAAAAATGATGGTGTGGCTTCCAAGGGTATTTTCTTTATTGTCTTTAGTTGTAATAGCACTTGGAATGTTAAAAATTATCGATTTAGGTTTTGTTGGTTATTGGTTGTTACTGGGTTTAATTATTACTGGATTGTATTTAAAAAAAATCAATATTTTAGCTAGTAATACAGATAAAGTAAGAGATACATTTAGGCAATATGCGTTGTTGCTCAATTTAATTGAAAAGGAAACATTTTCTTCTGGATTATTAAAAAATAAGCAATCATACATTCAGCAAGAACATAAAAAGGCATCTGAAATTTTCTCTCAATTCTCTAAATATCTAGATGCTTTAGATAATAGAAATAATATGATTTCTGCCATCTTTGGAAATGGTTTTTTTCTTTCTGATTTAAAGAATTCTTACAAGATAGAGCAGTGGATTTCTAAATACAAAACCACAGTTGATCATTGGTTTGAAGTGGTGTCATTTTTCGATGCTTACAACACACTAGGGAATTATGCCTTTAATCATCCTGATTATATATATCCTAAAATTGTAGCCAATAAAACAGTTATTGAAGCTGAAGGTTTAGGTCATCCATTATTAGATAAAAACAAACGAGTGGATAGTAATTTAGAAATCTATAATAAAGAATTCTTTATAGTTACTGGAGCTAATATGGCTGGAAAAAGCACGTTTTTAAGAACGGTTTCTTTGCATATTGTTATGGCAAATACAGGTTTGCCAGTTTGTGCAAAATCAAGTAAATATTCTCCTGTAAAACTTATTACAAGTATGCGAACAAGCGATTCTTTAACTGATGACAGCTCGTATTTCTTTTCTGAATTAACAAGGCTGAAGTTTATAGTTGATGAAATTGCCAAAGAACCTTATTTCATCATTTTAGACGAAATTTTGAAAGGAACAAATTCCACAGATAAAGCTATTGGTTCACGTAAGTTTGTTGAAAAACTAGTTGCTGGAAATGCCACTGGCATTATAGCAACACACGATTTAAGTTTATGCGAAATCTCTAAAGAATTAGATGAAGTAAAAAACCACTTCTTTGATGCACAGATAATTAACGACGAACTCTTTTTCGATTACAAGTTTAAAGATGGTGTTTGCCAAAACATGAATGCTAGTTTTTTATTGAAGAAGATGGAGATTGTTTAATCCCTTTTAGGTATGGTAATTGATACAATAAATATTTTACTTTAAAAACCTATTAAGATGAAGAATGTTTTATACCTAATACTATTTATTTCTTTTTATTCTTTTGGTCAAAATGAACCAGAAAACACCAAAAAGGATATTGACAAAAACAAAGGCTATTTTAACATTACTAAAATTAGCTTCTCAGTTGTAACAAAGTTAAAACAAGATATTTTTATTGAAGGAGAAGGTGGTTTTTTCTCTGATTTGGACACAGGAGGAGCTCATGCTTGGGGTATTCAAACCATAAACGGTTATTTTATTTCGCCTCATTTCTCTCTAGGAATAGGAATTGGACTTGATGGTTACCATAAACCTGATTTCAATACCTTACCTGTTGTATTAGATATAAGAACTTATATTTCAGACGATGAAAATTCTATTTATGCATATTTAGATGTTGGCCCAAATATAAGAATAGGAGGAAACAATTCTGAATTTAGAAAAGGTATGGCTTTGAATTTAGGAATTGGATATAAATTCAATGTTGGAGAAAATTTATTTCTCGTTTCAGACATATTCTATTCTCATAAAACAGTTAGTTTAACTAATGAAGGTATTCGTACTTCTGATTATGTGATTAAAGCTAATGGAATGGGTTTAAGTTTAGGCTTTATATTTTAACTTTTTTTTTTACTACAATTAGTTCTTGATACAATTTTTAGGCTTTAATTAAAACCTAAAAATCGTTTCATTCTTTTTGTTACAAACTCTCCAAATTTTCTAGCGTAAAAGCACCTCTCTTTAACTAAAGAGAGGAACACATACTAACTAAATTATTGTTTGTTAGAAGCTCTCCTCTTATTTTAAGAAGAGAATGAATTCTGATTTTTTTTTAAAAATCGGAAGAAAGAGGAGTTAAGACTTAACCTCCTGAGTTTTATCCTTACCTAATTTCTCCTTGATTTTTTCAATCATTTCTGGAGCATTCTTGTCATCTGGTTTTAGACTTAATACTTTGTAATAATTTTTTAGAGCTTCTGTATAATTTTCTTTTTCAAAATAAGCTTCAGCAAGACTATCAAACACATTGTATTTGTATGGAAAGATCTTAGTGTTCAAATCAAAAACATACATGGCTTTATCTAATTCATTCGCTCGTAAATAAATATAACCTACAGTATTTAATTCTCTGCTTCCTTTTACATATTCGGAGAGCATAGAAACTAATCTATTTTCACCTCTTTTTAAACTATCTAATGTAATCTCAGCTAATTGATTTTGTAAAAAATTTGCTGCTGGATAATTAGGTGTATAACGTTCTCCGTTTACAATTTTAAGCATGTCACGTTCTAAAGTTTCTTTAGGATGCTCTACAATTCTGTTGACTTCTTTTCCATTTTTATAAAAGATAAATGTTGGAACTCTATGGACATTCATTCCTTTCTCTTCATGATTGGGAGCTTGTTTATAGGCATCTTGAGTGTTATCTAAAGCAATAGTTTCTAATTGACTATCAGGAAATTTAGTTGCATCTAAAATGCTATAAAATTGAGGCACTTCTTTTTTGCTATCTCCACACCAAGTTCCTAAAAAGACTTTAATAGTATATTGATTGAGTGAATCTTTTAGCTTTTTAATAATTTTATTGTTAACTAAGTAATTGTCATGATTTGCGTCAAACCAGACATTAAATGGTGCTTGTTTTAATCCTTTTTCATTAATTATACCTAGCATTTTTTGTTTTCCTTTTTCGTCTGTAACAACTTTGTTGATTGATTGAGAAAAAATGATTTGGGAACAAAAAAGGATTGAGATTAGAATGTATGTTCGTTTCATGATTGATTGATTTTTTCAAAAATATTATGCTTATAGATTGAAAACTAATAATCTGTATTTTCAGCATCATTACATATACCAATGGTTAGAATTCATGTATAAATGGTTGTTTGTTACTTTATTATTGACTTTTGTACATATAGTTTGATGAAATAAATATTTCTATTTACTTTCATCAAAACATAAGTTGTATTGATGCCATTAAAAAAACATACGTCTCAAATTTTAGTTCATATCTTGTTCTGGGCCTTATTTGTATTTGTTTCACTATTTGTGTTTTCTAAATATTATTGGCGTGAAAACCCGTTTTTACAGTATGTATCTATTTTGGTAGTTATTGTATATGTTAACAATCTGCTGCTTTTACCATTTTTTATAAAAAAGCGACTTTATATTCTGTATGTTTTTGTTTTTGCTGCTATCTCATTTTTCGCCACACAATTATATTGTAACGTGTTTGCTCAATGTGGTTGTTCAATCATGAAATGTCTTAGTGACTATCTTTGGCAAACCTTAGTTCCACTAATATTCTTCTCGTTTATTTTGATGCTTTATCGCTTTTTAGATAAACAAGATGAAGTAGAACATATAAAACAGGAGCATCTTGAAATGGAGTTGAAATTTTTGAAATCGCAAATAAATCCTCATGTGTTATTTAATAATTTGAACACCATTTATTCGTATGCGCTTGAAAAACCAAATGAAACACCTGAACTTATTTTAATGCTTTCAGATAATTTGAAACATGTGCTGTATGAAAGTAATGCAGAAACTATTTCACTAGAAAAGGAAATACAGTTTATTGATAATTACATGACGTTTCAAACTATTAGAACAGAAGGTGTGAAGCAGATTCATTATAGTAAATCTATTGAATCTAACAACTTACTTATTGCTCCTTTATTATTAATTACAATTATTGAAAATGCTTTTAAACATAGCACATTGCATAGTGATATCTCTGTAACTATTACCGAAAGCAAAGGTGTTTTAGAGTGTGTTTGTATCAACGATTACGATAAAGAAAAGGTGAGTAGTGAAGAATTTAAAATAGGTTTACAGAATTTAGAAAAACGGTTAGAACTTATTTATAAAGAAAATTATAGATTAGATTTTACCAAAGGCGAAACCTTTAAAGTGTATTTAAAATTGAAGCTGAAATGATGACTTGCATTATTATAGAAGATGAAATTCCTGCTCAAAAAATTCTTAAGAATTACCTTGGGAAACTCCCTAATATTGAACTGCAAGGTGTTTTTAAAGCTGCCATAGAAGCGAATAGTTTTTTAAACAAACAACCTGTAGATGTGGTTTTTTTAGATATTAATCTGCCAGATATTACTGGAATAGATTTTATTAAAACCATAAAAAATCCACCAGCAATAATTATGACTACAGCTTATCCAGATTATGCTGTAAGTAGTTTTGAATTGGAAACAATTGTAGATTATTTGGTAAAGCCTTTTTCGTTTGATAGATTTCTTAAAGCTATAAATAAGGTCAAAGAACGAATTAATAAGCCGGAACAAATTTCTAAACCAGAAGGAGAAGAGTTTTTCTTTTTAAATGTAGATAAAACACTTCATAAAATTGAAACGAATAGCATTCTTTATATAGAATCAAGTAGAAACTATATTACAGTTATTACAGAGAATAAAAAATTATCATATATCGATTCTTTAAAAAATTGGTCAGAAAAATTATCAAAGAATCAATTTATACAAGTGCATAAATCGTTTATAATAAATAGAGCATTTGTTGAGAAAATTTCAGGAAATGAGGTCTATGTTCAAGGAACTCGTATTCCAATAGGTAGAACGTATAAACAAGAATTATTGAGACAATTAAATATTAAATAAAAACCTCATAGCAATATTACTATGAGGCAATTTTATAAATAGTTTATTATTTTTTCGGATGAACCAATTTCATTTCATCAATTAAGTGTTTTGCTCCAGCGTATTTGTCAACTATAAATAACACATAACGTAAATCGACCATAATATTTCTACAAATTTCTGGATCGTAGTTCATATCACTCATAGTTCCTTCCCAAACACGATCAAAATTCAATCCTACTAAATTTCCATGTGCATCAATGGCAGGACTTCCAGAATTCCCACCAGTAGTATGATTAGTTCCTAAAAAGCAAACAGGTACTTTACCATTAGTATCTGCATATTGGCCGTAATCTTTGGTTTTATATAAATCCAATAGTTTTTCTGGCACATCAAACTCGTAATCTCCAGGCACATACTTTTCAATAACGCCATCCAAATAACTTACAGGAGAATAGTATACAGCATCTCTTGGCGAATACCCTCTAACCTGACCATAAGTAACACGAAGTGTGCTGTTTGCATCTGGAAAATATCTTGCATTAGGTAAAGCTTCCATAAGCGCAGTCATGTATTCTGTTTGTAAGGCTGTAATAGGTTCGTTTTTAGCTTCAAATTCAGTATTAACGGTATTATAAAACTCTTCAATTAATGGTTTTGCATAGGCATAAGCTGCATCGTTATTTAAGTTTTTTATAACGTCTTCTTGTGAGCCTTCAAACAATTTTAAGGCAGTATCTAAATTAGTTAAAGCTGTTTTATCATATATTGAGACATCAACATTTTTAGTGTAAAATGGCATAACATTTTCAAAAACACCTCTATCAACAGTTACATCGTAGTTTTTATGAATACCAGTTAATGTACCTTCAATAGAAGTCTTTGCTTTGTCAAAAACATCAGGGTTGTTTGTTACTGCTTGCTCAAACTGATATGCTCTGAAAGACATTGTCATCAATTCGTTGGTAACTAAAAATACTTCAATAAAATTTCTACGTTTAATATTAACATCTTCAAAATTATTATAAAGCACCTCAAATTCAGGAAGGATATTTCCGTATTTATCTTCTAAACCTTTTTCTTTTAATGCCTTTGTGAAATTTGCTTCAAACAAGCGTCTTTCTTCAACAGCATTACTTTTTTCAATTCCTAAATTTTCGCCAATCCATTTTTTCCATGCATTTGCAATTCTTGCTTGTTTTGATGCGTATTTAATACGAACCTCGTCGCTTTCCTTCATTTTGGCATCTATTACTTTTAAAGCAGCTTCTCTAATAGCAATATTACTAGGGTTATATTCTTTGGTAATATGCTCAATTGCTACTGCTGGTAAATACTCATTTGTTCTTCCAGGAAAACCAAAGACCATAGTAAAATCTCCTTCTTCAACACCATCTAAAGATATTGGCAAGAAGTGTTTAGGTTTGTAAGGTACATTGTCTACACTATATTCTGCAGGACGATTATCTTTATCTGCATAAATTCTAAACATTGAGAAATCTCCTGTATGTCTTGGAAACACCCAGTTATCTGTATCAGAACCAAATTTTCCAATACTTGAAGGAGGAGCACCAACTAAACGAATGTCATTATAGCGCTCAGTAACAAATAAAAAGTACTGATTTCCTTTATAAAACGATTTAATTTTTGTGTCTTGCCAAGCTTCAGTTTCTACTTCAGCTTCAAAAGCATTTGAGTTTTTTGAAATAGTAGATTGTTTTTCTTTCTCAGTCATATCATCTGTAACACCATTTAAAACTTGGGTAGTAACATCTTCTATTCTAACAATAAATTCTATAAATAATCCAGGATTAGGTAGTTCTTCTTCTAAGCTCATAGCCCAAAAACCATCTTTTAAATAATCGTTTTCCATGGAAGAATGCGATTGTATTTGACTATAGCCACAATGATGGTTAGTAAGAATTAATCCTTTTGGTGAAATAACTTCACTTGTACAACCTCCATTAAAATGTCCAATGGCATCTTTTAAACTGGAATTGTTTACATCGTAAATATCTTTGGCTGTAAGGTTGCTTCCAAGATCTGCCATTTCTTGCTCGTTCATACCTTCTAATAACGAAGGAATCCACATACCACCTTGTTGTGCAGACACTTGAATTGTAATAAAAAGTAATAGAATTTTTAAGAATTTCATAATAAGATGATTTTGTATCCTTCAAAGATAGAAAACCAAGATATAAAAGTTGTTAAAATGATGTAAATTTATCTGCCTAACTAGTATCTTTATGTTATGATGTATCATTCTAAACTTCCAAATATAGAAACCACCATATTTACAGTCATGGGTGGTTTAGCTAACAAACATCAAGCTATTAATTTATCTCAAGGGTTTCCAAATTTTAAAAGCAATCAGAAATTAATTGATATGGTAACAAAAGCCATGAATTCTGGATATAATCAATATGCTTTGATGCCTGGAAATATGGAATTACGTGAAGCAATTTCAAAGAAGTTTGATTTGCTTTATGGAACCAGCTATCATCCAGAATCTGAAATTACCATTACAGCTGGAGCTACCCAAGCTATTTATGATGTTATTACAGCTTTTGTAAGACCAGATGATGAAGTGATAATTTTTAAACCAGCTTACGATTGTTACGAACCTTCTATTATGATTAATGGAGGTAAAACAGTTTCTATACAATTAGAAGCTCCAAATTATCAAATTAATTGGGATGATGTAAAACAGAAAATCTCCTCTAAAACAAAAATGATAATCGTCAATACGCCACATAATCCAAGTGGTACTATTTTTAGTGAAGCTGATATGTTGCAACTTCAAGAACTTACTAAGAATACCAATATTATAGTATTGAGTGATGAGGTTTACGAGCATATAGTTTTTGAAGGTAATAAGCACCAAAGCGCTTGCTTGTTTCCAGATTTAAAATCTAGAAGTTTTATAACAGCATCTTTTGGTAAAACCTTTCATAATACAGGTTGGAAAACGGGTTATTGTTGTGCTCCAAAAGTGTTGATGGAAGAATTTAGAAAAATTCATCAGTTTAATGTTTTTAGTGTGAATCATCCTGTACAAAAAGGTTTGGCAGATTATATGCAGGATTCGAATACGTATTTACAATTATCTGAATTTTTTCAGGAAAAGCGTGATTTGTTTTTGAGTCTAATTAAAGAGTCTAGATTCAAATTTAGACCATCTCAAGGTACTTATTTTCAAGTTCTGGATTATTCTAACATTACTAAAGAATACGATGTAGATTATGCCAAACGATTAACTATTGAAAATGGTTTGGCATCTATTCCTCTTTCGGTTTTCAACGAAAACGAATTAGATAATAAAGTGCTTCGTTTTTGCTTTGCAAAAACAGATGAAACACTAAAGCAAGCAGCTGATATTTTAAACAAGATATAGATTTTCTGGATTATGCAAAACGAGTTAAAAATAGCACTTATTCAATCTGATTTGATTTGGGAAAACCCAGAACAAAATAAAGTCCATTTTTCTAAAAAAATTGAAAGTATATCAGATGTTGTAGATGTAATTATCCTACCAGAAATGTTTACTTCAGGATTTACTATGAATGCATCAGAAGTTGCTGAAACAATGTTTGGTGAAACAGTCGTTTGGATGCAAGAAATAGCTTTAAAAAAGCAAACTGCTATTTTGGGAAGTATGGTTATTTCAGAAAATAATCTTTTTTTTAATAGACTGCTATTTGTTCACCCAAATGGTAAAATTGAAACTTACGATAAAAAACACACGTTCACACTTGCTGGAGAAGATAGAGTATATACAGGTGGACAAGACAAGCTAAATGTTACTTATAGAGGCTGGAAAATTTGCCCATTAATTTGTTACGATTTGCGTTTTCCTGTTTGGGCTAGAAATGTGGAAGGTTATGATTTATTGATTTATGTTGCCAACTGGCCAAAAGTTAGAGTAAATGCTTGGGATGCGCTCTTAAAAGCTAGAGCTATAGAAAACATGAGTTACTGTGTAGGAGTAAATCGTGTAGGACAGGATGGTAATAACCATGAATATTCTGGGCATTCAGCAGTTTATAATGTTTTAGGCGATAAATTAGATAATATTCCAGAGAATCAAGAAGCAATTGAAATAGTAACTCTAAGTAAGTTACATATTAAAGCCTATAGAGATAAACTAGGTTTTTTAAACGATAAAGATACTTTTAAATTAGAGTAAAGTAAAATCGATTATTGGATCCCAGTTAGCTCTAACTTCAACCATGTCTGGGTAATGACTAATTTTTTCTGGTTGTTGTTGTTTAAGAAAATTTCCAGAATCGAATTTTTTGTTTTTATTGGTATCATGAACCACTCTTAAATAATACTTGCCAGGAGTTACAAATTTAAAATCGATAGGCTGATGTTTCCAAACAAATTGTTCAACTTTTACACCTCCTTTATCATCTGTTAATTGAACTATTACTGGATATTTTGCATTATTTAAATTAATTCTAACATTACCATAATCTGCATAAGTTTTAGTACTTATATTATATGTTAAAGAGTCATTTTTATTTCCAAAAAAATCTGTAACTGCTTCAGGCAGTATTTGAATGCTATATTTATTGCCTTCAGTTTTTTCAAAACGTAAAGTATATGTGTTTTTTAAAGAATCTAATTTTGATTTAAAAGATATCTCAGTAGAGTCTTTATCAATAATATTGATTAATCTTTTTCTAATTTTAACAAAGGGAATATTTGCAGAGATTATAAAATTCTCTTCAAAATTTATAGTGCCTGAAGGCGAACTTTTAATGATTAATGAATCTCTAGGTTGCTCACTTATTCTAACTTTAAAATCTTCGGTATAGTTTTTATTTGTTACTTGAAACAATAAGGAATCTGTATCTTTAAATCGAGGCTTATACCAATAGTTTAGCGAATCTGTTTTCGTATCTTTTGTAATTGTATATGAAAAATCATCTGGCACAACAGATGTTATATTTATTTTCATGTTTTCGTAATCTCCTTCATAACCAAAAGCAATTTTTTCGCCAGAAATAAGTCTGGGATTTACAATTTTTGTTTCAGCTTCTTCTTTAAATAATTTAATGGTAAATAGCGAGTCGGTTGGTACAGTAATAGGGTTCATTAAAAAACCAATCTTATCACTTCTTTGCTGATATTTTCCGTCTTGGTTTGCATCTTTTAATGCGATTAACTTATATTTTCCAGCTTTAATATTATCAATTGAAAAGGTGGGAACACTATCTAAAGTGTTTGTTATATATTTAGGTTTTTTCTTATAAACAGTTGAATCTGTATAGGTAGAATCCATTTCATATAGCATGACAGAAACAAAGTCATCTGGCTTTAGCAATGCAGCATCAATAATATGCCCTTTTACAGAAAGAGAGTCTATAAAATTTCCAGTTGAAATTACATACCTATAGTAGATGTATGGATTATTTTCGTTGTTATCTACAATGCTATTCCCAAAGTTAAATGCATACGTGGTGTTAGCCTCTAGAGTGTCTTTTATTTTTATAGTTATAGATTTACTAGCACTACCAAGAGGTGTTATTTCCGGAGCTGTATCCATTGGAGGTGAAATAATAAGTTGCTTTTGAAGATTGTTGACTTTTATAAATTCATCAAAAGTGATTTTAATTTCCTTTCCCGAAAAATTTGTAGAAAAATTATCAGGTTCCGATTTTATAATCTTTGGAGGAGTAACATCTTTCTCTCCTCCATCTGGTTTTCCTCTATTAGCACAATTTGCTAAAAACAGACAAATAATAAGGAGACTTATGGATTTGTAAAAAAATTTACTCATTTTTTGTATTTAATATTTTACAAAGAAACAATATAATTCTCATTAACAAAACTACATTATGCTATTGCCATAGACGCTACACTAACTTTAACATTTTTAGCTTTATTTAAAACAGCAATGCATGCTTCCATGGTTGCGCCTGTAGTTATAATATCATCAACTAGTAAGACGTGTTTATTGCTAATTTTTTCTTTATTCTGAATGGTAAAAAGCTCTTCGTTATTAGCCCATCTACTAAATCTATTTTTATTTACTTGAGACGATACATTACTAACTTTAATAAGCACATTATCCACATAATTAATTTCTAACTGATTAGCAATTTCTAATGCAAACTTAGCCACCTGATTATAACCTCTTTTTTTAAATTTATTTTTATGTAATGGTACAGGAATAACCACGTCTATTCCCTTGTATTCTTCTAAAGTTTTTAATTCTGCACCTAACCATTTACCTAAAAATTCGCCCACTTCTTCATAACCTTTGTATTTTAAATTATGAAGAAGTTGCTGGGTAATTCCTTTTTTTTCAAAGCGTAATAATGCTGTTCCATTTTCCACTTTTGCACGTCCATAGAAGGTTTTTAGAACGGTTTCTCTTGAATCTAGATGAAAATTAGTAACAGGCAACATGTGTCTGCAACTTGTGCAAACATATTTCTCATTGTCTTCCAATTTTAAATTGCAAGCAAAACAGACTTTAGGAAAGAACAAATTAAGAACAGATTGAAACATTTTTTTCAATTTATTAGAAAGATATTAATTACTTTTCAACTTAGAATAGCTTTTTTAACAAACAATTTAGGACTTCAACAATTTTTTTATCACTTTATCGAATAAATGACAAATAACTTAATCTTAATTAATAGATTCGTGAGGTAAAATAAAAAATTAAGATGATAGTTAACCCTCAATTATTTAACTACAGATTAATTATTGGTACATTGGTAATAGCAATTGTTGTACTTGGGTCTTATAGCTTTTCAAATTATAACTCTCTTAAAAGTCATCAAGAATTTATTGAACAGGAAACGTTACTTGTTCAAAATGAATTGAATGAAATGATTAAGAGTTATGATGATTTAAAGATTAACAACAATGCCATTGAATTGGAATTTAAGAAAACAAAAGCAGAATTAGAAACTGCTTTAGCTACTTTATTGAATTCTAAACCAGATGTAACTTTAATTTCTAAGTACAGAAATCAAATAGCAACTCTTAAAAAAGAGAAAACAAAAATACTTTCACAATTTGAATCTATTCAGAGCCAAAATGCGCTGTTACAAGATGAGGTGAATAATTTTTCAATAAAAATTGAATCTCAAAATAATCAACTACTTACTTTAGAGAAAGAAAAAGATATTCTATCTCAAACTATAAATAGAATGGTGTCGTTGTCGACAGCTAATGTTAGTGCTATAGCATTAGATAATTTAAATTCAAGAACCGATATTAAAACAAGTAGTATAGATAGATTAGATAATATCGAAGTTTGTTTAACACTACTTAGCAATCAATTTACACCTGAAGGAAATAAAAATATTTATGTCCAAATTCTTGGTCCAAACAATCAATTAGTAGTTGAAAGAGGTCATATTAACTTTAAGGACACTTCTTTTAGTTATAGCGGAATGACAGTAGTGAATAACAATTTTGATAATATTGATGTTTGTACTAAAATCAATGTCAATTCAAAAAAATCTTTTAAAGAAGGTATTTATAATGTAGTTGTTTTTCAAGACAACTTACCAATAGGAAGTACCCAATTAGAACTTAATTAACTAACCAATTATATTTTTGTAAAAACCGTTCCATTAGTTGGAACGGTTTTTTATTTTTGCAACATGGCAAAAGACGATCAATTTAAAAAAGTAATCTCTCACGCAAAGGAGTATGGTTACGTATTTCAGAGTAGTGAAATCTACGATGGACTTAGTGCAGTTTACGACTACGCACAAAATGGAGCAGAATTAAAGAAAAATATTCGCGACTATTGGTGGAAGTCCATGGTGCAAATGAATGAGAATATTGTAGGTATAGATTCTGCAATTTTTATGCATCCAACCATTTGGAAAGCTTCAGGACACGTCGATGCCTTTAACGACCCATTGATAGATAATAAAGATTCCAAAAAACGCTATAGAGCAGATGTTTTAATTGAAGACTATTGTGCTAAAATTGAGACTAAAATTGAAAAGGAAGTAAAAAAAGCAGAAAAACGTTTTGGAGATGCTTTTAATAAAGATGAATTTATTTCTACAAATCCTCGTGTTTTAGGGTATCAAGAAAAAATAGAAAACATTCTTACTAGAATGGGAAAATCTTTAGAAGCTGAAGATTTAGCAGATGTAAAAGCCCTTATTGAAGAACTAGAAATAGCAGACCCTTTAAGTGGTTCTAAAAATTGGACAGATGTCAAGCAATTTAATTTGATGTTTGGAACCAAACTTGGAGCTAGTGCAGATCATGCTATGGATTTATACTTACGTCCAGAAACAGCTCAAGGTATTTTTGTGAATTTTCTAAACGTTCAGAAAACAGGACGTATGAAAATTCCTTTCGGAATTGCTCAAACTGGAAAAGCTTTTAGAAACGAAATTGTTGCTAGACAGTTTATTTTTAGAATGCGTGAGTTTGAACAAATGGAAATGCAATTTTTTATCAAACCAGGCACACAAAAAGAGTGGTTTGAATATTGGAAAGAAACTAGAATGAAATGGCATAATTCTCTAGGTCTAGGTGAAGATAATTATCGCTTTCACGATCATGAAAAATTAGCTCATTATGCAGATGCTGCAACAGATATTGAGTTTAAATTTCCATTTGGATTTAAAGAATTAGAAGGTATTCATTCTAGAACCGATTTCGATTTAAAACAACACGAAGAATTTTCAGGAAAAAAATTACAATATTTCGACCATGAAGATAACGCAAGTTATACACCTTATGTACTTGAAACATCTATTGGTTTAGACAGAATGTTCTTGGCAGTGTTTTCAAAAGCTCTAGTTGAAGAAGAATTAGAAAATAATACCACAAGAACTGTTTTAAAATTACCTGCTGTTTTAGCTCCAGTTAAAGCCGCTATTTTACCATTGGTTAAAAAAGATGGCTTGCCAGATATTGCAAAACAGATTGTAGAAGATTTGAAATGGGATTTTAACGTAGATTACGATGAGAAAGATGCAGTAGGTAGACGTTATAGAAGGCAAGATGCCAACGGAACACCATTTTGTATTACAGTAGATCATGACACGTTAGAAGACAACACAGTAACTATTCGTCATCGAGACACTATGGAACAAAAACGTGTGAAGATTGCAGATTTAAAAGATATTATTAAAGCTGAGGTTGATGTAAAACATTGGCTAATGAAAATGAAATAAATTTCTGTGAAGGCAGGAATCTAAAAATTAAACTCCCAAACTATTTAGTTTGGGAGTTTTTATTATAATTGAAAATAATGTTGCCTCTAGATTAATGGTCGTGACCTCCTCCATCTCCATTTAGCAACATATAAGTGCCTTTAATTAATATTTGTTTGTCCTTTAATACATCTGTGTTTAAAACTTCAACAAAAGATTCTGCTTCAATTCCTTTTTCAATTTTAATTTTTTCTAAATGAAATTTTGTTTCTGTTTCATTTTTTAAAATTAATACATAAAAATTATCTTCTACACTTATAATAGCTTCTTTAGGCAATGCTATTCGATTTGTATTATTGATAATAATATCAGCTTCCGTGAACATGCCAACTATAAATTGTGTCTGACCCTCTTCTATATGTCCATGGATTTTTACACGTCGGGTATTTTCATCTATGGTAGTGCCTACCAAATGCACTTCGGCTTTATAAATGCTGTCTGATGCTTCAGGAATTGTAAATAGAATGTCTTGATCTTTTTTAATTTTTAATATGTCTTTTTCAAACACTGAAAGTTCAAGATGAATATGGTCTGTGTCAACAATTTCCATTACGATATCTGAAGGCGATACAAAAGCGCCATTACTAATATTAACTTTTGTAACATAGCCTGTTATTGGTGCATATAAATTGATTGTAGATGTGATGTTTCCTTGTTCAACAGAAGTAGGGTTGATATTCAACATCTGTAATTTTTTACGTAATCCGTTATACTGTGCCAGACTACTTTTATAATTGCTTTCGGCTTTTAGAAAGTTTTTTTGAGAAGTAATGTTCTCATTATACAAGGTTTTTTGTCTAGTAAATTCAGATTTTAAGTAGTTTAATTGTTCAGCAATTTCTAAATAATTTTGCTGAATTTCAACAAATTCTGGATTTTCAAGTGTCACTAGCATTTGTCCTTTTTTCACCTTATCACCAATTAATAAAGGTGTTTTGGTAATATAACCACCTATAAAAGTAGTCACACTCGATTTGTTGTGTGGAGGAACATCTATCAAGCCATTGGCTTTTACAGTTTCAGAAAAAGGGTGTTCTGTAAACGTTCCAAAAGCCATGTTTTCACCTTTAAATTGTTGTTTTGTAATGTCTAGTTCATTTGAAACAGTTTCAGTTTCAACGGTTGTTTCTAAGCTTTTTTCTGAATTTCCACAGGCTACTAAAACCAAAGAAAATAAAAGGATATATAGGTTTTTCATTTTTATAAAATTAAATAATTGATAGCAATTATAGTTTGATTGTATGTGTTTAAATTATCTAGATAAGTGAGTTCGATATCTTTAGCTGTTTCGATACTTTGTATGTACTGAAAGAAATCTATTCCACCTTCCTTAAAAGTGCGTTCAGCTGTTTTTATAATTTCTTTAGAAAGGGTTTTGCCTTGAGTTTCATAATAATTGATAGCTTCTTCATATTGTTGAAGTTTTGCAAGTAAAGATTGATATTCGGTATTTAACTTTACTTGATAATCCTGTTGTTGCTCTTCAACAATTTCTTGTGCTATTTTAGATGCCTTAATTTTGGAAGCATTACCACTAAAAAACAAAGGTATTTTTACTCCGAACGTATAACCAATAAAATTTCTGTCGATTCCACTATTCGTGCCTTGAAAATATTCTACATTCAAATCCGGTAGAAGACTTTGCTTTTCTTTCTGATTTAATGCACTATAGTAAATTTTAGAAAACTCGAAAGCTTCTAAACCTATATTGTCTTTTAGAGACATGTTTTCTAATTCTAGCTTATTAAGGGGTTCGTTTATAATTGCTAAACTATCTACTTGTACCACTTTATTTAACTGTTCTGTAGCTAAAATAATTTCTTGTAAAGCTTGTTTGTATAATGTTTCTAATTGTTTTTGTTTAGATTGGGCAGTTATCATTTCCAGATAATTTGTTTCACCTAACTCGAAACGGCGTTCTGCCGAAACAGCAAAATTTTGATACAAACTATCCAAAAACTGGTAGGCTTCTGCCTTGTTTTTAGCGTAGCTCAACTGATAGTATTTTAAATATACATCGCGTTTTAAACCTAGAAACTTTATATTATAATTAGATGCTTGAACTTGGTATTGCGCTTTATTTACTTTTTTATCAGCAAAATAAACCGTTGGAAATTTAAAGTCTTGCGAAATGCCAAAGATATTTAATGGCTCATTGTTTCCAGCAAGATTATTTTCGTCGTAATTATAATAAATAGACGTTTTATCAAAATTGAAGGCACTCTCAATTAAAGCATCAGCTTCATCCATTTTTAGAGACGATGCTTTTAATCCTGAATTATTTTCTATGGCTAAACTGATAGTTTCCTCAATATTCAAGGGGTTTTGCTGTGCATTCATTTGAAATGAGAAAAGCAAAATCATGATAGTTGTTAAACTTTTTTTATTCATTTTAAGTTCTTTTTTTTGTTCAGCCCAAGCATATAAGACAGGAAGTACCACAAGAGTTAAAATAGTTGCACTAACTAATCCACCAATAACAACAGTTGCTAAAGGACGTTGGACTTCGGCTCCTGCATTGGTTGAAATAGCCATGGGTAAAAAGCCAAGTGCAGCTGCTGCAGCTGTAAGTAAAACTGGACGTAACCTTTCACTCGTGCCTCGTTTTATGCGTTCTTCGATATTTTTGACACCTTGTTCTTTAAGCTCTTTAAAATGTTCAATAAGTACAATGCCATTTAAAACAGCAATCCCAAATAGGGCAATAAACCCAACGCCTGCCGAAATACTAAAAGGTAAATCTCTTATCCATAATAAAAGGATGCCTCCAACAGCAGAAAGTGGAATGGCAGAATAAATCATTAATGCATCTTTAACCGAATTGAAAGCAAAATAAAGTAACACAAATATGAGTACTAACGCTATTGGAACGGCAACCATTAAACGTGCTTTGGCGCTTTGTAAATTTTCGAACTGTCCTCCATAAGTAATACTATATCCAGTAGGGAGTTTTAATTTACTGTCAATAATTTTTTGTACATCGTCCACAACAGATTGTAAATCTCTATTTCTTACATTTATTCCAATTACTATGCGTCGTTTTGTGTCGTCTCTAGATATTTTGGCTGGTCCTGTTGTATAGGTGATTTCTGCTAATTCACTTAAAGGAATTTTCGATCCATTGGGTGTATCTACATACAGATTTTGTAGGCTCTCAAGATTTTTTCTTTTTGATTCATCTAAACGAATAACTAAATCAAAACGTTTTTCACCTTCAAAAACAGAACCAACCGTTCCACCTGCAAATCCCATAGAAATGAGTTGGTTTAAATCTGAAATATTAAGTCCATATCTAGCAATTTTACTTCTGTTGAATTTCACACTCATTTGTGGTAAACCCTCTATTTTTTCAACAATAATGTCTGAAGCTCCTTCTACGTTCTCAATAAGTGTTTTTACCTCATTGGCTTTATTTGATAAAACAGTTAAATCTTCACCAAAAATTTTAATGGCTACATCTGCTCGAACACCAGTAATTAACTCATTAAATCGCATTTCTATAGGTTGCGTAAACTCAACCTCCATTTGTGGAATTACAGCAAGAGCTTCTTTAAACTTGTCTGCTAATTCATCTTTACTGGAAGCTGAAATCCATTGGTTTTTTGGTTTCAGTTTAATAATAACATCACTTTCTTCCATGGACATTGGATCTGTTGGTACTTCGGCAGCTCCAATTCTACTCACTACCTGATCGACTTCAGGAAAATTATCCAGAAGAATTTGTTCTATTCTAGTTGTAATTTCTATGGTTTTACTTAAAGAAGTTCCTGTTTTTAAAACAGGTTGAATTACAAAATCTCCTTCATCAAGAGTTGGTACAAATTCGCCTCCCATATTATTAAAAATCCATGCACTTGAAACCAATAAGACAACTGAAAGTGAAACAACTAGTTTTTTATTTAATAATGCCCAATGTATTATTGGACGATAGGCTTTGTTTAAAAATTTCATTAATCGGACAGAAACATTTTTGTTGCTTTGTTTTGAAGGTTTTAAAACCATTGAAGAAATTACTGGTACATAGGTCAAACAGAAAATCATAGCTCCTACTAATGCAAAACTAAAGGTCATAGCCATCGGTTTAAACATTTTACCTTCAATTCCACTTAAAGATAGAATAGGTATAAAAACAATTAAAATAATAAGTTGACCAAAGATGGCAGAGTTCATCATTTTTGAGGAACTTTTTAAAGTAATAGTATCAATGTTTGCTTGTTGATCTTGTTTGGAAAGTGAGGTAATTTTTGCACTTTGGGCAGTAATTTGGAAGGCAATAAATTCGACAATAATTACTGCTCCATCTATAATAATTCCAAAATCGATAGCTCCAAGACTCATTAAATTGGCATCGACTCCAAAGAGATTCATTAATGAGATAGCAAATAATAAACTTAATGGAATTACCGAAGCAACTACCAAACCAGAACGCCAATTTCCTAATAATAAAACCACCACAAAAATAACGATAAGGGAACCTAAGATTAAGTTTTCGGCAACTGTAAAAGTAGTTTTATCTATCAGTTCTGTTCGTTCTAAAAAACCATTTATGTAAACGCCTTCTGGCAAAGTATTCTGTATAGATGCAACACGTTCTTTAACAGCGTTTATAATTTGGCTAGAATTACCATCTTTCAGCATCATGATTTGCCCTAACACTTTTTCGCCTTCACCATTTCCAGTAATGGCACCAAAACGTGTGGCGCTACCAAAACTTACTTTTGCAATGTCTTTGATGTATATTGGAACTCCATCATTTTTAACGACAATGTTGTCAATATCTTCAAGAGAAGTCACTAATCCTTCACCTCGAATAAAGAAAGCCTGATTGGTTTTTTCAATGTAACCACCACCTGCAACACTGTTATTTTTTTCTAATGCGTTGTAAATTTCAGAAACCGAAACATGCATTGCATTTAGTTTTTGTGAGTTTATGGCCACTTCATATTGTTTTAAAAACCCTCCCCAAGTATTTACCTCGACTACACCAGGAATTCCAGAAAGCTGGCGTTTTACAATCCAATCTTGAATGGTTCGTAAATCGGTTGTAGAATATTGATCTTTAAAATCTGGTTTAACATCAAGAATATATTGGTAAATCTCTCCCAGACCTGTAGTTATTGGTCCCATTTCTGGAGTTCCAAAACCTTCTGGGATTTTCTCTGAAGCCGATTTAATCTTTTCTGCAATTAGCTGTCTTGGTAAATAGGTGCCAAGCTCATCTTCAAAAACAATGGTAACTACTGAAAGGCCAAACTTTGAAACTGAACGAATTTCAACTACTCCAGGTAGGTTAGCCATCTCCAACTCGACAGGATAGGTGATAAATTGTTCCACATCTTGAGTCGATAAATTTCTAGATGTGGTAATAACTTGTACTTGGTTGTTGGTAATATCTGGAACGGCTCCAATAGGTATTTGGGTTAAAGAAAATATTCCAAAACCAACAACAAAGGTTATGAAAAGTAGAATAATGAGTTTATTCTTTAAACTGAATTTAATGATGTTTTCTAACATAATTCGTATGTAAAAAGTGGTAAGCTAATTAATAGCTTATAAAAATAACTTAAATCACGAGTGAATTATGCGAGTTTTGGTGGTTGAAAAACAGAAGGTTTTTCGAATAAAGATTTAGATTCTTTATAAAAGAAGTTAATAGGAATTTCAGTAAATAGCTGATATTCTAAAGTAAAATTTAGTGTTGGCAATGTAAAGGATACATTGTTGTGTGAACATGTTTGATGATGATGTTTAAAAGGTAAATCTTCATGTTCCTCATGATCATTTTCATGTTGAAACTTAGTTTCACCATAATGTTCAGCTATAAAATCAAAAAATGAATCGCCATAATTTTCTTGATGAAATTCGGCATGTTCAAATAACATGCTTAGCTTTGAAAAGTCTTCAAAATTAAAATTGAAACTTTGTATTAGTATCAAAAGCGAATAAGATATGGCTACTAGTTTGTTCATTATTAGTACAAAGCTACAAAAATTTAATACTTAAACAGTAACATAAGTTACATGGTTTAAAAATATGCTTTTAATTGAATACTTCCCGTATGAATTACTTTGCTGGTTTCACTTTTTCTACCTAGATAATTGAGGTTTAAATCTAAGAAGGATGTTATTTTCTTCTGTGCCAATAAACTCCATGTATAATTTTTTCCTGGTTGTAGGCCTTCCATCATTTGGTAAGCAACTGGAGTATTTGAACTTCCTTTAAAATCATTTGCAAAATAATTAAATTCACCTATAATAGACATTTTTTGAAAATTCGTGAATGAGAACGAAACACCATAATTTTGTTGGTTTAAAGTTTCCAATCCATCCATGGTATTCTTTTTACTTGTGTATTGATAAAACACATCAAATCGCGTAAAATCGTTTAATAAATAAGATAGTTTTGGGTTAACATTGGCTTCATCAATATTATAATTCTTACTAGCAAAATTCTCACTAATACTTTCTGTGTTATTTAAACTTGTTTGAAAATTTATCAGCCAGTTTAGTGCAAATTTGTGATTGAAATGTAACATGTGACTTATTATGGAATTTTCAATAAATCCTACAGTTAATATATTTCTAGTATTATTTTTTAAGAAAGTATATGAAGTTGTATAATGTTGCTTACCTCTATTAAAAAACAGAACATTTCTAAAGTTTAACTGCAATCCTAATTCGGTATCAGGATTTCTATAAAACGGATTTAAATTGATGCTGCCTCCTTCGCGTTTATTTTTACTGTCTACAATATAAGATGTTTGGTTGTAAAAGTGAGATAATACTTTTTTTAAACCATTAATTTCACTGGACCATTGCTGTGGATTGATAGTAAAAGTTTGGCTTAATCTATTTTGATGCGTTTTAATAAATACTTGGTTAGGTAATAAGACGCGAATATATTTTCCTTGATCTTGAAACTGTGCAATTTCAAACTCTTCTAATTCTTGAATACCATTGCCATTATAATCAATCCAAGTGTAATTACCTTGTCCAGGTTCCACTTCAACAAAAGTAAAATCTTGTTGAGGTAAAGTTCCAGAATTGGTTTCGTAAACTGTATTCCAAAGAAAAAATTGTTTAAAAAAACGCTGACTAAATTGAATTCTTGAGTTTAAAGAGCGTTCGTCCTCAATGGTTCCATCTGTGTTTTTTAAAATCCTGTAATTGGCATAAATTGATAAATTCGTTTTTTCGTTTTGAATAATTTTTGAGTCTAAATAATAGGTGTTAGATGTATTTACTTTTTGTAATTGGTTGTTCTTTAAACTATCATTTACACGATATTTATAACCAATTTCTGCAAAAACTTTGGTGCTGTCTCCAACACCTGTGAATACTTCGTAAGATTTATATTTCTGACTTAAAGCTGTAAAATTATCTGTTTCATTTTCTTTTTGCTGATTATCTTCTATAGCCAATCTGGTTCCAGCCCAAGCACGATTAAAACTATAAGTAAGCATATTGAAAGTTCTAAAAAATGCTGAATTATTTGTTGTTGAAGTGGTGTTTAGCATGCTAGATTGAGATACTATTTGCCATTTATTAAGAAAGAGATTTGCAGAAACTATATGTCTGTTGCCATTAAAACTATTAGAATAATTTAAATATTCAAATTGATAGCTAGCCATTCCTTTTTTATGATGAAATGCCTGAGCACCAGTTTTAATAAATGTTTGTGTTCCTAAGCTAGTTGATGTTGTTTGGCTGTTTGTGCTTCCTAGATTCCAATCTCTATTAAATTCGGCATTGTAAATACGTTGGATCGACCTAAAATCTTCTTGAATATAATCTGTATCAACAAAAGCTTCTAAATTCCATAAACTATCTCTTTTAATAACAGATTGATTCACTTTTAATTTTCCAGCAAAGCCATCGTTGTTGTTATCGTCTAAAGTAGAAAAGAGGTTTAAGTCATTCTTACTTCCTGCAACTTCAAAACTAATAGCAGTTCTTTCAGTAGGTTTGTAATCTCCATTAATTATAGCCATTTGAAGCTTGGTTGGTGCTACCAATTGAATAATAGGTTCGTAATTACCTTGTGGGACTCCAGCAATAGGTTCTACATATTCGTAAATGGTACTTATAGCATCCACTGTACTAATAATGTAATTCCCTAAATTATCTCCAACCAATGTAAAGCGAGCACTAAATAGCTCATCGTCTGGATTGTTCGAAAAAACAAGTGCTTCAACACCACCAATTACTTCTTTTTTGTATAAAATTCTATTCTCATTATAGATTTCAGGTGTAATTGATGAGGCTACCATTTCGGTTCTATCATCTCCAGCTTCAGAAAGAATATCAACTTGTTCAGCAGATAAATTTTGTTGAAGAGGATTGTTTTTAGAATCACTTTCGCTATAAATTGAAACACCAAGATTTAGTTTTTCACTCTCATATCTTCCTCCACCAAAAACTACTAGTCTGGAATAATTTCTATCACTAAATTGATAATCTACAGTGACACGCATTTCGGAAGTGACAGGGAAAGTGGAATTGAAAATAATTTCACCAGCATTATAATCAATAATATAATCATTGTATTCGCCACGTTCTAAAGCAATACCATTAACGTAAACAGTTTCACTTCCAGACACAATTAACACATATAATTCTTCGTTTGGGCCTTTTAATTTATAAGGTCCTTGGTTGCCTTCCTGAGCCGTAAATTGACTTGTTGTAAATTGACCTCGAACAATAGCTCCAGAAGCAAATAAATTGGTGCTCGATTCTGGATGATGTAAAGTTGCGCCAAGAGCTAAACCTTGAACACGCTTAGTAAAGTTTGCGAAATAAGAATATGGATTGGTAAGGTCAATATCTCCTGCACGAATTTTCCAGTTATTGCTAAATAATTCAATAAAAACTTGATCAAACTCATCCAGTCGTTGCGAATAACCACTTTCTTGTAAAGGCACATTAGCGTCTTGAATGGAGGCTCTTAAAGAAACTTTTTCACTTAGTTTACCAGTAATTTGAAGGTCTAATTCACTATTTAATACAGAATTTTGGTTGTTGCCAATTACAACACCTCGAGAAATACTACCAGAAGTTGAAAGGCCATCAAAAGGAGTAAAAGCTTGTTTGTCGCTTGGTTGTGAGAGTTTGTAAAGTTTTGCAAGATTTCCAGTATTTTCTACGATAATACTATCATTAATCTGTTGGTATGTTTTTGTTAAGTATTCTGGATACTTTAAATAATTTACAACAACAGAATCTACTTCAATAGGTTTGTTAAATGTAATTATAGCTTTCTTATAATCAACAGTATAAAAAGAGGCATCAATAAAAGAATCGTCCTTTTTTTTAATGGTTAAAAAATTGGAATTGATGCTCACACTATCTATTGCAATAGAATCTTTTACAGCAACCGTTTTGGTTCTGTAATTAGAATTTAGGTCTTGAGCAAAAGCTGAAAACCCAAAAAGCAAGCATAAAATAGAAAGTATAAACTTCATCAAGTACTAAACTACATATCAATTAAAATATTTTGTTGATAGCTTTTGTTAAAACGGTTCTAAATCCTAAATTTTTAATAGAATGTCGTAATGAAGCGTAAAACTACAATAAACTATTACTTTTTATAAATTTCTGCATAGTACAGCTATGGTTAAATTTAAAAAAGTAGTTAAACGTATTAGTTTGCAGTAGTTTTAATGATGTAATAGATTATCTATTGAATAATTAGGATTATTTTAATAGTGTAAATGTAAAGCATTATTTATTTTAGCTGAAATTCTAATATCATTTAAATGAAAATCATTTCCTATAATGTTAACGGTATTCGTGCAGCGCTAAATAAAGGTTTTATCGATTGGTTAAAAGCAGCTAATCCAGATGTTATTTGCTTACAAGAAATAAAAGCCATGGAAGAACAATTGGATTTAAATTTATTTGAAGCAGCAGGCTATAAATATCATTATTGGTTTAGTGCTCAAAAAAAAGGATATAGTGGTGTGGCTATTTTAAGCAAAATAAAACCCAATCATGTAGAGTTTGGTACAGGAATAGAATCTATGGATTTTGAAGGCAGAAACATTCGTGCAGATTTCGATGGGATTTCTGTTATGAGCTTGTACCTGCCATCAGGCACTAACGATGCTCGTTTGCAACATAAATTTGATTATATGGATATGTTTCAAGACTATATAAATAAGTTAAGATTGAAAATTCCAAATTTAGTAGTCTGTGGCGATTATAATATTTGTCATGAAGAAATAGACATACATAATCCTAAAATGAAAGGAGTTTCTGGGTTTTTACCTGTTGAAAGAGAGTGGTTAGGGAAATTTATTAATAGCGGACTTATAGACTCATTCCGTTATTTGCATCCTGAGAAACAAGAATATAGTTGGTGGAGTTATCGAGCAAATTCGAGAGCCAATAATAAAGGTTGGAGATTAGATTATGCTATGGTTACAGAGCCATTACAAGAAAAAATAAAAAGAGCCGTTATACTTTCAGACGCAGTACATAGTGATCATTGTCCCATTTTATTAGAAATAGAAAATTAAAAAATTTATATATGAAAAACAGAATCTTAATTATAATAGTCTCTACAGTATTATTATCAGCATGTGTTTCACCAAAAGTTTATAAAGACTTAGAAAGTAAATACGGAGTTTTAAAAAGTGAAAACAAGAAATTAACTCAAGAAAACGACAATTTATTAAGTGCTAAAAATGCTGCTGAAAATGAATTAATCCAACTTAGAGATGCTTATAACGAAGCTATTTCTGAACGAGATAAATTGCAAGCAGATTATAATGCAACAAAAGCAAATTTGGATAATTTGAAAGCATCTTATAATGCCTTAGAAAAAAACAGTTCTTCAGCTATAGCTGAAAATGTTCAAAAAAACAGAGAGTTACTGGCTCAATTAGAAGCAAAAGAACAAGCTTTGGAAACTGAAAATGCAAGATTGGAAGCTTTGAAAAAAGAATTAGAATCTCGTTCTAATCGTGTTGCAGAATTAGAGAGCATGATTGCTGCAAAAGATGCAGCTATGAACGAATTAAAAAATGCTATTTCAAGAGCCTTAGTAGATTTTGAAGGTAAGGGATTAACTGTTGAACAAAGAGATGGGAAAGTATATGTCTCTATGGAAAACAAGTTGTTATTTCAGTCAGGAAGTTGGGCAGTTGGTGTAGAAGGAAAAAGAGCAGTTAAACAATTAGGCAGTGTCCTTGCTAATAATCCAGATATCAATGTATTAATAGAAGGACATACAGACAATGTACCTTATTCAGGTAATGGAACTTTATCGGGAAATTGGGATTTGTCTACAAAACGTGCAACTGCAATTGTTGAAATATTAAGAGAAAATACAAGCATAAACCCTGAAAGTCTAACTGCTGCAGGAAGAGGGGAGTTTGCTCCAATTACGACAAACGATACTGCTGAAGGCAAGGCTAAAAATAGACGTATAGAAGTTATTTTAACACCTAAGTTAGATGAAATTACTAAATTGCTAAACAAAGAATAATAAATCAATTTTAGTATTAATGAAGAACCTTTTTTGGATTATCTTAATTTTTGTTTCGTGCTCAGACAATTCAAAAAAAGAAACCTATGTAGACACTAAAGTTTTAACATCTATTCATAGAGATGGTTATATAGGTGATTCGCAATGTGTTTCTTGTCATAAAAAAGCGTTTGAAACTTGGAAAGGTTCAGATCATGACCTCGCCATGCAAGATGCAAACCAAGAAACTGTTCTTGGAAATTTTAATGATGTTAATCTAACTTTAGATGGCATTGCTTATTTCTTTACTAAAAAAGATTCAAGTTTTATAGTTCATATTACAGAAATTGATGGTTCTAAAAAAGAATATCAAATAAGTTACACGTTTGGAGTTAACCCATTGCAACAATATTTGATAGATTTTGACAATGGAAAAAAGCAGGTCTTACGTGTTACTTGGGATGTTATAAAAAAACAATGGTATCATCAGTATTCAGGAGATGAATTCGAGCCTCACGATTGGATGCATTGGACTCAAAGCTCGCAAAACTGGAATACCATGTGTGCAGAGTGTCATTCAACAAATCTTCAAAAAAATTATATTATTGACGAAGATAGATTCAACACAACTTATTCATCAATAAATGTGAATTGCGAAAGTTGTCATGGTCCAGCAGAGAAGCATGTAAATTGGGCTAATTCAATTGAAGATTCAATTCATGTTGATAAATATATATTAAAAGGGAAGTCGCAATTCTCTCAGATGAATATGTGTGCGCCTTGTCATTCCAGAAGAACTAAACTGACTCAGAATTATGTGCCAGGAACTCATTTTGAAGATCAATATTTAATTCAGAATTTATCTGAAGAATTTTATCATGGAGATGGACAAATAGAAAGCGAAGATTATGTATATGGTTCCTTTCTACAAAGTAAAATGTATCATAACGATGTTACTTGTACAGATTGCCATGATCCACATTCCTTAAAACTGAAAGAGATTGGTAATAACTTGTGCATGCAGTGTCATGAACCTAAATACGATCAACCTTTACATCATTTTCACATCCAGGATTCCGAAGGGTCTCAGTGTATAAATTGTCACATGACTGGAGTTACTTATATGGGTAATGATTATAGAAGAGATCATAGTTTTAGAGTGCCTAGACCAGATCAAAGTGTTACTTATGGAACACCAAATTCTTGCAACACATGTCATACTGATAAATCTAATAAATGGGCAACCAATAAAGTGGAAGAATGGTATGGTACAAAAAGACAAGAACATTTTTCCGATGCCTTATTATTAAGTAATCGTGATAATTTGTCGCAAGAAGAACAAAACGCATTAGACAAGTTTATTAATGACTTAAATTTTCCTGCTATTGCCAGAGCTACAGCTATAGATAATTTACAAATTACTCAATCAAAACAATACGAAGTGCTTCTAAAATCTTTATTGGATGAGTCTCCAATTGTTAGATTTGCAGCTTTACAAAAATTTAGAGGATTAAATCTAGAAGACAGAGCTTCTATTGCATTGAAACTTACTAACGATACTACGAAACTAGTAAGAATTGGTGCAGCTCGACTATTGCTGGATTTAGATGTAAACACATTGACCAATGTGGATGTTAGTGGCTTAAATAAATCTAGAAACGAATTAGAAGAGATGCTTTTTAGTAATGCCGATTTTGCTTCTGGACGGATGCAATTAGGAGATTATTACTTACAAACTAACGATATTAAAAATGCGATAAAACATTATAAAATAACCATAAAAAAAGATAGTTTATTGCTTCCAGCATATTCAAATTTGGCAAGTTGTTACAGTATGGATGGACAACCAAAAGAGGCTTTAAATGTTTTAAATATTTTAATCGATAAAAGTCATGAATTAGGCAGACCATATTATCTAAGAGCTTTGTTATATTTTGAAATGAAACAAGATAAGTTAGCTGTAAAAGATTTAAATAAGGCTATAATTTTAGAACCATCAAACTCTAGATACTTATATAATTTAGCGACTTATTTTTATCAAAATAAAAGTTATGTTGAAGCAGAAAAGAATATTAAAAAAGGGTTGAATCTTGAAGCAGAAAATCCAGATTATAAATACCTTTTGGCATTAATCTATCAGGATCAAGGTAAGGTAAATGAAGCTCAAATAATAATGCAAGAGCTGAATGCAAACCAATAATATTTATTCAATTAAATATTTAAATGAAATATACTACATTACCAAATACAGATATTAAAGTTAGTAAGCTTTGTTTAGGAACCATGACTTGGGGAAACCAAAACACACAAGGTGAAGCGTTTTCTCAAATGGATTTAGCTACAGAAAAAGGAATTAATTTTTTCGATTGTGCCGAATTGTATCCTGTTCCAGCAACAGCTGAAACTTATGGAGAAACAGAAAGAATTATAGGTAATTGGTTTAAGAAAACAGGAAACAGAGACAAGGTGGTTTTAGCGACTAAAATTGCTGGGTCAGGAGATTACACAGCTCATATTAGAACCAATGGTTTTAGTCCAGAAGCTTTACATAATGCCGTTAACAAGAGTTTAAAAAGATTAAAAACAGATTATATTGATTTATATCAACTTCACTGGCCCGAGAGACAGACTAACACTTTTGGAGTAAGAGATTATAAACATATAGAAGATGATAAGTGGCAAGATAATTTTAAAGAAGTATTACAAGCCTTAGACCAAATTATTAAAGAAGGAAAAATTCGGCATATTGGTATTTCAAATGAAAAAGCTTGGGGAACCATGCGTTATTTAGAGGAATCTAAAACAAATAGTTTGCCTAGAATGATAACTATTCAGAATGCTTATTCGTTATTAAATCGTGTATTTGAAGGAGACATGGCTGAAATTTCAATTAGAGAAAACATAGGATTGTTAACCTACTCACCAATGGCATTTGGAGTGCTTTCGGGAAAATATATTCAAGGAACGGCTTCAGAAAATTCTAGATTAAAATTGTTTCCTAGATTTTCAAGATACAGTTCGGGCCAATCTACAAAAGCAGCCAAAGCTTATTTAAAACTAGCAAAAGAAAATAAAATGTCTTTAGCTCAAATGTCCTTAGCTTTTGTTACCCAACAACCATTTGTTACTTGCAATATTATTGGAGCTACTAATTTGAAACAACTTAATGAGAATATAGGTAGTATTCATGTTTCTCTAAATCAAGATGTTATCGATTCAATTAATAGAATACACGATATTCTGCCAAACCCAGCTCCTTAATTTAAACTTTAATAAATTTTTAGATTTCTCAAACTCACTTCAACGAAAAAAAGCCTCCTTTTATCAAATAAAGAGACTTCTACAGTTAGATAACTAGAGTTTTTATCTACATTAGACATCCAAATCTTTCCGAATTTTTGTCCCCAAATTTATTTTATTGAAGATTTTACTAGCGTTTAGTATCTTCTTTTAGCCTAGTTTTTTAAAAAATAACTAACAATAATTTATCATTAAAATGAAAAAAATTACACTTTCTCTTTTATTTGGGTTTATTTCGTTCTTCGGATTTTCTCAAATCGGATTAGTAGAAAATTTCGATGGACAATTAGCCTTGCCACCAGGATGGACAGGTGCAGGCTACACAGGAACTGTTTTTCAACCATGTAGTGTGGTTTCAGTAAGATCCAATTTAAACGGTAACAACGTAACAGCCGATTTAATATCGCCAAACCAAGTTGGACAATCCAATGGTTCAGATTTAACAGTAGCCTTCGATTATAAGATAGTTGATTGGTCAG